>MWWH01000445.1_pt1 | contig 11993 bp, 21 predicted proteins | sample 1047231 | NCBI WGS metagenome assembly MWWH01 (sample SAMN06349967, study PRJNA376086) | soil metagenome | isolation source: MG3-2 sample Antarctic (ecotone) soil | place: Antarctica | collected 2015-01-13 | reverse complement strand
CTAAGAAAACCTAAGAAAACCTAAGAAAACCTAAGAAAACCTAAGAAAACCTAAGAAAACCTAAGAAAACCTAAGAAAACCTAAGAAAACCTAAGAAAACCTAAGAAAACCTAAGAAAAGCCGAACGCCCATGAGGGTTCCGCGCTTCCATGAGGGTTCCGCGCTTCCATGAGGGTTCCGCGCTTCCATGAGGGTTCCGCGCTTCCATGAGGGTTCCGCGCATCCGCTGCCGCGCTAACCGCTCAGCTTCCACAGCAACCCGCCAGACTTTGCCCACAGCCGCCGCTTAACGTCCCGTCGGGCACTTGGACGCTTTTGCCCTATCGTGGCTTAAATCGCCTTTAAACGGCTAAAAATCACACTGCTAACGGACTGGCAAGAAAGACGGCGGGGTAAAGTGGCGAGTATGGGCCATAGAACGGCAATCAGTCGGCATATTCGAGCGCGTTGCTCTTATCGCGCGCGTTCCAGGGCTTGGTCATGTAGCTTTCGGGCCAGAGATTCTTGATCGAGTTGGAGCCGCTCAGTTCCAGGCTGATGAGATGATCCACCTCATACTCGCGCGGCTTGCGGCTCGTGATGCCATAGGCGGCATAGACTTTCTTCTTGACTGATTCCGGCACGTTGCGCACTTTGGCGGTGTAGCCCGTCGTGCAAAAGTCCGCCGGCGTCACCGGCAGCACGTCGCCGGGCGTCTTGGCCGGATCGGGAGCAACGGGCGCGCCCATGTTGTAGCCGTTGGCTGCGGTGGCCGTCGCACCGGTGGCCGTGATGTGTTGCCTGGTGGGGAAGGGCGCGCCGGGGATGGCCTGCTCCCTCGCACGATGGCAGCCGGCGCTCAGACAGCACAACATGGCGCCGCTCAGGATTAGGGTTGCGAGTACTCGTTGCATGGTTGCCTCAGTCGGTTTTATGCTGTTGATCTACAATTGCATGATAACCGATTTCACGCGCTTAACGGAGTGTCATATCTACTGTTATCATACGTTGCACTTTTTGCTAAGTCTGAGCTTTAAAGCTGCTACGAAGTGCCGGTTTATGGCAAGTCGAACCGGCACTTTTAGCGGCTGTGTACTGCTCAGGTGTCAATGCTCGTTTGAGAAACAGAGATAAGGCTAAAAGCTAACAAGTGCGCCGTTGATCCGGCCCCGATCTGCAAGCCGCGCCGTTGGACAGCTTGACACTCGTCGCTGACGACCGTCTCCTCAGCAACGGCAGTACTACACACTGCTACAGCCTCAACCCAGGCGCGCTATCTCAGTCGCCGTTTGCCCCAAGCCGCACCGCCCGCTATCACACAGCCGAACAAGCTCATCAACAGAGGTTCGCCGCCGGTTTTCGGTATTGTGTTTGTTGACTGTGTAGTTTCCTGCGTAACCGATGTGCCCGAAAAAGTGGCAGGGGCGTCGCTGAGGGCATATTCCCGCGCGGCCTGATCGCTACTCTGGACGGCAGCGGCGGGGCTACTCGCCGGGACGGAACCTGTAGATGTGGTACCGTTGGAGTAATGTGTTACATACTGACTCTGATCCTGCGGCTGATCTATGGCCTGAGCATAGGCGCCATCGGAAACGGCAAACAGCAAACTAAACGGAACGGCAAAACATACTATCAAACGCTGCATAAAAACGATCTCCACTAATTTATTTGTGCGACTAAACCCAACTAAGCAAAAACGCGCTCAACAAGCCGCGACAGATCGCCAGCACGACCGCCTCTCTAATGTCACCGTTGCCAAGCTCTGACTGACCGCGCTGTGGCCGCCTTTATGAGCAAAAAATATACCCAGTGACAAACAAAAGAGCGGGCAGCTCGAAGGCCACCCGCTCCCCTGCTTTGAGTACTGCCCTTACTGGGCCGCGCGCTGGGCCGCTGTCCTGGCGCGGGCCTCCATCCACCACGCCGGCGCGGATGGTGCCACCGGTTGCGGCGCGTGCCGCTCATAGTAGGCGCGGCCATGATTGACCCCGGCGCGATACCAGTAGGAATAGCCGTCACTCCCCGCGCCCAGCCCACGCTCATTATTGGCCGCGAGCCACAACTCCCACACGCGCGACACGTCCGGCAAGGCGAGCGTGGCGCGAATGGCCGTCACGTCCGGCGTGTCGTGCCACCTATCGGCATAGGTGGCCGCTGTCTCGGTCAGCTTCAAAATGCGACCGTAGGCCAGGAACGGCCACATCTCCATGAGCGCCGCCTGTTGCGCGCCGGTATCGTAGAGCGACCCCAACGCCCAAACGGTGAGCGCTTCGGGCAAGAGAGCGTCTAAATCAAGCTTGGCCTGGCGGTACTTCCAACTCACGTTGAGATGCCATTGAATCAGGTCATCGGCAAACAAACTCCACGCGCCCAGCAGTTCAATATCATCGTCAAGCGGCGGCACCAGGGCAGGCCGTGGCGCGCAGCCCAGATACACCGAGCAGAAGGGGCAAACCAACGCCTCGAATCTCAACTGCAAGCTGCCGTGGCGCTCGTAGAACGTCTGCTCGCACACGCTGCACGCGGCGCGCTCTTGGGTTTCCTGCTCTTTTATCCCTGCGGTCTCTGCCATCGGTTCAACTGTTTTCGCTTTCATTTTGCTAAAATCCTTTTCGTTCTTTCCTTGTCGGGCGCACTCCCCGGCTGGCCGGCTGAGGAGAGCGCACTCCCCATCTACCAGAACAACCTTCCCGACTTGACCGCCGCCGTTGCCAGCATCCAATCGCGGCCCATCAGCTCGGCGCGCGACTCGACCCGAACGCCGAGCAACATCCCCACAGCGGCGCAGCTGCGGTCTTTGGCGCGCACGTCCAAACCTTTCTCTCTCGCCACTGCCATGAAGCGGCGAATCTCAGCATAGTGTGGGCAACGCGGCTTGACCGCGCGCTTTGGCTCCGGCGCGACCGTGGCCGGCTGCTGTGCCGCTTTGAGCGCATCGGTGGCCAACCGCTCGAGCTGCTCCGCTTGCGCCTGTACCGCGCGGCGTGGTAGTTGTCGGGCGTTGCCGCATACCTGATGTAGCACTCGACGGCTCGCGCGGTGAAAGCAGCGGCGGTCTCTTGGTTCGTCTGCATCTCTCTATCCTCCATTGAAATTAACTGCAACTTCTATACTCTATTTTACTTCATAGTATAGTAAAGTCAATACCTAAACAACGAATTGCAGATTATTTCTTGCAATTCTTTTACTGTATGGTATAGTTAAATCAGAGGTGAAAAGATGCCTACAGAGATTATGGGTGTGAAGTTATACAACTTGCGAGAAGCGGCTGAAGTCCTGGGCGTGAGTTATCTCACGGCGAAGACCTATCACAGCAAGGGGCGCATCAAAGGGCAACGCATTGGACGCTCTATCATGGTTACAGAGGATGAATTGCAGCGTTTTGTTACTGGTGGCGAGCCGGCGACCAAAGGGAGGGCAACATGACACTCACCATTGAAGTGGCGCCCGAAACCGAAAGCGCCTTAGTCGCCAAAGCCGCGCGCCTGGGCGTGCCGGTGGAACGCTACGCGGCGGGAGTACTCCGGCGCGATGTAGAAAGCAGCGGGAGCGGCGGCTTCATGGCAATGCTGGCCGAAAGCGCGCCGCGCATCGCCGCCGGCACCTTGCGCCCGCTCACGTCTGACGACATCAGCGCGGCGATTGCGGACGCGCGGCCATGAGTGAGCAAAGTACTCTGACGCCGCGCGAAATCGTGACCGACGCCAACTTGTGGCTCAACGTCGTTTTGCCCGCGCATCCGTCGCACGACGCGGCGCGGCAACTGGTGGCCGATTGTCTGGCAGCCGGCGTGACGATGAGCGCGCCGGCGTGGTGGGAAGCCGAAACCGACAGCGCCTTGCGCGGCATGGTCAAAGGTGGCTTGCTCACTTCCGAAGCGGCGCAAGAGGCGCAGCGGCTGTTGGACGCCGCGCCGGTGGCACTCGCGCATGAGCCGGCCATGCGAACGCTCGCGCGCCAGATTGCCGATGCCGCCAGGCGCCACGACGTTTACGACGCGACTTATGCGGCTCTGGCAGTGGCGCGCGGCTGTGACTTCTGGACTGCCGACCGGCGCTTCTTCAACGCTGTGCAAAATGAGGCGCGCGGCGTCTATCCGGTGCGCTTGGTGGATTCTTACGCCGGCGAATATGCGCCGGTCAACGCGACATGAGCAAGAGCAACGCAGAGTACTTGACCGTTGCTCAGGCGGCGGCGCGTTTGGGCGTGTCACCGCGCGCCGTGCAAAAGCGTTGCGCCAATGGCACGCTGGCGGCGCGGCGCGTGAGTACTCCGGCGGGCGACCGTTGGGAAGTCCAGGACGCGAACTTGGACGCGTCCAGGACGCGAACCCGCGAACCAATGGGACGCGAACCAGAGCGCGAACCAGACGCCGTTTCACGCTCAGAACCACGCGAACCGACCCGCGAACAGGGCGCGAACTTGGACGCGAACTCGCGAACCATAGGACGCGAACCGGACGCGAACGAACCGACCCGCGAGACGGAATTAAGAGAGGAAGTTAAGTTTCTGCGTTCCCTGCTCGAAGCCCGCGACCGCGACGCCGCCGAACTCAGGGCAGCGTTGCGCGAGGCGTTGAGGTTGGCGCCCAAACAATTAACTGAAGGCGGCGTTGAAGCTGCTCAGGACGTGCCGACAGCTCAGGACACCATAACCACGACAGTGGCGTCCGGTGACGCTGTACGGTCAACACAGCGCGAAAAGATGAAACCCTGGCAGCGCGCCGTTATGCGCATTATCGGGGCGAGGTGAGACTACGAATATGACAACAATTAACCCAGCCGACCCGTTTGAAGGTCTGGACGAAGAAGACGTAATCAACCACGACGACTTTACCGAGCCGCAGATGAGCGCGGCGCTGGATCGCGTGTTTGGCGGCGGTGAGACGGGTGGCGTGCCCGCGAGCGAGGCGGTTTTAGTCGGTGAGACGGGCGACGGCGCCGACATCGACATGGATACCTTCGAGCCGGTGGGCGATGGTGCTGCGTAAGGCGCTCGAGGCGATGCCAAAGGCAATCACGGCGGGCGCGCAAATGGAACAAAACGGAACCCAAAAAAGCGAGCCGATAGAGGCCGCACACGGCGCGCCAACTACAAATGCAAATAAAGAATCTCCGCCGCGAGCGGCGGAGTATTTTAAGGAGTGTAACTTTTTTGCTCGATTAAGCGTTTGCGGCGACGGCGGGTTGAGGATGGAGTTGCTGGTAGTGCCGGTCATGTCCCTGTTGTTGGACGTAGCGGCGCACTGTTGCCTCACTTTCCTGCTGTCCCACCGAGGCGATGAAGTAGCCATCTGACCAGAATTCGCCGCCCCACAACTTCTTCTTAACGTGGGGACAGCGCCGGAACACTTCGCGCGCCGTCACACTTTTGAGCGTGCTCACGATTTTAGTCGGACTATAGGTCGGCACACTCTACAGCAGAAAATGAACGTGGTCGCCATCGGTGCCGATCTCCAAAAACTCGATCTCGTAACGCATGGCAATATCCAAGCAGACTTCGCGCAGCACCGCTTCGACCGCTGCATCGAACACCACGCGACGGTACTTGGCGACGCACACGACATGATAAAGCAACACACTTACATTATGACTCTTGTGGAGAAGGCGACTCATCCTCTTACTTCAACACATACTTGCTCCTCACGGAGCAACAGAACGCCGCAAGCGGCGGGGCATTAAACCCAATAGGGAGTAAAACCACGCCTGAGCGCCCATTAGCGGCGCTGTAGGGCGCTCAGGCGCGCGAATACTCAGGCCGTGGCAGCGCGTCATTATGCGCGTGATCGGAGCAAGGTGATTTTATGAGCGAATTTTCTGCACGCGATCTTTCCATGAATGCTCATGCCCGCCTGGGCGCTGACGGGAAGCGCATCTTATGCGGCGCGATCCGACAGCGAGCGCCCGATGGTACTTTGCGGTTTTGTTGTGGCGGTGAGATGGGCGAGGTCGGCACGGTGAGAGCCGAATGGACTCACGATCACGGCGACGGCTGCGAAGAAAGGATGGAGCTTGAAGAAACGTTGATTGTCCTGCCGCGAGACGTGGCACCCCAGAGGAATTGCAGTACATGGCGGCGAACGAAGCGCCCCTTGTTTCGATGTGAGAAGCAACTACGGCTCATGTGCAAAGGAAGGCGAATCAAGTGGGTGGAAAAGACGGAGACGTATTGGGGTGGAGGGGGGCAGAGGTTTAGTGATTTTGTTTTGCCGGTTGAAGTTGTGTGTCCACGATGCAAACGGGTAAACTTAATCACTGACGCGCTATTACCGCGCTGATGAAATCACAACTTGGCCGGGGCCTACCGGAAAATTTAATTGGCACGATACCACACCGTGAACTCCTCGCAATGCGAGCAGCGCGCGGTGATGGTTTCGTGCCGTTTCTTTTTCCGGCGTCCTGCCCCGTCGCGCAAGCGATGAACAAAATTAAATAAAGGCGTGCCCTGACAAAAACACAAAAACCACAGACGGGCAATCTGTGGTTTAGTGGCTGCTAATTAAAGCGGCAGGGCGCATCGAAATTGGAGCTTCGATGATAAACGACAGTCTACCAAAAGTCGCGGCACAAGTCGCGCGCACCGGCGCGCAAGCGCGCACCGGCGCAAGCGCAAGCAACGGCACCGCGCCGCATGACGGCCACAGCAACGGCTACCCCGACATCATCACACCCGCCATCACAAGCGGAGTACTCGCGCCGCATCATCGCGTCCAGCTTGAAAGCGAATCGGCAATCAGCACTAAAGCAATCGAAGCGCGCGGCTATTTCACGCAAACCGATAAGCAAGCTCTAAAGCTATTGGGCTTCGCGCCGTCGCAGTGTCTCGCGGGCCTTGTGATTCCGCTTTACAACTGGCGCGGCGAACGCGCCGGCTATGCTCTGCGCCCTGATATTCCGCGCAACGGCTCAAATGGCAAGCCGATTAAATACGAGTTGCCTCAGGGCGAACCGCTGGTACTCGACATTGCGCCGCTCGCACACGATCAGATAGACGATCCGGCCAAACCTCTTATCATCACTGAGGGCGCGAAAAAAGCCGATAGCGCCGCGTCGCGTGACCTGTGCGCGATCAATCTCAACGGCGTGTACGGCTTTCGTGGGCGCAACCTTCAAGGCGGCATCACTGCGCTTCCCGACTGGGAGAATATCGCGGTTAATGGCCGCGCCGTGTACATCGCCTTCGATTCCGACGTAGCGACCAAACCGCAAGTCGAAAGCGCCATGCAACGACTCGCGGGCTTTCTCAAAGCGCGCGGCGCGATAGTGAAAATCTCTTATCTACCCGAAGGCAAAAACGGCGCGAAAACCGGACTTGATGATTTTTTCATGCGCGGCGGCACTGTTGCCGAAATGTTCTCACTGGTGCGCGACCTAGCATCACTCGAAGAGACACGCGCCCAAAAGAAGCAAGCCAAAAGCGAAGAAGTACTCGCGCATCTGAAAGCCGATGGCTTGCCGATTATCGAAACGTGCGGACGCCAACAAGCCGACGAATTGCGCGACCTGAGCGAAGCAATCAAACGCTACAACGCGAGTACTCCACGACTTTTCAGAGGCACCGGCGGGCTTGGCTTGGTGAGAATCGAAGAGGAAGCCGGCGGCCAACCGCGCATGAAAAGCGCGCACCGCGACGCCGTGAAAGGCATCGCGGGCGACGTGGCGCGATGGATAAGCACAAGCGAGCGTGAAGGCGTTCGCAACGTCGCGCCGCCGCGTGACTTGTGCGACGTTTATCTTGCCATGCCCGAAGCTTGGCGCGGCGTGCCGATACTCGAAGGCACCGCGTCTGCGCCGTTCTTCGCCGCTGACGGGACACTTTGCGCGACCAATGGTTATCACCTCGCCGCGCGCATCTGGCTATCGCTGCCGGATAATTTTCAACTTCCCGACACAACGCCGACGCCGGAAAACATCGAAGCCGCCAAAACTTTGATCTTGAGTACTCTGCTGGGCGAAGTTGCTTTTGTTGATGATGCTTCGCGCGCTCACGCCATCGCACAAATGATTTTGCCTTTTGTGCGCCAATTGATTGACGGCGCGACACCGTTGCACCTTTGGAGCGCGCCGCTTCGCGGAAGCGGCAAAAGCTACGCAGCGTGCGCGTGCATCATGCCTTTTACGACGCCAACGCCGACGCCGGAAAAATCGACGCCGGAAGAATGGAGAAAGTCGCTTCTCTGCGAACTCGTAACCGGCCCGTCGCATATTTTTATTGACAATATCAAAGGCAACGAAAGAGGCGCGCTCAATTCATCGGCGCTCGATCTGGCTATCACCGAAGGCAGCATACGAGACCGCTTGACCGGCACCGGCGAAGTTGTGACCGCGCGCATCAAATGCGTTTGGGTAGCGACCGCCAACAATGCCGAATTATCAGAGGACGCCGTGACGCGCACACTTGTTATCCGGCTCGATCCCAACAGCGAAAACCCCGACCGCCGCGAATTCCAAAGCGACCCGAAAACTTTTATCAGAGAAAACCGCGCGCAAGTTTGCGGCGCGATCCTAACGCTTGTGCGAGCATGGCAAGCCAAAGGCGCTCCCAAGTACTCCGGGCCGCATCGCTGGCGTTTTCCACAATGGCAAGCCGTTATCGGCGGCATTCTCGAAGCGAATGGCATTGACGGCTTTTTAGATAATCTCGAAACCGAGCGCGAGGCGCTAAATACCGGCGGCGATGATTGGGCGGAATTCGTCACGCTCTGGCACGAAACTCACGGCGAAGAGTTTGTCACCGCGCAAGAGCTTTTGCCGATTGCCGACAAGGTTCCTGGCATCGCTGCATCGCTCGAAAAATCCGAAGGTGTAACCCGCGCGCGAAATTTAATGCGCTTCGTGAGGCACCGGCGCGACCGGATTTATAGCGGCTTGAAAATCACCGGCGGGCCGGTTTTGAAGCGTAAAGTTTCTTTTCGGTTGCTCCTAAAATCGCCGAATGTGCAGAGTAAGCAGAGTAAGCAGAGTAAACCCTATAACGCGCAAATCGTGACAAATTTTCACGAATTGGAAACTAATGGAACTCCAAACCGCGAAAATAATGCACCGATAGCGCCCTATAGTAGCGACTCTGCTTACTCTGCTTACTCTGCACATTTGCCGGAAACCACGAGTGAAACCGAACTTGAAAAGGTGGAAATGTGACCGCCGCCGCACTTTTGGAAGGCTTGAAAGCGCGTGGCGCAACGGTTGCGGCGACCGGTTCAAGTTGGCCGCGCCGCGCGGAGTACTCAAGCCGGCAGTACTCGCTGCCATCCGCGCGCACAAGCCCGAACTGCTGGCACTGCTGGCGCGCGACGCCACCGCGCCGGAAGTACTTGCCGGCTCAAGTACTTTCCGTATTTACGAATACGACCCGGACGCCGCGCTGAGGCGGTTTCTCGCTGAGCGCTCGGAGCTGAATAATCCGGCGGACGTGCCGGCGCTGCTGGAGTACTTCGGCGAGCTGCCGCTCTTGCCATCGCACCGCGCGGTTTATGCCGATGAATTGCGTGCCAAGCCGCGCCCTGAAAGCTACTAATGACTAACGCAATATTTTCAATGGAGGAACCAATGAGCGAACTGCTGACAGTCCAGGAGGCAGCCGATAAAGCGAAGGTCTGCACCATGACGGTGCGGCGCGCGATTAAGAGCGAAGTACTGCCCTCGCTGCGTTTTGGTCGTGCCGTACGTATCGAAAAACCCGCGCTCGATGCCTACTTGCGGCGTGAGCGTGCTACCACCGCCTAGATGGAGGCGGCACGATGAAAGAAGAGACCTTTGCCCTCGCCCACGGCGCGACGTGGCGCATTGAGTACTCCGATCCGCAACGCGGCATCTTCTGGCGCCAGCTCGCCAACTTCCAGGCGCGCATCACCGGCATTTACACCGATGAAGACGGCGCTATCGTGTATCACATCGAAGGGCAAGCCGCCGGCACTGGTGGACGCGCTTTCAGCTTCGAGATTCCGGCGCGCCGCTTTAACTGTCATCGCTCGTTCATGCGCGAGTTGTACTCAGTGGCCGGCGCCGGCTCTTGCGTGTGGGTGGGCTGTGCCGCTGCCCTGCGTCGCGCGATTATGGACGCAAGCAACATTATTTAGACGTGAGGGAGCAACGAAATGGCATTGAGTCCGATTGAAATTGTATTGAAAGCCAAAGGCGCCGATGGCGTGCAACGCGACTTTGGAAGTATTGCTAATGCGGCAAAAGAGATGGGCGCCGATGTTAATTCCGCCGCTGCCCGCGCCGCCGCTGCGATGACTGCGGGCGGAACCAAGTCACAAGCCGCGCTGCACGCCATCAGCGCCGCATCGGGCCAGACGAGCGAGCCGAGCGGCGCCATTCGGATTAGTTTCGAGAAGCCGGCGGACATCATCGTGAACAGCCCGTGGCAGCGCGAGATGGAGCGTTATTGATCCACCATCCGCACCATTTATTTAGCCGTTTAACCAAAGGAAGGTAAAGAAAATGGAGACAGCAGAGAACACAACAGCCGCCCAGATAGCCGCCGAAATCGAAAAGAAGCAAGAGCGCCAGCGGGATATTTCCGCACAACTCAGCGCCGCCGATGTCGAGCGGGATTCATTGCGCGCTCAGACAGGCCGGGCCGTGGCTGACGACAAGCCAAGCGAGACACTCAAGAAGCGGCTATCCCAGGTCACCGTTGATATTGAAAGTAACGAGGCCGGCCACAAGCAACTCGAATCCGACATCGCAAAGCTAAAAGAGGAACACAAAGCCGCCGTTATCAGCGCCGCCGGTGCCGAACATACGACCGCTCTCGATGCCTGGGGCGCGCTGCTCGATGACGTTGACGGCGAAATCAGCGGACTTTTCCGCAAGCATCTATCCGGGCGGCTATGCGAACTCGAAGCTCTCGAAGAGCGTGTCAAAGTCGCGGAAAGGACGTTGCGTGCGAATGGCGGCGGCGGCGCCAACTATTCCGAAATAGAGTGCCCCGCCATTCACTGCAAGCGCAGCAAGGGGCGCGCGCGTCCGCTGTTGCGTGCGTTGCGTGACTTCGCCGACGGCAAGCCTTTTAGCGCAGCGTGGGGCTTCGCTGCGCCTATCGACCACGATGCCGATGCACGGTATGATGCGGCACGGCCCGATTGGGCCAAAGCACTTCGCACCGATGCGGTCGGAGGCGGAGAGCAGTACTCCAGCGAAGGCATGACGCTAAATGAGTTGGCGCGATTGTAAAGCCACTGTAGTGGCCGCGCTAAACTTGAAAACTTGATTCGGGAGCGATATTTCAATGACAGCATTAAGAGCAGTAGAAGCCGAAAACAATCATGGCGGCGCGCGTCCTGGCGCTGGCCGAAAACCGAAGGCGCTGCGCTATGCGTCCGAACTGGCGCAAGCCGAAGAAAAGATAATGAGCGCGCTACCGGCGGCGATTGATTCCTTGATTGCCTCGGCGCAGTGTGGCGACGTGGCAGCGGCGAAGTACTTGCTTGACCGTGCCTTTGGCCGCGTCAAAGAGCAAGCCGCGCCCGTGGCAGAGGATACGACTATTCCCTACAGCGAAACCGACCTTGAGCGCGATGAAACTACAAAGGCGTGGCGCGATAGCTTAGGTAGCTGGTAAACCGCGACGGCTTATTTAATCCGATGAATGAAGCGAACGAACCGACAAAGGCGGAAATCCGCGCGATGTATTTGCGAGTGCTAAACGAAACGCCCGCCGACAGACCGCCGCCCGATGCCACCATGAGCGACTTAGAGCGCGATGTGCGGCAACGTGTGCGGTTGGCTGTGACTGGCGACAAGCCGCGCATGATTGAAGAGATTCTTAATATCGCGTTTGATGAACTGCCGACGGTTAGCGAACTGAAATGAATTGCGAATTTTCCGAAGCTCTTGTGCGCGAGTTTGAACAAGACAAGATTTTCAACAATTTTCAACAGCTAAGAAAACCTAAGAAAACCTAAGAAAACCTAAGAAAACCTAAGAAAACCTAAGAAAACCTAAGAAAACCTAAGAAAACCTAAGAAAACCTAAGAAAACCTAAGAAAACCTAAGAAAAGCCGAACG
>MWWH01000444.1_pt1 | contig 12005 bp, 17 predicted proteins | sample 1047231 | NCBI WGS metagenome assembly MWWH01 (sample SAMN06349967, study PRJNA376086) | soil metagenome | isolation source: MG3-2 sample Antarctic (ecotone) soil | place: Antarctica | collected 2015-01-13 | reverse complement strand
TTTTTTCATTAAAGACGAAAAACTAAAAATTATAAACATTTTGAATTCACAAGATTTAGAAACCAAAAAGTCTAATCAGAAAATTCTTACCCTTCATAGTTGATAAATGAATCAACAATTATATTGCCCTTTTGTGCAGACTGACTAAATATCATTTTGGCACTTCCGCCATTGTCATTGATAGTCCATAACTCATATTCATTCTTTTTTAAGTTAAACAATGAAAATGCAATTTTGTTACTATATGGAGACCAAATTATTCCGCCAGCGTGAAACTCATACTCACCTAAAATCGGCTTAATATCAAATATAGTAAGGTGATTTCCAGTAGAAGTATCTAACACTTCTAAACCTTCTTTAGACCAGATAGCAAGCCTTTTACCATCAGGACTATAACAGACTCCAGCAACTGGCTCGTCAATAACGGTAACAATTTCACCACTAGATAAGTCTAGCTTCATCAATTTTATATCTAATCCTTGAGGTAGTCGTTGGAATTTCATAAAAACTATTTCTTGGCTTTTAGGATTCCAAGAAACATCTTTATACCAAACATCTTTTTCACCTTTTACTAATACTTTTGCGGTATTATCCTTTAAGTTAACGAGCCATAAATTATATTGAAAGTCATTTGAATCATCTACTAACGAAATCAAAAGACGAGAATCATCTGGCGATACAAAGGCTTCACTCTCGGTGCCTTGAATTTTAATAAGTGAGGATAATCGCGTGAACACTCCATTATCCGCGTAATAGAGGTATATATGGTCTTCAACCATATTCTTTTCAGTAAGTTCATGACGGATTAAAGCCCACGTTTTGTGATAGGAAGTTGCGGAAACACTAAGGATACTGCCTTTATTGTTAGGCTTGAAGACTACATTAACTTCAGAACTATTTGGCGATATGGTAAAAGTATAATCATCAAAAGGATTAATACCAACAGATGAAAAAAGAACGAGTTCTTTACTCTCCGCTAAAGAACAGTCCGTTAAACCTATTAACGCTAAGACCAAACTGCTGAGTGTGATAAGTCTGAAAATCATGACATTATAAAACGCATTTAAACCAAAACTCTGCTTTGGTATAAACAGGTCTAACCGTTGGGTCAAACTCACAACTTGGGTTACGTGAATTAAGAGTAACCGTCCAATATGCATTACTACGTGCGTTTGGGTGATCTCCTAAACCATTAGCATTAGTTCGCCCACTAATAGCAGTTTCTGAACCGGAACCGGGACCAATAGTTAAAGTTAAGTAACCCGCATAAGCAGCATTCGCCGAAGGAAATCTAGAACCCGGTAAGACTGCAACTTCTTCTGTCGCTCTGATTCTAATTCCACTAACAAAAGCAGGAATAGGAATAGGCACTGGAATATTACAACTGCTTATGCTAAACGTTATGAGTAGAAAGAATATAAAACCTAAAAATTTTCTAAAAATGTGATTGCTCATTTATACACCTCTCAATTTATATATGTTGTTACAGCACCTGTAGCCATATCTATACGACGAATACAATTATTCAAGCTATCGCTTATATACATTATCCCGCTATAAATGACTAAATCCGTTGGCGTATTAAACCGAGCCTGAGATAAATTGCCATTCACATAACCGCCTTCTTTATTACCTGTATAAGTCGTCGTATTGCCTTGCGGGTCAATTCGTCTAATACAGTTGTTATTAGAATCTGCTACGTAAAGATTTCCATCAGCAGGGTTATATACTATGGACGTAGGACGATATAATCGAGCGGATTCGCCATTTGCATCGAGAAATTCGGGCGCAGCCGGTCCACCGCCGGCGAAAGTTGAAACATAACCATTAGTGTCAATCTTACGAATCGCATTATTACAAATGTCGGCGACATAAATATTTCCATTATTGTCTTGAGTTACTTTTGCCGGTAAACAAAATTTTGCGTTGGTTCTGTAACCATTTAAGTAACCCGGCGTTCCATCGCCAGCAAATGTTGCTACGCTTGCTCCGTCCCAAGTTCTAACCACATGATTCTCTGCGTCCGCCACATAATTTACGCCTCCTAACTTGTCAATTCCTGCTAATGAACCAAAGGACGCTGATTTACTAAGTCCATCTGTGTATCCTTTCTTCAGACTACCGCTTACGGTCTGCAATTCATTATTTGGGCAGTCGGGGTCTGGTTGTATTGGAAGCACACCAACACAAACTCTACGAATCATATAGTTTTGTGAATCATTTATGTTTACAACTTTATAATTATGAACTACACATTGCGGGTTTAGTGGTTCTGTTGGGCGAGAAGCATCTCCCCTAAATTGTGCATCGCAAGGTGTCCAAGCCAAAGAAGTCCCTGACATTCCGGTTGGATAATTGAGTTTTCCTGGACTGCCATCTAAATAACCTGCTTCACCTAACGTGCCGGCAATTATTGTCATTGTCCCGGTTTCCGATTTAAATTCGCGCGTTACGTGATTTCCAGAATCAGAGATAAACAGGCTGAATCTTCCTGCTGGTCCAGAAGCATTAGGAAGTAGCAATAAACCAGACGGGCTTTTAAGAACATTAAATTGATATGATGCGTATGAAACTATTTCATAAATATCATAATCCGACTGGGAACTTACAGTTAAGCTACGCAAAATGTTGCTTGGCATTATTGCAAAAGCCCCGATGAATGCGAGCAGAATAATTCCTACCCAAATAAGTCTTTTACGTCTCATTATTCCTCCAAATGTATGATTTAATACTTAAAAATCAGAGTAAGCCGAAGCTAAATAAAGAACTCTCTCGGCAATCTAGAATCTAAAAATTAGCGATAACTAAAAACTACGCTTTCATATTTCTTATGTCAAGATTTTATATTTCTTGGTTGGTAAAAGAGACGCTGAAGAGTTGATGTGGAGCGAAACCGCTAGTAGAAACATAAGATTCTGTTGCTAGGTGTGGACAAAGATAAATTAACTTGGTTTTTCTGTATCCACCAATCCTATTTTTGCAGTGATTGGTTCTTGGTGGTGGGAGTCAAAGTTTAATTTTCTTAATCAATAAACTTTTAAATACTTTGAGATTTCAAAACGGGAATTCTTCATCTTCAAAAGGTAAATCGTTCATTGCTTGTTTTCGTAAATGTTCAGGAATGAAAACATCTAACCCCTCTTCCAGCTTCTCAACTAATTTTATTCCGGTTAATCCTGTGAAACGATTCTCTGCAATAATAGGTGATTTTTCATCGTCTAAATCTTCCCAGACATTAATGTAATAACCAACAGGTTTGTTGAATCCGTATCTTACCAAGCGATTGATTTTATCGGTTGTCGTATATGTTGACATAGATTTTCTCTCCTAAAATTAAATCTACAATAATAATTCAGTCTCTGCTTGAATAAAGTTTGGATTGCGGCGAACTTGAAACTCCCCTTATCTGCGGGTTTCGTTTTCGCTCGTCATCGCGCAGTTTAAGGTTTATGTTTGCCTTTCGAGTTTTTCTAAAATCGCCTCTAAAATCCAGGTGTTACGCGGCGTTTTAAGTGGTCGGGCGGTCAAGTCCATATCTACTCGGTTGAGTAGTTCGTTAGGCATACGAATCAAAATCTTTTGGTTTCCGGCTTTGTCTTTCTTGGCTACACTCCCGCCTTTTGAAATTACGGCGTTTATTTCGCTTTCGCTGGTTTCTTCTTCCTGTGTTGGTTTTTTTACAATCGGCATAATGATTTCAATATAGCAATAGTATATCTATTTGCTATCAAAAATATGTCTGTATAAAGATTCGATTTCCTGTGTGGCTTTTTCATCCTGCGGTTTTAACTCAACTATGCTTTCGCCTGTGCTTGTTGCGTTTCCAAAGGCTTTCCGGGTAACTAGCGGACAATCTATAAAATTTATGTTTGCAGCGTCTCTCAGGATATTCTCTGCCTCTTGATTGTCAGTGCCGCGTGGGTCGGCTCGGTTAATAAATGCGTATGCCGTCAAATTTGGATTCACGGCTTGGATTTCTCCGATTAGTTTGGAGACTTTATCCAATGTCCAAACGTCGAGCGAGCGCGGCACGAATGGGACAAGCAAAATATTTGCAATCGTTAAAGCTGCGCGCTGGCTGGTCGTATCGCGTCCGCCGGTGTCAATAAGAATGTCGTCGTATTTATCAACAAGCCTTTTGGTTTCTGTCCTAACATTTGTGTCAGTTAATTTTATGCAGGTATAGCCTGCGCCGGTCTCTAAAGATTTATTTCTAAGTGCTGTAAAATCGCTCGCGCTCTCTTGGTCATCCGCGTCAATTAAAAGCACGTCAAAGCCTGCTTTCGAGCGCATCACGGCTAAATTTATGGCAACGCTCGTCTTTCCTGAACCGCCCTTAACTCCGCCAATAACTAAAATCATACGACATACCTTTGATATATTAGAGATATACTTTTGCTAGACAGTTTATATCTTTGACTAAATATCTCCAACCCAGACCAGATGCCTTTTCAGCGTAGTTTTTTCTAATGCTTTATAAAATCGTTCGTCTGCGGTTATGAACTCGCAGGATAAGGAGACGGCTAAGGCTAGATATGACCAATCATAAACGGTCTGACCTGAAAGCTGCGCTCCCGTAAAAGCTGCTCTAAGCAAAGGCTGGTGTGAATGAAATGTAATATTTTGTTTGCTGAAGGTGTTGATTATCTGCGTAGCTTCTCGCTCGGTTAAATCATTTCGGCGAACCTTCTTCCAAATGATGCTGCCGAACTCCGGCAAAATCAGTTCCGGTGCGTGAATTTCATACGAGCCGTTTAATAGTTTTTCGGCTTCTGGAGTATTGATTTCGGTAACATACCATTTCACTGATACGCTCGCGTCGGCGACTATTATCATCGTTGTCTATCCTCACGCAGAAGCTCGGCACTGTCGCTCTGTTTCTTAACTCTCAAAGATTCTCTAATTTTTCTTGCGGTTTCAAGGTCTGATAGAGGTTCGGCTTTCGTTACCGCTTCCTTCAAGATTGTTTGTGCTTCCGATTGTAGCGAGCGACCATTTCGGGCAGCTCTCTTTTTAAGTTTTTCAAGAATTGATGTTTCAACGTCTCTGACTAATACACTAGGCATAATAAAAAACTCCTCTAATTTGGCTTTTAGCTTGCGTAATGATAGCAAAAAATGGTAAAAATTAAAATACAATATGAAGTGTAGTTCAAAAACTTCTACACAAAAACTTGCGGAAATGTTAAGAAAAGGTTAATTTGAGATAGTTCTTTCCAAAAAGCAAAAACGCCAAGTGCTGAACACACCTGACGTTTTCTAAACCTACGAACCGATTGCGGCGGTATCGGGTCTGTCAATTATTATACGCGCCTTGCGTATGAAATTCAAGCCTAATACCCACTTAAAAAGGGCTTGAATGTCAAACAATCCAAAACTACAAAAATATCCGAATTATAAAAGTAACGCGCAATATACACGAACCCCTGCGGAACGGGCTTATTACCGCCGTGAAAAAGGCGAATCGGTCGCTGAAGTTCTGCAAGCTGCGGCGACTGCTGCCGGTGATGATGTCGCGCTTGGTTTGGCGGCGCGGATTGATGAATGTTCTTCAAAATACAATCATTTTTTAGCAAGTGATTTGAATAATGATGACGGCGAATGTTTCGACGGCTTCGGTAATCTTTATGGCTGTGGTTCAAAGCTCTGTCATTCGTGTGTTGACAAAGCCGCAAAATTAAATCGAAAAAAGGCGCGTGAAGCTATCGAGCAGACGCGGCTGCTGCGGCGTGAATATCTTCCCGACGGTGCGAAAGGTTACGTCGTCGAGCAAGAACGATTTCGGTTTGTTACCTTGACGATGCCGAAGGTCTCGCTTTCCTGCACTCAAAGCATCGCCCTACTTGCTCACGCTTGGGATTTGTTTAGAAAACTCGATTTTACAAAGAATTATTTCGGCGGTTACGTTAAATCTATCGAGTTCACAGTGCGCTCTGATAATTCTTATCACGCGCACATACACTTGCTTGCAATTTCCTTTTTCCTGCCTGAAAAGACGCTTAAAAGGTTCTGGCGACGTTGTCTGCAAAGCGCGTTCGCCGCGTCCGGGTTAGATTGGAGATGTGAGACAAAGGACAATTCGCCGGTGGTTAATATCAAGCTGGTTGACAACATCGAACACGCTCTCAATGAGGTTTGTAAATACGTTACCAAGTCGGAAAGCTGGGAAAAGATACCGGCGGCACATTTGCTTGAAGTCGCCAACGTCAAGCGATGGGGTCGTATGTTCGAGTTAGCCGGGCGATTGAAAAAATCCGCGAAGCTAATCAAACAACGAAAAGAAGTGATTAGGCAGATGCGAGCCGAAAGCGAAGCTGCACGAGTTCCTGAAAACTATCTTGATACAAAGTATTTAACTGACGGCGAAAATTCTGCTGAAGTTTCCGAAAATTCCAGCGTCCCTCATCAAAATTCGGAAATCAAAACAGAAACAAAAATAAAGCGTGAAAATTGGCGTGAAATAATCCGGGTGAAAGGTCTTGAAGTGTATCGAAAAATCTTAAAACGACAAGTTGAAGCAATGCGCCGCGTCCGGCAGGCATTACTCATAGAAAAATACCCTCTTGCGACATTCAGGGATTTGGCTGGTTTTGTGTGGTATTCGCCAAATTTGCAATTTATCGAAGAGATTCCAGTGTAATCCGCCAAATTTGTTATTATTTTGAGAAGCGAATTTACAGGAGGGGATTATGATGAAAAAAGAAGAAGCTAAAAAGAAGTTGGAAGAAATTTCAGTAAATGTTGATTTAATAGCTGATAAATATAAGGGAAAGGTAGGATACGGAAAAATAGAAAAGGAGCAATTATTAAAAGATTTCCAAGAAGCCTATACGGAAAGCACTACTTTACTGAAGCTGGTGAGAGAAATTTACGGAGATTTGCCGGAGAGTTTTAATAACATCAATAGCCCTATTTATAATTACGTTAATAGCATTGGATCTTTTGCGAGCCTTATAAATGCTCAACTTAAATCTGAAAAGTAGTAAGAATAGTAATTATTTCTTATCGGACTCAGTATTACGCTTGGTTATAGTTGCTGGTGCAAATATATTTGCGAAATTTAGGCAGAAGGTTTGAAATTCGACTATAATTTTATTTAGTGAGTGCGGTGGACGCGCTCCTTCTGATGAAAAGGTAAAGGACGGCGCAAGCCGTCCTTTTTATTCTGCTATTAGGTCGGGGAAATCTGGTATCGTATCTGATTGGTGGTTTTTCGTATCGCCTCTTTTCACCGGGCGCGTTTTTGTTTCTCCGCATCGTTTTTTTACTGTTGGCGGCGTATCTGAATTGAAAAGCATTTTAGCTTTAACGAAGGGCTTTACATTGCTCGTAATTGTTAATGCAAGCGATTCGTCGAGCCTGCGAACTTCATCGGCAGTCATCAGCCGTCGGGCGTGTTTGCGCTCGCTGACGGTTGTTGACGTTTTCTCTAAAAGGCTGCTTGATGTTGAAACCGAATTTTCGGTTAAAGTAAATTCGCCTAAATTTTTTGAGATTCTCTCGGCGGTTTCATACTCCAAGCCGTGCAAAGTGATTTTGGTTTGCAGGTTATCAAAAATTACCTGCGCGGATTCTCTGCCGTAATTTTTGGCGAGTTGCGCGATGCTTTGAATCCCTGCGATTACCGCTACGTTCTCGCTCCTCAGAAGCGTTAAATCGCTCTCGAAACGCGGGATTCTTCCTAAAGCATCGAACTCATCTAAAAGCAGATAAACATTCTCACCTTTGCTTTGTCGAAGCTGGAACATTAAAAGTTTTAAGGCGAGGCAAGTTAGTGGTCTCAACCTTTCGCTGTATGTCTGGGGCAAGCACCAGTAAATAGCAATTTTTCCTTTTCTCAATATGTCCAAGTTAGCTTTCCAAGTAACTGAACTCGTGAAGCGTCTAACTTTCTCATCTCTGAGCCAATTTAAAGTTCTTCTTACGCCGGTTAGGATTGCTTGCTTTACCCGGTCTGGCGCGTCCTCTACAAAGTTTGCTTGTTCGTTGGCAAACTTTGAATTTGAATCTCTCATTACGTCAATTAGCTGCTCTAAATTAAGGGTTGTAATGATGTCGTAAGCATACGCCGGTGTTGGGCAGTCGGTAGTTGCAATATGACTGAAAATTCCCGCCAATAAAGCTACTTCAGAATCTTCCCAAAATGAATCTGCTGTTTTTGATTCTCTGCCGTTCGTAATTATTGTTTCTGCTAAATCTATTGTCAAAAGGCTGTTTTCGTCCGTGCAGTAAGGTATCCAGTTGAACGGCATCGAATTATCCGGGTCGTATGGCGCGAGCCTAATAGCATCGTTCCAATGCCCTGATGTCGCTTCCCAAAGTTCGCCTTTTGTATCATGAACAAACATTGATACTTTATCTCTGAGATAGTAAAGATTCGGCATAAAGAAAAATCTTGACTTGCCCGTTCCGCTCGGACCCAAAACGGTTGTGTGGCGGAAATTGATTTCTTCCGGCAATACCACTAAATTTTTATTGTCTTGATTTCCGATTAGTAGATTTCCTGATTCTATCTCCGGTTTGATAAAGCCTTTCTTTTTTAATTCTTCGTCGGTCGCCCAAGCTGCGCTTCCGTGTGCGTCGCTGTAATTTGTTACGCTTTTCTTTCTGAATATAAGCCAGATAATAAAAATCAAAGGTATGCCGCCAAAGATAATTAGAATTACTAAGTAAAAGATTGAATTAGCGAAATTTTGTGCTAATTCTCCGGCTTCTGACGGACGTTTTCCCGAAGCTCGTTCTTCGGCTATCTTTTTCTGTTGAGTTAAATCATCTCTTTGCTGTTGAAGCGGTTGGTATGCTAGATAATCTTTGCTCGGACATTGGGAATTTTTCCAGCACGGGCTTTTTTTCATTTGTTGCTCAAGCTGGTTAATCTGCTGTTGTATTTGATTGACCTTTTCCTGAGCGGTCGCGTCTTGTGCAAATAAATTTCCGCCAAATATTAAGATTGTCAGGGTTAAGAAAAATATTTTCATCGGTCTAATTCTCCTCTGTCTTTCACTTCTTTTGATTTTCCAGCCAGCCTTTCAACGTCTTGATGTAATCCTCTAGCTTCCGATTCCGTTCGGTTAATTTGTCGAGTTGCTTCAGTAATTCCTCGTTCTGATTTCTCAGAAATTTGTTCTCGCTCTGTAACAAATCGTTGATTTCTTCCAACTCCTTCTTTGTCAATGCCATTTGTTTTTACTCCTGCATCGCGCTCGTCTTTTTCTCTCCATTTTTCGGAAGTCATTTTTGCTCGGCTCGGTGCTTCTGCCTCAAGCCCTTTGTGTTTGGCTTCTTTATATTGGCGGGTCTCTTCTCGCTTTGCTGAAAATTCTCTTTCGTAGTTGGTGTTATATTCGCGGTCGTATTGCTTCTGCCAACTTTGACTTAATTCATTTAAATGGTTTTTCGGTGAGTGTAATTTGCGGTCGTCAATATTTCGCGCGTCTATCCAAACGTGTGCGTGAGTTTGGTCGGTGTCTTGGTGAACAGCGACGATGGCGCGGGAGTCTTTGAATCTTTCTTGTAAAAAATCGTGCGTCATTTCTTTAGCTCGGTTGGTTTCCTCTTTGCCCTCCCAAGATAAAACTACTCTGTAATGGGTTCTGCCTTTAATTTCTTCTTCCTCTCTGTTGTGAGCGTATGATAAGGCATTTACACGATTTTCGTATTGATTTTCAGTTTCGAGTTCTTCGAGATTATGAAAGCTGATTGATTCACAAGCGGATTCTCGCGTGATATAACTCGCGTTTTTTCCGCTCGTGCCTCTTGCTCCGGCTTTGAATTTCAAAATACTCATAATTTTTTCAATAGGTTTTTTAATACTTGCTCAACTAACTTTTGTATTTCGTTAATTTCGCTCTGCGCCGGTGGTTGTCCTTGTCCGCGACGGCTCGCATTAATTGAATAGGCTATTTGATTCAAATTCACGCCGATTTTTCTTATCTCGAATCGAAGTTGTTTAATGTCTTCTTGCTCTTCTGCGGTTAAAACTTTCCCGTCTGATAATGCCGATTTCACAAGAAAGCGTGAAAGGCTTAATTTTGCCCTTTTCGCTTTCTCGTGAAGCTGTTTTAGTTCCGGCTCGGTTAATCTGACTTCAGTTCTCTTTTCGTAAATTTTTCTACTCATTTTTTTGAAAAATCGGTCGTAGAATCTCTTTCAATTTTTCGCCGGTCTGCTTGGTTCGCGGCGTTCCATTTCTTTGATACTCCAGTAGGCTTCTTGTCAGCAAGTCGGCGTGTCCGTAATTTGATAAATTGCTATTTTTGGTTACTGTCTCTCTGACGTTTTGAAAGGTTTCTAGCAATGAGGCTCTGCCGTTCCTGTCGTGGAAGGCGTGATTGCTGCGGACATATTTTTCTACGCCTTCGTGATTATGCTCGTAGTTTTTTTCGGAAAATTCGAGCGCATCAATTAAGGTGAAAATCTCATCTTGGCTGGTTTCTTTTATTACATTGAAATTGTATTTTCTTTGCTGATTTTCCAGTAGCTCTTCTAACGGTTTATTGCTTTCCATTAATTTATTCTCCTTTTCTGAGGTTCGCTATGTTGGTCAAAAACTTGCTTATTTCCTTCAGTTGTTTTGCACGGTGCCTTGAAGTTTTTGGGAAGCTGGCAGCGTCGGCGACAACTTCGGCAAGCGGTCTTAGAGCTAACGACACGAAAACGTGCTGTAAGTCTTTAGCAGTTTCAAAAACTGCAAGTCTGAAGAATCCGGCGTTTTCTCGAGGCGAAGCGACTTTATTTCCCTTGATTATTATTGACAGTATTTTCATAAATTCTCCTTTAGATTAAACTCAAATCGTAGCGTTTGCAAAAGTTCGTCGGCTTTGCGACGGGCTTTTGCGGTTCTTGCATTACTACAAGAATTATGCTATCGTAGCAAACGATGTTGAACTTTGCAAGAAGATTTAAAAATATGAATAAGCAATCAGAAAACAATCGAGAGGAAACGGTAGTAACTTCTGTCCAGACGCGAGACGAAAATAAAACTTCGGTGCGCCATAAAATTTCATTCCGAGCGTGTCCAGAGATCCAAGAACTTTTGGAAAAATCGCGCCGGTGGCGTGAAGATATTAATTACCGATGGGCGTAGGTAGTTTTGAAATAGAGGAAAAAATGAAAATTTTCGTTGTAATTTGTGGATTGCTATTTGCTTATTGGAACTACTGCGGGTTATCTGAAAATCTGCTTGCCTTTTGGCATCTCATCGCTCTTATGGCTTCGTCGGTCGTCGTTGGGCTGTTAGTTTTTGATTGGCTTTTCGATTTGATCACTATGCCAAATTATTCGGCTAGGATTGATGATGAGATTTGAGGCTACAAAATGAAAGCAATTAAATTTGGTGTTTTGATTTTCTGTTTTTCGCTCGGTTTGGCTTCAGCTTGGTTTTTTGACTTCAAAAATAACCGGCAATTGAAATTTGATAAAATCGTTTTTGATCCTTCGACTAAATCAGGCAAGGCAGAAGCTGCAAAGCGCGGTCTTATATTTGGCGTTAGAGAAGCACAAAACTTCATCGGCAGACTGAACAAGAAAGGCTTTGTTTCAATTTCAGAGGTTGAAGTAACGGCTTTTCCCTTCAGTAGCGCAACTGATGTTTTTGTAATCGTGCGAGCTGGTCGCCTTCATTACAAATCTTTCGCTACTAAAACTTGGCAAGCTAGTTTTGATTTGGAAACTAATGGGACTTTTTCCCAAGAGGTGGATTGGCTTGAAATCTTCGGCTGGAACGGTATGGGGTTGCGCTCGAACTTCGCTTATTTTGATTCTGACAAAATTGCTTTTACTCTGAACACTTTTAATATGAACTCTGAAATAATTTCTGATGAATACAAACAATTCTTTGTTGATGTTCCTTCCCAAAGAATATATTCATCGAGTCTGCGTTTTTTCATTAAAGACGAAAAACTAAAAATTATAAACATTTTGAATTCACAAGATTTAGAAACCAAAAAGTCTAATCAGAAAATTCTTACCCTTCATAGTTGATAAATGAATCAACAATTATATTGC
>MWWH01000443.1_pt1 | contig 12016 bp, 12 predicted proteins | sample 1047231 | NCBI WGS metagenome assembly MWWH01 (sample SAMN06349967, study PRJNA376086) | soil metagenome | isolation source: MG3-2 sample Antarctic (ecotone) soil | place: Antarctica | collected 2015-01-13 | reverse complement strand
TACAAGTGCTACAGCTAACCCAGGCGCTGAAGCTGGCTCACAAAGCGGTCGAATGGACCGAGCGCCCTTTGCTCAACCACTCTAAGCGGGGCGCACCGCAGGTCTACAGCGATGCCACGGTTCTGTTAACTTTCCTGATAGCCAAACTGTGACATCTGTCCTACGAGGAGATGCTGGGCTGGAAACGTGCCGATTACTATAACTTTTCTATAACTCTCACCCCTTTTATACTGCCTTGCAAAAACGCATAACTTTAGCTTTTTATAGCACTGCGAAACTGCGATTGACCGGCCAGGCTCCAGGGTGGCCCGCCGGCCGGCGGCGCTGGTTAATGGTGATGAATTCGTAACAATGTAACTATTTCCGCCTATTCCCTTTTCAGGTTCAATTATGACCTGTAACCCGGAAAAAAGCGGAAATATTTTATTTCAGTCTTTTCTTATTTTTACCTCAAAAACAGCCCGCAACCCTGAAAAATACTGAAATATAACGCGGCCTGGCCGGTCCTTTTTGGCCGGAAATAGGGAAATAAAAGGGAAATATTTTATTTCGGTACTTTTCTATTTTAGGCTCAAATACCGGCTAAAATACCGAAAAAATACCGAAATATTTTATTGCACTCTTTTTGTAATTTAGGCTCAACTTATGGCTGAAAAGGTGCAAAATAGTGCAATTTAGGCGGCCTGGCCGATGCTTTGCTTCTTGGTCTGGCCGGTCCCCCGCTCCGCTCCGCGTGGCTTGCCGCTGCAGGCCGGTCCGGGGTATCATCACAATCAAGCAATCAATCTCATACCAATTATGATAACAAGAAGCTACCAGGCCGGCCGGATTGTTTAAACAATTGTGATAACAAGCCGGTTGTTAGGTTGTATACATAGGTGTTTAAACAATGGATGATAATGACCGGCAAGTTACTATTGGTGAAGCGGCCAGGCTTTTAGCGGTTCACGCTAATACTATTCGCAATTGGCGGGCGGCCGGCAAGCTCAAATCCGCACATAAAGCGCTGGATGGTAAAAAACAGGTCTGGCTAATGAGCCTGCAGGAAGTTACCCGGCTCTCATACCAACAACATAACAATGATGATAACAACCCGGTTGTTACCACTGGTTACACAAGTGTTTATACAACTGTTAACCAACCTGATAACAACTCACCCGCCGGCGCTGGCTCTCAAAGCCTGGCTATACCGGACCGGCCTAGCCCTGAATATATGGCGCTATTAGCGGAGCTAACCCGGCTGCAAGATGAGCGCCGGCAAGAGGCCGAAATAGCAGCGGCTAAAATAGCTACCCTGGAAGAGCGATTAAGAGCCCTGGAAGCAAGCCAGGTAAGCCAAGCGGCCCCCACAAGCCACGGAGCGGCCAAGCCGGTAAATATACCCGCCGATAGCTCCCCGTCTGCCCCAGCGCCTTTACAGCCCGGTACGAGCACCCGCCGGCGTGGGTGGTGGTCTAGAATAGTAATGGGAAGAAAATAAATAAATTTGAGGTCCATTAGTTGAAACAGAACGATGAAGCAATAAAGCAATCACTAGAATTAAAGGGAATAGGCCCAAAGCAAGTAAACCTTAAAAGCCTTTTTTTAAACCTTTGGCTTGATAACAATCAATTAATCTTAGTTTGGCTTGCACTACGGTTATTTTTTTTACTTAGTCCATTTATAGCGTTTTTGATATTAGGTAACCAGGCTAAACTCATTGCAGATAATGAACCGATAGGAGGTTTTTGGACCGATAAAATAATTGGGAGTTGGATGCGTTGGGATGGCAGATGGTATGTATTGATTGCTGAGCAGGGATACCAAAATGAGGCTTTGGCAGCTTTCTATCCTGTTTACCCCGCTGTTATCTGGGCTTTTACATCTCTTTTTACTTTGGGTATTAAAAACCCTGCACTTGTAGGACTGTTTGGTATCATTATTTCCAGTATTTCAACATTAGCAGCCGGTATTATACTTTATAAGTTATTTAGTTTGGACTACCAAACTAAAGTCAGCCGGTTGAGTGTTTTTTATCTGCTAATATTCCCCACTTCTTTTTTCCTATTCGCTGTATATACTGAGTCATTGTTTCTTGCTCTGGCTGCCGGATCCTTTTACCTTGCTAGAAAAGACTTTTGGTTCTGGTCAATTCTAGCAGCAAGTGCGGCGGTACTTACTAAAAACCAGGGTATTTTACTGGTTTTTGCTTTAGCGGTTGAATATGGCTATGGGAAAAAGTGGCGGATTGAGAAGCTTGCCAAGCACCTTCACTACTTTTTATTACCCGCTCTACTTTTCCTGGTATGGTGTCTTTTTAACTATATTAGGTTTGGCAATCCTATTCAGTTTCTAATCTCTAATCAGAAGTATTGGGAGCGTTATTTTGCTTGGCCCTGGCAAACCTTAGTCACTGCTGTCGAAAGTGTTTTCTCAGATGATAGTGCAAACCTGATAAATACGATAGCTTTAGAAATTCCGGTTACATTACTTTTTATTTTTCTAGCGGGCTTTGGTTTATGGCTAGTAAAAAAAGGACGCTTTAGATTTTCTTACTGGGTATATTTCATTCTCTGCTTATTACAACCGCTTAGCTTGCCAAGGGCCGAGGGGCCATTGTATGCCTTGCCCCGCTACTTGATAATTATTTTCCCGGCTTTTGTACTGCTTGCCCTGGTAGCACAGCGTTACCGAATAGCTCATTACCTTTACGTTTTTCTTTGCCTGCCAATATTATTTTTAGAAACTATTTTGTTCAATCTTGCTTTCTGGGTAGCTTAGTAAAGTTAGAAAGCAAGCCCGGTTTTAGCTTCTCGCATCAGCAGCGGGCCGGCCAGCTGGAGCGCCTGCAGGAAGAGCGCCGGCTAGAAGCTATAGCGGCGGCCAGCGCAATAGCGGCGCTGGAAGAGCGGTTAAAACAGCTTGAAAAAGAAAAAGAAGCGGCCGGTATCATTGATAACAATGTTATCAATGGTAGCCAGGCGGCCCCCACAGCCGGTCAAGAGGTAGAAATACCGGCGGATAGCCCGCAGGCGGCTATAGCGCCAAAACAGGCCGGTATAAGCCCCCGCCGGCGCGGTTGGTGGCATAGATTTATTACAGGAAGTAGGGATTAAATAGATGGCGGCATCATTTGAATTTAGGTCCGTTATTCTTCACGCGCTGGAAGATAGCAGCGGCGGCGGCTTTGAGGTTATAGGCATACCACCGGCCAGCGGTCCGGGCGCGGGCGCGGCGCGGGTAGTGCTGGCCCGCCTGGATAAGCGTATAAGCCTGCAGCTGGCCAGACGGATAGCCGGCCTAATTGCTTTGGATAACGGCCAGGCTGAATTTACCGAAGATTAACTGACTGTATTATTAAATCAAAGCATTATTAGTTAAGGGATTATTAAAAATGAAAATTGCTATTGCGATATGTATCTTTTCTGGTACACTTCTTTATGACTGAAAAAAGAATTAAAGCAGAGTTTCATCAAACTGCAAGAGGAGCGGAACCCGTTAGAGAATGGCTAAAGGCGCTTGGTGATTTAGATAGAGATATTATTGGCAAGGATTTATTCAAAATAGAAATAGAGTTTAACCCCGGCCTGCCCTGGTGTCGTTCTTTAGGTAACGATTTATGGGAATGTCGAAGTAGCCTTAAGGGTAATAGAATTTCACGCGTAATATTTTGTGTGGTGGGTTCCAGAATGATATTGCTAGACGGCTTTATAAAAAAGACTGATAAAACTTCAACAGAACTGGCATTAAGCCGAAAAAAGGATATGGGATTATGACAACTTTAATAGAGCTAAACGAACTGGAACAAGCCGAGCTAGGCAAGCCGGCAAGAATTGTGGACCGGGCAATAATAAATAACTATGGTTCCAGCCTGGAAGATTTTTTTAAGGAAGTTGGGAAGTACGAAGAACTCTATAACCAGGCGGTAAAAGAAGTATTAGCCTATCAAATTGAGCAGGCTATGAAAGAGCAAGGCATTACTAAAGTAGCTATGGCTGAAAAGATGCAAACCAGCCGGACGGCGCTGGATAGACTTCTCAATCCGGCTAATACATCGGTTACATTACAAACACTTGAGAAAGCGGCCGCTATTCTGGGTAAGAAGTTACTTATTACTTTAGCTTAAAGGGATTGAGCGGGGCCAGCGCTGGCCGCACTTCTCACAAAATAGGCCGGTCTGCTACCTACCTACCAGAGCGGCTCACCCCGGTTCATCCAGGCCAGTATGGCCTTAACGTCCCTATGGATTGTTGAACGGTTGACCAATAGCCGGCGGGCCGCTTTGCTCTGAAAGCCGTAATCTACCAGGCCGCCATCTTGTTTCCACAGCTTGAGGACTTCCATCCGGCGCATAGCCCGCTGGATATGCCTCACCCCGTTATAATGCCGCCTGCCTCCGGCCCGCCTGGCCGCTTCTTCACCTGTGGTGTAAGTGTCCCAATTCCATCTATTTTTAGCGTTTTTGTTAGTTTGAATGTTGCTCACTTATTACTCACCTTCACGCTCAAATTAAAGGTTACCACCTATAGCCGGTACGGCCAGGCCTGGCCCGCCGGTATCACTTCGCGATATTTAGTTGCTGGCCGGTTGCCGCTATATTTATCTGCAATGCACCCGGACCGGCTCCGGTTAACTTACGTACCCTGGCCAGCATTTCAATTGCCCGGAGCAACCGCTTTTGACTTACAGTCAAGCGGTATTCCCAAAACTTAGCCTGTTCTAAACTCAGGCTATCGGCCCCCAGCGCCCCCGCGTAACGGTTTTCTTGCGCGTAATTGAAGAGATAAGCGTTAACAATTTGGTCAATAATTATCTTTTCCAGCGCCGGCGCTTCCTTATACCCCAGCGCCGCCCGCATATTTTCAAGCTCAGCGTGAAGCATTTCATTACCGATTGGGTCAAGTTTGAATAGTTCTAAAATAAGCCGCCGCCGGACGTGTTCGGCCTGGTTGCCCAGCGTGGCACAAAACTCCGGGTATCTTATAAGAGCTTTGCGTAATGCGGCCAGGTCTTTAGGGTCCGGTTTCTTCTTGGCATCGTCTATTTTGAGTATCAAAGCCTGCAGCGCTTTTATCTCTTGCCCGCTAATGTCGCGCTCCCATTGTTCAAGGGTTGGAGCGCCGGCGGCGGCGGCCGGTTCGATAATGGTTTTATTACGCTGTCGCTTTTCCTTTTCCTGTAGTATTTCGTTATGTAGGCCGGCCAGTGTATTTAATTCTGTTTCGGTTGTCATTTTTGCTGTTCGCTCCTTTTTGTACTCTTGCGCCGCCGCCATTCCCCCTTATGCCGGTGATACCCGCCCGCTATCAGGTTTGCATCTACCAGCAGCTTTAGCAGGCTTTCCGGCTCGTCTAAAGCCCGGTCGAACTCTTCCAGCGGGGCGGCTATTCGCCTCAACTCTTCCTGGCCGGCTCGCTTTTCATCTTCCAGGCGGGCCGCTTCGCTCTGGTCGAGCCGGTAGAATGCCCCGGCTAACCGGCCGCTACCACAATAGGAAGATACTACCCGGCCGTTTACCCGCCGCTTTTTGTAGTAGTAAAGGTTTGAACCTTTTCGCCTGGTTTCTAAAGCCATATTTGTTGTGCTACCTTTTTGTTATTGCCCCGCTTGCCGTGTGCGGGGTTATAACGCTGGTTTTCGCCGCTGCGGGAATGGGCCAGGCTCAACTGCGGTGTTAATTTCATACCACACAACCGGCCGCCTGCAGCTGCGTTAATTCGTTAAGCTCAACTGCGCTATTATTTTAGTAACGCAGCATACACAGCCCCCGCGCTGCAGGCCTGGCCGCCTGGTTAGTTGGTTGGTTGGTAATACTAGCCCCGCCTGGTTGGTTATAATTAGCAACCAGTGCGGACCGGCCCCGGCTTTTGTCACGTCCGCTATAAGTCACATTTTACCGGCCTGGTAACTCCGCTATAAGGTAACTTTGGACCGCTGGCCAGGCCGGTATTGTGTTGGTAGCGAGCAGTTTATCTAATTAAAGATTGCTAAAACTGCTCGCTACGGGCCGGCTATGCTGCCCCGGCCAGCGCTGGCCCCTTATCCCGGTCTATTACCGCTTGCCGGGCGCTGGCCAGTCGGTGCATCATTCCCAGGCTGGCCCGGTCCACAATATAGCTTGCCTCTTGCTGGCCGCGCTTGCCTTTTCTACTATGGCATTTCAGTTTCAGGTTTAATTGCGACAGGATTGCCGATAGCAGCTCAACCGGTCGGTCGGCTATGTCGCTCTTTACGGTCAGTCCGAGTACTGAATAAAGCCGCTCTTTATTTTCCAGCGCCCAATCTACAAAGCCGGTGTCAACCAGGTCCGCGCCGGTAATGGGATGATTTAGCCAATCATCTTTACAGGTAACAGCGGCGGCCAGCGCTTCAAACCGGAGCCGGGTTCGGCGCGTGTAATGTCGGGCATCCGGCATTAACTTTTCTTTATCTTTGGCTATGGCCAGGTCGCGCTCAACCGGGTCAATTTGGCCGGTCAGCATCATAAATTCGTTTAGCCGCTGCATAGTGCGGCCCTTGTTATCAAGCCGTATTAGCTCCGCTTCAACCGGCAAGTTGTAAAACTGCTTGATACGGTGTCGCTCCAGGCGGGCGCGGGCCGGCTTGGGCAGATAGGCGCGGGCTTCCAGCTGGCCGGCTTCCTGTTCGGAAATATCAGGCGCGGCCAGTATACCGGCCTGCCGCTCCGCTTCAATTTCCTCGGCTGCATCTTTCCGCCGGGTGTGGGCGGCCTGTATAGCTTCCTGGCTTGCTGCGGCGGCGGCGCCCGCCGGTTGGACCGTGTAACCTTCACGCCGGGCCGCTTCGTAGAAATTACCGGCCAGGTTGTTATGCGAAGCCATATCAGCGGCTTTAATATCGGCCCATAATTTCAAGTATTCGATATTGCCAGGGTCAGCTATCAGCTCGCCGGTTTCCAGGCTGTAATCAATGGCCAGGCCGGTATCTTGATGTTTCTTGATGCATTGCTGTTGCCAGTATTCGGCCCCGGTTGGAGCGAAGCGCTCGCCCGGAGCTATCCAGGCGTGTATACGCTCGGCCGGCCGGTTGCGGGCCATATGCTGCAAGAGGTCAAGATGATTGGTGGAATTGTGGACCCCGTGTATAAAGGTGTGGGTGAAGTGCTTAGCTGAAATGTCTATGCCGGTCCCCAGCGAAGGCGAAGCTATTAGCACGTCTATCTCAGGCGCGTAAAGGTTGAGATTATTAATAACTTGCCGTATCTCAGGCGCGGCGCTGTTATCCTGAGTAACGCATAACACCCTTAGCTCTGGAAATTCTTTTCTAAGGGCGGCCTCTTGCTTTACGGCTTCGCCCTGGCTGTTGGTTGGCACGTAGCATTTAACCCCGGCCCGGACCCGGTCGAATAGCGCGGCGAATAGCGCCGGCTCGCTGTCATACTGCCAGAGCGGGGCGCGGCCCGCCGGCACGTACTCATTAACAATCGTTTCTATATTGTCAGGTCCAACCAGGCGGCTAAAATAGTTATATGTCGTGCCGGATAAATCGGCATCCAGGCCTATAACGTAATCAGCCCGGAGTATCAGCGCCCGGAGCATAGCCACAACCGCGCGGCGGCGGTCTTTAATGGTCGTGCCGGTTGAATGTTTTAAGACTTGCTCAATCTCATCAATAATCAGGTAATTCTTTTTTCCGGCCTGATCGAAATGTACCAGGCTATCCAGGCAGATAGCCAGGCGGGCGGCGCTGGTTAAGCCCTTGCGGTCTATGCCCCAGCTGCCTTTTTTACCCTTGCCGGTCCCTTTGTAATCGTTATAGAATTCCAACCCCCAGCGCCGGGCCAGTTCGCCCAATAGCGCCACCCTATGCCCGATAGCTAACACGCTGTCAGCCTTGCTACCCAGGCCGCCTATAAGCCGGCTTATAGCCTCAGTTTTACCGGAGCCTTTATAGCTGCGGATTAAGGTAACTTTCAGGCGCGGCTTAATGCTGCTATCGCTTAGATACTGTTCGTTTATTACCCGGTCAACCTTAACCCCGGCCAGGCCCAATACGTGCCGGCTCCGGGTAAAGTCCTGGCCCTGGCCGGCTATTAGCAGGTCATCTATACCTTTGTAATCTAGCGGCCAGGCGGCTATATCTACTCGCATACCGGCCAATAGAAAAACATCTGCCAGGCGGCCCCGGTGCATAGCGGTTGCCGGGTTTAGTTCGCTATCGTAAAAGATTATGGCGGCGGGTGCTATGCTCCGGGCCAATTCCACAACCCCGGCCGCCTGCCAGCTGCCAGTACCAGGCGTTGAGATAAAAGGATAACCCAGCTTTTGAGCGGCTATAAAGGCTTTAAACGGTCCCTCAGTAATACCTATTACCCCCGGCTGTTTAATGCCGTTTAGCGGCTGATATAACCCGGCCAGCGGTCGAGCGCCCGGCCCATCATCGTGTTTAGCACTGGATAGCCAGTAATAGCGGGGTATATCCTCGCCTTTTCCGGCCTGGTCGGAGCGCACTTGCAGACCGGTTATATTGTGCAGGATGTTAAAGGCGGGTAACAGCATACCGGGGCCGGCGGCCAGGGTTATAACGCCTTTAGGGTTTAAATAAAAGCCTGGAACGGTTAAGAGCCTGGCCCGGCCGTGTGTGGCTTCCAGGCGGGCGCATATATCCCGGTTAAGGCTATAATCTGGGACCGATTTAACCCCCAGCGCTTTAACTTCAACTTCGCTCAACCGGCGCGGGCCGGTCGGGTCGGTCAATTGCTCTTTGTGCCGCCTGTAAAGCGGTAACAGGTTTAAAAGGTCGCTGTAAACCGCGTGAAGTATTCCCGGCGCGGCCCGCTCCGGTCCCTGTTCCAGGTTGGTTTGAGTAACAGCCGCCGGAGCTTTAGCTTTAGCAGTCCTAAAATCAGCGGTTGTAACGTTATCGTATGGCCCGGAGCCGGGTATTAACTCGGAGCGGAAAAGATAGCCGCCATCTTTAGATTGCTGGGTGTATTGCCAGCCCGCCGGGGCGCTGGAAACGCGCATACAGATAAGCCAATAGCCGCCATTTAAGGACCGTCGGCAATTATCAGGCTTGCCGCATACCAGGCAGGGATTAGAACGCGTAACGCGGCCCTTAGCGCCCCACTGGGGCCGGTATTGCTGTGAGTAGTACTGGCTGCTGTTCATGCCGCCACCCCGCCGCTTCCAGTTCCAGCGCCGGCGGCGGCGGCCTGTTCCTGCAAGAGTAGAATATGGCTAATTCTTGCTTCGAGTATTTTAAACTGTTCTTGCCGGGTTGGGGTTGAGGTTGGGGTTGTTTTTTTAGCCGCTGCTATTTCGGCCAGGATAAGCCCGAAGCGGTCTGTAAGTCTTTCAAGCGTTGCGGCGCTGGCATCGGCCAGGCTAATGAGGTTGCTCTTGTTCGTTTTCAAAGTATCTGCCTTCCGGAAATCTCCGGAGCGGCCAAGTTCAGTTGGTGTGGTCTCTAGTAAACAAAAACGTGCCTATTTACATTGTCTATAGAGTGTGCTAAACTGGACTTGCCGTCCGAAACTCTTAAAAGAAGCGCCCGCCTGCAGCCTTGTGAACTGTGGACCGGGCGCTTTCTTAATGCGCTCCGGGCCTGCGGTCTTTGATGCTTCTACCTATAAAAATTGGTCCCTACAGGTTTTAAGAGTGGCGGCTAAAATACTCGAAAACTTATGACTTTTATTAATATTTCATAATTTCATTGCTAGTTTTGTTACAAAAAGCTGAAAATATGATAGTATCAGTGTTAGGATTGTGTTCTGATACTTAAGCCTTTGTGTTTGAGTATTTGACCGCCAGCACCCCTTTAAGCTCTGCTAAAGCTTTTAGGGGTGTTGCTCTTTATGGCCTGAATTGTTAAAAATGCTTTTACTGCTAGTAGTTTCCCGGTCCCATTGTTCCAGATTAGTGCAACGGTGTAAATAGGCTATCCACTGGATAATGTAATGTTTTTTAAAAAATCAAAAAGCGCGTTACTGTCTGATAATCACCGGCTTAATTCACGCTTGCGCAAGCTTTTACCGGCTGTCTGAATTAAAAACTAAAGGCGAAGTAAACCGGCCAGGCCGGTCTACCCCCATCTTTTCGTTTTACCCATCATTCAGGAAGGCGGATTATTATTTACCTATCCGGCCTTCACGCGGCGGGGCGTTCTAGTAGAAACTGCCCGGCTGCGTCCCCCTTCGATTTCAACTTGCTCACTTAGCGATACAATTAAGCCGCGTTTTTATCAGCAGAAAACGCGCTCGATTCATTCTAAAACATAGTTGCGCAAATTGCAAGCGTTTATCCCACTAATACCGGCTATATTGTGGTGCTGGCCGGCCAGGTATCTAGCCGCTTGTGTTTTAGTCCTAAGTTTATCCACTTATTGTGGTTAATTCCACGCTACACACTGGCCTGGCCTGTTAATCTTCTGTTTTACAGGCGGCGCAGGCTGGTAAGATATACCGGACACCCCCAGCTTGATACCAGTTCGTGAAGATAGACCCGCAGCTCCGGCTCTTCCTTTAGCCTGGCCTGCACTTGCCGGAAAAGCGCCGGCCCGCTGTTATCATCGCCCGGCTCCTGGTTGGCTCCTACTACTTCCAGGCGGGCGGCTCGGAGCGGCTTAATGGCGGCGGTTCCTGTTTTCATACCGGCTTTTTTACCTTTCTGGTTTTATCAGATAAACCTAATTTACACGTTAGAAATGTAACTTTGGCTTATTTTAGCCTGATATGGACCGGCCAGGCTTGCCGCTTCGCCGGTAGTGGACCGGGTTGAGCGTGAATGGTAGCAAACTATTTGGAATACTATGTTCCTGGTAGTACCCTTTAGGTAGGCATGTATGGCCGTAAAGCGCCGGCCGGCCGGTCCACTATGTTTATTTCGTACTCATGCCGCCTTTAGGCTCAAACAGGCGCTAAAAGTACGAAGAAAGTACGAAATATTTTTACTTGCTGCAGGCCTGCAAGCCGGCCCACGCTCAAAGCTCAGGAATTAGTATTAAGGTAACGTGAATTAGATTCATACTAACCCCTGGCCCCCCCCGGACCGGCCGTCGCCGCTGGCCTCGGCTCTCAGGTCCAGAGCGCGGTCAGCAATACGGTCCAGTGCAGCACGGTTGATCTATTCTACCGGTCTGCTGCCCAGCCTGGCTTCCGCGGCCAGGTCGTCCGCGTCTTGAGGCTGGCGGCTGTAGTAGTCAAGGAGCTTCAGGGTACGGTCCAGGTAATTACGCTCGGATGGACCAAGATGCTCGGGGACTGTGATAGAATTGACGGAGCTGAGGGGGGATGACTGAATACCGAAGTAGGCATTCAGCAGTTCGCCAGGCTTGACGTTAAGCTGGTCGGCAATCCTGCCCAGGAACTCAAAGGTTCCGATGCCATCCCCATTTAACAAACGGTAGATAGATGCCGGCGATACACCATTGCCGGTCGTCAGGGAATAGGCCGACCTACCCCGCAGCTCCAGTAACCCCCGGACGTAAGACCCCAACCGTTTACGTTTATCCTCGCTGTCTGAGAACTTGTCCTTCATTGCTTGTACCTCTCTCTGGCTACTCTCATCGTATCAGTGTGGCAATGGCCGCACTGGTTAGGACCGTTCAAAGCCAATTTGATATACTCCAACTGTAAGCTACTGCAGGCGCTCCAATCGCCGGCGGTAGTCATTAAGCCGCCTGTTGGTCTTTATTCTGCAGGCGGCTTTCTTTTTTTAGTTCTTGCTCCGCTGGTTGAAACAATGCTTCCAGCTCTCCCCGCTTAAAGTAATTCTTGCGGCCGCCGGCTATCTTATAAGCTTTTACCTTGCCTTGTGCTATCCACTCATAAAGGGTAGACCGGGCGATTTTAAGCTCTTTAATCGCCTCTTCAGTTGTTAAGTATTCACCCATCTTTTAACGCCCCTTTTAAAGATAATTTGAAAGCCTCATAGCTATAGTAGCCTATCGGACACTAATAGTCAATAAACTTGATGTATAGACGCTATTAATGATAAACACACATAGAATAAACAATACTAATAGCTAATAGTATTGACTATCGGACACTAATAGACTATAATAAAGAGGTAAGAAA
>MWWH01000442.1_pt1 | contig 12069 bp, 15 predicted proteins | sample 1047231 | NCBI WGS metagenome assembly MWWH01 (sample SAMN06349967, study PRJNA376086) | soil metagenome | isolation source: MG3-2 sample Antarctic (ecotone) soil | place: Antarctica | collected 2015-01-13 | reverse complement strand
TTGCCGGGTAATTGGTTATCAAGGATAAACAGATGATAGCGTGCTTTGCTTTCAATCTTGCGCATGGCCTCTGTCCCGTCGGCGCATAGTTCGACTGTCCAGCCGAGTTCCTCTAAGGTCTCTTTCACAACTTTAGCCACGACCTGAAAATCTTCGACGCAGAGAATTTTAATAGTGCGCGTTTTAGCGCGCGGGCGACGGCGGCGACTGTTGAGATTGATGATGCTCTGCCTTCGCGTTTCGAGTGGAAGGCGTAAGTGTGCGAGGTCTTTATGCCTTCCCTGTTCAGCGTCCAACATAGCTGCGAGTGTGGCATGATGGTGCAACCCTAGTAGCCGTGCGGCGCGCGTGACGCTACCTTGCCCGTCAATCAAAGCACGCCGAACGTATCTGGCCTCATAAGTACGTACCTTCTCGTTGAGATTGAAGTTCGCCCAAAAATTTACGAGGCTATGGACTCGTCGCTGCGGCAAAGACGCGCGACGGGCGGACACGATGCGGACGGAACAGGAGCGCAGACGTTTGATCGTCCTGGCGTCCTGCGTCGCTCTCAGCAAATTATCTGCTCGCTCATATGTCTCTAACAGTTCGTGCTCGGCGAGGTGATCGGCGTGTTCCTCAATCAACGAGAGCAAAGCGCGTCCGGCATCTTCGACCGCCCCGGCTGTCTCAGCGAGGTCGGCGGCGCGTCTCAAGGTGTTGAGCGATTCGATAAAGTTGCCGCGTTTGGACAGGATGCGGCCTTGTGTGGTGAGTGCTTCGGCTAATATGCCCTGCTCGCCGCCTTTGGAGAGCACGCGCACAGCTTCGCGGATCGCGCTCTCGGCTCCGCGCATTTTGCCCTGTGCGAGTAGGACGCGGGCGCGCGTCTCATCTACCTGCGCGATCCGCCCCTTGTTCTGCACATCGGCGAATAAACGACGCGCGGAGTTCAGGTGTTGGTGTGCCTCTTCGTAACGCCCGATTGTGTAGAGTAGAAAACCTAAGTTACTCTCGGCACTGGCGCAGTAGCTGATGTGTCCGGCTTGCTCAAAATAGTGGGATGCGGCGGTGTATTCGATGATGGCGCGATCTGTATAATCCGGGCGACGCTCTGCCATACTCAAGCAAGTAAATACACCCGCGAGGTCATTATGAAATTTCCCCTTCAGCGCATCGTTGTTGCTTTCCTCGAATAACTTTGCCGAATCTGTCAGGATGCGGAGTGAGTCGTTGTAGCGGCCACAAAATGACTCAACTACTGCAAGGCGCAGGAGTATCTTCGCCCGTAACTCTTTCTCTTTATCGTTAGTAAGCCGCTTTAGCGCCTCGTTATAAAGCACCCGCGCCTCGTCATGCGCACCGGCGCGGCGATAGCAGAAAGCAATCTCGCTCTGTGCTGTGGCTACCATCGTTGCCTCTCCAAGAGATTCAAAACGGTCTATACTTTCACTGATCAGGTCTTTGGCCGCGTCTTGTGATCCTTCGATTTGCTGGATGCTGCCCAAGTAACCAGAGAGCGAGCCAACGCGCAAAAGTACCTCTGCGGCTGTCATCTCGGATAGCTCTTCGAGTGCCGGACGTTCGCCAATACCGTTCCACAATTCGCCGAGCGCATCACGCGCCGACTCGTATTGGCCTCTGTGCTCGAAGTCTGCCGCTATCCGGCATTGAAGCTGCGCCCGCTCGTCGCGGCTCAACACACGGTTTTCCAACTCACTCAATAAGGTTTCGGCTAAAGTCATGTGAGGACTCGCTTTCTTTGTGCTTGCTAGAAAAGTTTCAGGCAGGCTTAAGCCGCGTCCTATCAGTGGGATAGGGCGCAAATTAGAACCAGAAGGAACTGGTTTCACCAATTACCTCGAAAGGAAGAGACAAGATGAAAAGCTATCGAAATGCTCTCGCCGCGCTGGTCTTGGCAATTGTGTTCTCCACGTCCGCTGCCGCTGAGGGCATAATTTGGACGGAGAAGACGCCACCACCACCGTCAACAAACGGCATAATTCATACGGACACGACTCCACCGCAAGCTGATGGCGTAATTTGGACGGATGGAACCGCTTCCACATCGGAAGGGGATACCCTGACGGAGATCGCGCTCACCTTACTGCAAAGCATGTTGTCCCTCATCTAATCGGGATAACAATTCAGCTAATTTTTAGTAGGCTGCCATGAGGACAAGGCGGCACGGTCGTTGTGTGTCCGGGGGAACTATACACCATTGTTTCCGCGACATTAAAGGTTTTTCGCCAAGTCGAAGAGGAAAGCTCCGAAGGGCACGAAAGAAACCAAGCCGCGCGGCCTCCTTTCGCCGTCTCTTGCGCCTTATCCGCGCTTTGTCTACTATGCGGGGCAACCGGGCAGTTGGTGAATCCTTCTGCTCATCGGTTGCTGGGGTGAGGACAGTAACCGAATTAGAACGGGGATGCCGCTCCCAAAAGTGGCATCCCCGTTCGCTTATTTGCAGCATTAAAATACCGCGAGCGGGGTTTAATGAGTGATATGCGCTACCTCATCCACAGTTAATGCCTCAAAGGGAGAAATAAAACTATGGAGTGTTCACATTGCGGCTCCCAAAACATGAAAACATTTGAAATGGCGCACGCCTCATACAACGTCGGCGTTAATTCTTGGGATAGCATCGGTAAAGTTATGCTTCTTGGCCCTCTGGGTCTGCTGATAAAATCTAATCGAAATAGTGTTGCTAACATCACCGCGCCGCCGGAAAAACCTTTTCCTCTCTTGGCGGTCGTATTCGGTTTTCTGTTCTTCTCAACTTTGGTCTGGCTGGTTAGTATCTATCGGAGAAGGGGATTAGGTTATGGTGAGACTCAAGATGCTTTGGTCGTCAATGCGATCATGTTCGTCATAGCTTCTGTGATTGTAAGTTGGGATATTATCCGGTGGGCGAAAGCTCGAAAGAAATATCCTGAGCTGCTTGATACATGGATTCATTCGTGGATATGCCTACAGTGTGGCACAACGTATGAAGTCCGCGAGCAAATAACATAATGTTCGGAATGGAGGAAACATCATGCTCAAGTTTACATCTGTGATTTTCCTGCTCGTTGTGTCTTGCTCTATTGCAGTTGCCCAAGAAACGTCTCCAACCCCGAAAGTGGGAACTGTGTATGACCGTTTTAAGGATGAAACCCAAGTATCCGCCTCAACTGTCCTTGAGAGATATAAAGTTCCGAGCGGATTTTCAGAGACATACGAAACCATAGAGTTAGTTGCTCTATTCACCTATAAAGGAAAGAATCTTACTGCCGCTCCTTCAACTGTGAGAATTGCATTTTTCACTCAATCACTTAATCTCCGCTTTGCTAATAACCGGGACTTTAGGGCAATCGCAGATGGCAACCGTATCGCGTTCGGCGATACGGAATATAAGAGTAGTAATATGGGGATGTTCAAAAGGGAAGTGCTATGGGTGGAGACGCCTGCGCGTACTTTTCTTCAACTGGCTGGCGGCACCACTGTTGAGATCAGGGTCGGCAGTAAGGAAATCAAGCTGCAACCTAAAGACGTTGCGATGCTCAAAGCGGTAGCCGATAAGTTCAGAAATCTAATGCCCCAACCTCCCGCCAAAAGGGGCGCATCTAAACCTAGAGTGCGGAGGTGAAAATAGCGGGGAAGGTCATAATAGCTCTTATCGGACTGAGAAAATGCAAAAGGGGTGCATAACCTCATGCGCCCCCTCTTGACAACACAACATCTTGCGCTCGCCCGCCCGTTAAAAATCCTCGCTCAAAGGCATTTTGAAATTATGCAGTTACCACAATATCTTGTGTACCTAATTGCTTAAATATTGCTCGTAATAGTTCCCTTGATTCCAGTCCATAATGCGCCTGATAAATTCATCCTTTATATATTCGCCCTTCTCGACGTTGATAAGCTCGGCACACTTGAGAACGCAACTACCGCACAGGACATAGTATTTATAATCGCCGGTTGAAAAGTGCGGATAGTTCTGCGGGGTGTCTTTGCCAAGATAGACGGTTAGGCCAACGCCGTTAATGTGGCATCGCTCGCATTGATAATCAGCGTGGTACATCTGCACATTTCTAATCTCTATCCATTCCTTAGTCTCTGTGAAATCCTCCCAAGCCATATTTTGCAGTTCTACATTTCTTTGCTCCTTGCGCGTGGCCTCGGCCTCTTTTTCGGCTTCCGCTCTCTGCTTACATTCATCACACGCGAGGTGAGAGGGATAGGAAAGGCGTCTGCTCCTGCGCGTCGCTCGGTAATAATCCCCTAATCCTTTTCTGCTCTTAAACTCTCTCTCTAAAGAGTTCCCACATTCAGCAGGGCAGGGCAGGGTAAGCACTAATGCACCGGCGATCTTCGTGAGCCTGAGCTTTGTCAGCTTGAAAGCATCGCCTATCAACTTAGCGGGAATCTTCCTATTCCAGTAAATCTCTCGAACGACCTGCGCCCTCGTCGCTTGGCTGTCGGCTGTTACAGCTAATTGATCCAAGTAAGAGACGAGTTCCGATACAAGGTTGCCCCGCGCTTCGTTATACGTCCGGTCTAGCTCGTCCAACTTATTGAGCGAGCCTGAAACTGACTCTAATAGCCCTTTAATTTCCTTCGGCTCGTTCATTAGTTAGTCTCGGTTCTCGTCACTGTATATCGAGTTGAAAAGTAAGCGCGTCAATGATCGTCTGCCGTAGGGTTTCATCATCAAGTATCCCGAACGCGCGCCCTAGCCGTCGCTTGTCCAGCGTCCTGATCTGATAGCACAACACGATTGACTCTAACGTGAGTCCCGCCGTCCCTGCCGGCAGTAGCGCCTCGTTCGGGTAGATTCGACGACCAGCTTTGCGCGATGTGATGGGAAGGACATTGACGACCGGCAGAATGTCATTTAGGGCGGTCTGACTGACGACGAGTACCGGGCGCGTTAGCCCCTGCTCGGAGCCGACGACCGGATCGAGGTTTGCGCGCCACACGCTCCAACGCTCGACGCTCATGCGGGCTGCACGTCCCGGTCGGCGTGTCTGAAATCTTCCATCGTGGCCGTCAGGTCGGCGAGGAACATTTCATCGCTGGGGGCGGCGCACATCGCTTTAATTCTTTCATCTTGTCGGGCGGCGATGGAGGTGTCGCTTTCCTCTAACAGTCGGGCGGCAAGCTGCCGACGTTGTTCGGGTGGCAGTCTCCGCGCCTCATTTAACACGCTCTCTAAATTTCTCATTATGCCTCACCTCTATCTTTCCTGGTCGCGGTAACGCTCTAAGTCGTGCCGCTCTTTCCGTAGCTGACCCTCTCCGTTTTGAGGTCGTGCTTAAACTCGGACTTAGGTTTAAACTTCCTGATTAGCTCCCTGAGTTCTTTTTCAAACCGTTCCGCATCGGCGTCGCTGTCCTTGCCGTCTAGTGAGGCGAACACAGCTTTAACTTTGATGGTAAAGGTTTCCTTCTGCGGCTTCGGCAATCGCGGCGGTCGTAAGCGTATTGTCATGCGTCAGATTCTAACTTAGCTTACTGCTCGCGCTCAATGTTCTGAAAAGTCGGGTCAATCTCAAGTAGAAGGCTGTCGCCACATTCCCAATCTTCAACGCTGCAAAGCTCAAGGCGTGGGCTGTCGCCGCACGCGAGGCCGAACATCGCGGCCACGTCGGGCAAAGGCTCTGCGTCCTCGCTGATGCCTCGCTCGGCAAGGCTGCGGCTGTCCAGTCGGCGAGTAAAGATAACTGCCGCCGCGTCATCGCTGATTCTTATATCGAGTTCGACGCCTCGCGCTCTCGGCAAGTGGCCGGTTATGTCTCTGGCCTCACACTCGACGCCGCACACTTTCAAATTCTGCACCATGCCCGCGTAGGTGTCCGGCGTGATGATCTGTTGGCTTCGTCCGTGCTCGCCTTGGTGGTTGCCGTCCAGCACTCTAAAAAGATATTCAAGCATCGGCTCGCGCGTCGGCGCTCGCCTGAGTGTGACGGCCTCGACGCTGACGCGGTAGCTGCCCGCGCGCAGCTCTGGAATTTGAATATCAAGCATCGGCGTTTCTCCTGCTGGCCGCTTCCTCGAACACTCTCAAAAAGGTATCGCTGCAAGGCGAGCATAGACGGCGCGGGAAAGCCTTTAGAGCCTTGCGCCCTATGTCTCGCCGGATTAGAACCTTTACGCATGGGTGCGGGTAGTCGGGATGCGTGCGCGCTACCCACACAAGACGGCTGGCCTCTATTCCTTCTGCTAGTACGCGCATAGCTTCGATGGTGGCCGCTCTCATCACTTCCGATAGCTCATCATCGTTTCCGGCAAAGCGTGGCCGCTCGTCGCCTTTAAGAGAGATAATGAGATAAATCGTCCGCTCGTAACTTGGGCTGCCTCTGCCGTCCGTCAAATAGTTGTCGGCCTGCGATGCCGTCAACTCGTCGTAGTCGGGGGCGAACCATCGGCGCGTGACGTACTCCTTCGGGTCGTCTCGGATTCCGGCCTTGCCCTTCGTGATCGTGCATCGGCCTGTCCAAGTGCTGCGCGATTTCTCGACTACTACAACTCTACCTTTGCTTTCAGACATCGCCCGCGCTCCTTACAAAAGGTCAATCGCCTCTGTCTGCTTCGCGCTGGCCTTACCGTCTAGGTCGTCGCCGGTCGCCGCGCTGCCTGCCAGAACGAGGGGAGGGAAGTCTTTAGTGATCGCCTCGCCGAGCGTGGACGTGTGGTTAAATTTCGGATGCATAGCATCCTGATCTGCTTTTCCCCCTCAAGGTACAATATTTACTCCCCCTGAGCTACAGTGCCGGATTTTCCCTGAACTACAGTGAAATACCCCCCAAGCTACAGTGAAATACCCCCCAAGCTACAGTTTTACTCCCCCCAAGGTACAATTTCAGAGAGGTATTTCTCCAACCCCGTTCTGCTTTTGAATTTCGCCGACAAAGATATTCCCATCCAATCGGCGCAGAAAGTCGGCACATCTTCATAATACGAACTGCAACGCAAGTGTTCTCTTTTTCACTCGCAAAACTGATTATAGTTTATCCGATAATACAACTGCAAATTGCTTGACAAATGAGTTCGCTAAATTGTTGACAAATAGGAGCGCGGGTTGTTGACAAATAGGAGCGCGGGTTGTTGACAAATAGGAGCGCGGGTTGTTGACAAATAGGAGCGTGAAGCTTGACAAATGCGACCGCAAATTACTCTCGCTTTTACCATAAACCGGAAACGAATTAATGATGATGATTTATGTCACAAACCGGAAACGAATTTTTATCATAAATTGGAAATAAATTGCGCGCATAGTTGCATCACTTTCCTATTGTCATTTGTCGGTAAAAGTGGTAAAAGAATTGAGAGGCAAAACATTGTTTACCTGAGTGGTAAATAATGCTCTAAAAAGCACCTCTAAGTCCAACGCAGAGAGGAACACTAAATGCCGTCGAAGAAAACAAAAAAGCCGATGCTCAACTTTACTGCTCCGGTTAAGACCATCCTAACGGAAGTTGAAATTCAAGAGCCTATCGGCGAGCAGCTTGATAGATACTGTGAGTTTATCGAAAAGACGAACGGCGTCCGGCCTACCAGAGATGAGGTTATCAACCGCGTGCTTGAGCGTCTTTTCTCGCGCGATTCGGCTTTCAAAGAATTTGCTGGCGGGAACAAGGGGCGCACGCGCTCAACGTCGCGTGCTTCTGAGGGCGACTAATCGGCCACAAGTCGAAGCATCCAGAGAGAGGGATTAAGCATGAATCAACATCAAAACACAGGCGGCCTGTTTCCGTTAGTGCCGTTCGCTGTGGCGGCGGCGGCGCGTAGCAACGAATGGCGCGAGCGTATGCGGGCGCAAAGTCTCGCGCAGAATCCGCGTGTGACTGTCGCGCCTTCGCCGCTCGTCGCCGCCGCAATCGCGCGCTCGCACGGTGAAGGGAGATAGACAGATGAAATCAATCATCGTTTCCGTCGTCGCCCTGCTGTTCATCCGGTGGAATGTCGGCATGATCGAAGCCAACCCGCCCGCGATTGAAAATCTGCTGCTGGCGTTGGTGTCGGGAGTCGCCGCCGGCCTCTACCTCTTTAACTCGTTCTTTAACTTCCTCACGGAGCCTCACTAGACACGATCAAGGGGAATGGATTAACCCGCGCACTCGAAAGGAAATTCTCATGCTAAAGACACTCGCGCTCGTTTTCGTTCTGGCGTCCGTTTGTGGCTTCGTCGTCGCCTCACACTCACAGACGCCCGCACAGGCACAGACACCAGCACAGGCACAGACGCCCGCGCCGTCGCCGTCGCCGACCAAAAAGCTACGCGACCCGCGCGAGTTAATTCCGCCAATCAAGATAGACAAGACGAAGCGGGGCGACGCGAAGGTTGAACCGCTAACAGAGGGAGAAAAGAAGCTGCTCAAGCTGTTCGCGCTTGCGCCCGCACCGTGCGCCGAAGTTTCTTTTATCGAGACGGTTAGCCCGGTGGCTCACATGGCATGGTTTCTTGGGGCTGAAAGAATCCGCATCGGTGGCGAGTTTGCGATTGCTAATGACGGCCTCGATTTGCGTAAGGCTGTGGTGATGAAGCTGCGCGAGCAGATCGAGCCGTCTTACCCCTCAACTAATCCACAGGACGCCGCGCCCGCGCTGAAAGTCTTAGATTCGGTCATAAATAGCTTTCGCAATTCGGTGGATAAGGACACCGAAAAGTTAGAGCCGGTGAAGAAAGATAAGATCGTGGCCGCGCGTAAAAGTGTGCTGGCGTCCCTGCACACGAAATTACGCGAGCAAATATCAGCCGCTTACGCTTCGTCTGAGGGTGACAACGCGCCCGCGTACAGGGTCATAGATGCCAAACTAGCCAGCATCGAGCAGGAGCGCGGCAAACTGCGCGCGGAAACGGCGACAGAGTGCGCGGACATTAACACGTCTCTCAGGAGGCCGGGCAGACACTAAAAATGCGAGGTCAAAAGAGGGAAAGTTAAAGTATCGGGGAGGGCGAGCGATTGCCCGCCCTCGCTGCGTCTCCCGAATTACGGGGGTCTGTCTCCCGAATCTAACGCTTTTGTCATTCAAGGTGCAGTCCCTTACTTACAAATACGGTAATTTTGCCTTCAAGTGCAGTTGATCGCCTCGCCGAACGCGAAAAACTCAACATTTTTGCCGTCTCCCCTTTACGGGCGGGGTCGGGTCGTATCCAAAAGTAAGCCGGAGCCGCACTTGTAAGTAAAATAATCGTCTCCCCAAAACGTGCGCCTTGTCTCCCCAAATATCTAGGCTCGTCTCCCCAAAGTAAGCGGGGGCTGGTGCGCCCTTCCCTTCCCTGCTGCGGCGCGTTCTAGGGGCATTTGCGGCACTCTGGCGCGGGTATCCGGCCTTAGTTCCGGTGGTGGGGGTTGTGCTCGATCCAGTTGTCAAGGGTCGGCTCTTGGAAATACTCTCTGAGCCGGTCTAGGTGGCTTTCCTCGTGGTCAAAAATTGTGAGCTGGTGCGCTTTGAATTTCGGCTTAAAAATCCGGTTATTCTCAATCCCTGACCGCTCCCCTGCCTCTTTCTCTAAAAAGGCTCTGTACGCCTCTGGCTGCTCGTCTGGAAGCTGTTTATCCCTCACTCGGAGGTAAGCATAAAAGGCCGGTTCTAGCGCATCCTTGAGCCTCTGGCGTGCCTGTTCTGCCTCACGTTTGGCTAGTTGCCTTCTTACTTCTTCCTCTTTCTCTAGAGTGTGTTTCATCTGTTCGGGAAGTTCGTAGCCCTCTCGGATGGCTTTTATCAGCCATGATGCGAGGTCTTTGATTTTGCCGGTGTTCCGGTGGGGCAAAGCTCGCAACTGCATTTCGACCGATTTTCGATAATCCCTGACTAATTCTCTGGCCGTTATCTCTGAGACGTGGAAGCTGATTAACCGGCTCACAAGCTGCTCGGTGGCGTCGTCGGCCTCGCTGATTGGCGCGATGGGCGGCGGCTCGGTCGTGTCCGGTGGTGGGGCTGCGGGGATTTCGCGGCTCGGTTTCGTGGCTTTCGCGGCTTGCGGTCGCGGCAGTATGCGGGGCTTCCGGCTGGCCTCTCTAAACTCGGCCTGCGCCCTTCGACCGGGAGTGTAAAGCATCATCCAGTCCGGCTCTCCGCTCTCGGTCTGCTGCTCTTGAAATTCGACCTTTGCCAAGTATCCAGATTTAAGGTGTGGGGCGTGAACCTTATACATCTGCTTTCTGACGTGCTCCCAATCCAGATAGCGAGTCTGCGGGGCGCGGGTGCAAAAGTCGGAATATGACAGCCTCGCACGTGGGCGCTCGTGCTTTAGGACGGCGTAAATCTGAAAGCCTATTAGCTCATAAAATCGTTGTGCGGTCGGCGGGAGATCGCGCAAGTAATCGTAATCGAGGGGGCGGGTCTGCGCCTCGTTTAGCACCTTCAAATAAATATCATTCAGTAGAATATAAACAGCATTGGCCTTGCGTCCGTCTGGAAACCTCTCCCCTGTGAAAATGACGCTATACCGCGTAAAGGCTGCTTCGATGCTGCGCTCTGTGCCGTCCGTCGCTTTGTAGCTGAGTTTGGCCGTGATGCCTGCAAAAGCATTTTGCTTGAGGGCTTTCTTTAGATCGTTCGTGTTCGCGCCGCTCGCTGGCATCCCTAGTTCTCGGCATACCTCGCTGAGACTCCCTAGCTTGATTACCTTTGGGATTGATGGCCGCTCGTCGTCAATCCTTCGATTGATAATGAGCGTGTCCACCTTGTAAGCGAGTGCGCCGGGCTGTCCGTGCCTTTGGCTGTAATCAACCTGCCACTTGGTTTTAATCGCTCCGGTGCTAGTCGTCTCGCTAATGTCAATGGTGATGCCGCCTCGTTGCCTCGCCAGCTTGTGAACTGGAAAGCGTGAGAGTGCGGTTTCGATCCTGATCGTGTTCTGTGGGATTAGCTCTAGCTGCTCGTCCATTGGTCGCACTTCTGAAAGAAGAAATCAGCAACGACAATTCCCTGTTGTTGTTGTCTAAAAGAGTCTAATACAGTCTAGGGTCTGATAAGACAAGTGGTTTCATTACTTTAAGTCGTTTTTCCGCTCCCGTAACTACGTGATTCCGCTCCCGTAACTACGTGATTCCGCTCCCGTAACTACGTGATTCCGCTCCCGTAACTACGTGGTACTTGCGGAATCTACGCGGGGTGTAGATTCTACAGGGGGCGTAGATTCTACAGGGGGTGTAGATTCGTCTCGCCAACCTGCATGGCTTCCGCTCCCGTAAGTACGTGGCAAGATTTCAGCCTCATAAAGCGGCGACGTAACTATCAATCTCGGCTCGCTTCATCCGGTACGCATGGCCTAGCTTTACCTCGCTCACCTTGCCCGACGTGACGGCCTCGCGTAGTAGCTGCCTGCTCAAGCCGGTGTAGCGTTGGGCTTCGGCTCGCGTCAAAAGAGGTTTTGCGGCAAGCTCGTTGATGGTCGGCTGGTCGGGGTCGTGACGGCGTTTCTTCGGCCTCTGCTGGCTCTGTTCCTGCTCGTCCCCCCCTGCCTCAAGCTGCCTCTGCTGTCTTTGCTCGGCCTGCGTCAAGATCGCGTCGGCGAGTTGGGCTATAAACTCCTGTGGAGAAAGGCGCGAAAGCTGCGAAGCAAAGGCGCGTATGGCTTCGGAGCTTTCGGGGCTATGGCCGTTGCCGTTCGGCTCGGCCTCGCCGTCCGGTGCTGGCTCGCGCACTACAGCGGCCTGAATCACTCCGCGCTTCGCGTCCAGTTCGTTTTTTAGTTGTTTTATCTCGTCCTCGTCATAGACCGATATATCGCCGGTCTTGCCTCGCTCCTTCCGAACGGTGATGCGTCCGACGCGGGCGTAGTTCTCAAGCTGGCGGGTGGAGATTCCAAGAATCGCGGCGGCGTCTTTTTTCTTTAGGCTCATATAAGGGGTTTTTAACATAAGGTGCGAAGTCCGGCAAGATATTTCGCGCCTTCGTTTCGCGGGCTTCGCACCTTTAAAAATTGCGAGGCTGCCACAACTCTCAAAAGTGAAGCGCGGCGACCTGCTGCGCGGCTCGTTGTCCTTATCCCAACGAAACCACGCTGGCAAGATGGGCGTAGATTCGCGGCCACGTCCGCACCCTGCAACTTGAATTTTGAAGCGGCTACGCTGCCAACCTTTTCCCCCAACGTAGCCGCCTC
>MWWH01000441.1_pt1 | contig 12097 bp, 15 predicted proteins | sample 1047231 | NCBI WGS metagenome assembly MWWH01 (sample SAMN06349967, study PRJNA376086) | soil metagenome | isolation source: MG3-2 sample Antarctic (ecotone) soil | place: Antarctica | collected 2015-01-13 | reverse complement strand
CGTATAGCTGCACGGGACACTCCGCGGAGCCTCGCTGCTTCCGTCTGAGTGATTAAATCATCCAGATTGGCCTCACCCTTCTTTTGGGTCTTTTTCGGCATTATGTATAATTATGTTTGACAAGTAGCATATAACTCTAATAGGATTATCTTAGCACAGGGTACATATCATCGCGCGAGGTTATGTATGAGGTCTTGGGATTGGGAAAGTAACTCAATGAGTCGGGTGTTCTTGGATATTGAGACATTGCCGCCGGAGAAAGATGATCCTCTCATTAGTGAGAGAATGGATCAGTTGCCGGATGATGATTTTCGCAAGCTCGCGTTGGGTGGTGAGTATGGTCGGCTCTTGTGCATTGGCTTGGTTATTGAGCAGAACGGCCAAGTCGTACATCGCGGCACGCTCGGACGGGATCGTGAGACCAGACGCTTTCACTTGGATGAGGCGCGCACGCTCCGGTGCTTCTGGAAATTGATTCAGGATTTCAACCCACAGCGCGATCTCTTTATTGGTCACAACATTTTGGATTTTGATCTGCACTTTCTCTGCCAGCGCTCAGTCATTAAGCAGATAAAGCCAAGTATAGAGGTTTGCTTTAGACGGTACTCTTCGCATCCTGTTTATGATGTGATGTGGGAATTCGAGCATTGGAGGCGTCGTATCTCGCTCGATGAGCTAGCGAAGGTCTTGGGATTGAAAAGCTCAAAACAGAATGGCCTTAATGGAAACGGGGTCTATGATTCGTTTCTTGAAGGGCGCCATGAAGAGATTGCGGATTACTGTATGCGTGATGTGGACCTGACTAGGGAGATTTATTATCGGATGAATTTTTCCCCTCTGACGTAGAAGGGATTGAGAGTTGATGCGCCTCAAAGCTGTTCGCCATTGTTTAGGCTGCCGGCAGGAGTTTTCGCTAAAGGGCCGTAATAGAAAGACGGCGAAGTATTGCAGTGTAGATTGCTTTAGATCGGCACAGCCGGCGCAGATGAGCACTGTGCTATGTGAATGGTGCGGGGAACAGGTCACAAAGCGTAGGAGCCGGAGTCCCCGCTTCTGTGGACGTTCCTGTGCTCATAAGTGGACATGGACACAGCCGGAGTTTAGAGAAAGAGTCAAGCTATCTATGAAGCAGGCTGTGTCCCCGGAGAGACGTGCTGCTTTATCGGCATCCCTAAAGGCCAATCCTTTGACAGCTAACCCTGCAACAAGAGAGAAAATCAGTAGGGCTTTGCAGGGGCGAACCTTCTTAGCTCGGGGCGGTAATGGTCAGCCAACAGAGCCACAGAAGCTGTTGGCTAATGCTCTTGGCTGGGAGATGGAGCACGCGATCTGCACCGCGCCGGTTAAAGGTATGTTCCCTTCTCTCCCTCATTGTTACAAAGTAGATATTGCAGACTCGACCGTGAAGCTGGCAATAGAAGTTGATGGTCGTTCACATAGGTCGCCGCGCTGGAGATATTTGGATAATCGGAAAGAGGAGATATTGCGCGCCCTTGGATGGAAAGTATTGAGATTTGATAATAAGCGCGTATTGGATGACTTACATGGTGTTGTAGTTGAGGTATCAACTCTTTTGACCTCTTTGCAAAATTAACGTATCTGTTTTACTTAAAGGGAGGCACTTACCTATGTCTAGTAATAATCCTTATGATCCTTTTGGCTTCGGTGGATTCACAGCAGAAGCTATGAATGAAGCTGGGGGCGATACAACTATCGTAGCCAGTAAACTGCGGGAAAGAATCAGACAAGCCTTTGAATCTGATGGTCAAGAGATGAGCACTGCATTAGAAGCTATTGCAAATGATCTCGGGTACTTGGGCATATACGATTTCAACTTGGCTAATGAACTTCTTGATGAAATTGTAGCATCACCACAATTAGCCTCGCTCGAAGATTCAGCCGCACACGCACGCACGTATCTGGCTCTCTCTTCAGTGAGTGATAGCATAGCCAGCCAACATATCCCGTTCGATGATCTAATTCGCCACAGAAACAGAGGAACTGATTCCAAAGATCAGATTCCTGGAGCTGAACACGGGCGCACACTGCATCTCTTAGACCTCGCTCATGAATCAGCAGACCAAATTAATCCTGAGAGTTCAGAGAGAGCTAGATGGTTAATCGCGGTCGCAGGGCAGACAGCTAATATTGCTCCTGATCGCGTTCCACAGATTCTCGAAGAAGCCCGCGACGCTGCACGTGCAGCTACAGATGATATGAGTATGCTTCTCTCGCCAACGCTTCACGAAATAGCCAGGGCAATGCTCAAAGTAGATATAAATCGCGGCATTGAAATCATAGATGAGGCAATTGCTTCGGCCTGTGAAGAGAATTATGGGTCGGTAACATCGGAGGAGATGATCGAGGTCGCTAAGACAATAGCTGAATTTGACTTCAAACGCGCTCTGGCGACTTTCAATAAATCTATCCATGCACTTAAAGGCAGTGGAAGTGATAGCGAGTCGCAGCGGGTATGCCGGAAATTGAGGATTACGCTTGAGGGATACGCGGCGCGAAATCCTCTTTACATACAAAACCTTCTCATACAGGCCAGGAACTTAGAAGAGGAGCTATACGGCACTTGATTCCAGCCACTCGTCAAGCGTGGGTTCTTTGAAAAATTCCCTGAGCCGGTCTAGGTGACTCTCTTCCTCGTCGAAGTTGCTTAATAATTGCCCCTTCAAATTAGGCTTAAAGACGCGGTTGTTTTCAATTTGTGACCGTTCCACTGCTTCTTTCTCTAAAAACGCCCTGTAAGCCTCTGGCTGCTCGTCTGGAAGCTGCCCTGCCCTTCCCCTCAAATAATCGTAATGCGCTGGCTGTAGCGCCTCTCTGCGCTGCTGGCGGGCTGTTTCGGCTTCTTTCTTGGCAATAGCCTTCTTGACCTCTTCCTCTTTGGCTATAGCCTCAATCATCGGTTCGGGTAGCTGGTGATTCTCTTTGATTGCCACGATCAGCCAAGCGGCGAGGTCTTTAATCTTGTTCGTGCTTCGATGGGGCAAAGCGCGTAGCTGAAGCTCGACCGCTTTCCGGTAGTCCCGGGCAAGTTCTCTGGCCGTATTCTCTGCGATGTGAAATCTGATTAGCCTAGTTACAAGCTGTTCGCTCTCTGCGTCGGCCTTGTGGGTCGTGGCGGCTGGTGGCAGTTCTGGTTCTGTTCTTGCTGGTGGTGCTACTGGGGGCTTGGCTTTCAGTCGTTCGATCCTTCGAGGTTTCTTGCTGGCTTCCTTGAATTCGGCCTGTGCCCTACGTCCGGGCGTGTAAAGCATCAGCCAATCTAGTTCCCCGCTCTCGCTTCGCTGCTCTTGGAATTCGACCTTTGCCAAATAGCAAGATTTCAGGTGCGGAGCATGAACCTTGTACATCTGCTTTCTGACGTGCTCCCAATCGTAATAACGGGTCTGCGGCGCGCGGGTGCAGAAGTCAGAATAAAGCATCCTGGCGCGTGGGCGCTCGTGCTTTAGAACGGCGTAAATCTGCACGCCGATTAACTCATAAAATCGCTGGGGTGCGGGGGGCAGATCGCGCAAGTAATCATAATCAAGCGGGCGGGTCTGTGCTTCATTCAGCACCTTCATGTAAACATCATTCAGAATCAAATAGACTGCGTTCGCCTTCCGTCCGTCTGGAAATCTTTCGCCGGTGAAAATGACGCTATATCGTGAAAACCCTGCTTCAACTGTTCGTTCTGTTCCGTCGCTTGCTCTGTAACTGAGCTTTGCAGTGATATAAGCGCTCGCGTTTTGGTGTAGGACTTTTCTAACGTCGTTTGTGTTTGCTCCGCTCGGTGGCATTCCTAGCTCTCGGCAAATCTCGCTGAGACTTCCTAGCTTGACTATCTTTGGGATCGCTGGTCTCTCATCATCAATCCTTCGATTGATGATGAGGGTATCAACCTTGTAGGCAAGCGGGCCGGGCTGCCCGTACTCGCTATTGTAGGAGACCTTCCACTTGGTCTTGATTTCTCCAGCACTGCTAGTCTCCCTAATATCAATGCTAATGCCGCCTCGCTGCCTCGCCAGTTTGTGAACGGGGAAGCGTGAGAGTGCCGTTTCAATTCGGATCGTGTTTTGTGGGACCAGCTCTAGCTGCTCGGTCATAGCTTGCCTTTCCGAGAGAAGAAACTAACAACAACAACCTTCTGTTGTTGTTGTCTAAGAAAGTCTAAATACAGTCTAAGGTCTGATAAGGCAAGTGGAATCTTCATTTAAGCCATTTTTTCGCTCCCGTAACTACGTGGCCTCGCTCCCGTAACTACGTGATTCCGCTCCTGTAACTACGTGATTCCGCTCTCGTAACTACGTGGTGATTGTATGTTCGTTTCCGGTCTGCGATAAGACGCGCACAGCTCAGGCCGGAAAGTATTTCTCTAACAAATCTCTGATCTCGTCGGCCATCTTCACGCCTCGTAGGGCACATTGGCTCTTGATGCGTGTGTGCAGACTGATCGGCACATCAACGGTTAGCCGCTTCATTCCCTCTCCGTTTATATCTTCGGTTTGCCGGGACTGAACCCAATCATCTGCTGTTGGGGTTGTCGTTGCTGTCGGTCGAGGCTTGGCCCCCAACGCTACTTTTTTTCTTGTCATCTGAGTTCTAAAACCTCTTTCACAAGGGCAGTGATTTCCTTGCTGGCTATGCTCTCCGGGTCGGTTTCGAGCACTGTCCGACCTTGTGCCGCACTCTCAGCAAAGCTAACGCGCTGGCAAATTTCAGCCTTTAATACAGGCAACACGTATTCTGCTAAGGCTTCTGTCACGTCGCGGCCGATGGCCGTATTTACGATTTTACGATTTATTACAAATGCTCTTTTCAGATTTTCCTTAAACGCGCTCGCCTCAGAGAGAAGATCAACGATTTCTTTTGCTGCCCAAACATCATAGGGCGACGGCTGAACGGGAATCAGAACTAGATCGCTTGCCATGATTGCAGAACGTGCCACATCATAAACGCGAGGCGGGCCATCAATAACTACATGAGCGTAGTCTGCTGCAAGGGTAGGCAGTTCTCGGTGAATGGAGGGCTTTGGTAGGCCAATGACAGGGAAGAGTGGATCACCTGTCCGGCTCGCTGACCAGTCAAGACCACTTCCCTGCGGATCGGCGTCTACCATTAGAACTCGCGTGCCCTGTCTTGCTAGAGCTGTTGCTAAGTGAACAGCCAGAGTCGTCTTTCCGACGCCGCCTTTTTGATTAAGAAAAGAAATAATCATTTTTGCTTTTACTGTTTTCAGTATTTACGATTTTCCGGCGAATCGTAAATCCGTATGAAAGTGAAGTCAAGGAAATTGTTCCATCCGTATGCTCTTTTAATGATTAGGCCGTGAAGCCGTATAGGAGTGAGGATGCACAATTTTACTATTTTCTTCCGAAGAGGAAACGATTACAATCTTTGTTGGTTAGCGTTAAGCTCGCCGCCTTTGCCGCCCCTCACAACAATATGTCATAGAGGTGTTGTATGAGTTGGATTTTCACTTTCTGCGCTCTGTGCTGGTTTCTACTGCTATCTTTAAGCCTTCTGGTCTCGATGGCAATCATTGATCTTGGATCAAGCGATTACGGCACGCCGTTCAAGAATCTGCGTGTGTGGCTACTCTTTTCGACGTTCGTGCCGATCCTCTTTGCTGCACACGCAGCGCGCAATGTGCATGGCTCGGAGACATGGCTACTCTCAATCGCCAATCTCTGTCTGTGCATTGTGAGCTTTGCGTTTGCCGGATTGCTGCGCCTCGTCGCGGTCAACGGTCTGGCCGATGCAGAGTGTACCGGGCCGCTTTATCTGTTCCGGTTTCTCTTTCAACGCTTCATCCTGCGTTACGACGTGTAGGTGCAATGGTGGCTATCTAGGAGCCAATAGAACCGCCAGCATCGCCTTGTGTATAGCTTCAGCGACAGCGACAGCGACGGCCGAAGTCGAAGCAGCGTGCGCCGGGGGATGTCGCGCAGCATACCTTCACTCGGCGAGCAGGTCGTACTCCGGGGATGCAGCGATTTCGTGCGCGACTGCCGGGTCTATTTTGATGCGTTGCTGCTGCTCGGTGACGAGGCTCAACGCCTGGACGGTGATCCGCACGCGCTCGTGTTCTTTGAGCGCGTCGAGCGGTTCGAGCGGCCTGAGAACTCCCGATTCATAGACGGCTTCAATAGTAATGTTCATCTCTGGCTCCCTCGCGCGATCTTAGGTCAATCCGTCAAAAGATTCGCGGCAGATTTTCAATGCTGACATTTTACACCCGCGCACCCATCATGGTGCGTCAAGTCGCTCCATTAACTATTAGGCAGACGGAATGAACATAATAAAGAATTATCGGACTGACTTTATTTCGCCCCTGTGTCGGCACTCATCACACGGCTCTTTATCAGAGCATCAAAGCACAAGATGTTGTGATCGGCTCTCGCTCACTCAAAGCCGCGTCGTGACAATTGAGGGGCGTTCTTCACGAAAGCATCAACCACAATAGATTGTGGTCGCTGAACGCCCGCCGGCGTTCGTTTGAAAGCCAGCCTCTCATCACGTCAAATTGAGTAGATCACCAGGCGCAACAGCCCGCGCTACCTCATGCTGCCGCTCCTTATGTCACTCGAAATATTTTGACCTCTTTGCTGATTCTTCTCTCAAGTTGGTTCTGCGCCACTTCCAACTCGTAGCGTGCCAGCATTCTCATCCACACATCGGCACTCGTCCCGAAGTACCTTGCGAGGCGCAACGCTGTGTCCGCCGAGATGCCGCGCTCGCGCTTGACGATCCGGTTGATGCGTAACGCGGGCACGCCAATGTCCTTAGCCACGCGGTAGGGCGTCAGACCGTGCGGCTTCATAAAGTCTTCGAGTAAAACCTCGCCCGGATGAACGGGCGGCAACCTCTTCATCGTCGTCACCTCCTTCTTTAAGTTGTATAATATAGCGACTGAGGCGGCATTTCAGCCGGGGAGGGGTAATGAGCAAAGAATACATCGAACAACGCGACGGCGGATACTACATTGCCGGCACGCGCATTTCTCTTGATTCGGTCGTGTACGCCTTCCGGCGCGGCGCACCGCCGGAGGGCATCCGGCACTCTTATCCACTTCTAACCCTCGAAGAAGTATACGGAGCTATTGCCTATTACCTCGCGCACCAAGAGCAGATAGACGCCTATCTGAAGGAACAAGAAGCGCGCTACGAAAGTGAGCGCCAAGCCGAGCGCGCCGCCGACCCGGAGTTCTATCAAAAGTTCGACAGTATTAGACAAGAGCAAGGGGCGGCGCGCCGTTGAAGATACGGTTTCAGGCGGACGCCGACCTCAACGAAGACATCGTTACGGGGTTGCTCAGACGTGTGCCCGAAATGGACTTTCAGACGGCAGAAGCGGCGGGACTACGTGGGCTTGACGATCCGGTGGTGCTCGCTCGCGCGGCTCAATTCGGTAGGGTGCTCGTGTCGCACGACGGTAAAACGATGCCGGGGCACTTCGGCGAGTTCATCGCTGTCGATGAGAGTCCGGGGCTGCTAATCGTTCCGCAAAATCTCGACACGCAAGCCGCCATCGAAGAGTTACTGATGGTGTGGGTCGCATCCGAAGCCGAAGAATGGACGAACCGCATCGCCAGATTACCTCTTTGAAGAATGGGTCTTCGGCATTGAGGGTTGCCAGGCGGTAGATGGCTGAGTAATAGAGGAAGGTGTGATTGTGCCGAACATACAAGAGATTTATCAGGACACTATTTCGCGGCTCCCTTCCGAGGAGCGACTGCGACTGGCTTCGTTGATCTTGAATGATCTGACCGCCGCGCTTCCGCAGGAAGAGAAACTTTCTGTCACCAAGTTGATCAACTCCTTCCCGGCAGGGCGGGGCTTCAAAACTTCGGCGGAAGCGGACGAATACCTGCGTCGGGAGCGTGATTGGTAGGAGCATTAAGCCTGCGCGCTTTTTCCAGCACGCTTTCTAAACTACTCATTAGAGGCTGTTCAAAAAGCTGAGAGGCAACGGGTTATATTGAATAATGGCCCTTTATGATAGCCTCGCTGCATCATGCAAGCAGCGATGACGACACGTCGAATATCCTATCCGAGCGATCTCAGCAACGCCGAGTGGCAGATTTTAGAGTCCCTGCTTCCGATAGAGAAGCCGGGCGGCAGACATCGCCGCTACTCCATGCGCGAGATCATCAACGCTCTCCAGTACCTTATCAGAGGCGGCGGGGCATGGCGCTCGCTGCCACATGACTTGCCACATTGGCAGAGCGTCTATCATTACTTCCGGCGGTGGAAGAGAGACGGAACGTGGTTGCGGATTCACGACCACCTCCACGAAGAAGTTCGCAAGCAGATGGGGCGCGATGCTTAGGGCGAGCGCATCTAAATTCGCTGTAAAAATAAGATTGTGGCATCTTCTCGGTAGTTTTACCTCTACCCAAGAAACTATGCGAGGAGATAATGATGGATGTCACTGCTCCCGGCAGCCTGTTAGAACATTTTGCTGACTTGACGGATCCGCGTGTTGAACGCACGAAGTTGCATCAGTTGTTGGATGTCTTGGCGATTGCGATGTGCGCGACGATCTGCGGGGCGGAAGGGTGGGAAGATTTCGCCGAGTTTGGCAAGGCGAAGCAGGAATGGTTCGAGACTTTTCTTGAATTGCCGAACGGGATTCCCTCGCCCGACACTTTCCGGCGGGTTCTCGCGCGCCTTGACCCGCACGAGTTCGAGGCTTGCTTTCTTAGTTGGGTGCAAGCGGTCAACCGGATGGTGAGCGGGCAGATCGTCGCCCTTGATGGCAAGCAGTTGCGCGGCTCGCGTGATGCGGCGGTTGACCTCGGCCCGATTCACATGGTCAGTGCGTGGGCATGTGAAAGCCGCTTGGTCTTGGGGCAGGTCAAGGTGGACAACAAATCGAATGAGATCACCGCGATTCCTGAATTGCTGCGCGCTTTGGCCTTGAGTGGCTGCATTGTCACGATTGATGCGATGGGGTGTCAGCGGGCGATTGCCGAGCAAATCGTTGCCGGCGAAGCTGATTACGTGCTGGCCTTGAAAGGCAATCAAGGCACGCTGCACGAAGATGTGGCGAACTACTTTGGGTGGGCGGAGAAAATCGGCTTCAAGGATATAGCCTACACGTTCGACGAAACATTGGAGCAGGATCACGGGCGGATTGAAGAGCGGCGATGTTGGGCGACCTCCGACGTTGCGTGGTTAGCGCAGAAAGCACAGTGGAAGGGTTTGCAGTCAATCGTGATGGTCGAGGCTCATCGCCAAGTCAGAGGTTGTGACCAGACGACCGAACGGCGCTACTTCATCAGCAGTTTACCCGCTGACGCCAAGCCGTTGCTCGCCGCGGCACGTGGACATTGGAGCATTGAGAATAGCTTGCATTGGTGCTTAGACGTGGCGATGCGAGAAGATGCGAGTCGGATTCGCCGCGATCATGCGCCGGAGAATGTCGCTGTCTTGCGGCACATTGCGCTCAATCTGCTCAAACAAGAGAAGACGTGCAAACTGGGGATCAGGCGGAAACAACTCAAAGCCGGGTGGGAGCATGACTACTTACTGAAAGTGCTGAGAAATTAGATGCGCTCGCCCTAGCGCGATGCTCAACCTTCTGCCGCCATCATCGACTCGCAGTCGGTGAAGACGACGGAAAAGGGGGGCTTCACGGCTATGATGGGGCGAAGAAGATCGGCGGGAGAAAACGGCATATTCTGGTTGATACTACTGGGCTTTTGATTAACGCAGTCGTTCACTCGGCAGCCGTGACAGATCGTGATGGGGCATTCTTCGTGCTGGGTGCGGCCTCCGGCGTGTGCGACCGATTGAAGTTGATCTGGGCTGACATGGGCTACCGGGGCGCAACGCTCAAAGCATGGATTGAGCAGGAGCTTGAATGGAAGATGGAGATCGTGCAGCGTCCACGAAAGTGGGGGCGCTATCCTGCGGATGTCGAGCCACCACCGATGCCTCGCTTCACCGTGCTTCGCCGTCGGTGGGTGGTCGAACGTACCTTCGCGTGGGTCGGTCGTTATCGTCGGATGAGCAAAGATTATGAGTATCTGACGACGAGTAGTGAGGCCATGATTCACTTGGTGATGACGCGCTTGATGCTGCGCCGACTGGCACTCAAAGCTCCATACGGAGTGCCCAGCCGCCAGCGACTAGGGTTAAAGCGTTAAGCTTCAGCTTTTTGAACAGCCTCTAGCTGTCACCTTTCTCTGCGTTCGCAGCTTCACCTTCTTAGCTTATCTAAAGTGGTGCTATCAGTGAACTCTGGGAGCGGCGGCGGAAGCGAAGGCTGAGTATCCAGAGGCTGAGTATCCAGAGCGCCTGTTAAAGATGTAGCCAGGGCAGGGCCGAGGGCCTTCGCTCGCCCTGTCGCCGGCTCCGCGTTGTACCAGTAACGCCACAGATAGAGCGGGCGGCGATTTGTGATAATTGCAATCATGTCGGGATCGCCTTCATTTTCACCGAGTCGCCTGACCTCATCTGAGGTTAGTAGCCTTCTCTTATGTTCTGTCTGCGAATAGGTGTAGCTGGGCGTAATTTGTAGGCTGTCTGTCCGCGATATTTTATCCACTATGGCCGTGGTGTCTCCAAGATCGCGCGAAATTTCTTCTGCACTCTGGCCGGTGATGCCGGGCAAAATCAACTTCGTTCGCAGATTAACAATGATCGTCTCGCCTCGCTCCGGGCCATAGAGAGCGCGAATCTGCGAAAGTGCTTGTACGCACACGACGAAGGCTAAGCCACGTCCTCTCGCAATAGTAATGATCGTGTCGAAGTTCTGAATGACTCCGATGTTTGCGAACTCATCAAGGAAGAGGGTTACGGGAATGGGCTTGTCGCTTAGTCTACCCTCGGAGAGTTGGTCGAGTACCAGCGTGAAGAAAAGCGCGGAGAGTGGTCTGAGGTATCCCAGATCGCGCTCATGTAGAACCCAATAGATGCCGACGGGGTGCTGCTGTAGTTCCTTAAAATCCGGGGGCTGTAGCTTCGCGCTCGTGAATCTCCTGATTCTCTCATCGGTCATCCAGCGCATACGCGCAATAACAGATGTGAGCATATCCCCTCTAACCTTCTCGCTGGCTTTAGCGGCCGCAGATATAAGATCGCGTGCAATCGGCGATGTGGATTTTTGCAAAGTTGCAATCAGCACGTTCCCGTTCGGAGCGTTGGTTAAGATCGAGTAGGCCGTCGCCGGCGTCGGCTCGGGCTGCTCGGCTGTATGGGCAAATAGAGCGCTTAGGATTGCGGCCTCTCCATCCAGCCAGAATTGGTCGGTGCGCTTTGTCTGTCCGCTCTCAATGATCGCGCGGGCGAGGCTGTCAGCGAGACGCGCATCCGTCCGGCAGAGTGGAATCCAATTCAGGCACTCGCTCGCCTCTGGCTCTGCTGGTGCGTAACGCCGCACGTACTCGTGAAAGCCGGAAGTCATATCCCACAACTCACCCTTTGGATCAGTACAAACAAAGCTGCTGGGAGTCCACGCGATGCTGGGCATGATGATGCTGCGTGTTTTACCAGAGCCATTCGGTCCTAAGAGCAGAGTTTGTAGAACAGCAATCTCTCTTGGCAGCGCAACATAATGCTTGCCGCCATCAGGATGCGGCGCGAGATAGATTGTTCCTGGTGGTAACAGATTTCCAGCCTGAAAGATTAGGTCAGAGTTCTTGGCGATCTCTCCGAATCCGGCGCTGCCGTGATAGGGTGCTGGCGTGTTCATCCTTTTCTTGGAAGGCCAAAACGTCCACGCCAACCATAGGAAGGGGAGACCCAAGATGCTAGTTGCGAATCCCACTATCATGTATGTCTCTGGTGATCCATCTCTAAGCTGCACTCCGAGCATGTTGGCTAGGGGCTGACCGTCAATGCCGATGAATAGCCCTAGCATGATAAGAAATATGCCTAGCACGAGAAATATTGTCGCTTTCATCGGTCTCTCCCCTCTATGCGCTCACGGTTGCGCTGACGTAATCTCTCAGCTTGTTGTAATGCTGCTCGACCTGCCTCAAGCGTTCGTTGGCTTTGCTGAGTGAATCGGCTAATCTCTCGTTCTCCTCGCGTAAGGCCAGGTTCTCCTGCTCCAGCTTCGCCGCGTCGAGCGCGCGAAGTCGCCTGATCTCGGC
>MWWH01000440.1_pt1 | contig 12101 bp, 14 predicted proteins | sample 1047231 | NCBI WGS metagenome assembly MWWH01 (sample SAMN06349967, study PRJNA376086) | soil metagenome | isolation source: MG3-2 sample Antarctic (ecotone) soil | place: Antarctica | collected 2015-01-13 | reverse complement strand
GTTAATGTCTTACGTCTTACCCACATCCACTGTTTTAGAGATAAGGCGTTGTCGTAGCAGTTTTTAAAAACTTCTGCACCATGAGCAACGATAAAATCATCAACGCCTTTTTCTGGAGCATCCCAAGCGATAACCTGTACTTGGCAACCTTCCTTGATTAGCAGTTCCCCAGTACAGGCGATCGCCGCATTGACACTCTTAGCTGTGTTGAATTTTGGATCGTTGTCAAAGCAGAAGTAGAACTTTCTAGGTTTTTGGGTAAAAAGCGCCAGTTCTGGTATTAAAGTTTCTTGCCCATTGACCTTGCGGCGACCCATCCACACGCCTGGAAGTCCAATTGCGGCATATCCAATACTCAGCAATGATGCTGCCTTCTTAGCGCCTTCTGTGAGCGTTACAGGAACCTGATTGTCTAAGACCCACTGCCAAAATCCCAAGGGTTGACCGAGTTGGTCAAAGATAATGACTTCTGGCATCTCGATGCTGTATCTGTCACTAACTCGTTGCCAATTTTCTAGAGTAGCTGGAAGAAAGAACGCCCTTGCCTCAGTTCTGGGAGGATGATCGTATTTTCTAGGCTTCTGTTTTTGATGGTCAATTTTGGGAGCATCAGGCTTGAAGCATCCCCATTCCATCGGTTCCCAGTTGTTAAGAGGGTCTAAGCCGTTACACCACCAGCCGCCATGCTCAATGTGTCTGTAACCGTTGAGCCACTTGCTGCTTAAGCGTCCGGTGTTCAGTCGGTCTATCTTTTCCGAGTAGAAAAGATAGTTATAAGCTTGTGTCCCCGATAGCGATTTGACACATCTAATAATTAGATCTTCATCAACCGCGCTATTCTGCCATTCCTGAAGATGTTGGGAGGATATCATTTCATCCCTCCCAGTTTGGCTAATTCCTTTTTACCTACCCACTTAATCCAGCGATCGCAGTCGGCACACACTAGAGAAGCGGTATGAGGTGGCTTACCAGCGCCAAGCTTTGTTTCACTGCTATCACATCTTTGGCAGCGAGAACGGTTATCATTATCTATATGTCTATGGGGTATCAGCACGATTTTTGCTCCTTCGTGCCAGACACCCCTTAATTTTTATACTTCAAACCGATATAGTGAAATTGTATTTTGTTGATTGCCAGGTATCTTAAGGGGTGTCTGGCATTTTTTGTATTCTGTTGATTGCCTCGGTTTGAAGGTGTATTTTTTAAATACTCATTAACCTTAGTACGGAAAAAAATAGACAGCAAACACCTATTTTTGTAACGTTTTCGTTACATTTGTTGATTGCTTCCGAGTTTTCTTTCCCTTACTTGTCGTTTCCAGTGTTCCATCAGGCAATAAAAAGCCCATTTGAATTTCTTTGCAATCCTTGATGGCTCTAAGTTGCAGCCTTACTGAACGAATAAAAGGTAGTAAGTATTCCTTATGAAAAGTTAGATCAGATATAGCGATATTTTGAGCCTCTAGCAGTAACAAGCCTGTGGGATACTCTTGGCTGCTATGGAATAAATCAACTTTTAATTCATGTTTTTTTAAATCACTTAATATATTCGTGCATTGAGTGTATCTAGCCCTCTTCCTTGACCCTGGAGAGCAACCGACTAAGCTTGTATCCTGTAAAAACTTAACGCTATTCCCCCACTGACAAGCACTCCAGAGACTAGCGGGATTTTTAAAACTTTGGATAAAGGAACTTCCAGATCTAGGATGAACGCCCACTGCAAGCCTAAATGTAGCTACTGCAACCTCAGCAAAGGGTTTTATGTAGATGTGTGGTTTTTCCAATAGTTTTGGATTCAACGCCTCACCTAAGAGCAAATGCCATAACCAACCAGCCATACTTATGTAATGTTTTTGAGCCGAATCCCAAACAAGTCTCTCGCTAGGTGTTTCAAGAATTAGAGGGAGAGAAGGCGGAAGAAAACAAAGCATGGTTATAGCTTTTCCCAAACAATCAGGAGTAGGAAAAGTAAGCTTGTTTGTTAAGGTCGCATTTTCGACCAGTGCAGTATGGTGTTCTAGTTTCATGCAATTTTTTCAACCAAAGAACTTAGACCTAAATTTTCAACTGCGACGCGATCGCCATAAATTACGCACTCAGCAATCCCAGCATTAAGCGCCTTAATCCATCCCCTACGCCCCTGATTATCCTCGAAGTAGTCGCCAACATTCCACTGAATTGGAACTGGTACACCTTCATTAAGCGCCTCAGAGTCTTTAACCTCCTCGGTTTCCTCAGCTTCCTCTGGTACTGGCTCAGTCTCTCTGAGATGCGCCTGCATTAACCGACGTAGTTCGTCTGATGGTGTGGAGTGTTTAGCCACGCAAGACTGCTTAAATTTATCCCACAGGTGGTTTGAACAACGGACATTTATTCGATGATCTTGCTCTCGCATTTTCTGTACAGACCTTTTAGTAAAATCTACCAAAAATAGAAGTCATTAGTGGCACGCGCTCTTAGATCCCGTGCCACTGTGCAGACTGTTTTTCTTTACTCATTAGTGCAACGCGCTCTTAGATCGCGTTGCAGTTGACGGACATATTTTGTTGGTTGATTGTACAGACAACGCCTAGAGAAGCAACATTGTACGAGTCTCAGAATACAACGGACACTGAGTATCCGTTTAGGTGTGACAGCGCTAATACGTCACTTTGTACAGACAGCACCTAGAGAAGCAATCTTGATACATCCGCATTAGCGCACGTGCATCAGATGGACGTGCAAGATTTAGCCTGTTTCCGATGTTGTTTTTTACTCCACAAAATGGAACGTGCATCAGGTAGACGTTGCACATATCGCCCTTATTGCGCTCTTTTGTACAGACATCTCGTGAGAGAGGATAGACAACCCTAGCGCGATCTAAAAGCGCACCAGAGTCGAAGATTAGACTTACCATCCCTGAGACTGCCCCAAACTCAACAGAGCCTCTAACATCTGCTTACCTTGCTCGTACTTCCTTCCCTCACACTGCAACACTTCCTTAATAATCCTTGACTCTGTAATACCCTGTTGTTGGAGTGCCATTACAGACAAATACATGGGCTTGTATGCTGTCATGCCCTCATCTGTAATGGGTGTCATGGCGGGTGTCATGCCCTGAGCCATTGCAGTTGGTTCCGTGTTGGTTCCCGTTTTGGTTCCATCGGCGGAACTGCTTACTATGGCGATGGTTCCGCCGTTACCAGATTGTCCGTTACCAGGTGTCATGCCTGATTGTAATGGCTCTGTCATGGGCTGCTGTAATGCTGTCATAGCTTCCTGCTGCCAGCGTTGCTGCTGGACGTACTGACTGTTAGCTAGTTGGTCTAGAAAGTCATTCCTCTCAGCGGTTTCTATTGCTTTTAGAAGTGGTGTGATGCGCTGTAATGCTCCACCAGTCGCAACTGCTGTTACACCGCAACCTAGAGAAGTAATCAGACTGATATAACGAAAGATGACGCTAGGTTTATCCTTTGGGTTTGAGGCTAGAAACGGCGTTGCAGACCACAGAAATAAGCCTGTAATGGTAGCAACGCCACCCGTCAAAAGTAAGAGGGTCTTATTCTGCCTAAGCTGGTTTTGTGGAGATGAAATCTTTATCAGCGTACCCATTGGATCAAACTTCCTATGAATAAGAGCGCGACGATCACAATCAGACCGCCTATGTATTGGCGATAGGTCAAGCCCATTACATCAGAAAAAAAGTCGTCGCCAGCGGCAGCGACAATCAGCAGTAGAGAAACTGTGACCACTAACCAGAAGGCATAATTAGCGAATACTGGGAATGCGTAAGCTGTGAACGAGAAAAGACCCGTACAGCTTACGCCTAGCAGGAAGTAACCCGCCATGACGTAAGCTTTTCCCATTGCTAGTTAACCCCCGTAGCTTTGTTTGATGGCGTTAATAGCGTTAGCAGCATTAACGTTTGCGTTCTCAACTTGGCTGTGCATCTCAGCGTAGGCAGAACGTGAACCATGCAGTTTTTTAGCTAGTTCTGCGTTAGCTTGCAGCTTAGAGACTTCGTTACGAGCAATCTTTCCTTGATAGCGACGATGTACAGTGTGAACTTCAGTATCGCTAGTGTCGATATTCCTTAAAGCTTGATAAGCAGTGCGGGAAGCTTCAGCCATAACCTTTTTCTGCTTGGCTAGGGTACGCAATGCTTCCGCTTCCTGCTTGTTGAAGTAGCGGGGAGCTTGCACTACTGGTACACTACGAATGCTGCTAAAGTCGGCATTTGTAGGACTTGGCACAGAAGAGTCTGTTGCAGCTAAAACCTTGTTTTTATCTAGCGCGTGATTAGTTCCATCATTTGCTAGTTGCCCACCAGAAGAATTGTTAGCTGATAGTTTTCCACCAAAAATTCGGCTCATTAATCCCATTTTTCGTTCTCCGTTTACTGGTGTGATTGGTGCGTCGTTGGATGGTTGAGCGTTAAACATTGTTAGTTTTCCTTGGCTTCTAAAAGTCCGGCAACGTTGCTACTGAGTAATAGTTCTGGATTACAAGGTTTTAGTCCCAGTTCAGTCAGCAAGGTTACGCACTCCGTCGCTGTCATTGGTTGGGCGATCGCCTCTTTGACATTGCGACTCACCGCTCTATCAATCAAACCCATTAATCCCGCTGTAATGGCTGATGAAACGCTCTCTACTAAAGGGGCATAGCGATTTAGCAACCCGTCTTGTAATGGGGGTGTCATGGGGTCTTGTAATGGTGTCATGACATCGCTGTCAGTGTTGGGCATGACACCCTTGATCTGCTGTAATGCCTCAAGTCCTGCTGCTGTCCAAAGAACCTGATTGTTATCACCAGTTACCCAGTGCTGACCCTCTAGCAGTTGATCGGACTTACGGGACTTCCAAGCTCGTAGGCAGTTGATAGTGATGCCTACATACTCAGCAGCTTGAGCGGTTGTTAGGACTTCATTAGCGGTCATGATTGCCGTCCTTAAACCCTCTGAACTCCCCTTGCTGTAAGAGTAGTTCACGGTTTAGGTCTTCAAGTTGCTTCTGTTGATAGGTTATGGTCTGATCTCTTTTGTCAACCTCTTGATTGAAGTAGCTATGCTGGCAAACTGCCACCACCACGACGGCACAGAACAAAGGCAGCAATACATCATTTAAGCTATTTTGGGTGTGGGAATCATTCATACTGAGCGCCTCCCATCTCCTCATCTGCTGCCGCTTGGGTTGCGGATTCTAGTGCCGATACAACTATTTCCCAGCCAGCTTCATGCAGCAATGATGCCAGCGTATCCAGGACAGTAGGCGGTTTGTGGCGTTTTAGTAAGGCATCAAGATGAATGTGCAATACGCCAGTGGCGATCGCGCTTCTCTCGTTTTCAGGCATTATGTAAAGTACCTCCATGTGAATTGGAGCCAGAGCGGATGCTAAACTGTCTAGGTTGGGGCATCCGTTTCTGACGTGCGATGATTAAGTTACACACTAAAAGCTAACTTAACATATTCGTGTGTAAGTAAATACTATTGTGGCTGATAAAGGTAGACCAGAATCTTGGGGAGAGCCAAAGCAGAGGGTGAATATGAGTCTTACCCTTACTGCTATCAAACAGTTAGACGAATTAGCCCAACAGCGAGAACTATCACGATCAGAACTGGTAGAACGCATAGGGCGAGGCATTATCCCTCTTGGCACTCAAGGGGATGCTCGACTCTGTTAAACACCATAAATGTTTTGCTCATCTTTAGAGATGAGCAAAGATCCCACCATTTCCTCATAGCTGTGGGAATGGTTAGCTTGATGGTTTCCGATGGTCTACCACCTTTTGGGTTTTTGATGCTTCCGTCAAAAACTTGATGAAATACTCCAAAGCTTTCTGAGTGGTTTTGTATCCAGAGGCTTGCTTCCCTAGTTTCAGTTCAGCTAGTACACGATCGCGTATTTCCTTTAGGTCTGGTAGGGCGTTAGTAGAGTTTGATGATTGAGCTTGTTCTAATTCCGCTTGGGTCGTCGCTAGTTGGAGAATCAAATTTTGCTTCTCTAAATCCAAGTCGCCTACTTTGGCAGTGAGCCTATCAACTTCCTTGTCTAATTCGTCGCGCTCCTTCTGTAGTTCATCTGATGGCTGAGTTTGTGCCGCTTGAAGTTTCTGCCTGAGAGAATCACGTTCATCTATCAGGCTGTCAACTTTTTTGTGATTTCTTCCTGGTAGTTAGTCATCAGCGAGTTAACCTCACCAATAATCTGATCTCTCAATTCTGCCTTGACATCCTCTAGTACGTCACTATTTATAATTGGTGTGATACTAGCAGTGTCACTCTTAACCGCTGGTGTGTTATCTAGTGTGTCACCAGCAAAGAAGCTATTTAAGATAGTGTTGACTAATCGGGACTGATTTATTTTTCCTTCATCATAGAAACCTTGCTGTGTAGCATATTCTTGAAGTTGCTTCCAGTTTTCTGGAGTGATATAAGCTGTTAAACGTTGGTTGTTGGTAGCCATTAGTGTGATACTTTTATTCCTGAGTGTGATATCAGTATCACACAGGTATCACACTATGTCAATACTAATGTCACACCAGTATCACACTATCAAAGCTCAAGCTAGAGAGCGAGTAGCCAATATGATACTTTTGACACACCAGTATCACACTAACTAAGCTGTCCCATGTTGACAGATGCCTATGTGATACGCTAATTTCAGCGTATCTAGCACCGCAGGGTAAGGCTTTCAGCGATGGAAACGCCACAGGTTTATTTGGGACAGAAGCGGGTAGCTATTTACTGTCGTGCCAGCACCGATAAACAGGATTGCGATCGTCAACGCCGCGATTTAACAGAGTTTGCAGCAAGGGCGGGTTACGAGGTGACTGGTAGCTATGAAGAATATGCCAGCGGGGGAAAGGATAACCGATTGGAACGAGCTAAGGTCCTGGCTCTAGTCCAAGCTCGTAAGATTGACATAGTTTTGGTTACTGAGCTTTCACGATGGGGTCGTTCGACTGCTGACTTGATCAGTACGGCTCAAGAGTTGCGATCGCGTAATGTCTCTTTAATTGCTCAGTCAGGTTTACAGTTCGACTTCGATAGTCCACAGGGCAAACTACTCTATACGATGCTGGCTGGATTCGCTGAGTTTGAGCGTGATTTAATCCGTGAGCGTGTGCGGTCTGGTTTAGCAGCGGCACAAAGTAGAGGGGTGAAGTTAGGTAGACAGCCAGGGCAAGTTCCCCAGCGCGTGAGTCAGCTAGAAAGTCAGGTTAAGCAGTTGCACCAAGACGGTAAAAGTTACCGAGCGATCGCCAGTGAGTTGAGCTTGAGCAAAAACACTGTGATGAAGATTTGCAACGAGGGTTAATTTAGGCGATCGCCCCTTTCCACTGGTGAAGCTCTGACCGTTTCCATTGCGGTAGTAGCTCCCAGACCTTCTGCTTAAACCCCGATGCGTAGTGTTTGGCTGTGGCTTTCATTACCTCGGCTATGACCTTAAACATCTCAGGGTCTTGGCAATCCATGAGGAGACTTGCTGCCTCGTTTACTTCAACCTGATCCGCCTCGGTTACAAGTGGCGACAATGGACTTTCCTGATTTAGATTGTCGAATTTTACGCTCTCAAAGCCAGTCTCCGCCTCGGTTACAAGTGGCGACAATGGACACTGTTTGTTTATATAGGCTCCATTGTCGCCAACCTTAGTAACGACCTCATCAAAAGCCATAGGTAATTGCCCTAATAATTGCTGTTGTCGTCGCTCTTCACGGCGGCTGAGGATGTCATGAACCAACTCCCAACGAGCAACATCTAGCTGAGTCGTCGCCACATTTTCTTTGCCCTTCCTCTTGCTAAGGACGGGGATAGCTAATTGCTTGACGAGGGCATTGAAGATCCGAATATTAGACCAGTTAGAAGATTTAGGCGAGACACCTAGCTTCAGTACCTCATTAATTTGCTTGTAGTGGATCTTGACCATAGAGCCTAACTGCTCTAAATCTTCATTGGTAAATACCTTGCCCTGTAGCAGTTGCTCAATCAGCGGCATTAAGCCTAGCTTTTCGCGGATAACTCGCTCTTGCTCTCTAGTGGGCATATCAGGGATGTGTAACCCAAATCCCCACTTAGCTTGTTTTTCAATAGCTCGTTGATCGCGTTCCACAGCCAGACCGTGCTGCAAGTCCTCTAGCTTGGATATTCCACTAACTAGATCGGGGTACTCTCCCACCAATTCTGGCGTGACCTCATCTGTTACCGCAAAGTTAGCGATCGCCGCTTTCTCTACCGCCAACCTTTCCTCTGGGGTTGCATTCTCTTTGGCTTTAATTTGTTGGATTGCCGTTTGATCCAACAGTGGAGCATTCGCTACAGCTTCACAGCGTCGGAACTCAATATCAAGTTTAAGTTCCTTTACCTGTTCTAACCACTCTGGGGATTGCTCCTCTGTCTTGGCTAACTCAACCTCATGCCCTTCATGCCTTAGTCGTGCTGCTACGTTGTCGTAGAGATTCCACATACTAAAGTTAGTTTCAGCCGTGTAGTGCGCCCATAGGGTCTTGTGAGGGCAATCATCCCAGGCTACTGGAGCATCAATGAATGGGATTATGTCTGGGTTGAGACTGGAACGAATTAGAGCCACTTCCCTATCCCAACGAGTCTTGAGCGCCATCTTGACCGCGACCGCGTTGTCAGAGTTGCTGACTCTGCTGAACTGATTCCCCTGATCCGCTACCCAAACAATTCTAGGAATGTTTGGGCGGACTCTCATCAGAGCTTGAGCAATACTCGCATCACTCAAGACACCGTGAAAAATACCAATGACATAATCAAAGTGATCCACCTCGATAGATACACCAGTCGCCATGCTCGGTGAGGTAATCACTATCCGGTAGTTTTTTATTTGGTTGTTAACGTCGCCAATTAGCTCTCGCTGTTCAACGCAGCCGGAGTTGTCAGAGTTAATCACGATCACGTCGCTGGACTCAATCCCTCCAGATACCAGTTCAGATACCAGCTTAGAGACTTTCTTGCTGTCTGTCGTGATGAATAATTTCTGACCTTCAGACGCTAACTTGACAATCTCAGCCACTGTAGCTGCATCGCTTTTACCTTTAAGCAGAAGGCATTTATAACCTTTTGGTTTGTAGGTGTTGCGGATTATATAAGCTTTTTCTCCCCTAAGCTGTTGAATGTAGTTAATTGTCTTTTGGTCTAAATCGGCATCGGCAACGATGATCCGATTGGCTACCTTGACTAGCCATTCAAACCGAGCAAGTAGCGCGGGGCGTTTACCATCTTCATTGCATAACTTACCTGCAAGCAGTTCCATCGCTCCTTGACAAACCTCATCCCATACGAGATCACACCCAACGAACTTTTCAGGATTGAAAGCTAATAGACTATGAACACAAGTCCCTAGTCGCATAGTAGGTAAGCCACTTTTATCTAGATATGCTCCCATAGCGCGATCGGCATCTGTTCTGTAGGTATACCCCAATCGCTCACTCAGAGTTCGCCCTAAGAATATCAAGTGAGTTAGCGACAATAAAGACTCAGTGCCACTGGTAGCCATAGCTATTAACTTGGTTTTACCCGTACCCTTGCCAGACTCAATGCCGATAATCCCCTTTTCAGGAAGAGCTAAATCTACTGTGCTTAGGTCTGGAGTGTTTATTATTAGGTCTGGATCTTGGATTATGGTTAATGTCTTACGTCTTACCCACATCCACTGTTTTAGAGATAAGGCGTTGTCGTAGCAGTTTTTAAAAACTTCTGCACCATGAGCAACGATAAAATCATCAACGCCTTTTTCTGGAGCATCCCAAGTAATAACCTTGACTTGGCAACCTTCCTTGATTAGCAGTTCCCCAGTACAGGCGATCGCCGCATTGACAGTCTTAGCTGTGTTGAATTTTGGATCGTTGTCAAAGCAGAAGTAGAACTTTCTAGGTTTTTGGGTAAAGAGCGCCAGTTCTGGTATTAAAGTTTCTTGCTCATTGACCTTGCGGCGACCCATCCACACGCCTGGAAGTCCAATTGCGGCATATCCAATACTCAGTAATGATGCTGCCTTCTTAGCGCCTTCTGTGAGCGTGCAGTCAATAGAGCTATTAACAGCCGAATCCCAAAATCCCTCATCTTCTACTAGGACAAGTCCCTCAACTCCTCCTCTATGAACACTTGCAGGTTGAGTCTTATTAGTTCTGGATCTATCCCATACTGCTTGAAGTGAGCGACTAACTTCTCTATATTCCCCTCGCTGACAAGCTTCTTGAAGTTTTCGAGTGCATTCGGCTTGGATCGATTGATTCGTGTCTGAACATCCACTGCCCTCACAGTCTGAATGATTTTCTGAATATCCTGAGAACTGAGTTCTGTCTTGGGTGCTAGATTTTTCCGTGTAGGATTCGACGGCTTTGCAAAACCTTTGAAGCCATGCTTGCTGCGATTGCTCATCATCTGAGTTCCTTACGATGTTCCAAGATTGTAAAAAGTTCACTGGAAGAAAGAACGCCCTCGCCTCAGTTCTGGGAGGATGATCGTATTTTCTAGGCTTCTGTTTTTGATGGTCAATTTTGGGAGCATCAGGCTTGAAGCATCCCCATTCCATCGGTTCCCAGTTGTTAAGTGGGTCTAAGCCGTTACACCACCAGCCGCCATGCTCAATATGCTTGTAACCGTTGAGCCACTTGCTGCTTAAGCGTCCGGTGTTCAGTCGGTCTACTCTTTCTGAGTAGAAAAGATAGTCATAAGCTTGTGTCCCCGATAGCGATTTGACACATCTAATAATTAGATCTTCATCAACCGCGCTATTCTGCCATTCCTGGAAGTGCTTATCCTGTATCATCTTGCACCTCCAGTTAGCTTGACGAGTTCTGCCTTGCCTACCCACTTAATCCAGCGATCGCACTCGGCACACAGTAGAGAAGCGGTATGAAGAGCTTTGCCAGCGCCTAATTTTGTTGCAGTGCTATAACATCTTTGGCATCTATAATCCCCTACTGGGGATTGTGTTGTATTAGCATCCCCATTTGGGGATTGTATTGTATACTTATCAGTAGTATTCATTTGGCTTTTTCTCCAGGAGTTTGGGTGGAGAGGAAGCCTTTAACTTTTTAAGCCACTAGAAGATCATTACTAAGAGTAGTAGAACTTTTTACTACTTACATAGTAGGTTTAAATACCTATTTTTCTTGCTTTTTGCAGCAGTACCAACAATAATATCTAAATTGGTTTTGTCGCTTGTGACTTTTGAGTTGAGTCAGCAGCTAATATTATTGTTCTCTAAATCCCTATTCGGGATTGGCACTTAGTTTGTAAGCAGATCCCTATTAGGAGATCGTCTAACTTACCCAGAAAGTCTTCCAGAGGCATTAAAAGCGCGATCGCTTGAAAGTCAAAGCTTTTCCTCTTTTAAATTTGATACGTTTGACTATACTCTACGCTACATATAGCGTCAAACCTTGAAAGTATAGAGCAAGTGTACTATAAGCGCGAGTTGTAAGGCTTTGGCTATAGCTTCTACTTCTGGTGCGCTACTTAAGTATCGCGGAATTAGATATACAGCAAGCGTTACAGAGTCATTACGCACTGCGGAACCCTATAGGGTTCCGTCATGGACGCACCATTACCATTCTTGCTGTCGCCCCAGGTGCAACAGCGTATCTAACATCTGCTTGCCTTCGTTGAACTTCCTCCCTCCCATGCCAAGCACTTCTTCAATGATTTTGGTGTCACTTACACCCTGCTCTTTCAACAGACTTATAGACTTCCACAAACTGCGGAAGTGTTCACTACCCGTTACTTCCGAGCTTTGGGAAGTGGGAAGTGACTCTGTGGAAGTCGTTGAAAGAGGCGAGTCACTTTCAGGTTGAACTTGGTCTGAATGTGGGGTTGAAAGAGGCTGTAATTGTGTTGGTGCTAATGCCTGTTGTTGCCAGTGCTGTTGCTGAACAAATTGGCTCGTTGCGAGTGCCGTCAAAAAGTCGTCACGTTCAGCCGTGTCAATTGCCTTGATTAATGGACTAATCCTCTCAAGTTGCTTGCCAGCGACAACTGCACTAACACCACAACCCAATGACCCAAACAGCGACAGATAACGCAGGACAACTTGAAATTTATCCTTGGGATCGTTAAATACAAAAGGTGTAGCTGACCACAGCAACAGCCCTGAAA
>MWWH01000439.1_pt1 | contig 12109 bp, 16 predicted proteins | sample 1047231 | NCBI WGS metagenome assembly MWWH01 (sample SAMN06349967, study PRJNA376086) | soil metagenome | isolation source: MG3-2 sample Antarctic (ecotone) soil | place: Antarctica | collected 2015-01-13 | reverse complement strand
CGGCGCGAATTGAATCGCAAGCTCGCCGGTGATGAAAACGCGCGCGGCGGTCTGCGCTTTGATTGAGCGCAGCACGTCGCCAAGACTTTGCTCGTCAAGGTGAAGCTCGCGCACGTCGGTTCGGATTGTTCGCCCAAGCTCGGCGTTGACCTGCTCGGCGGCAATGTCCACGCCATCGCCGGAGCCGACGTTGTAGAGGTCGCCGCGCCGGTCGCTCACGAGCAGATTGCCGCCCATAACCTCGACCACTTCAAACGACTCATTCACATCAACCGCGCTCGCTGGCTTGCGCCCTTTCACCTGCGCGATGACTTGGCGCGTGCGTCCTTCTTTTTGGAAGAGGTCAACTGCGCCGCTCGGTTGCGCGAGCAGAGCATTGAAGCTCCGCACGATGCCACCGGCTGAGTTCAAGTTGATGCTCGCCACAATTCCGAGCACGAGCAGCAGCAGCAAGAAATACTCACCGCCTGAACCAGTCGAGAGACGCAAGCGCGGGTTGGCAGGGATGACGAGCCGCGCCATCGTCGCGGGGTAGAGCGCTGTCACTCCGGTTTTGGTGAAACAGTCGGCAATCCAGCCCATCAAGTAACCGATGACGATAGCCCAATAGTCGGTAGGCGAGGTGAGCCAATACACCGGATAGAAAGCTCCGGCGATGAAGAACGTCGCCAGAAAGCTATGCGTGATGGTGCGGTGTGGAAAGCGTTCCTCAAGGAACCACGAGACCGGAAAGAGCACGCGCCCAACAAGTGACTTGCTGGTGTCCACGTCCGGCAGTTGCGAAGCGACGGCAGCGATTGAGAGCGTGAGCGGGTCGGCTGTCGAGAGAGCCAGAGACGCCGCGCAGACGCTGAAAGCTGCATGAGTTTTTGACATCATGGCTTTACGCTCCAAGCTTGCTGGATTGGCGCGGCAGCGAGCGCATCAAGAGGCGCGTCACACCGAGCGCGATGCTCAAGACCATGCCGAACATCCAGAGGTCGTGCATGTGCATTCCTCGACCGAGCACACGCACGAGCGCAAAGCAGAGCAGGAAAGCCATCAGGAGCGGCGTGCCATCAATCCACTTCGTATGGTCCGGCGCGGTGTCGTCTAAACCAAGATGTTCCTCAGTGACGACGCGGCGCGCGAGCATCGGATTGCCGCCCACTCGTGATTGAAGTTCAGAGAGCTTGGCGCGCGAGAATTTTTGCTGATAGCTCGCGGCTGAATCTTCCATCAGTTCACGGATGGCTTTGTTGCTCAGGTCGTGAAGCTCAATTCTTGGGAGCTTCAAAAACACATCACGCGCCGGTGGATGCGTGGCGAAAAGCAAGATGGTCTGACCGGCTTTCACCAAATGCTCAAGCCACACTCTGACCTGAAGCTGTAGCCGGTGCGCGTCATCAACGACGAGAAAAGCGCCGCCCTCCTGCAATCGCTCCGTGATGGCTTCCTGCAATTGACCTGTGCTCTGCGCCTTGCCGTCGAGCGTGGTAGCTCCGACTGACAGTTGTTCGGCGATGTCGAGCATCAATTGTTTGGCTGTGCTCGGCTCTGCCAGCGCGACGGTGAAGCCATCGGCGCGAAGCCCCGACGCGACGAACTCCGCGAGCGCAGACTTGCCGCAGCCTGCGCCGCCGACGACGAGCAGAGAGGACGCGGCGCGCATGGCTGCGACGATGCGCGTCTTTTCTTGCTCTCTATAGCAGCGCGAAAAATCGGTACTGTGGGCAACTGGGCTGGTCTCAGTGGTCACGTCCGGCTCTCCGAAGATGGCTTGCGAGCACACGTCATCGACGCGGAAAGCGGTAGCTTTCAGAGTGGCAAACATAGACTTCTCCTTGTGGGTTGGGGGTTACTGGACGGGCGAGATGCGGCGAGTGAGGTCAGGAATTTAGCACGGCTCAGCCATTCCTCTGCTATTCTTTTCGGCGCGCGTCACACGCCGGAGCGCCCACGCGCTCGGCAAGTGTGGAGATGAAGCGTTGAGCAGGCGAGGCTCAACGCTTCATCTTTTTTGACTTGTAAGGGAGGTCGAGCAGGGAAGCGGCGCGCCTGGCTGCGTGCTCGTCGCGCCGGTCATATTTCGCCGTCGTCTGCACGTTGGCGTGCCCGAGCAGGCGTTGCACGGCTGGCAGGTCGGCGCCCGCGTCGAGTAGCTCGCTGGCGAAGCTTCGGCGCAGGTCGTGAGGCGTGAAGTGTCGAACATGCGCCGCGTCCGCCCGTCTGAGCAGCGCGGCGTAGATGGCTTGGTCAGTCATCCGGCGAAGCTCCACGCTTCCGCCCTTGCGAACAGGACACACGAGCGCACCGCGTCGAGTGCCGCGCGCCTCAAGCCAATCATCCAGCGCCGCGGCAGCATTCCCGGAGAGAAACGCGCGCCGCTCCTTGTCACCTTTGCCGCGCACTCTGACCGCGCCTGCCGTCTCGTCATAATCATCGAGGTCGAGCGCAGCGACTTCACTGCGGCGCAAGCCCCCACCGAACAGCAGAGCAATCAAGCCAGCGTCACGCGCGCCGGCTGGCGACTCATCAGCAGCGCACGCATCGAGCAGCGCGGCGACTTCGGAGCGCGACAGCGCGCGTCCGGCTGGCAGGCGTGAGCCTCCGACGCTCCGCACGGCTTTCAAGCGTTGGAAGTCCTCGGCGCTCATCTGCCCGAGATGCCACGCGCAGCGCGCGACGCCGCGCACGGCGCAGAGCGTCGCGTTGATGGTGGCGGGCGCGAGCCCTTCGGCTTCGAGTTTCGAGCGGAGCGCAACGACGTGTTGAAAGCGCAGTTCGGACCACGAGACACCGGCGAGCAGCGAGACCGCGCGCCGGAGCTTCGCCGCCATCGTGCGGCGTCCGGTCGGCGCGAGCGACGAGAGATAGACGAGCATCGGGTTGCGCTCGTCTATGTTCGAGACGTTGGAGCTTTTGCTTTTGAGAACTGTCATTCTCATAAAGAATTCTTCCCGAAAATTGGCGCTGCCACGCCCGTGTCCTCACCACAGCGGGCGCGGCAGCTATGCGACGCGCGGGCGCGGGCGTGCCTCACACACGCGCTTGCGCCTCAGCCTGCGTCGCATTTCTTTACGTGACCGCTCACGCATTCAACTTGGCGAGCACGCCGCGGCGCTGCTCGTATTGCTCATCAACCGAGACCTCGCAGCCGTGCGCGTGGCTGCCGGCGTGGCGACCACAGAGCCAGCGGCAGCACTTCCGGCAGAGTGACCACGCCTCAGACTCGCAGCCCTGCAACGCTTCGCAGGTTTGAAAGCAATCATCAAATTCGTATTCATCGCTCATGGCTTCGCCTCCATCGGGAACATCGTCATTTGTGGCGAGCGGTGCCGGTGTGCATCGTCGCCTCTGGCGAGGGTCGAGATTCTTCGTCGGCGCGCTGGAGCATCGCCACATCTGGCGCTGTCGGCCGCCGCGCGCATCTCTTGAATCGCTGACATGATGGCGTGCCGCTCAAGCTCCGGCATCTTCTCAAGCTTCGCGCGCCACCTCTGCTTTTTGCGCTTGATGCGCTCGCGCTCTCGGAACTTGGTCCCCAAGAATTTGTAATCGTGAAGCTCCACCGGCGCGGGGAAGTTCACCCAAACAAATTCAGTGGCGAGCGTGCCGCCGCGCGTCGTCGTCTGAAAGCTCGCGGTGCGCCAGCCGTCGAGGTGCTCGGCATAGAGGTCTGACCAGTAACCGGAGATGAGCACGAGGCACGGCAACAGCTTCAACGTCTCCAAAAGCTCGACGTGCTGCGCGTCGTCCATCTCGCATTTGTAGATGGCTCGCTTGCTCGACCGCGCAGCCATGACATAGGGCGGGTCGCAGTAAACGAGTTCATCGCCGGAGAATTTGAAGCTCTGCAAAAACTTGATGCCGTCGCCGTGCATCAGTTTCAGGTTGGGAGCTTCGTTGCCGCGCCAGCGCGCGAGCGCGTCGGCGTCGAGGTCAATGCCGATGCTCACGCGCGCCGGTCGCTTCTGTCGCATGATTGAGCCGTGACCAAGAAACGGCTCGATGTAAGTTCTGTGCGGTGGCATCAGGTTGATGATGGACTGATAGACACCCGCGCCACCTTTGCCGCCTGCGTAGCTCATAAAATTCTCTCCGGTACTCCCTCGCCATAGATGACGATGCCTCCGGGTTGCTGAAGCATCGCCAGAAATGATGATGGGCGCGCCCATCGCTCGAAACAGCGATGAAGGATCACGCGGCACGTCCGCCGGCATCATCGCTGCTTTCAACGATGCGAGCTGTAGCCGGAGCATCAAACCACGTTGCACCGGCAAGCTCCGCGAGTCTTTCAACCTTCGACCAGATGAGTTCATGCGTCGGGCAAGGAAAGACTTCGCGCTGGTCTGTTGAGCAATCATCGCAGCGATGAGTAAGAATCAAGTCATCTACAAGCTGCTGTCTCAACGCCTCCGCTTCATTCACACCAAAGCCCAAGTCGTAATAGCCCTGATAGCGTCCGAACTCATCAGGCACATAGAGCGCGGCAACTGCTGCCTCATTCTCGGCGTTCATCTGAGCGATGCGCTCGTCAAGCTCTTTTAGATAGCTGCTCATAGGTTTCTCCTTTCTGTGGTTGGGTGGCGTGCTTCAAGCGCAGAGCGCACAGCAACGCATCAACTTTCAGAATCACATCGCGGCGTTTGTCGCTCGTGATGTGGATGTCGTCGCCGTAGCGAGCGCGCCGGACCATGCGCCGCCAAGCAAGCGAGGTTTCGGCATCAAGTGTTTTTGCTTTCATGCCGTCGCCTCCTTTCGCGTCTGGCGACACTCGCACTTGCGCGCGCCCTTGCCTGCAACAACGTGCATCCCTGAGCCGAAGCACAGCTTGCAATTCGGGTCTGCGCTCGCGGGCTGTGGCGCGTGCTCTGGGTGCAGGTAGTTATCAATCTGCGCGTCCATCGCTCCGCTGCGCTGGATGCTGCGCGCGTAGCCTCCGGGGTTGTTGATGCCCTGACCTGACGCGCGCAGATGGTTGGCGTATTGCAGACACTCTTGATAAGAGAATTTCGAGACCACACCCACCACAGCGCCAGCTCTCTGTTTCGGCTCTGTGTCTGTGTCTGGTCTACTCCTCTCTAATCTTGTCTTGTCAGAGCTACCGATAGCTGCGTCGTCCACGCCCTTTGTTCGCTTGCGTTTAGCCGCAATTAGGAAGCCCTTAGAGCGGAGCAATTCGAGGTCAATTCTCGTGTTAGAACCGATTTTGTGTCTCAAAAATCGCTCGTCGTTAGGCAAATGATTGAAGCCAATCCGACGAACGAGCAGCATGATGAGCATCAAATGCGCCTTCGTCGCGTCGGGCAGGTCTTCAAATTCAGGGTCATCAAGCAGGCTGAGCGGGATGCGCGCCCACTGCTTTCCGCGCGGGTCGTGCAGCAGCATGGCAACTTCAAGCTCAGGGTTGAGTTTGATGAACTTCGGGACTTTGGGACTTGGCATTTGCGCCTCCACCATATCGAGATGAAGACGAGAGTTGTTGACTTGAGGAGTCATCGCGTTTTGCTCCGGTTGTGAGATTGAGGAAGAGCTAGCCGCTGGTTCGTCGCCGGTCGGTGGCGAGTCGGGCGGGATTTTACTCCCCTCGCGCGCCGTCGTCTCGTCTTTTCTTTGCTTGGGTTCTTTGTGGTGTGTAGAATCGTCATTGGTCATCGTGGTTCTCCAAAGGGCTGCGATTGATTCAAAGCAGGGCGCGTTCATCTTGACGGGTGGCGCGCCTTTTCTTTTTGCGCTCACGCGGCGCGTTGCTCGCGTGGCGGCTCTCTGAAAGCCTCCGGCTCAATGTCCGGCCTGTCTTTCAGCTTATAGACTCGCGGCTTGTCCCAACGCCGTGACTTGCACTTTGGACAAGTGACGGGTCGGCGTCTGCCGTCGTGTGGTCGCCATTCGTGACCACAGCGGTTACAGCTCAAAATCTTCATAGGCGCTCGATACTCCTTTCGCTGGTCAAGACTGCATCGCCTCTCGGCGATGCTTCGTAAGTTGCTGCCTGACGACTTGGGCGCGCGTAGTCGCCAAGCTGCAAAAGAACCTGCGCGCTTCGCGCGTGGTTGTGTGTGGCGCGCGTTGCGTGGTTGCTCCATCGCTCGCGGCTGAATTGCATTGCAGCCGACTCGCTGCAAGCGTGGCTCTCAAGCTCGAAGCCAGAAAGGAATCAAGACCGCCGAACTGCTTGTTAGACCGCCTTCAAGTAAACCAACTCGGCTATTCCGTCTCGGCAGTCTTCGCAAATCGGAAGACCTGTCGCGTTGTCATAGCCGCCATAATATTGAGGTTCGCGTGTGTATTCCTCTGGCGAAAGTCCCGCCTTTTTGCACCACACACATTCAAATGAATCTTGTGGCGGCGGTCGCCGTTCCTGCGATGCGCGGCGGTCTAACAACTCATTGGAATTGACCGCCGGTTGCGTGGCTGTCAAGTTTCTTTCTTCGCTCATGGTTTTCTCCTTCGCGGCGGCAATTCAATTCGGGCGTTCGGCTCACGCTCCGCGCTGTTGTCGTCGTCAAAACTTCCGCACATAAGTTTCCAAATCAGCGCGCTTCACGCGCCAGCCCGCGCCGGTCAAGTGTGCGTTCAGCTTTCCCTCTGCGATGGCTGCTTTAATCAGCGTGCGCGGCAGACCGGAGAGCCGCGCAGCTTCGGCGCGCGTGAGCATCAGCTTGGCGGCGAGATCGGTAATCGTCACTTCCGACGATGCGAGCTGTCGGCGCTCTTTGCGCTCGGTCAGTTGCAGAGCGCGCGCCCGCTCGACCGGCACGAGCGCGGTTGATGCTCCGTCACTTGCGACAGGTGCGACACGCGGGCGCGCGACGTAGGTTGTCGCAGCCTGCGACTCTTTGAATCGCTCCAACTCTCCGCGGTCAAACGTGCGCTCGCGCCCCTGGCTGCCGCGCGTGTAGCTCACGCTCAACTCGCCGCGCGCAACGTGCCGCTCCAACGTGCGCACGCTGATGCCGAGAAAGTCTGCTGCCTCTTGTTTGTTCATCGGCTCTCCGCATCTGCGACAAGCTATGCCACGCCGGAGATGGCACAGCTTGTCGCAAGTCAAAAAAGCAAAAGCAAAAACATCAGTGCAGGGGTGCGCCTGTCGGCGCATGGGGCGGCTGGCTTCGCATCGCCGCCGAAAATTATTGGCATCTTCGGCGCGCGGCGTGCCATGTCCATTTCAGCCAGGCGAAACAAAAACAAATCTGCTCGCGCAGCAAAATCAAATTGCCATGTGCGCCCCATGATGCTCTGGCTTTCAGCCAAGCGGCGCGGCGCTGCCATCTGGCTCTGCGCCGCGCGTCGGCTCTCATCTGCTCGCCTGCGCTTCTGATTCGCATGGCTCGTCACGCGGCGGCGTCGAGCAATGCGGCTGCGCTCGAAACCTCGCGCTCCCAAAAAACCACGTCGGAAATTTCAACCTCGCCAGCGTCGCCGATGTTGGCGAGGCTGCGCGTCACGGCGCGCAATTTATTTCTGGCTTCGACGGCGCGGCTCATCTGGCGCTCGATGCTCTTGATGGCGCGCTCGCGCTCCTCCGGCGTGTGGTCGAGCTCGTCGCAGAAATCAGCGCCCGCGCCGGCTGGCGGCGGGGCGCATGGGGCGAGGCTCTGGCGCTGGCGGACCAGCGCGCAATGCAGGGCGATGGCGGCGGCGATGTGGTAGCAGGCCATCGGGGTCGGGCGCTGCCCCGCGGGGCAATCGCAAGCGGCGCATTTCTGCTCGCGCGCGTCGCGGAAGAAATGAACCGTCGCGGTTCCGCCTGCGCTGCGCTGAACCGCATAGGTCATGTTTCCGGCGCGCCGCACGCGCGGGTGGTGTGATTTGCAGCGTTCGATGGCGCGGGCGAGGTTTGCGCGGCTGATGATGATGTGTGCCATTGGTCTCGTTTCACCTTTTGGTTTCGCTGCCGTTGACGCGGCGGGCGAATGAGATTGATTGATTCAAAGCATCCCCATTATCTGCTTTTCGTCTGCAATTAGCAAGGGGCAATGTGACCGCACCGAATCCAAACGCAGAGGAATAGCAGAGCATCGGGGCGACAATCCGAGGGCTCGCCACGCCAAAGGCGGCGATGACGGCCACCACGCGCCGCGCGCCGGAGCGGGAAAACCACGCCGCCCTTTTGACCGCCCGCGCGAAGCGCGTTGATGAGCGGAATTGAAAATAGCTGCGCCCAGGGCGCATCCTTGCCGCGAATGTAGCGCCGCGCCTCTCAACGCTATGAAGCGAACCGCACCGCGCGGCGCGTGACCCGCTCAACTCTCGAAAGGAGACCTCATGCTTAAAACTCTCACCGTGACGTTGCTCGTCACTATCTCAATTACCGTCGCTGTCATCGCGCAGCAATCCAAAAGCTCAACTATGCCGCGCGAACGTGACCGCGCCGTTGCTCGTCAAACTCTTGCAACGCGCATCGCTGCGAAGTGGAAAGAGTCAGGCACGTCAGAGCAGTTGAATTTGATTGTGCTCGATGCAGACGAGCGCGGGCGAGTTTATGCAGATGAGATGAGGCGTGTCTTTCCGAAAGGCGTTGCTCATCTGCCGGAGACGTTGACGCCGCGAGTCATTTACTGCGTTGACCCTGAGTGCTCGCGCGCTGTGCAGCATTTGGGGCGCGCGGAGCAGGACGGCTTCAAATTCGTGCTGATGAGGCGGATTGAGCCAGTAAAATGAGGTTCTTTCGCGCAGGCTTGACCTGTGGCGCGTTTTTCGTGTCGAAGCCATACCCGAATATGGCTTTTCCGGCTCAGTAGCCTCCCGTGACGCGCGGCGGCGTTGTCACCAACTGAATGAGTCGGCGCTTGGTGCGCTCGGCTTCCGCGCCCGCAGTTTCAATCTGCGCCTTCAACTGGTCGGTGCGCTCCCAGAGCGGAAGCATCGCCGCCGTGTCACCGTCCCCGAACTTATAACCAGTTTCGAGAATGGCGACGCGCTGCGTGTGCGTCTGCAAGCTCGCATCGCTCAGGCGCGCGCGCTGGCTCGCCGTCTCGATGGTCACGAGCAGGGTCAAAATCTGCTCGCGTAAGTTGCGCGCCACTTCCGACTGGCGCATCTCCATCTGCGCGAGCGTGAGCTTTGCCGCGCCGCGCTCGCCCCCGCCAGCGATGTTGCGCGCCAGCTTCAGCACAGAGCCAATCGGGTTGAAGGAGTCGGCGGCCAGCCACGTCGTCCACATAGTTGTGCGCTGCAACTTCATCGCCTGACCGATAACTTGAAGCTCGCGCGAGTTCGACACGGCGAGCGTGGTCAACTTCTCGACGCACGCCGGAGTTGAGTCCATGCACGGCAGTTGCACCGCCGGTGTCATCGTCACTTCTGGCGTGGTCGTCGGCATCGCCGCAGCCGACGATGGCAGATCACTCGTTTGAGCCTTCACCGTCAGAGCCATCAACAGCAATAAGCACGAGCACAGTGATTTCCGCATCTTGTTGTCCCTCCCAAGAAATTCTTTTGATTGTTCCACCGAACGGAGCGCGCACAGTAGCGAGCCGCGCGAGTTGATTATCAATGTCGCGTAGCTGCGCTTCGAGTTGCGCCCGCTCGACTCTGGCTTGCTGGCTGCGTTCATCCTCGCCCACGCTCTGACGAGAAATCTCCAGCGAGTTTTGTTGCTCCAATCTGAGCCGGTCTGACTTCGCCGTGTCGAGCTTCGCGCTGGCGAGCTTCAAATCAGCATCGGCAGCCGTCACGCCACGCTCCAATGTTTCTAGCGTCGCTTGCTCGTGCAGCTTCACGGCCTCCGGCAGCGCGGGGAGCTTCGTCATGCTCTCCATGCGCTCACGTTGGATTGAGACTTTGCGCTGCGCTTCGGTCAATGAAACCTGCGCGCGTTCGATGGCTGCGAGTTGTTCAGCGAACGACGCCGCGGGCAACGCCGGAATCTCGAAGTGATGAACTTCGAGAATCTTTTTCAGCGCGAGCGCCACTTGCTCACGCTGCGCGGTCAGGCGTGCGCGGTCGGCGGCGCGGTCGCTCAACACGTCGCCAGCGTTGACGTGCGCGCCGCCCTTCACCTTCAAATCGGGCGCACGCCCGATGGTGAGTTGCACCTTGATGTTGCGCGGCGCACCGCGATCCGTGCTCGCCACTTCCGGCGATGGTGCAGCACTGCTGGCTTGCACGCTGAAAGGCTGCGTTGCTTCGGCTGACTTGCCACCGCACCCGACGAAGCACGCCGCGATGATGAGAGCCGCGCACGCGGCGAGGGCTGGCTTTGTCTTCGCGCGTCTCGCCAGCAACTTTCCAAACACACAAGCGGGCGAGACGCGCGAAGTCGCCGCCGATGCCATTTGAAAAAGTGGAGGAGCGGAAGCGACGACGCCGACAGAGGCGGCGGCGAGCGGCAGCGAGCATGAGCGCCAGCGCAGCAGCCGAAGGCGTTTTTTGCGAGCACGGCGCGAACGCCCGACACCACGCAACGTCCAGAGTAACCACAGGCGAGGCGCGCGAGAGCCGCGCACGATGGAACCTTTCAATTGCATTTTGCTTTCCTCCATTTCGCTACGAGCCGACGCGAACAACCCATATGTGACCGCTCACGGACATGAGCAATCAACTGCTCATAGGTCGCGCCCTCCGGCGCTTCATCGAGCACGCGCATGACTTCTGCCGTGCGCTCGTGATGCGGACGCAAGCCAGCGCGCCCGTTTCTTGTGGGTCGGAGCGGCGGCAAGATTTTGACCTCGCGCGCTCCAAAGGTTTTGTTGATGGGTTCATTGAGCCATCGCTTGAACTCATGCAGCGTTGGCATCGTGAGACCTCCTTTTGTAGTAGGGGAGAATTGCGACGCGCGCCGCGTCGGTGCCGAAGCGACACAGCGCGGTCAGTGGTTTCAAGCTCGCAACGTGGTTCTCTGCGAACCTGAATTTATTGGCGACGGCGCGCACTTCCGTCTGGTCAACCGGCAGCACAATTTTCGTTGACGAGTTGCCGATGACATCGCGCGACAAGTGGCGCTCCGACTGTGAAGCCAGCGCGAGCGCGAGACCATACTTGCGCCCGTCCGCGATGATGCGATTGGTCGCGCTGTTCGCCTCCGTGCTCATCTCTTTGGCTTCGTCAATGAAAAGAAAAGTGCGCGGCTCTTTTCCTTCCATCTCTCCGAGCAGGCGATGCTCATTCATCAACTGCATGGCGAGCGATTCAGCCGCGATAGCTTGGAGCGACGGCGGCAGCTTCGACAGGTCAATGCGTGTGACGTGATGAGTGAGCGACGGCTGCGGGCGCGAGAAGATTCCATACTCGAAAGTGGTGGAGAGCTTCAATTCAAGTTTCCGGGCTTCCTTGCTCTCGTCACTCTCCAACTGCTCGCGCACATCTGCGAGCGTTGGCGCTTCGAGCGTCCATGTCTCTTGTTGCTCGTCACAGATGCCGCGCGCTGTGTAGGCGCGCTTTATCATTGCGAGCAACGTGCCTTCCTGATTCACCCCGAGCAGGAGCGAACGCTTGAAGGAGTGGACGACCTGAATTGCTTGCAAGCTCACGCCGCCGCCTTCGGGGTCGAGGTTGACGGCGAGCAAATTGATTCCGTGCGGCGAAGCGCGATGCAGCGCGTAGCACACTTCGCCGTCAAGGTCTTGGTCGCCGTGAAAGTCAATGATGATGATGCGGGCTTGGCTATACGCACGCCCGAGCGCGTAGGCGATGCCCTTCAAGGTCTGCGTCTTGCCTGACCCTGACGCACCGATAGCAACGATGTGCGCGTTGGCGAGCTTCGCCGGATTCCAACGCTGACCGTCGCCCAATTCAATGCCGTCCTCAACATCAATCGTCGTCGCGCGATGAGCGCCAGCCACAGCGACGGGCGCGGGCAACGGCTTCGGCTTGCGCCAAAAGAAAATGCTGCTACTCATAACTCACCACCTTGATGAGCAGGTCGCCGGTCGCGTCGAACTCCGCAAGCTTTTTGAAATCATCGAGGCTCGCGGCGTGGAGCTTCACGGCTTTCGTGTCTGTGCCGCTCACGGTCACAGTATTGAAGTGCTGCAAGCTCTGCGGCGCGGCGAGCGTCGGCGCGAATTGAATCGCAAGCTCGCCGGTGATGAAAACGCGCGCGGCGGTCTGCGCTTTGATTGAGCGCAGCACGTCGCCAAGACTTTGCTCGTCAAGGTGAAGCTCGCGCACGTCGGTTCGGATT
>MWWH01000438.1_pt1 | contig 12138 bp, 13 predicted proteins | sample 1047231 | NCBI WGS metagenome assembly MWWH01 (sample SAMN06349967, study PRJNA376086) | soil metagenome | isolation source: MG3-2 sample Antarctic (ecotone) soil | place: Antarctica | collected 2015-01-13 | reverse complement strand
AAGCGCGCTATGGCAGACCGAACGCGCAAACAATCATCACCAACTGCGCTACTAAAATCGCGTTGCATGGCCTCGACGTGCAGACGGCAGAATACGTCAGCCGAATGTTAGGAGATTCTACGGTTGTTGTGCAGCGCGAAAGCCGGTCAATGCTGGAGTCCGCATTAGGCGGACACTCGACACTTACCGAGAGCCGGACGGAACACCGGCGACCATTATTGACGCCAGACGAAGTAACACGCTTGAGCGAGAGCGAGGCAATTGTGAGAACGGGCAACCGTCATCCAATGCGGCTTGCGAAAAGCTATTACGATAAGCCGCCGCAAACGGCTAAAGCGGGTGCGCTCGACACGGCTAAATCGTTGGAGTTGATAGCCACGAAGACGCGCACCATGTAGAGCGTAAGGTGTAACAGTTACTTAAAAAGAATGTTCACAGCCTTTGTTGGAGAAGATGCAAGCACGACTTCTGATGATGGAAACATCCTTCTCAGGAAAGCCTCTCGCTTCGGAATTTCATCATCCGATGCTTGAGAATCATGCTGCCGCGTTAATTGAAGAATTACGTGATTACCTTCTATATTTACACCAGCGAAGTCGCCATCTTTTTCTTTCCGACAGTCCGCCCATCCATCCGTAATAGTCAGATTATACGGCAACGCTTCTCTAAGCATACGCGCGCCTAAAGTTGTGAAGGGCGTGCATGGCGCAATCGCTGACGGGCGTTGTTTAAGGTACTGTTCAAGCCCTTTAAGTTGAGACACAACACGCTCGTCGTACGCTTGCGCGCGTTGCGTCTGTTCAAGTTGGCATTGACTCATCTCTGCTCGAATGAAGCGTTCTTTAGCATCTTTGAACAGCTTAGCTTCAGGCGGAGCTTTTTCCATATCAGGATTGCAATCTTCAGCAGCGGGTGCTACGCCCCAAACGAAATCCTTGCCATGTTCCGCAAAGATTGAGCGATTCCCATTTGCAAAACAAATGACTCTAACACCAACAATTTGCTGATGATGCGTTCCGATAGCCGCAGTAAGTGCGGGAATCACTTGTTCAAGTTCGTCTTCATTTTCACTCTGACTGCAATCGCGCCATACTCCAAGCAGCTTGTTTGATGTAGTTGATGACGCGGCAACAGGCGCAGGCTGTGCCAAAGCAACGGGCGGTGAGGGTTTTACGCCCGTTGTATCCACGCACCCGCCCAACGATAAACACGGAAGAGTCAACGCTAGTAATTTATTTATTATCTTCATCTTTTGCCTCTTTCTCCGCTTCATCTGCGACGAGCGGCTTGTTCTGATGTTCGTTAAGCCGGTATTCCAACTCTTGTTGAGTAACGTGTTCATTAGCAAGTGAGTCTTGCAAGGCAGCTTTACGGTTAAGCAAGCCGCGATGCCTTTCGTCCAAGACACGCGACCATCGGTATAGTCGATAACCACAATCAAACGCTCCGGCGAGGATGATCGCTGTAAGTTCCAATCCGACCATCACGCCGGGAAGCAAAACTACATACGGTGAATCGCTCTTGAAGCGCAGCCACGCGAAGAAAGCAAGCAAAAGCAAAAGCGACACGCCGATGATACCGACAGCGATGTTGACTCTTTTGATTGCGTGAGGATTTTCTGGGTGAGCGCCTAAAGTGGCTCTCAAGACAACGCTGGTAATTACGCCTACGACGATAGCAATCGTCGCAGAGCCAAAAAACAGCAGCCAGAACGACTCCGCGTTTAGCGTGGCGAATGAAACATAAACGCCGAACACAACCGCGAAGATGGTGGCACAGAGAGTTCCAATCCAATAATGCTGTGCCTTATCCAACTGACTCTCAATACGGAACGTAGAACTTTCATAACCCGGCAACGGCTGATACCAGACGCTGTGGATGTCAGCCAACTTATGAAAGTCCCGCACAACAGAAGCAATCTGACGGTCAACGTCCGCCAACTCCTGTACAATTTTTGCGATTCTCGCGCGGCACTGAAGTATCAGGTGCATCAGCCCGGCAAGAACATGGTCGAAATGCCCGTTAATATTATTGTTCGCACTCACGGTATTCTCCTTTGCCACATTTGGCTCTAGCAAATTTCAAGTTGACAGCTACCGAAGACTTCCTGACCCCACTCTGAATGCTGCCACTGTGTAGCAAATGTTCCACCGTGTCAATGTTTTTCGGAAAATCATGTCACTTTAGGTAGCTACCTGCTACGTCATAGCAAGTAGCTACCTAAAATTTTCAATGATGGTATTCTTGACTTAATTTCATGTTTTTGTAACTATATGCTACGCTCTCCCGCTTTCAGCGAAATGGAGAAACATATTCGGTGACTTTTCAAGACGAACTTCGACAACTCCAAGCAATAATTAACGAACAAGTGCTTGGCTCTCCGAAAATTACGAATCCCGCTATTAAGAATCGTGGAATTACGATTGAACGTGCTGACAAGAAGCACGCAGGGAAAATTGCGAAATGGGCTGGATTAGATGAGCCTAGATTTATTGGAGTCGAGAGCGGTAGCCTTAATGCCAAAGAGGTTAATAAGTGGATTGATGAAGCTATTGGTGCTTATGTATTGGTCGGTTCATCAAACGAATTATTAGCTTTCGCCAATGTTGCTCCTGTAGAACCTAGCGATCTTTCAAGAATAGAAATTGGGCGCTTATTAGTTGACCCCGGTAATCGTAGACAAGGGTTCGGAAGCACACTTGTACGAAACCTGTGTTTAGCCATTGGCGCAGCATATAAAGTTCATAAGCCTTCTCTCTCAATTCCGCAAAGTATCACTCTATCGAGAGTAATACCGGACAATTCTATTGGAATAGAGTTCATACAAACCCTGCCATTTACCAAGCTAGAAGATGGCCCGGACACTAAGCATCAGTGGTACGAGTATTTTCTTAACAGGCGTAATAATCGTTTGTTGGGAGAAAAGATGGTGGAGCTACGCAATAAACTGCACATGTCTCAAGCAAAACTCGCATTTCTCTGTGGAGTCCAACGCGAGACAATTAACATGATTGAATCGGGAAGCAGAACAGCGAGTTTAGAATTGCTATGGGCTATTTGTAGAGTCTTGGGGCGCAATCAAATTAATCGCGCGGCGCTTCTCCTTGCCGCTATTGGGGAAGAGGTTGAAATCTCATTACGTCAATACGAGACCGTCACTAACGCCCTTCCCGACATCAGGCAGAATATATGGGTAGCTACCGATGAGATGGCTGAAAGCAGCATAGATGCTTATTACGAAGGCACTAAACAAGCAATCATGAATGGGTTTGATCGCTACTTCTTTATGCCTAAAGGACAATGGGAAAAAGAAGGTGAGTCTCTTAAAGACCGACTACAAACAGACCTCGGCTCTAGCGATAAGGCGAAACTCGATAGACATTTTAGATTTTACGAGGCTCCCGAATGGCTTTGCTATTTTCGAGTAGTAGTAGCAAACCCTACAGAGCGACTTGCTGTGAAAATCACTGTAGGGGGAGAAGATTATACGCGCTTTCCACTAACAGAAACTCAGTCCTCAGCGATTTTCAAAATCTTGAATATTGGTGTGAAAGAAGCAGATGTGGCGGCGGCAAAGACTGATCGAGAAACTGCAAGCGGCTTTCGTAGGTGGTTTCCTCTAATGAAAGGCGGAACAAAATGAGTACAGAAGCTGAAGTTCGTGAACAATCATTTAGATACTTCACACCTCTTGCAATGCTTTTCGTGGCGATCCTACTCATTTCAAATATCGCCGCGCAAAAGCTATTCGCATTCGGCCCCTTTACTTTCTCTTGTGGCATTCTTCTGTTTCCGATCTCGTACATCTTCGGCGACACGTTAACGGAAGTGTACGGCTTTTCAAAATCGCGCCAAGTTATTTGGACAGGGTTAGTATGCAATATTTTGCTTGTCGTAACTCTTCAAGTCTCAGTATGGTTGCCACCTGCTCAGGGCTGGCCGCTTCAGGAACAATTCGCGGCTACACTGGGGTTAGTTCCGAGAGTTGTTCTGGCATCAATACTGGGGTATTGGGCTGGGGAGTTTTCAAACTCTTATGTCTTAGCAAAGATGAAAATTCGTATGAATGGTCGCCATCTGTGGATGCGTACTATTGGGTCTACAATGGTAGGTGAAGGGGTAGACACAATCATATTTGTACTTGTTGCTTTTTATAATATCTTTCCCACTGGATTGCTGATCCCAACGATCATATCAGGCTATATATTCAAAGTGGCTTACGAGATCATCGCTACTCCGATCACTTACAAAGTAGTGGCTTTCCTGAAAAAGCGCGAAGGTGTAGACGTTTATGATCGTAATACGGATTTCAATCCTTTCCGCCTTGAATCTTAATGTTGCGAGGTTTTTGTGCGCGGCAATAATGGCGCGCCCCGCCGCGCTCCGAAGATAGAGACATATAACGGGATTAGATAATTTGGTGCAGCCACAAGATTTTGTGGTTCATGCTTTCGTGAAGAACTCTCGTCAATTGTCACGATGCGGCTTAGAGAGAGCGAACGCCCATCACAACATCTTGTGCTTTGAGGCTCGAAAATGAGACCCGCGACGAGCGCCGACACAATAGCGAAATAAAGCGAGTCCGATAATCCTTTATTATGTTCGTGCCATACGTCAAACGTTTGAAGTCTCGCAAAACACAAGAAGGTAAGTATGTCTAGAACGACAGACCAACATACGATCCATCCTAACTTAGGAGGAGAAGAGCTTATTAAAGCTCTTATTCAACTTCACCTTGCTGAGTACGAAGCTGTGAACACTCGCGCGACATACAGGATTATTCTACAAGCTGGTTTGTTTTCTCTTGTTCCAGTCTTTTTGACGTTGGGTGTACAAGTCTACAAATCTGATGTGATAATCAGGCCGGTAGCTGTATGGGGTACTGTGCTCGGATTACATCTCATTGGATATATTTGGTCGCAGACATTAGTTGACCATTACGATGCCGTGAAGTATGTAGAGTGCTATTTGCGCTCTCGGATAAGTGACTTGGGAATTGAAGAAAATATGTTCTGGGGTTATGAGCCACACCTGACATTGAAAAGACCTATATCACCTAACTCTTGGATGTACCCAATCCCTGTTGCTGGAATCCTAGTATTCATAGTTACTTGTGTATATCGCTACATACAAGGCGTTTCATGGTGGGACGTGCCACTTGCTTTGTTGACCTTAGGGGCATTATTTTCCTTGTTGATAGTTTCCATGCGTGCTAAGAAAATACTGAATGAATGGTCAGATTATCACACAACATTACAGTGGGATTTCGAGAAAGTCTGCCATATCACTGAAGAACCACAAGCCAAAAACGCTCCGGGTGCGTCCGATTAGAGTCATTGTGTTCGGCGGCGCGTCAGACACCTTACAGATTGAATTGAATCTGGAAATTGGGGTTTGGTAGATGAATGATTATTTCACGCCAGCCAGCAGCTTTGTACCGTGCCACGAGTTCAGCCGCCACTTAGTGGTTAATCATTAGGATTAATGTCACGCCCTAATTTAGCACCTATGGCCGCGCCTATTGCAGTTCCTACCGGGCCAGCGATGGAGCCTATAACGCCCCCGATTATTCCTCCAGTGATAGTATTAGACTTTCTAATATTCGCTTTTTTCTCCCTGCAATAAGGTGCTCGCTTACGTCCGTATTGAGCGCGCGCCTTCCTCGAAGATTGAGCAGCCTTGCTTCGATTACAGCTAATGTGCGCGGCGTAAAGATTATTAAGATGGTTTGTCCCGCCGTCTTTGATTGGTCTTGAATGCTCTACTTCCCAAGCCCCCCTAGAGCCATGATTAGCGTAATTACTGAAACTCAATTTTGTACAGCAGAGATGACAATCGCCATCGGTGCGGTCATAAATCCGTTGCAAGGTTTCATAATCGTATGCCACTGGTCTAATCTCCTTATTACATCAGACGAACGTGTCCCGTTCAATTCCAGTTATGGAGTAAGCATATACTCGTATCATAAGCGGCGCAAGATTTCACCGTTGGTATAATTTTGCTTGCCAAAATGATGTATTAGTCTATAATTCCATCTTTGATTTAGAGCGTTTGAGGGAAACTATGAACAGGAACGCAACAATGCGACCAACGATGACGGCGATAACATCGCCGCAGATATGTTTCCTCGTTGACGAAACCTACTCTAATTAGCCTTACAAGGCTTTATAAACAAAGCAGGCCGTCATGGGAATGATTCTCGTGGCGGCTTTACTATTTGGGTAAGCCGACCCACTACGGCGATAAATCGGAGGTAAGAAAGTGGCAAAAGAAGACAAAGGTACAGTGAAGATGACGGTAATTCATTTTGAAACCGTCTCAGATAATGCAACGCTACAAGAGAACATTCGCGCGATTGCTAATACGCTGACTCGCGCATTAGCACCGCCGCCCGCGCAACCGCGTATCGTGAATCCGGCAACACCGGCGCAACTTTCTTCCGGCAATGGCGAGAACAACGGCACAGGCACGGAGCAAGCGCGGGAGATCGACAACTACGATGATGCTATTGACGTAAAGCCCATCAGTACGAAAAAGGTCAAGTCAGGCACAACGCCCAGATTTACTACGCCGAAGGCTCTTGATATTGATTTAGAGACTGGTGACGTTCCGCTCAAAAAATTCCTTGAGCAGAAAAAACCTGACGGTGACAACAAACGTTACTTGGCGATAGCGGTCTGGTTCAAGCAGCATCGTGGAATCAACGAGATTACGGCAGATCACGCATACACCTGCTATCGCTTTATGGGCTGGAACGATGTGCCTAAAGACGTTGGTAGTCCTTTCCGCCGTATGAAGAAGAAGGAATATGGTTATATAACTGCTGGCTCTGCCAAAGGGCTGTATGCGATCAATCATATTGGTGAGAACGTCGTTAATCAAATGGGTAGCGAGTAAATCACTTCTATGAAACTAGAAGAGCTAGTAAATGGCATTCCCGGTTTCTCAGGACGATCCCACGCGGACAAGATAAAACTCTTCGCGTGGTTTCTTCTTTCTAAGAGAGGCCGGGAACGCTTCATGCCAGCAGATATAAAGGCTTGCTATACTGAACTTGGAATAGATGAGCCGTCGTCTATAGCACCATTCTTAACGGCAATGGAAAAGCGAAAGCCGAGAGAGGTTAAGCGAGATATTCGAGGCTATGTTTTGGAAAAGCGCATCTTTGATGCGTTTGAGGCAAAGTACGGTCAACGTCCGGCTGCTATTCAGGTGGACAAACTATTAACTGAATTGCCCGCCAAAGTTCCTAATTTAGCCGAGCGCACTTTTCTTGACGAAACGCTAAATTGTTATAAGTGCAAAGCGTTTCGCGCCGCTATCGTTATGGCTTGGAGTTTAGCCTATGACCATCTCTGCCATTATGTGCTTATCAAACACCTTGCAGATTTCAATGCAGAGTGGCCTGTACAATTCCAGAAGAAGCACCAGCACGCCCGCATCAACGCGGTAAGTATGCGTGATGATTTTGGAGAGTTGAAGGAATCAGAGGTTATTCAAATTTGCCGCGCTGCGAATATCATTACCAACGATATTCAGAAAGTCCTCAAGATAAAACTTGATATAAGAAACACCTACGCCCATCCTTCGAGCTTGTCAGCAGCGCCGCAGACAGCCGAAGAATTTATTATTGATCTTGTGACGAATGTAGTCTTGAAACTTATTTAGTTCTATCATGGCATATTAGGAATATTTCTAAACCATGTTCGGCGAGTGCAGATAAATGCTATGGTGTAAGAATGTTGACGGGAGACACACTAATGTCAAAAGTAACGGCATCGCAGAGGTCACTAGCCGAAGTTGACGAATCAGAACCATTGATCGAAGTTGATGAGCCAGAGAGCATCCACTAGCACTAAGAAGCGCGCAAACGATCTTGACGGGAAGACGTGGACACGAAACTCAATTTCGATTTGGAGTGACATTCGCAAAACATCGGAGGAGATTGCGCTTGGTCATCCGGCGATGTTCCCGATGGCACTTGTTACCCGATTGATTGAGAGCTTCACGACCGAGAACGACCACATCATACTCGACCCATTCGTTGGTACATTGGAATCCTAAAAGCCTTTTCATTCAATTGGACATTACAGTTGAAATCCCACATTACATCTCTCCTTAAATTCCTAGAAAAAGCGATGCTTGAATGTGCTGCAATTGGTCAAAAGAGATGTTTTGACCAATATGTTAATCTCTCTTCATGTCCGCCGCCATCGCTAAGAAGAGAACCCCGCAGGGCAACAAGAAGAAAGCTATCATTCCGAAGACGCCAGTGGGTCAAGCCACCCGCGCACGTCGAAGCGAGACGATTAAGTTTCTCACGCTCGACGAGACGCGGCGACTGTTCAAAGCCATCACCGACAAACGAGACAAGGCGATCTTCCTGCTCGCCTACCGGCACGGACTCAGAGCCAGCGAGATCGGATTGCTCCGGGTAAATGACCTCGACCTCAAGCGACTTCGGATCATGCTCCACCGGTTGAAAGGCTCTCTTTCCGGCGAGCATCCCCTACAGGCAGACGAGGCGCGGGCGTTGAAGGCGTGGCTGAAGAGTGGAGACATGGACTCCCCTATCCTCTTCCCTTCCCGGCGCGGCTTACCTATCAGCCGCCAGATGCTCGATGTCTTAATGAAAGGTTATGGAGATGAGGCAGCGATCCCGAAAGACAAGAGACACTTTCATGTGTTGAAGCACTCGATAGCTACGCATCTACTAGACGCGGGCGCGGAGCTTCGCTTTTTGCAGGACTGGCTGGGCCACTCGAACATTCAGAACACAGTGATTTATACGGCGCTGGTTTCAACGAGCCGTGAGCAAAAAGCGCGGCAGTATTTTTTGAAGCTGCCGCGTCTCTAATGTCCGTCCGATAATTTATAATTGTGATTTTATGAACCTATTGAATGCCGAACATAGCTGGAAAGCGTCGCCAACACTCACTGAATTACCATGAGCGGCAATGATAGCGCGAAACCTTCCCGGAAAAAGGTTACGGTTTTGGCATTGTCAGCACGTCTGATGGCAAATACGGCGCAGGAATAGGCATTCTGCAATCGCTTGGCGAACGGCAAAACGATTGCGCGGACGCCACACAAACCTTTCACAGTAGAATCTTCACTCTTGCGTGAGGTTTTCCGCGTGTGCTACAAACTTCCCTTATGAGTGCAGCACTGACAACGCGGCAAGCGGCGAAGCGTCTCGGCGTGACCGATTCGCGCATTCGTCATCTGGTTTTGGAGGGGCGACTTCCGGCGGAGAAGTTCGGGCGTGATTTAGTGATCCGCGAACATGACTTGCGACTTGTCGAAGATCGCAAGGTTGGCAGACCACCGAAGCAGGCGCAAGCCGTTATGCCAACACTAACGAAGATGAGAAGAAAAGCGGCAACAAAATCTTGAGGAAGTGAAACCTATGGCAAGCCAAACAATCACCACGCCGAAGCGAGCGATGGCGGAGACAAAAGCAGGGCGTGCGACAAAGCGAAACGGCAACGCCGCCACAAACGGCGAGGCACAGGCGACGCCAGCCCGCCGCAAGCCGTTGCGTGAGATGACGCTCGAAGAACTATCATTACGCGCGTACAAAATGACTTACGAGCAACTACACGGAAGTAAGAAAAAGAAGAAGTGACCGCGCGCCCGTACCTCTTCGATACCAACATCATCACAGGCAGAGCCTTTGAAGCCGTGCGCCGCTTGCCCGCCGGTGAGCGTTTCTCTTGCGTCGTGCTAAGCGAAGTGATGACGGCGGCAGACCCGAAACCGTTTCGCGCTTATAGAGAGACGTGGAAGCGTGCGGCAAAAGATGGCAAGTTGATTGTGCCGCACCCGGATGATTGGCTACCGGCAACGCGCATCCTGCACTTGCTCGCACAGGAGCGAAAAAGACAGGCGGGCGGCAAGTCTCCGAGCCGCACACCGGCGGCAAAGCAAGAATTGTTCGCCGATGTCTTAATCGCCCTCTCCGCTGCCCGCGCCGGTGTCACGGTGGTAACAGACGACGGCGACTTTCGAGCAATCAAACGCTTTCACAAGAAATTACAGATCATCGGTGGCAGCGAGTTCTTCGCGTAACGCCAACGAACACGGAACCCAAAGATCGCACTATCTTTTCCGGTAATCGTAAACAATGCCTACTCTGTATTGAGCAGGCGCAAAACGCTATGAGTACCAACCCAATTCTAAACAGCCCTTACCTTGAACCTAAACTTCACTACTCAACGGCGGAAGATGGCTCATTGGATTATGAAGCCGTGATTAAAGGCAGGCGGTTTTTTAATCCGAGAGGTCAAGTGATACCCGTTCGGCAAGGGGCACAAAGAGAGATGGGCTATGCTGAACAATCAACGCCGGACTTAGACAATCACATCATCAATCTTTGCCGGAAAGAAGTTGGCAGATGGCGCGATGGGAAATATCCGAACACGACGCGCGTGACACTTGAACTGCTGTCTTTTTGGTTTGCTAACCCTGAAAGAATAGCAACTAAGAAACTGTTTTTCGCGCAGCAGGAAGCGGTAGAAACAGCGATTTGGTTCAATGAAGTTGCTGAGAAATCTAATGCCGGACAGCACATCTTGAATTTGCTGCAACGAGGTCATCAATCCGTCAGTGCGGAGAAGGAAAATCAATTACCGCGTATCGCTTTCAAGATGGCGACTGGTTCGGGCAAAACGGTTGTGATGGCGTGTTTGATTCTTTATCACTATTTCAACCGCCGGGAGTATCGAAGCGACACCCGATTTGCCGATCATTTCTTAGTCGTTGCGCCCGGAATCACGATTAAAGATCGTCTCGGTGTTTTGTTCGTTGATACGAAAAATAAGATTCAGCATGAGATTCAAGATTACTATCGCATCCGTGATTTAGTTCCCAAAAACCTTGTCAACAATCTGGAAAATCTAAATGCGCGTTTGGTCATCACAAACTATCATTCGTTTGAGCCGCGCACCTTACAAGGCAATAAGAAAAGCCCATTAGACGGCAAGGTTGACTTGGAAGGAAAAAAGATTGACACCGGAAATCGAGAGGACTTCTCGCTTGTTGTCAAACGAATGCTGAGTAATTTCAAGCAGGGAAGCCGTCTGCTCGTTATAAACGATGAGGCTCATCACTGCTATCTGCCGAAATCAAGTGGAAAAACAACTGACAACGAAGAGTCAGACGAAAACGAAAAAGCTGCCGTTTGGTTTACCGGATTGAGAGAGCTATCAAAACGTTTCAAGGTGAATAGCGTTTATGATCTTTCCGCCACGCCATACTACCTGCAAGGTTCGGGTTACGATCCTTATAGCTTGTTCCCGTGGGTTGTCTCAGACTTCGGCTTGATTGAAGCGATTGAAGCGGGACTCGTCAAGATTCCTTTCTTGCCGGAAAGCGATAACAGCCAAGAATTAAGTCAACCGATTCTCCGTAATCTTTATGAGCACGTCAGAGACCAGTTGCCGAAGAAAGGACGCAAGACTAAAAAACGAGACGCCAAAGCCGAAGGCGAGCAACTGAAAGAAGAGAAACCGATCCTTCCAACGCTTATCAAGCAAGCGATGGATATGTTCTACAACCATTACAACGAATATGATCGAGGGCATCGTGAACGGCTCGAACGCGCAAGAGATTTATTTTCGCCGCCGCCGGTTTTCATCCTCGTATGCAACAACACATCTGTTTCCAAAGAAGTTTATAAATACATCGCCGGTTACGAATACGAAAACGAAGACGGTACGAGAATCGCCGTCTCTGGCGCAAAAGATTTATTCAGCAATTACGATCAGTATGGCAAACCTTTGAACCGTCCGCCGACGCTTTTGATTGACAGCGACGCGCTCGAAAACAGTGACCAGATCAACGAAGAGTTTAAGAAGATTTTCGCGCCTGAGATTGCGGGGTTTAAGAAGGATTACGTTCGCCTGCACGGGCAAGGCAGCGCGGAGAACATTACTGACGCGGAGATTTTGCGCGAAGTCGTCAATACGGTCGGGCAGAGAGAGAAACTCGGCTCGCACATTCGTTGCGTGGTTTCCGTCTCGATGCTGACCGAAGGTTGGGACGCAAACACCGTGACGCACATCATGGGCATTCGTGCCTTCGGCTCACAGCTTTTGTGCGAACAGGTTGCCGGACGCGCTCTGCGGCGAATGAATT
>MWWH01000437.1_pt1 | contig 12140 bp, 11 predicted proteins | sample 1047231 | NCBI WGS metagenome assembly MWWH01 (sample SAMN06349967, study PRJNA376086) | soil metagenome | isolation source: MG3-2 sample Antarctic (ecotone) soil | place: Antarctica | collected 2015-01-13 | reverse complement strand
GCCCAAAACCGTAGAATTTCTGTTTTCATACTTGTGAAGTTTAAATCGGATAGGCGTCAAAACTCGCCGCGTTTTCTGAAAAATTTTAATCGTCGAGTGTGTCAAAAATCGCTACGTTTTTTAAAAGTCGGACTATCCTCAAATTCTCGCTCGACTGACGATTTGCCGGATGTTCAACCGTAAATCTTGCGGCGCGATAACCTCAATGTCCGGCAGCCAGCTTAAAATAAACCGCTCTAACCCGCGCCCCGATGCGACGCGCATTTCAATTTCGATTTCTTCGATTCGTTTATTCTTTGATTTTTTTAGTGAAATAATTCGCTGCGACGGGTGAAACTGCCGCTCGGCGAAAACCGCCGCCGTGATGCCCGTGACTTTTAAGCGAAGCGTAACCGGCGCGCCGTGAATGCCGTTAAAGCAGTTTTCCGTCAGAAACTTTCGTAAATCGAAATGCGCGGGTCTTAAAAAGATTTCTTTGGTCAGCCTGATAGATTTGATGCGGTCGAGGGAAAAAGGGCTGATACGGGCGTTTAGGTGATCGTAACCGATTGTTTTTAACGTCGCTCCGTCCGGGTCGAGATAAATATTATATGGATCAAACAGGCGTTGCGCGTTACGGGAACTGGAGAGGCTTTCATAGCGCATCGAAACGGTGCGTCGTTCGATGGCGGCGGTCGTCAATTCATCAATCGTCGAGCCGAATTCGGAGTAATCTTTGTTCGAGATAACCGAAGTGCCGAGAATCGTTGATAATTCATCGAGATGCCGTTTAAAGCGCGGCGGCATTTTCGAGCGCACTTTTTCGACGAGCGATTTGCCCGCTTCGGCAAACGGCGAAGAAACGCTCGAAAAACTGCCGCCTGCGGAAATGGCTTCCTGCGATAAAATGAGGGCGGCTAATTCAATGGGTGTCAGCCGCGACGAATTAAAATCAGTTTCCGGTATGAAATAAACCGTATTGCGCCCTTCCCTTTCCTCATTCACCATTGCAAATTGACCAAGTTTGTCTATTGCCCGGCGGACGGTTTTGCGGTCAACCCCAAAATGCTCGACGATCTGCTTCTGGGTGCGGCGATGTTTGAACAAATAATTTTCGAGTTCGACGATTTTATTGCTGAGACTGCTTTTCATGATTATCAGAATTTTACGCGCTTTTCATAAAAACAAAAGTGCTTTTCCGGCTTATTTCTAACTATTGACAGAATCCGGCTATTTGCTACGCTTCCTCTACTTCCATAACCAAAATCAAAAATAATCAGGAGGAACAAAAAGCGTATGCAATTGCTACCGGATGAACTGCGCCATCGGATACCCGCGCTGTATTCGCAGGAAAACATCAAGACACAGGAAAAAACGGTAGTGTCCTAATCTTGGGGTGCTATACTTAGTTTTTGTGTCAAAAACGACCCTTTTTGAGACAGAAACATAGAAATACATACTTAATAAAATGATATAACCTATTCAGGAGTTGTGAAATGAAACAATTGACTATCACATTTTTGATTTTAATTTGCGTCTTGTTTGCAACAACAATTGTTGGCGCACAGACCAACTTGCTGATAGATGAAAAGGATATTTCCAAACCTGAAAATTGGTGCGCGCGCGGGCGCGGGGAAGCAACCATTGAAGAAATTAACGGCGATAAAGTCTTTGTCGTTCCTAAAGACAGTTGGTTCCGGCAAGATGTTAAAGTTAATGACGCAGCCATCGGCAAGTATGCTCTTTTCATTGGACTTGTCTCAAGCGAACGAGCCGCGAGTGACAAACCAATTCCAGTGCTGCCATATATATACGTTTGGATATTCAATCCAGGCAAGGCAATGCGCGGTCAAAAACTAAGCAATGATGCGAAAAGTAAAAACGAATGGGTTGTGATATACGGTATCTTTCCAGTGGAGAAGGAAGCAAACTTAATACGCTTTTTCTTATATCAATCCGAAAGCAATGACGCTTCGTATAATGATTCGACGCGTTTTAAGAATGTTGGCTTATATTTGTTTGAAACCGAAGAGGACGCGCTAAAGTTTGCCAAGGCATATAAATAACGGACAGGCGAACAATTCAATAGAAGCAGGGACGAAACAGATATTTTCAGAAGGTCTCAAAAACGCTCGTTTTCGAGACTTCTTCGCTCTAATCTACGAATTATTCTGAAGTCCAATGAAGTGATGATTCACAACTTATCTCGAACACAAAATCTTAAAATAAAGCCTCTCACCTGAATTTTGAGACACGTACAAATCTATCGTTCCTTAATTAGGTTTATTCGATTCTGCTTTTTCCATTGCAGATTTTATTGTTACTTTGTAGGCGCGAAATTTTGTAAGACTTTGCTTAATCTGATTGGCTATAATGCTATTTGGGTATTTAAGAGAAATTTGCTCAACTTCCTGCGTTAGTTTTGTTGTTTCCTGTGGATTGAAAGTTCTAAAAAAACTTTCTTGAACAAAAAAACCAATCTCTTCCTTGTCTTTGATTATATTCCAGATTTCTAAATCATCTCCGACTGGCTCATTAATAATGACTTGGATTGGTTTTGATTCAATTAATGTCGGACTTTCATTACCGGGAATTCCCAAAACGGCTTTAACGGTATAAACTCCAGCTTTTGGAAATGCGTAATAAGACGTAATATCTGTATCAATCATTTCTTTCCATTTAGTCGATGTTTCCATCACGCTAAAGTTCCATAAAATACCCGAATGTGATGTAACAGATTGCCCAGGTTTTAACATCCACCAACCTTTTTCCTTAACTCTGGAATGGTTATATTTCTTAAACAATTCACCTTCGTAGGCAATATAAAGCACAACGTATCTGGTATCTACATCTAAGCCTCTAACACGGACATCAGTAGAAGAAACATTTTTTACTTCAAAATCGAGAAGAACCATTTCACCTAACAAATACGAATCTTTTGCAGATGAAACTTCTATCTGTAAGCCATTATTAGGTTGGGTAAAATTATTGCTTTTTACCTGTGCAATTGCTGTAAATATAGAGAATCCAACACCTAGTAAAAGTATTATAATTACGAAGAAATTAAATCTATTTTTCATAATAATTTCCTTAACCTTAATTTCTTCACCATCATTCAGAGTTGTAACATTAGATTTTTAATTGTCTCAGAAAGGAGCGTTTTTGAGACAAACGACAATGGATTTTACAAAAAGCGAAACGGAATAGATATAAGGACCCGCTCAAATGACACCGCCATAACAATAGAGCGTTCCACCGTGTTCTTAATATGCTGTTCGGTAACAGTTTTGGTCTATGATACCTGATAAATCTCCACTAGTGAATGAAAGTGTGTAAAACTCCAACTGGCAGATTGCCGCCACTCGTCGCGCCCCATTGCTGAGATGAGAAATTATTAAAGTCGGGGCTATTTAGCCAGTAAAAAGTTCTATTCGCTTCACGATATACCGCGATGTCCTGCTTTCCATCACCGTTATAATCGCCGCATAACAACAGGCTAAATGATTTCTTTGCGAACCCTCTTTTCGGCATTGGCATTTTTCGCTCCCCGTCAGTTGCTTGAAACGCGCGATGAAATTCTTCGACCTGCCATCTCACCTGCACCGCTTGAATCGCCCGCAAACGAGTAAAATCCTCCGCCAACTTATTGGTCATCACCCATTCAATGTTGCCTTCCCTGTCAACCAGCTTGAACAGTTTCGTATTTGAGCGTTCGATAAATGATCCCTAAAAACTTTCTCGCCGTCGCGATAATTGCTTTGCTTGAACCGCGCCGCGTTTTGATTCGTTCGTAATGCTGCTTCAAATATGGGCTAAATCGTTTGGCTGTTAATGAGCATTGAACCAGCACCGTTCGTGCCAATTTTGAGCCGCGTTTTGTGATAATACCGTGGTGTTGAGTTTCATTGGAATTTGAAACTCGCGGCACAATTCCTTTGTCCTGTACTTAGAGTATTTTTATTGAATTTTCAGTTGATTCTATAAATTCAAAAAGATTACCTACTTTTTCCATTTTGCATAATTACTCCTGAGATGTTGTATTCTTCAAATCTTGAAGCGTGTCTTTAAATTCGCTTTCATCTCCCGAATTGGAACTGTCCCCAACGTCCGGCAGTTCATCCTCAGATTTTTCATTTAAGGCTTCATCAATTTTACAAATCGGATCGCCGTTTTCATCCACATTAGGGATTTTGTCGAGTTCCTTTTTTTCTTCTGGATTTTCGATAATCATAATTTCTCCTGTTTGGTTAGCTCTTGAACCGCCTATTTTTTGGTTGATAAGAGGTCTTCTTGGCATTTGTTAATTGCCTTTTTTCTTTGGTGATTTTGCCGATTGTTTCTTGCGAAATTGTCTGGGTCTTACATAACCAAATCAGTAGGTGTTTCCGTATTAAGAAATTTTTTTGACTTTTGGTGTGATTGCTCAAAATTATCAAGTTCATATAACATCTCTTGCCTTCCAGCTTCGCCGTTTGGTTTAACTTGTTGAGCATAGGCTGGTTGAGAATTGAAATTTCCTGCTACTGGATAAGCGCATTTAGAGCAGAAGTTTGCGTCGTTTGTGATTTCAGCAGCGCATTTAGAGCAATACATAATTTCTTTTCCTTGTGTCCTTAACTGAGATTTTGAATGAGTCTTAAATTTTTGCTTTGCCATTCTCGAGAGCTATTACCAACCAATTACGAACAAAAAATTTTATGCCGTAAATTTACTCGCTACGGAATATTTATATTTATGTCACTGCGGTCACTGCTGATAATCAGCTGTTGTCCGAAAAGTGAAAAATTTTTATTTTGAATTTGAAAGACAAATCTTCTGCCTGTTAATTGATAAGTCGAAACTTGGTTAAAACGAAAATAGCCGAAAGGGTTTGTTCGCGCCGTATAACTTACTCCCTTTAGATTGTCTATGAGAGTAATAATAGAGGCGGTTCTAGCGACGCCAGAATTTCGGATGATCCTGCCGCTGATATTTACTTCTATTGATAAATTAAAAAAAACTGTATTGTTATTGCCCGTTGATGCGACGTTTGAATTTCCGGCAGAATCCGATGCTCCATTCGCAGCGATATTAACTACCACCTGTCCGGTAGAAGTTATATTGCTGACGGTAATATTATACCGCCTTCCATCGGAGTCGACTGGACTGACCGAAATAACGGCTGAACTCGTTTCTGCTGAAGAACCGGCAAGTGATATTGCCGAGGCGCTCAGTCCATATACAGGCTTGCTAAAATCCGCGACAAAAACAAGGGGTTGCCCATCAGTCTGGTCAGCTTGGCTTGCAGCTTTAGTGACTGTCACAGTCGGGCGGATAGCATCAATAATTATCGAAAGCGGTGTGCTGATTGTGCTGGTCGCGGCATCTCTAACTACCCGACTCGCATAAATGAAAGTTCCACTTACTCCAGGCGCATCACTGAGCGAGACAGTTCCTCCATTAACCGAATAAGCACTTGCCACAACAACGCCATTTCGCAATAACTCGACTGTTGCTTGATTCGGAACACCGGCAACGTCAAACGTTGGAGCCAGCGAACTGGTAAAATTGTCCACATTACTAAGCCCCAAGTCGCTGCCGCTTTCGAGATCGGGAGCAATAGGTGCAGAAGGAGTAAAAGGCGTCGAATTGTATTCAACCGCTCCAATATCAATTATACCACCCAGCGGATTGAGCCTAATAAAACCTCGTTGATCGGTAAGTAACGGATCCGTCAAACATCCTCCGTCAGCAGTAGCTTGCAGAACGCAGTTATTGCCATTATCAATAACCGGACTGCCGACAAGTGGTAAATAAGTCTGTGTTGCTCCTCCATTGTCGGCGAGCGGTGCCAACATCGGGTTAAGGGGAGCCGTATTTGTCCCCACACGATCATTATTAACACCATTTGCCAGTCCGAGAGAATCTGCCCCGTTTCCGATCAAATTGTTTCCGAGACTGCCGAGTCCGCCTTCGACGTCTGGACCAAACGGCGCGCTGTTATTGGCAACAATCGTGTTACGAAGATATAGTCCGCTATAAGCGTAAATTCCACCACCGGGCAAAGTAACTGCCGTGTTATTAACAATCGTGGAATTGATCACAGTCATACAGCCGCCGCAGGAGTTCCAAATTCCACCTCCGCCTGAAATTCCTCCTCCACTATTAGTTGAATTGACTGAATTGTTACTGACTGTGACGTTTTTTAATTCAAGTTTGGTTCCGTTGGTAATAGCTCCACCCGTTGATATACCTGATCTTGAAGGAATATCCCCGGTTCCGGCTCTTGCCTGATTATTGTAAAACAAGGTATTTGAGATATTTGCCGACAAACCGTTTGCTAAAATTCCTGCCGCGCTGCCGTTGCCGCCAAAACCGCTTGTAGAATTGCCACCAATAGCCGAATTATTTGAGATAACAGAATTAGTAATTACCATATTTCCAGCATAAAGATAAATCCCGCCGCCAACGCCGCCGCCAACGCTGGCAGAAGAGCTTGTTGGATTACCGCCTTGGGCGACATTATTAATAATGGAAGAGTTAGCAATAATCAGCGTACCGTCATTATTGATACCACCGCCGTAACTACCGTCATTTCGTCCGTCTAATGCCTGATTGTTTCTAATAATGCTTTCAACTATGTGAAATGTTCCCTTACCGTTATAAATGCCTCCGCCTTGTTCGGCACGACAATCAGCAACCGTGACTTGTGTCAGGTACAATTGCCCGCCATCAATATAAATCCCGCCGCCGTAATTGCCTAAACTGGATTGACTAAAAACCGGCGCTTTACCATTTGATATAGTGAGATTACTAAGGGTGACGAGAGCAGTTTTGGTCAGAAAGAAAACACGGCTGTTCAAATTACCACTGATTTGTAACAATTTTGCTCCGGGTCCAAGAATTTTTAGCGGCTGTGTAATTCGTAGCTCGCCGCTGGTCAGCGTGATAGTTTTACTTGAATCAAAAAACGCCGAGTCAAATACGATTTCATCAGGTTGAGAGGTCAAATTGGCGTTACTAATTGCTTCGCGTAAACTACCCGCGCCTGAATCGTTAACATTCGCAACTACAAAAGTTGTTGCCGTAACAGTCTTGACAGGAAAGAAAATGCAAACAGCCAGTAAGAGCAGCATGAGAGAATATAATTTCATAATTCAATTAAAGCTTTTAATATAATTGCGGCAGGATCAATAATATTCCTGGAGATTCTTCAGTAAGATGCAAAATATTCATCTCAATTATTATAATTATATCCCGTTAGAAGATCAAGAAATTAAATTTCCATCTTGATTTTCATACCCTTGAATGAGTTAGCTCTTCGTAAGATTGCCCGACGTTGGCATTTTTCTGGGGAATGTTGGCAGGCGAGATTAGGGGCAAGGAACGCCGCCCAAAATGAAGAAACACGGCAGACTTGAGTTTTTTCGACAAATGCCTTTTCGTGAAAATCGGCATCGTCAAGCTTGCCGTCGAAGTGAGCCTGCGTCTTGCCGGTTATAAACGAGTCGTAAATTTTCTAAACCGCCTGACAAAAAATTCGCCGCCGACGCAAACGATTGAAGACGAAGTTGAAAGACATAAACTAATCAGCTATCTGGCGCATAATCTTTTTCCGATTCGGCGAAAATGTTTGGCGCGCGCGCGCTCTCTCTGGTGGCTTCTCAAAAATAAAGGAATAGAGACCGATATAAAATTCGGGATGCGGCTCGAAAAAAATAAGCTGTTGGCGCACGCCTGGGTCGAACATCAAGGAGATTTACTGGTGACCTGCACCCGTAAAATTACTCCAAGTGGAAGGCGAGAATCAACTAAAATGACCTGCACCCAATTACTGGACAGTTTCAGTCGTGACAGCAGAACTGGAGTAAAGTAATTCCGATGTTCTCGTTTGTGCCGGAAATCCGTGAAGCCATCTACACGACCAACACGATAGAATCGCTGAATATGACATTGCGAAAGACCATCAAAAATCGGGCGATGTTTGCGTCAGATGAAGCGGTGTTCAAGATTCTTTATTTAGCCTTGAGAAATATCAGCAAACGGTGGACAATGCCAATTGCCAATTGGAGCGGCGCGATGAACCAATTTGCTATACTTTTCGAGAACAGACTACCGAACAGCAGTTTCAACAACAGCTCGTTTACACAAAATTATTTATAGGCTCAAATCTTGTAAACAATTCTCAATTTGATTATAATTGATGTTGAATTTAGCGCTGAATTTAGTTTGATTTTTGCCCTTAAGTCGCTAGTATGCAAACAGTTACGCGCCGGGTCCGATAATGAATTTAATATCCCACTACTATTGATCCAAGGGATCAATAGTAGTGGGATATTAAATTCGTTTACTACTTTTTACTACAAATTCCAGTATTTTCTAGAAAATCCGCAAAATCAAATGTTTGTACCTTTCTCATCGACAAATTCTTTCTTGACCGTCGCACTTAAGAAACTTATTAAACAATTGCCCAAATCTGCAAAGTTTATATCCTCGAGTGATAGACGTTGGTTTGTAGTTCCACTTTATGAATTACAAACCAAAAGCCCAATGCTTAACACCACGCAACATTCATAACAAACAAAAATAAGATTAATAAAGAAAATCCCTATTGATAATCGTCATTATCATAACCTATTTCTACTTTATCACTATCAGATAAATCTGTGAAAAAGGTTAAAAAATCTCACCGTCTAGTGTGTAGAATGAAGCGTGAGGATACTTGTATCTCAAAACCTCTTTACGATATTCTTCCGCATAACTTCGATCTCCTTCGAGCCGTTTTAGATAAGCTTTCAGACCAAACTTTTCAATGTATTTGCGCCTATTATCTCTTCGTTGACCCTTTTTCAATTTGATTCGTTTGGGCTTATCAGAAGCTCCATTCAATTGAGCATTTTCGCCGTCATTTATGTGTTGTTTATTTAATATAATGTCGGCACTGCCATTTTTGTTTTTACGAACGGATTTTTTATTTCTTTGGTTACGGAATGAACCTAACAAAGCAAACATTCTGGGAAATCTTTCTATGGAAGCGAATTCAATTAAATCTTTTTCCGGTATCTTTTCCCAACTGTCGGATTTAGTTAGATAGTTACAAACCTTTTGTACTGCCTCTTTCAAGGAAGATAATTCTTTGATAAAAACATCCAATAAGCCGTCTTTATTCTTGACTTTAAAAGGAATGTTGAATTGTTTAAAAGCCTTTCTAACGCATTCAGTCCATGCATTTCTGAAATGCTCGAAGCTTAAAAATTTAGCAATGCAAAGCAAATGATAATGATAGTGGTAGCCATTTTCCGAATGGGTAAATTCTTCCCCTCTAGCACATGCTCGAATGTTTTCTTTATAGTATTTCCTTTTTTGCAAAAGTGTCCAAGCTTTATTCAGAATCGCTCGAGTTTGGAGTAATGATAAATTCGGATTTGGAATAGTTAGTGTGATGAATTTATAACTTTCACCACGAAGAGGTTTCTCATTCTCTAAAGCAATTTTTAATTTTCTTCTGTTACGAATTGCTACTTTTGAGGCACAGGTCGCGCAAAGCCTAGAACCGCATGGTGAAAAGACGCCATTTCCAGCGTATAATTCTCCTGTTTCCTGATTATGTAGATTATCTCCTACCCAGTGATTAGAGCGCGATGCACAAGCCCTTATACAATGAAATAGACCTTGGAGAACTTCGTCTGATGAACCAACTCTCTTTAAGGCATCGAGCAATGCCAAGGATGTTCGGTTGCAAAAAGAGACGTGAGCTTCTGCACGATCTTCATTTTGTTGGAATGAAGCCATATCTAACCTCCGTTGCTTCTGTCGAACGACAAAAAACGTCGACAATTTCTTAGCCGATGCGCTTTGGTTGTGATATGGTTTTAACCACATTGCCACAGCTGTCGGCGGTGCGTCCGAATGAAAAACGGACAGTTAAAGGCGGTGTGTTAATACCGCTTTTTTACTTAGCAGGCTTGTCGTGTTCGTTCGCCAAAACATTCACACGGCAAGCCTTTCTGTTTAAATTGACTCCTAAAACTCCTTTTTAGAATCCTAGAAATAAATTTCAATATTCTTCTTATTGCTTTTCGAGTTCATTAAGGTGACTTTGTATACCCATAATTGTAGCTATTTAGGCACAATTAAAAGTCCCTTCGACAATTCAAAGGGTTACTGAGATTTACAATAAAATCCAGAGATTTTTGAGTTTTCTATAAAAAGATGTGCTTTTTTATTTGATTTGTAAGAAAAAGACCGAATAAGCGGTTATGAGTGTCAAAATGTAGAGTTTGTCGCCTTGAAAAACTGCTCGATTTTTTCAATCGTAGCTTGATATAACTTTGGTTGTTCCCTTTCCTGCCGTTCGGCTCCCAACTTTAGAAGTCTGCGATAGTCTCGTTGAATAGCTGCAAAGGTTTTTTCTTTCCAACACTCGAGTGTTTTATTGTTGCTATTGGATTTACCGAGTAATTTAATAAATTGTTTTCGGTAAGCAGGTATCTTTTCGATGTCCTTAAAGTAATTCCGAAAAAATTCTTCATTAAATTTTTTAATTCCCATACTCTTAACAGTTCCATTACTCTCAAATAATTGTCGAGCTAGAAAATAGGCAAGTAAAGTTAAATCCTTTGGGTCTGTCGAAAAAATCAACTTTTCAAAAACATCTGCCAAAACCATGAATGTTGAAGATATCGCAGCATATTCTTTAAAATTATCAAACAGGACGTTTTCATCAATACTATCAACGGTTACCTTAAATACATTCTCTAAATCTAAACTTCCCTTGTTTTTAAGAATATTGCTCAAATGTTCACTCAACCACAAAGCGTATGTTGCCACCAAAGTAGCAGTGAGCGGTGAAATTGTTGCGGTTCCCTTTGCCTTTCTAACTCTTTTTTGAGGAACCTTATTCCCTGATACATTCATTTCACTTTCTTTAACGTTTTTATCAGAATCTGTCATAAAAACTGTCCTTCTTCAATTAAGATTCAATATAAATTTATTCTACATGTGGTTTGATACCTTAAAAGGCTTAATTATACTGCTCCCTGCCAAGACAAGATCAATTCAGAGTGAGTATTCTAACAAAACGGGAGAATACTTTTTATGGGAAAAGGCAGAATTTGGACTTCTGAAGAGAAGGCGAAAATCGTCGTGCAAGGTTTGAAAGGACGAGCCGTAGCTGAGATTTGCAATGAATATCAGATTCATCAGACGCAGTATTACAAATGGCGCGAGCAGTTTTTAGAGAACATTCCAAAGGTCTTTGAAGCTAAACAGCAATCGAAGAAGGAATCTCGGCTTGAGAGCGAGAATCAGAAACTCAAAACGATGGTCGGCGAACTGACGATGGAACTTAAAAAAAACGATTGGTAAAGTTCTCTCGGAAACGAAGTTCGGCAATCGAGGAAGCTGACCGGAAAGTTTTGCCGATTATTGAGCGGTTAAAAGCTGAGCATCCGTTTTGGGGTTATCGAAGGATTTGGGCTTACTTGAATTTTGTCGAAAAGCAGCTCATCAACAAAAAGCGCGTTTATCGGCTACTTAGTGAAAATGATTTGCTGGTTAAAGGTGATGAGAAATTAAGGGCAAAACGGACAAGTAAGGTTGGCAAGCCGCGCCCTAACCGCCCGAATAGTTGGTGGGGCGTAGATATGACGAAAGTTTTGACTGCAGAAGGTTGGGCGTATTTAGTGGTCGTTAATGATTGGTTCACGAAGAAAATACTCGGCGCATTTGTTGCCGACAGAAGCCGTGCCGCCGACTGGCTCGAAGCGGTGAATCAGGTGGTGTGCCGTCAGTTTCCACAAGGCATCCGGGAGGGTGAAAACTTGGAGTTGAATCTAATGAGCGACAATGGCAGCCAGCCGACATCTTTGACTTTTATGCGAGAGTCCCGCACCCTCGGCATCCGACAGGCGTTCACCGCGTATGCTAATCCGAAGGGCAACGCTGATACCGAGCGGGTGATTCGCACCGTCAAGGAAGAACTTTGCTGGTTGCGCGAATGAACATCGGTCGAAGAATTGGCAAAAGAGGTGGAAAAGTTTGTCGAGTATTTCAACGAAAATTATCTGCATTCAGCTCTCGGTTACAAAACGCCGAACGGGTTTGAAGCAGAGTGGTTCAAAAACAATCAAATTACTCGCTCTCAAGCAGCTTGATTAACGGGGAGCATTACATAATCATAC
>MWWH01000436.1_pt1 | contig 12184 bp, 16 predicted proteins | sample 1047231 | NCBI WGS metagenome assembly MWWH01 (sample SAMN06349967, study PRJNA376086) | soil metagenome | isolation source: MG3-2 sample Antarctic (ecotone) soil | place: Antarctica | collected 2015-01-13 | reverse complement strand
TGTGAGACGAAAGATAATTCGCCGGTCGTTAATATCAAGCTGGTTGATTCGATTGAAAATGCTCTGAATGAAGTTTGTAAATACGTTACTAAGTCCGAATCTTGGGAAAAAATACCGTCCGCGCATCTTCTCGAAGTGGCGAGCGTCAAGCGATGGGGTCGAATGTTTGAGTTAGTCGGGCGTTTGAAAGCGTCGGCGAAACTTATTAAGGCAAAAAAGGAAGTCATTAAACAGATTCAAGCTGAACGGACAAAAGACGAGACGGATTTAAACTATCTTGATAAAAAGTATTTAACTGACGCCGAAAATTCCGCCAAAATATCAGAATCTTATTCTGATATTTCTGAAAATTTGGAAGTAAAGCCGATTATTAAAATAAAACGTGAGACTTGGCGCGAGATTATTCGGGTGAAAGGTCTTGAAGCCTATAGAAGAATCTTGAAAAGGCAGGTTGAAGCAATGCGCCGCGTCCGGCAAATGCAATTAATTGAAAAGTTTCCGTTGGCGACATTCAAAGATTTAGCTGGTTTTGTGTGGTATTCGCCAGGTTTAGACTGTATCGAGGGGCTTTCGGCTGCCGCTGTAAGATAGTCGAAGTTACTATTATCGGACGTTTGTAATTTACTCCCAGAAATTTTATCGTTATCTAGAATTTTACTAACTAAGTAAAAGAGGAAAAAGAAAATGTTGGTTAGAGATAAGCTAATAACGCTAGGCTGGAAAAATGCTAAACCTACGGAAATTTATAATATTGACGTTCTAAATCAAAATTTGATAATTCCTAGATTCCATTCACTGTTGCTGAATGCGGAGATTATTGAAGCCAGTCAAGCCGTTGGAAAATTTTACTCTGAGACTCGCCGCGAAGTTTGGGAGTATGAAAAACATTTTGATTGCATTTTGCCGCCATTTAATCTCTTTTTTTTAGAAACTGAAAAGCCTATTTTCACTAAAAGCGATGTAGCTTTTGACGATAGCTCTCGTTTACCTAACTCTTGGGGAGTTTTGTTTCAGAAAATTTCTTTGGACGCTGGGTTTTCTCAAAGCGAATTGACTAAAATCTATAATTTTCTCAAGTTTCCGTTTTTAAATACCTCTTTCGTCTATGCTATGAATTTTGTTTATGATGAATACAATCAAAAAGATGCTTTTGGTTTCCCGGAAATCACAAAGTTCTTTTTAGTGAATGAAGTTGGAAAAGTGATAAAGAATCCTCAACTAATGCTTCATAAAAAATACAAATATTCTCCTCAAGAGCAAGTAAACGCTATTCAAGAGGTGTTTACATCTTTTAGTTTATCCGCATTTTATTCTCTTGATTTGCTTAATTCCTTACAATGGAAACTTGAAAAGAAATTCACTTCTTCGGGTATCTTAGGAAAGATAGACAATCAATCGAAACATTATAATCTGCTAACTCACTGCTAATCGTTAGAACTAACATTCGCAAAAAGATTTTCAAGCATTGCAGAAAATATTTCGGTATATTTATCTTGTAACTCTGGTTACACTCCTATATTGAAAGTGTGGGAAAGAAAGGCGCAAATATTAATATTTGCGCCTTTTTTCTTATTAAAACTCTGGCATTTGTGGAATATTTATTTCGGTTTCTGCTGGCATCGGGTTTAGTTGGCGCGGCGGATATTTAAGCTGCCTAACTTCTCTTTCCGTAATTCTCATCGTTTTTCTGTCTGCCGAATACGGGATTTTATAGGCTTTGAAGGGGTGTAGCTCGCTGACGTGAAACGCTAATATTTCATCTTGCGCCATTCGCGTTATCTCGTCGGCGGTCATTAGCCGTCTGCCGTGTTCCTGAATGCTCCTGCTAGTGCTTGTTCCGTCCAGAAGTCCGCTGGTGCTTCTTGATATTTTTTCCTGAACGTATGTAAATTCACCTAAGCCTTTCGATACTTCTTCCGCTGATTTTGCATCCAGTCCAGCGAAACAGAATTGATTATTGAAATTGGTCAAAATCGTATCTGTTTCGACTCTCCCATAATTGCTTTCGATTTGGCTTCTATACGTTTGAACGGCTGCTATAATCGGCAAATTCTTATCTCTAAGCAGGGTGATTTCAGTTGCAAAGTTAGGAATTTTCCCGAAGTTTGCAAACTCGTCTAGTATGAATTTGACCATTAAACCGTCATCTTCTTTTAATTGATTGAACATATAGGTGAGAATTAAGCAGTTTAGGGGTTGCAGCAAGGTTTTTTTCTCGCTCCGGGCTTGATAGTAGATTGCTACTTCTTCTCTGCGTAAAACTGTAAAATCCGTTGCGGTTGGTGTGTCGGTGTGTGATGGTCAAGAAAAACAAGAGACAAAACTCTCTTTTATTCCTCCATTTTTAGTTTTTAACTGTTTTTCAAATTCGAGCGGACTCAAATATCCCAAACTTGAATGCCGCCGGATGCGATTATAATAACCTTCAATGTAGCTGAATATTTCCGATTTCGCTTGCTCCAGACTTTCAAACGCTCCGCCTTCGATTAGTTCTGACTTAAAACGCGAAAAGAAGCTCTCCGCTTGCGCGTTGTCGTAACAGTTGCCCTTTGCCGACATCGATTGACGGAAACCGTGAATATATAACAATCTTCGATACTCGACTGCCGCATACTGGCTGCCGCGGTCAGTATGGATGATCGCTGAGCGCCCGATCAAGCCGCGACTTCGCGCCCGGTGAAAGGCATCGATTACCAACTGCGCCGTCATACTTTCTGAGACCTGCCAGCCGACCACTCTTCTAGTGAACTTGTCCTGAAATGTTGCCAAATAACAAAACCTTCCATTCTGCAAAGGCAAATATGTAATATCGCCGACAATCACTTGTCCTTTTTCGATTGGCTCGACGACTGATTCCTTCAACAGATTCGGAGAATAACCAAAACTGTGTTTTGAATCGGTCGTCTTCGGCACAAAGCATTTCGGTCTAATTGCCGTCAAAGATTGCTCTTTCATCAGCGATCCGGCAAGTCTGCGCCCAACCGCTACGCCTTCAGCTTTCAGCTCGGCACTGATTCTTCTTGCTCCATAACGCCGCCGGTGCAGATAGAAAACTTCTTTGACCCGATCAGCCAACTTGCTCTTTTTCTGGCTTAGCCGGTAAGTTTTACCTTTATGCCAGGCGTAATACGCCGCTTCGCTCATTCGCAAAACCCGACATAAACCGCTGACCGGATACTGGTCTTTTTGCTTTTCAATGAACCGGTATTTCTCTACCCGCTTCTGGAGAAGATCTGCGCCGCCTTTTTTAGGATTTCGTTCTCCATCTCAAGTTCGATAATTCGTTTACGCATTGTCAGTTTCTCTTGATCAACTTCGCCGTTTACTGAAAGAATCTCCTTCTTCCAGTTGTGAATCGTGTTTTCATTGACCCCGATTTCTCTTGAAATCGAAGCCACCGATTGACCGTCCAGATATTTCTTAACCGCTTGCTTCTTAAAATCTTTATCGTATTTTTTCATCCTCTCATTTTACAGAGAGTTTTTTCTCTTGAAAAATTAAACCATCTCAGTGAAGTGTTGAATTTCGGGGCTTTGCATAAAGCTGAACGAATTTCTAGCCGTAGAGAGCATTGAGCCGCTTGTTTTGTCAGGTGCGTCTAAATATGTTCTGGCTGCTAATCTGGCTGCTGAAACGTGCGAGTTTTCGAGTAGTTTTCTTAAATCGGCTTCTTTCATCATCAAAATTTGATAAGCGTTTGCCGGTGTCGGGTTTTCGGTTTCCGCTGTGTGTAGCCACGTCGCCGCTAATAAATCTCTGGCGGTTTCATACCAAAATGCGCTTGCTCCGGCGTTCTTCGCTCCTTCGGTTGAAAATACGACGGCTTCGGCGAATAACTTCGCTGTTACGACATCTCCGCGAAGTGCCGGAATCCAGTTGAATTTCAGCATATTTTTTGCTGGTTCGAGTGGGGAAAAGTAACAAGCCTTTCTTTTGTATCCGCTCGTCAATTCCCAAAGTTCGCCGTTCGTTGTTCCCTTTTGGCGCTTTACGTCCGATATAAAGAGACTTTCGCCGGTGCTTCCGATTATGTTCGGGCAAATAATCGAAAATGTTTTTCCTGACCCGTTTACGCCGATAATAAGTACGTGCCTGCTGGTTCGTTTCCACTCCAGCACTAAGAAACCTTGCTTGGATTGACCGATGATAAAATCTCCGGGGTTGGTTTCGAGATTTACCCGTAATATTTTCTCGGTTTTTAATTCTTCGAGGCTGGCATAACGCGCTGTTCCGTGCGCGTCTGATTCGGGAAGTGTTCGAGGTCTGGTTAAAGCCCAAATTATTAGTGCGATGATTCCTATGAAGCAGAGAATACCTATAACTAGAGTGATTCCGCTTACTGTCTTTTCAATTATTTTCGTGGGGTCTTTACTTTCTTCTTCTTGTTTTTTTAACCATGCATCGGCGGCGAGCCGGTCGGCTTCTTCCTTTCGTTGCTGTTTGAGCGCGTTTAATTCTGTGCCGAGTTTGTATTGCTCTTTCGTATCAATACTTTTTTTCAAACTCGCGTCTTTCTGTCTTATTTTTGCGTCGAGTTCCTGTAATTTCGGGCTGGTCGGTGGGTTTTGTGCCGAACAAAAAACGCCGGTGCAGATTAAAATTAAAAGTGAAATCATTATTTTTCTCATCGTTCCGCTCCTCTGTCTTGGTTTTTTACCTTTTCGCTTTCTGTAACTGTTCGACTGTATTCCTCAACTGTGCCACGTAATTCTTGAGTTTCTCGAATCGCTCGGCTTGATTCTTGCTCGATTCGATTAGTCGCTCGTTCTCCCTGCTCAAGCTGCTGGCGGCTTCTATCAATTGTTTGTTCTGCTTCGTTAGTGTTTGAATTTCTAACTTCAAAAGGTCGTTGATTGTCTCCAGTTCTTTCTTGGTCAATGACATTAGTTTTGACTCCTGCATCGCGTTGGTCTTTTTCTCGAAATTCTTCCGAAGTCATTCTGGCGCGTTCGGGTTTCCCCGATTCTTTGCCGTTATGCCTGTCCTCTCTATGTTGGCGGGTTTCTTCGCGCTTGGCTGCGTATTCCTTTTCGTAGCTGGTTTGATATTGGCGGTCGTATTGATTTTGCCAACTGCGGCTTAATTCGTTGACGTGATTTTTTTCCGAATGAATTTTTTTCCCGTTCTCTTGTCTCGAATCAATCCAAACGTGTGCGTGGGTGTGGTCGGTGTCCTGATGAATGGCGACGACGGCGCGCGAATCTTTGAAATTTTCCTGTAAAAATTCGTGCGTCATTTCCCGCGCTTTTCCGGTTTCTTCTTCTCTGTCCCAAGATAAAGTTACCCGGTAATGCGTTCGCCCTTTTTCTTCATCTTCTCGGTTATAGGCATACGAGCGGGCGTTTATCTTGTTTTCGTATTGGGTTTCGGTTTCTAATTCGTCGAGGTTATGAAAGCTCACATCTTCACAAGCCGAATCGCGCATTATGTAATCGGCGTTTCGTCCGCTCGCTGTCTTGTGTCCTTTGAATTTCATCACGCTCATAAGTTTTATTTTATGAATTGCAGAAGCGTTCCGAGCGCGTCGTTAATTTTTTGCTGCGTTTCTTTTAACGCTTTGGTGGTCGGTTCGTCTCCGCGTCCTCTCATCGAAGCGTTAAAAGCAAGGGCGATTTGATTTAAGTTCGTGCCGATTTTCCGAAGTTCAAATCTTAATTGGCGGATTTCTTCTTTTTCTTCAGCGGTCAAAACTTGTCCGTCCGATAAACCGGATTTGACCAGGTATCGAGATAAACTTAATTTTGTCTTTCGCGCCCGGTCGTGCAGCTCCGCAATTTCTTTTTCGGTCGTTCTTACCAAAGCCTGTTTTGTGTAAAGTTTTGGACGCGGATTTTTTTTAATCATTTTGTTCGTCGCTTCTCGTTTTGTTTTTCGTGAAGTTCTTTTACTCCAGCGAAAACTTCATCATTCATTTCTTCGGTCGTCTCGTTTCCGGGATTGTGGCTAATGTGGGAAAAATTCTTTGCGTTCAATCCTTCCTCAAATCTCCATTCGAGAGCTTCCGATAATTTCCAAACGAATAGAGCTGAGTTGTTTTCCGCTTCATCGAAAAGTTGTTTCAGTTCGTAAGTTTCCAAAGTATCAACTGCGTCGAGCAGGGTTGTTTCCTTTTGGGTTTCGTCTTGAAGTTGGTAACTGTATTTGTAATTTTTTAATGCGTCAATTTTTCTCTGTGCTTCTTTTTTCATAGCTAGGAATCTCCTTTAATTTAATCTCGAATCGTGGCATTTAGCAAATAAGCGATAGCGTTTTGCGGTTCTTGCCTTTTCTCAAACAACCTGATACTCTCATTAAACAATGTTGCTTGTCAACAAAGATTTTTAACTAAGAGGTGGCGAAATGGTAAACGAAATTAGCCTGACTGCGAGATTAACGGAAGAGCTTAGAACTATAAGAAGTTATCGAGATGCGGTTAAAAGTTCTCGAAGATTTTCCGCCAAAAGTCAAAAAAATTCTCCGGTGGCAACAAGAGAAATAACCCACGAAGAAAGATTGGAAAGAGTAAAAAAGATGGTGAAAGATTCTGAAAGAAGAAGAAAATACAATGATGAAATTCAAGCCTTACTCGCTTCTTTCAGAACTCGCCGCGCTGACATCAAACCGCGTCCGGTTCAAAAAAATCAGGTCGTCGTAAATGTTCCGGCTGGCTCATCGGTCGTGCTGGTTTTTAATTAAAATATGAAAACACTTTTTTTGATGGCTCTGATTGTTTTTGTGTCGAGCTGCTCCCGTTCGCAAAAGGATTTGTTTTTTGACTTTACCGAACCTTTGAATTTTGCGCCTGATAAGATTTCTGATTCCGAACGAAAAACGGTTTTAAAGTATGTTTTCGGCGCGAATTTTTATCATTTGGCTAAAGCCGATGTCGTTCGTAAGTTCTCCGGCTCTTTTACTAAGTCGGGAATGAATCAGACGCTTTATCTTATCTGGGGCGGTCTGAATAGTGATTTGGAAAATGCGGCTGGCTGGCAAGTCGAAACTCTCGCTTATGTCGCTGTTTTTGACGGTGTGAAGTCGGTTTTTAACGAAAAACTTTATACAACGGACATCTTGAAAACTACCGATTTTAATGACGACGGAAAGAATGAAATTCTTTTTGAGAGTGAATTTAGCAATATGGGCGCGTCAACCGTTTCCGCGCAACTTCGGCAGATTGAAGACGAAAAGATTTTAGATATTAAAGATTTCGGCAGTGTTTATACGGACAATTCTTTGAGTAATGAGGATTGCCGCCAAAAAGCTGCAAAGATTTTTTATTTACCTTTCGAGCAAAGATTTAGTTTTTCTTATTTTGAAAGTGATTGCGGTGAACCGGCTCGCCAGCGTGAACTGTCCGAAAATCCGTTTCGTGAGGTTTTATGATGAAAATTATCTTTCTGATTTTTGTTGTTTATTTTATCCGCTGCTGTTTTCTGTTGATTGGTGAGAATTTACATAGCTTTGTGTGGATTTTCCCTTTGTTGCTGATTCTCGCGGTAATTATGGGCTTGCTAAGTCTGAAAATTCTCTCTGAATTTTTGGAAAGCTATTAGAATTTTGATATTTTTAATTTAATTTGTTTGCTCCCCGCGGATGGGTTTAAAAGCGCGAAGGGGTGAGGACTTCGCGCCAAAGGGCAACGGAGTGGAAGACGTTGCCCTTTAATTTTGCTTAAAATCGAGCGCGTTTGGGTAAAACTCGAGTCGTAGCATTATGAACTCGCCTTATCTACGGGTTTCTCTTGCTAATTTTCTATTACAATGGCGTTGAGGTGATTCTGTTTTACTTCTTGTTTTGAATTAATGGCTAGCAGGATAAGTATTTGGACAATTATTTATTGTTTTACGATTTTATTTGTATTAAAGTTAAATCAAACTTGACCTTTTTGTAAAACTAATTTCTGGGGGACTGTGATATGAAAGTGAAAATGCTTGTGTTTTTGGTTCTTGGAAGTGTTGGTATAGCTGGTATTGCTCTTGCGGAATCAAGTGGAGATAACTTAATTGTTCCAACTGTTATAGAGAAGCAAAAAGCTGTTTCTCTGCCTATGGTTAATAGGTCTGGTTTACAATTCGCTGACAAGCCGGGTGTTATTAATGGCGCTGAAACTCCTGACTTGATTCCAGATGCCGTAGCTTACTCACTTATGTTTCGCTTCATTTCTGGAGACCAGAGTGTTCTTGCGAAGCAACGTATTCGTTCGTATGTTACGAGTTTTGGGATGGAAGACCAGCACTGTGGTAATTGTCACGACAAGATGATTAATCGGGATATAGATACGATTATTGCAGCAGCGGACGAGTATCAACGTCGGGTGAGTGTTTTAGATAGTCAGGCTGAACAGATTAAAGCAAATAATCCGCAGGTAATTGGAACAGAGGCTATGGCACAATTGACGCAGTTACAGAATCAAAAAGATGCAATGATTGCTGAAATTATGGCTTCTCTACCCAGGCATCTAAGTGTGAAAGCATTAAGTAAATTACAATCGCACATTAATTTGCGAGTAAAGCCAAGAACTAAATACAAGCCGGATACTTTTCAGAGTGTAAAAGAGCCAGTTGTTAATTTTCATTAATAAATGGTCTGTGTTTGCTTTGTGATGGCAACTACCATCTTTGGGACTGATTAAAGTTATAATTTAATGTTCGGAAATTGGGGGTTTAAGGATATGACAAAGTGTAATGTGCGATACGTTGACTTCTCTAAGATTTGTTCTGTAATGAGCGGCAAGATGTTTTTTGGCATAGCTGCGTTTTTCATTTTTTTGATAGCTGTTCCTGTATTTGGTCAATCTGAATACTCAGACGCATATACAGTTGATTCTTCTGATAATTCATATGATCCAGACACAGGTAATTTCAATATGGGTGATAATGTGCCGCCGTTGGATTTAGTTGGTGTAGGGGTTTCTGAAGCTGATTATAATGCTAATGTTTACTCTACTTCGACTACGACCACTATTACTAGTCCGTCTGGTGCTAATACCGTAACAAATTCTTCATCTGGGTTTACTTATGCAAGGAGTGAGGCATTCTCTCTTCAATTAAGTCCAGATACGGTTGAAGAAGGTGACTATACTGTTTCATCGGAGCATACTTATTATGAAGATTCTTGTTATACTCCACGTGACCAAGACCCAATGCCTTGTGGTCCGGTAGCCAGTAGTATTCCAAATTTTTCTCAATCGCCGTTTCGTTACGCATCGTATAAGTCGCCCTCTGTCCTTAATGCATCTAGTTCGTTTTTTCCGACCTCTTACACGAGCTATAGTTATTTTGGCGTTGGAGTGAGGACATTTTTTAACGGGTTTCAATATGCTGCTCCAGGATATGGCGGCTGTCATTCACCATTTCCTTTCGGATACAGGAATTACTGTGATATTAGAACGCCTTGTCAGAAAGCTACCCTGTGCGCTGCTGGGGTGTCTCAGGGAATTCAAGTAGTCTCGCTTAGAGTTACGTTCTTTGGTTTTTCTGCCTGTTATTCTAAAGGTGTTTATGTTCCTACAAGACCTAGATGTTCGCCGCCAGCGTATTAATTAGTTTATAGGATGGAACGAATGGATTTTGATTGTTTTGACTCGAATGATTTAGTATTCTGCGCGAGATATGGGCGTATTGATGCATTGAGGGCTTTGTTGAAAGTGGGTGCTGATGTCAATGCAAGGGATAATGAATCTGGTGATACCGCCTTAACGATAGCGTCGGCAATTGGTCGTGTTGAAGTAGTGCGTGAGTTACTAAAAAATAGGGCTGATGTGAATTTTAGAGATGAGGCTGGTTATACTAGCCTCATGCGTGCTGTGAATTGTGGTTGTATTCCTATTGTAAAACTTTTGCTTGAGTTTGGCGCGGATGTAGATGTTCAATCCACTAGTGGGGAAACAGCGCTTATTTGTGCGGTCGTAGCGGAGCATATTGATATTATAAAGTTGCTGTTGAAAGCTGGAGCTAATGTTCAAGCGATTAATGCTAGTGGAAAATCAATTTTAGACTATGTGCCAAACGAGAGTTTTTTTAACTTTCGGATTGGTATGCGCTTTCTGAACATTTATTTGAAGAAGCCTAACAAAGAGATTGTTCAAGTATTGGAAAAGGCAATGTAGGAATGGGCTAGAATTGTTCTTGGGTTTTTGTTTTATTTTTGTCTTTGTCTCTCAAGTTTTTCCAGAATTGCCTCTAAAATCCAGGTGTTGCGCGGCGTTTTGAGTGGTCGTGTAGTCAAATCCGTATCTACTCGGTCGAGTAGTGTATTAGGAATGCGAATCAAAATCTTTTCAGTTTTGGCTCTGTCCTGATTGGCTACGCTGCCGCCTTTTGAAATGACGGCGTTTATCTGGCTCTGGCTCGTTTCTTCGTCCTGCGTTGGCTTTTTTGCAATCGGCATAATTTTATTAAAATATAGCAATAGTATATCTATTGTCTATCGAAAATATATTTATACAAGGCTTCGATTTCCTCTGTGGCTTTCTCATCTTCCGGCTTCAATTCAATCACGCCCGCGCCCGCGCTGGTCGCGTTTCCGAACGCTTTCCGGGTAACGAGCGGGCAATCTATAAAGATTATGTTTGAAACGCTTTTTAAGATTTCTTCTGCTTCTTCGTTATCTGTGCCGCGTGGGTCGGCTCGGTTTATAAATGCGTATGCGGTCAAATTCGGGTTGACGGCTTGGACTTCCTCAATCACTTTTGAAACTTTGTCCAGCGTCCAGATGTCGAGTGAGCGCGGCACGAATGGAACAAGTAAGACGTTTGCAATCGTCAAAGCTGCGCGCTGGCTGGTCGTGTCGCGTCCGCCCGTATCAATGATGATGTCTTGATATTTGTCTTTCAATCTCTGCGTTTCGGTTCTGACGTTCGCGCCGGTTAATTTTATGCAGGTATAGCCTGCGCCGGTGTTATTTGATTTGTTTCTAAGGGCTGTAAAATCGCTCGCGCTCTCTTGGTCGTCTGCGTCAATCAAAAGTATGTCAAAGCCTGCTTTGCTTCGCATTACGGCTAAATTTATGGCGACGGTCGTTTTTCCGCTGCCGCCTTTGATTCCGCCGGTAACTAAAATCATATTATTTTAAGATATACTGTTGATATACTTTAGCTAGATAAAGTATATTATTTATGCGGAAACGTAAAGATTGAATTTGATTTCTGCGGACACAATATGAAGTGGGATTCAAAACTACCTATCCCAAAACTTGCGTAAGTATTAAGAAAAGGTTAATTTGATTTAGTTCTTTTCAGTAAAAGCAAAAACGCCAAGTGCTTCAACACTTGACGTTTTCTAAACCTACGAAACCGATAGCGGCGGTTCGGGTTCTGCGATTATCATACTCAAATTGTGTATCTAATTCAAGCCTGTTCCCCAAAACAAGGCTTGAATGTCAACAAATCCTAAACTCCTAAAATACTCCAAATACCAATCAAACGCGCAATATACGCGAACGCCTGCCGAACGTGCGTATTATCGACGGGAAAAGGGCGAATCCGTCGCCGAAGTTCTGCAAGCTGCGGCGATGGTCGCCGGTGATGCGGTCGCGCTCGGTCTGGCTGCGCGAATTGCCGAATGTTCCTCGAAATACAATCATTTTTTAGCTGACGATTTGAACACTTCCGACGGCGAATGTTTCAACGGCTTCGGTAATCTCTACGGCTGTGGGTCAAAGCTCTGTCATTCGTGTGTTGATAAAGCTGCGAAGTTGAACCGGAAAAAAGCGCGTGAAGCTATCGAGCAGACGCGATTGTTGCGGCGTGAATATCTTCCTTTCGGCGCGAAAGATTACGTTATCGAGCAGGAAAGACATAGATTCATAACTTTGACGATGCCGAAAGTTTCGCTCTCCTGCACCGAAACTATAAAGTTGCTCGCTTACGCTTGGGATTTATTTAGAAAACTTGATTTTACGAAAAATTATTTCGGCGGTTACGTCAAATCTATTGAGTTTACTGTGCGCTCTGATGATTCCTACCACGCGCATATACATTTACTTGCGATTTGCTTTTATCTGCCTGAAAAGCAGCTTAAAAGGCTCTGGCGGCGTTGTCTGCAAAGCGCGTTCGCCGCGTCCGGTCTTGATTGGAGATGTGAGACGAAAGATAATTCGCCGGTCGTTAATATCAAGCTGGTTGATTCGATTGAAAATGCTCTGAATGAAGTTTGTAAATACGTTACTAAGTCCGAATCTTGGGAAAAAATACCGTCCGCGCATC
>MWWH01000435.1_pt1 | contig 12198 bp, 18 predicted proteins | sample 1047231 | NCBI WGS metagenome assembly MWWH01 (sample SAMN06349967, study PRJNA376086) | soil metagenome | isolation source: MG3-2 sample Antarctic (ecotone) soil | place: Antarctica | collected 2015-01-13 | reverse complement strand
TGCGGGCAGTCGAAAGCCGAGCACACCCGCTCGGCCAACTCGTGAGCGCTCAACGGTCCATCGGCCTCCGCGACGCGGCGCTTGCCGTGCATCCACTTGGGCTCTATCGGGTTGAGCCACGGGCTCTTCGTCGGCAACAAGCAGCTTATGATCCTCACGCCTTCCTTGTGCCCCTTGTTCACCGACCGGTTGTGCTCACCGATCCACCGGCGCACCTCGCCGCTGATATGCCAGGAAGCGTTGTCCCACACCAAGACCAGAACCCGCTTGCCCTCTGCCGCGAGACCCTCCGAGCACCACGAGAGAAACCGGGTGGTTATGCCGCTCACCGGGCGCCCGTCCACGAAGCGCAGCCACGTCTCGTTAAGCTCGGGCAGGTAGAGCCCGTAGCAGGAGATGGCCTTCGGGTCGGGATCGTCCTTGGCGACCGAGTGCTGGACCAGGCGCAAAGGCTTCCCGTCCTCGCTCCAGGCGCGCAGCGAGGGGAGGGCGAAGCGGCTCCACCACACCTCGTCCTCGAAGCCCACCGCCCAGCCGGAGTTCTCCCCGGCCAGGCGCATCAACCGGTCTCGGCGCCTTTTTTTAGGGCGTATTCGGGGTCTGAGGAGGTGATCCAGCGCTTGGCCCGCAACCAGCGCACCCCGAGCCTCTCCAGGGTAGCCCGCACGGTCTCGCCCGTTACCCGCCCCTCGGTCAGGCCCTCCTCGAAGCTCACCTCCGCGGCCACTTCCAGGGTCCACAGGCTCGTCGGCTTGCCGAACCGCCTGGGGCTCTGGTGGAGCATCTCCCGCAGCTTTTCGGCCCGTCTCCCGTCGAAGGCGGCATGGATGGTACGCGGACGGGAAGAGCCTTTGCCAAGCGCCTCTTCGGCACCCGCGTCGTTGAAGGCGTGGATAGCGTTGCGCACGGTCTGGTCGTTGCAGCCTAAAGCGCGAGCTATCCGAGGGGCGCGCTCGCCCCGGGAGCTTGCGAGCAAGATCTGGCACCGGCGGAGGACGAAAGCATCGGACGAACGCAGCCCTTCCTCCAAGGCCAGGCGCTCTTCGTTGGAGATCGGACGCACGAAAATAGGTTCTCTCATGACGCTCAGGTTAGCATCTCGCCTACCACCTCGTCTGAGACAGCACTAAGGGCACCACTTGAGAAGGAGAGAACATGGAGCACCAGGAGATGAGGAACACGGTGTTCGGCGAGGTCCTCGCCGGGCTACTGGAGGCGCGGGAGATCCGCGTCACCCCGTTCACGGTCGGCAAGCTCGCGGAGAACGCGGGCCTTAATGGTTGGGAGGTTATCAACCGCATGGCCAGCGCCGACGCGGGTTACGTCGGCTACCTCGACCAGCTTGCCGACGCCCTTAACCTGTCGCGGCCAGAGAGGTTGAAGCTGGCCTACGCCTACACCTTCGAGGCCCTCCGGGAGGGAGATAACTCTTGAGAATAGAACTACAGTAGGCGTTCGTCGAGGCGGACATACCCGACGGACAGCTGTGCGCACTGTGCGAGATAGAGTTCAAGGGCAAGGCCGTGATTATCCGCGTCGACCCGTACGGCTACGAGGCTTGCGAAGAATGCTTGCGAGCTCTCTCCCAGCGTAAAGAGCAGGACTCATCAGTTCCCTGGCCTACGTGGGCGGAGTATCAGGCGCTCGTTGAGAGCCATCCGGACCCGATGTTCGCGAGCGCCGAGGAAATGGAGGCCGCCGAGCCCGAGCCTATGGAGGGCCCGTACTGGCCAGCCGTCGACGAGAGTTTCTTGTGGCGGGCGCCTCGGGAGGCATCGCCGGCGGGGAGTTAGCGCGACTGAGGTAACAGCGGGCCGGGGCTCCTTATCGGGGCTCCGGCCCTCTTTGTTGTCCGGCGGAATACCTGCAAAACCAACGATTTAGTAGAAGAAGGAGTATAATATCAGTCATGGCGGATAACGGAGAAAAGGGGCATTGTGCCTAACGGGATCAAAGGGTATTACCCACAATGGCGGCCACGGAAGAAGACCGAGATTCTGCTGGGGCAGGTCAACGAGATATTCGAGACGTACGAGGATCAGATACCCCTCACGCTTCGGCAAGTGTTCTATATCCTGGTCGCCAACTACGCATACGAGAAGACCGAGAAGGCTTACAAGAGCCTCGGAGATCACCTGAACATGGCCCGCCGCGCCGGGCGCATACCGTTCGAGTATTTGCGGGATGATAGCTTGCACGGCTTCTTTGGCGGCGACTACGAAAGCGAAGACGAGTTCTGGTCGGACATCGAAAGGCGCGCCAAAGGTTTCACTCTCGACAAGCTGAGACACCAGGACTACAAGATTCGGGTTCACTGCGAAGCCGTCGGCATGCTGCCGCAGCTGCGCCGCGTTTGTAAACCTCTCAGCATCCCCGTTTACAGCTGCAGTGGATTCGACAGCGTGAGCGTCAAGTATGACCTCAGGACCGAGATAGTCGAAACCAAGAACTACGAAGGCAAGAGCACCGTGATCCTACACCTAGGCGACTGTGATCCTTCGGGCGCGTCCATCTTCAAAGACGGCATGGCGGACGATGTTTTGGCGTTCCTCAAGACTGACTTCGAGGACTTGCCCTACTGGTTCCACGAAAATACCGCGATATTCAAGCGTGTGGCGATGTTGCCGGAGCAGGCCGAACGGCTGAGGGTTCCTTCGGCGCCGGCCAAGACCACCGACTCGCGGTCAAAGGCGTGGGGAGATGCCCCGACGTACCAGCTGGAGGCCCTGCCACCAGACGTACTGGCCGAGTACCTGGAAGCGGCGATATATGACTGGTTTGACCTTCGTCAACTCGCGGTGGATCGAGAGGACGAGGTCGAGAAGCGGGCCGAGATCCTTAACAACCTTCGCCAGTTACCCGGCGCGTAGGTGAAGGGTTTCGAGGGTAGCTATGTGGTCGCTACTGTGTACGCGGACACAAGAGCGCCATAATACTCCCCGGACGCCCCAACTCCCCGGTCGAGACCTTACCTCTCATCGGACCGGTCGGGGCGGAGCCAGGGTTCCGAGTGGTGTAGCAAGAAGGCTGTAAGAAAAGTGCTGTATCCGAGAACGTGAACTGTCGGCAGCCGGTGAATAGAATCTGCGCTCCTTCTGTGGGAGCGCAAAGTTACGCATATCGTTAGTATGTGGCTTGTCCGTTTTAGGATTGCCCTAGCCGCACCCACTACAGGCGCGAACTTTTGGGCCGTCCCCGAACGGGTAAGAACAACACACTACACGTGATGATCGAAGAAGGAGAAGCGCGTGGATAGGAAGAGCAGCAGGCAAAACAAAGGCGAAGGGACACTAGACAAGGCGAAGGGCAAGGCCAAAGAGGCCACCGGAGCTGTGAGCGGCAACGAAGCGAAGAAGTCCGAGGGGCGCTCGGATCAAAACAAGGGTACCGCCAAGGATAAGTTGGGCAAGGCCAAGGACCTACTTAAGTAGCCTTAGAGGAAGGCTCTGTGGGAAAAGCGACAGGGAAAGGAGAAAAGGATGTACGCCGCGATACGGCAATATCAGGTGGCTGGTTCAGCCGATGAGGCAATACGAGGGATAAACGAGGGCTTCTTACCCCTCATCAAAGGTGCGCCGGGCTTCCACGCTTATTACGCGCTGGACGCCGGGGGTGGCAGGCTTGCCACGGTAAGCGTCTTCGAGGATCAGGCCGGTGCGGAAGAGTCCATCAGGATGGCGGCGGACTGGACAAGGCAAAACATGGCCTTGTTACTCCCGAATCCACCGGAGGTCCTGCAAGGGGAAGTTGGCGCACACGAAGAAGCAGCCTCGGGGGGACCGTTGAGCGCGGCCACGGATTCAGTAGGCGGAGTTACGGATACGGTAGGCGGAGTCACGGACCCGGTAAGGGGGGTCACTGGCGGTCTCTTAGGGGGCGGAGAGAAGCAGCGCTAGGAAAGAGCGGGCACGCAGTACTACCGTAAGAAGAGGCGAGGGCCGGGACTGATCCCCCCCCCCCCGGCCCTCTTCATATGCCCTCACACTCTCTGGGCTTCCGAGAATGAGCATAAGCGGTAGCTAGTAACCTTCAGCTTCCTGCATCTTTATTCGGACCCACTACATATTGTGGTTAGCGGTACACGCCAAAGGGCCGTAGAGGATCTCATATAGCCTCCCGAGAGCCGGTTCATGCAGGATTGTGGATATGAGCTTCCGAGAAGGCACCTTCCCGGCATTCGGTGAATAGAGGCAACCCATCTTCTAATCGCCCGCTTTTATGCATTAGGATCGGGGCTCTTCCTGTTTCGCGCCGTTGGCGTAGTATAGAGTCATCACGTGCTGACGCCGTCGCGGGCGTCCCGCCGATGCGCCCACCCGTGGACTTGCGACAACGAAACGAGGAGAGGAATTCTCATGGCAGCGAAGACACTTCCGGGCGGAACGTTCACCATGGCCGAGGATCTGACGGTCACTCGCATGGGATACGGCGCGATGCAGTTGGCTGGTCCCCGCGTCTTCGGGCCGCCCAAGGACCACGATGCTGCGATCGCCGTGCTGCGCGAGGCGATGGAGTTGGGTATCACGCACATCGACACCAGTGACTTCTACGGCCCGCACGTCACCAACCAGATCATCAAAGAAGCCCTGCACCCCTACCCCGACTCGTTGCACATCGTCACCAAGTTCGGAGCGTTACGAGACGCCGAGGGTGGCTGGCCCCAGGCCCTAGCTCCCGAGCAGCTGCGCCAGGCCATGTACGACAATCTAGACAACCTCGGACTGGACGCACTCGATGTCGTCAACCTGCGCGTCGGTGGGGTCGACAGCCCCACTCCTGTCTCGATCGCCGAACCCTTCACCGCACTCGCGCAGCTGCAGCAAGAAGGACTGATCAAACATCTCGGTATCAGCACCGTGACCGCCGAGCAGATCGCCGAGGCACAGTCCATCGCGCCGATCGTGTGCGTGCAGAACATGTACAACCTCGCCCACCGGGACGACGACGACCTGGTCGACTCCCTCGCCGCGCAGGGGATCGCCTACGTGCCCTACTTCCCGCTCGGCGGCTTCTCCCCACTGCAGTCCGACACACTAGAATCAGTCGCTACCCGTCTCGACGCCACACCGATGGCCGTCGCGCTGGCGTGGCTGCTACAGCGCTCCCCGAACATCCTGCTCATCCCCGGTACCTCATCCGTCGCGCATCTGCGCGACAACGTCACTGGTGCTGCGCTGCCCCTTCCCGAGGACGAGCTGACCGAGCTGAATGTCATTGCCTCATGAGCACCAGTACCGCGGCATCCCGCTACGGGTCGGAGCCGTTGCCGTCATCCTTGCTACAGCCCTACGTCTCAGGGTTCGTGCGTCGGTCTCTCATGACCTGCTAGCTGCCGGTCCTGTGAGTCTGCAAAGTACTGTGCGTCCTACCTAGACTCAACGGCTAACCTTCGGAAGCTTTGAGTTGCCGAGAGTCCGTCCTCTCGGCAACTCGGTGAATAGAGGAAACCCGCTCCCTAGCAAGTGCGTAAGGGTGCGTTGGATAGCATCTAAGCGATGGGAAAGGTACCAGCCCGGAAATAGCGGCAGGAAGGAGAATATTTATGAAGACTAACCCCACCCCCTACATACTTGGCTCTGAGGAAGGAGAGGCGCTGTGGTTTTCAGGGGTGTCGGTGACAATAAAAGCCACCGCCGAACAGACCGGCGGAGAGTTCTTTCTCATGGAAGAGTTCGCTTCCAGAGGGACGGCTACGCCGCTTCACGTCCATCCCCAGGACGACGAGTCGTTCTACATCCTAGAAGGAGAGCTTACGTTCTACCTTGAAGATGGCCAACCCATACCAGCCTCCGCAGGTTCGTTCTTCCACATCCCCAAAGGGTACTTCCCACATGCCTTCCAGGTGAACTCAGAAACCGCGCGGTTTCTTGTCCGCACCACGCCTGAGCACGAACACTTTATCCGCGCTGCTTCTGAACCGGCACAGTCACGAACCATTCCGACGCAAGAACCGCTCGATATGGAGAAGGTCAGGGCCGCAGCGGCTGAGCACGGGGTAGAGATACTAGGCCCTCCGCCAGGCGGCACTCAGCCCCGGTCCTAACGCAAAAGGATGCGCGAAGCTGCATGCGGGTTTCCGAGAAGCTCACCCTTCTAGGCAGCTCGGTGAATAGAGATTTGTAGAAACAAGCATAAAATCCTGACAGAGAATCATCCTCCGAATAATCTACGCCAGAAGCCCTTAGACCGCTCGGCCTCCAGCTCCGACCGTAACCTTTCGTTTTCCTCACGGAGCCGTATAGCCTCCTCCTCGGTCGAGGAGTGTGCCCGCTCCGTCAGTTCAAGGCGTGTCCGCATCTCTACTGCCTCTGCGGTGCGGTTCTCAAGTCTCGCGGTCATGTCCCTGAGAACGTCCGCGAGGCTATCCTTGAGGTCCTCTTCGCGGACATTGTGCGGTCCTTGGCCCTCTTCGTTCTGGGCTATCCGGAGAGCATGCAGACTGTCTACAGAGACGTACCATCTCCGTTTTACGCCTTCGCCCTCGGATCTGGCTTCGAGTTCACCCCGATCTATCAGCCTGCGTATGGTACGAGGACTTACCCGGACAGCTCTGGCCGCGACATCCGTAGTTACCCATCCAGACGATACGCTTTCCCCTAGGTCTTCTGTCCGCGATTGACCACGACCTGGTTCTTCCGCGAGAGGCCCGAAATGCGGCTTCGGGGACGTGTCCGTTTCTGTAGTCCGCGATTGTCCGCGTGTGCTCTCCTCTCCCATAGCCGGGGTATCTTACCCCTAACCAACTCCTCGCAGACCGTCCTGAGCAGAACTCGCACGCCTACGTTGCGCATAGCCCCGTCCCGGACGGGGTAGGTCGGCGGGGGGAGGCGTAGATGTACACGTTTGTACTGCCGAAGTCTAGCCACACTGTGTCCTGGCCGGGCCAAGGTATCCTTCGGGGTGTCCCGGCCACGATAAGAGAGGAGAGTCAGGTATGACTCCAGTACCGACAGTAGGGAAGCTCTACTCCTGTAGAGAGCAGAGCGCGATGCACGGTGGGAATATCCAACGTACGGCGCCGGGCAGGGACGGCAAGATAACCCTGCTACGCGTAAAGCCGCAACTGAACCCAGACGCACCCCAAATTATAGACTGGGCTGGCCCGCAGGAGGGCCGGGAGCCCGATGACGAACGGGTCCATATGCTAAAGGAACAGCATGACCTGCTCCCGTTTTACCTGCGCCGAGGGAATAACCAGTGGGAATACATGGGCCTGTACCGAGTCGCTGACATTTCGTCTGACGCATCGTCCACCGCCGAGCGTAGCCGGATTGTCGGTTTGACCATACAGTACGTGATACGACTCGAACGAGTGTCGGACTAACCCACAACGCGGCCCGCTCTACCCCTCGAACGCCTCGCTAGCCGGGAGACGGCAACCTCGTGGCGGTGTTACTCCCCCAGGCCGTGGGGTTGGCGGTCGGCGTCGAAGATGAACGGCTCGGGGGACCTGGCGTTTCTCCTGGCGATGGTCACGGGATGCGCCTCACCCGGGTCCTCGCCACGGTGGATGGCCCTCAAGCGTTCGGCCTCGTGCATGAACGCCTCTTCCCACGCACCTTTTTGGAAGCGTGCCGTTGTGCCGTCCGCCTGCTCGATTATCAACCCGTCCTCCCGGCGGGCACGCTCCAGCCTCTTTACCCAGCCTCTCAGGCGCCCCATGAGCTTCGCCTACCCTCCGAGTTCTTCTCTGCCGCGATCTGCTCTTCTAGTTCTTCGAGACGAACCACCAGTTCGTCTGTCTCGCGCCACCGACGCTCTACGTCGAGGGCCTTCAGGAATGTGTTGTAGCCTTGGAAGACCACGGCTCCGACCGGGCGCTCTATGGACTCCTCACGTACCCCTTTGATAACGTCGAGAATGTCGCGCTTGGCTTCCGTGAGTTCCCGCCCCGGCTTGCCTCCGGCCCGCCCGCGTCGCGGCCCTCCTGCGAGCATCCTGGCGGGCAGGATCGTGCGCTGGGCAGTAGTCGTTGCCCGGCCGCACGAGGCCCTTACAGGGCGCGCCTCCTAGCGTTATCGCCGCGCATTTAGCAGCCAACGACTACCCTCCCCCCGCCTTGACCCGCCGTCGTCCCACTTGCCGCGTGATCGGTGGCGGCGGGCTCGAATGCAGCTCCCGCATGTGTTCGTGGTGGCCGTACCAGAGAGCCCGATTTTCGCGGCGGCGTTTATCCCGCTCCCGCCTAGTCGACTCTTTCCATAGGTCCTCGATGTGCCGTTGCTCGCCGTTCGCCTTGGCGTTCGCCTCCTGGTGGCGGCGCTCGATAAACCGGTCGATCTCCCGGTCCGCCCCCTCGATATCTACTGCGTTAAATAGGTCCACGGTCCTCCTCTCTGCAAACAAGCGTCTGCAGTCCATGGTTTACGTCCCCTCGGAAGAACCGCCCCTTGTCGGTACCGCGCTTCACCATCGGATCGCGGCCGGGCAGCGGTGGCGGGGTTACAGGGTCCTCGACCGGCCCGAACCGGGCGCGGGCTATCTCCAGGACCTCGCCAACGTTGCCGATGCGCAGGCTCGTGTCCTGCTGGACGTCTTCGCGGCACTCTAGTTGAATTCGGATCATGCGACACCCGCCATCTGCGAGCTCGATCCAGCGTAAGCCCGCGCATACTTCGGCTCGGAGTGGGCGCAATGTTCGCAATCACAGAACGGGGAATGATCGCCGTAGTCTGCAGCCGGTGGCTCCTCCGCCAGGGGCTCTGCCAGTGGTAGCGGGTTCTCTGCCGTAGGAGGAGGAGGAGGCTTTGCGTTGACCTTCGCGGGGAACACGAACTCATCGTTAAAGTACTCCGGTAGGCGTTCGACGCGGTAGCCCATCCGGCGCACGGCGGGCGGCACGTCCCGCCACCGCAACCCATCGTCCATCGCTATCTGGCACAGGTGGCCCATCCGCACCCGGTCTTGCTGACCTAAGATTCTCGCTACCAGCGCCTCGACGGCTGGAGGTGTTGGTGCGCGGTCCCGCTCCTCTTCTTCGCGGATCTCCCGGAGGCGCCTCTCTCGAAGTTCCTTCGTTCGGCGCACTGCGGCGAGGCTAGCTTTGGACGTCCCGCGCCTCTCCCGCTCCAGGTGCTCACGGTAGCGCTTGCGCTGCTCGCGGTGCTTCTTGGCCTGCTTCTCGGCCTGCTTTACCTCGCCCGTGCGCTCGCGCTCCTCTTCGAGCCGGTCGAGCCATTCGCCAGCGAGTCGGATCATGTCGCCTTCGCATTCGAGTATTCCCGCCTCCTCAAGCGGCTTCAGTATTCGCCTCCTGACATCTCGGGGCCTCTTGCGGTGCAGGGCCTCGCACAGGTTCTTGAGGTGCAGCTCCCCGCCGGCGGCCTCCAGGGTGTCCAGGACGGCGCCGCGGTGCGGACTCAACCTCTTGATATACGTACCCTCTTGCTCTTCGGGAGGTAGAGCTCCCGTGTGTCGCACCCTTCTGGCGCCGGGCACGACCTCGAACTCCCTTCGACGCTTCCGGCCCGGAGACGACCACCGGAGACGGGGTGCCGAAGGGGGGCGCGCAAGGGTAGGACACCTATGGGGTACGCTCTTAACTGAACCCTCGCCGTGTGCCTTATCCTCATACTGTCCTAACTCCGCGCGGGGTACGAAAAGCCGATACCTGCGGGCTTTACTCTTATCAGCGGGCGGTAGAGTCCTTATCTGTTTGTTGGCTTCGAGGTGCCGGATAGCCTTGCCGGTAGAGTCCTTAGACTTCGCGGAGAGCTCCGAAAGCCGCCGCAGACCGACCGCGACCTCCAGCTCGACGCCGCCCTCAACGTCGTGCATCTTCCCGGACTTCATAGCGAGCTCCGTCAAAGCCTCCATCGTGTCGCGGGCGGTGTGCCCCCTCGCCCAATGTCCCTTTATCTCGCCGTCCGTGTCGGGCTTGGCGGCGCCAACGAAGTGCATCCAATCCCTGTCGCTCCACTCACGCCATAGGTAGTTAATAGCCCCCCGGAGCTTGTCGCTTCGGGACATGCGGATCTCGCCTATATCGGCGGGCTCGAAGGTCCGCGCCAGCATGAACATTTCTTTGATGGTGCCGCCGGCGACGAGGAAATCGTCTATGCCCTGCTTGGAGCCGTCCGGGGCATCGGGAAGGTAGATCACCTTCACCGCGGCGCCGCGTTCCTCCAAGCATCTGACGAGGGCGGCGAGGGCGAGCTGTACCCCTTCTTTGGCCATGCAGTCCGAATCAAAACAGATCGTGACTTCCCGGCCCACGAGCCGGATGTGATCCCAGCATGGCCGCAACTTGTACGGCCGCACCTTCGGCACGCACCACGCCCACACTCCGGGCAGTACCGCGGTGGGTATGTCCCGGCTCGTGGCCGCGTCGCCGGTCTTCGCGCCCTCCGTGACCAGTAGCGGCTCGTCGCCGTGGCATGCGCGATCCCGCATCCGGGGATGCACGTCGATAATCAACTCGGCACCCGCCGGCGTCTCGTATTTCAGGCCCGGTACTCGGGGCGTGTGCGGCTTGATCTGCGGGAGTCGCGTAATACCGTCCGGGCTGTGCAGCGGGACCCGGAGCGCCGGAGCGTCTGGACTGGCCCGCCGCTGTTTCTTGCCGAAATCCAGGAGCTCTGCGCGGCTCGTGACCGTCTCGTATCCGCGCTCTTTGGCGACGGTCGGATCTATGCCCGATTCGTGCAAGAGCATGTGGGAATGCTTACGAGAGAGGTGTATCATTGAGGTGTTATCGGTATATGATTCCATAACGCTCCTGTGGGAGTGTTTGGGGGTCCAGGCTTGCCGGCATAGGCCCCCTTTTTCTTTGCAACAACTATGCGACTCCTGCTTGTATTTGCCCGGCCACGTTCAACCGTTCAGTGATCTCAGAACCGGTTATGCGTCCCTGGCGAATCAACCCGGCAATAGCGGATACGAACGCCGCGCCCGCGCGCCTCTTCTCCTCGACCGTCTCTGCTCCCGCGAACAGGACCTCTCGCGCTTCATCGGCGCTTGCGTGGAGGATGAACTCGAAGAATTCATCGGGGGTCATGTCCAACGGTTTATCCGCCAATCCTTCGAGGGCCTGGATCAGGGGCTCGTTTGGCCTCGACGTGGATGGTTCGTCCGCGTTTGCTATGGCCTCGAAGAAGATAGTTCTAGTTTCGAAGGGAAGCGCCCGCAACTCGCTCACGATGCGATTGCGGACGCTCGTGCTTTTGGGCGACCACCCACCGGGTGAACTTGAGCTCCGCGAACGTACTCCTGAAGATCATCTTCGCTAACCCGGTATTTGTTTCCGATAAACACGCTCGGAAGCGCACCCGATTTCACGTACCGGCGGGCGGTTTTCTCCGACACATCCAGTCGGCGGGCTACCTCTGCGAGCTTTAGGTATTCAGCCATCGCTCTCCTCTCTTTAGACTCAGGAAAAGATTACCATAAAAAACACCGTGAGTATACGCACTGATGGACAAATTTGGTAAAATATGGGTGTCAGATACAGATACGGCCCCGCAGGTGCGGAAACACCCCGAGGCCCGGCCACAAGGAGATGCTTGTGACGAACCGAAGTCTAGCGCAACCAGCGCCACCAACCACCCGTTTCGAGCGAGGCCTCGCTCTCGCCCAGGAGCACTTCGAGGAGATCACCCGGGTATCCCCGTGGATCTGGAGCGTGCCGAGCGCGACCGGCGCCGGCGTTCACGCTGTGAACCCGAAGACGGGCGAATGCTCCTGTGAGGATAGGACGCCCGCCGACGAGACCGATAAGCATGTTACGGCGGCCCGGTATGTCAAGGCCAAGACCGGTCTCTGCTCCGGATGCTCCTATCGGTTCCGTCACCGGGACCTGGTCGAGGTCGTAGAGTCGTTGACCTACTTCCCGCAGGATCTCCTCTGCCCCGAGTGCTGGGGCGGCTCCGACGCCGAGGTCCTCTGATCCGGGCGATACTAGCTGGAGTGGCTTTCGTCGCCTCGGCTGTCGCTTTCTTCTACACCGCCACGAGTTGATAGCCCATGCCTACAACGAAGGCGAGGGGACCACCACCGCGGCTATTTCAGGCGACCGGAGACGGTGCCTAATGCATCTTCAGGCGACCTTTTCGGGAAGGGACAGGTGCTCATGGTGCGGGCAGTCGAAAGCCGAGCACACCCGCTCGGCCAACTCGTGAGCGCTCAACGGTCCATCGGCCTCCGCGACGCGGCGCTTGCCGTGCATCCACTTGGGCTCTATCGGGTTGAGCCACGGGCTCT
>MWWH01000434.1_pt1 | contig 12203 bp, 14 predicted proteins | sample 1047231 | NCBI WGS metagenome assembly MWWH01 (sample SAMN06349967, study PRJNA376086) | soil metagenome | isolation source: MG3-2 sample Antarctic (ecotone) soil | place: Antarctica | collected 2015-01-13 | reverse complement strand
TTTGAGCGGATGTACAGCCGCCGCGGTTTTTCTCCGCGCTTCACCCACCGTTCACCGCCGTCGGGCGTACCGTCGGGCGTACCGTCGGGCGTACCGTCGGGCGTACCGTCGGGCGTACCGTCGGGCGGGGCGCGCTCGAAGCCACGCTCGTCCAGCAGCAGCTCCTCCTCTGGGCCGCGTTCTCCCTTCCTCTGCACCTCCACGGCCTGGTAATGGGCGTACCAGCGACCGTCGTCGGGGCTGCGCCAGATGGTCTTGGGCCCCTCCCCCTTGGGCTCCCAGCCGGCCGACTCGAGCTCCCGGCGTTCGGCCGCGCCTTGCTCACTCATGCTGCATCATCTCCTTGGTAGTTGATTCCTAACATCGCTTCGTACCTGGCTATCTCATGTTCGCGGTGTGCCTCGTTGTGCCTCCGGACTGACGCCATGTAGAGTTCTTCCTTCGGCCTAGTCCCTGGCCCACAACCCCGTCCCCTTCGCCCACCAGTCATATGCCTCCATCATGACCAGGCCCGCCTCGTAGCCCTCTTGTGTGGGTTCGCCATCATGCTCAAGAGCCCAGGCAGCCAGCGGTGCCATTGTCGCTATGTCATCATGGCTGTCGCGCAATCTCCTCTCCAACTCCGAGCCCTCTTCTATATCGTTGCCCTCGCCGTCCGCAATCCAGACCGCTTTATCGTCGCCCATGGGCGTGAACCCCTTTCGCTTCAACACCTCGAAGGCGAAAAGCAGGCTCTGTACAGTGAAGTCGTGCCTAACGCTGCGTAGGAACTCCTGGCCGTCCATCAACCTACCTCCCGTTCAGAGTCGAGGGCTTCGCGTTGCACCCCGCCGGCCTTATGGGACCGGGGGCCAGCCGACTTGTCTGGGCAGCCCTGCTCGCGCTCTTCGGGTTCGCTCGGGTGGCGTCGGCGCCAGGCCTCCTGCAGTTCGTCTGAGCGGCGCTCCTTTTCTTCTTGTCGTCGAGCGTCCTTTTCCCGCGAACGCCTCTCGCGGTCTTCGTCCCGGCTGCTCCCGTCCGTCATGCTTCGCCGTCCCCTTCGTCTATCCCCAAGATACCGTTTGCGTCCTCGGAGGTGCCTTCCAAGATGTCCTCCAGGTCCCCCAACGCATCCTCCGTGGGCACATCGGCGTCTTCGAGCGCCCGCTGAATAACCTCCAGGGCCTCCCGCTGGCCCTCCATCAGCCGCTCCACCGCCCGCCTCAACCGGTCGTTTTCCATCTCGCTCACGCCGCCCCCCGACGAATCCGCAAAGCCTCGTCCCGGCCGGCCCGACAGTACCCACGGAGGGCCTCCAGGTAAGCGTCCCGGTCCCCACGCATCGCCGCCTCGTGCGCCACCCGTTCGGGCTCGTCCAGGACGCGGGGGTTCGCCAACACTTCGGGGGCGTTGCGCCCCAGGTAGCGGAGAGCGTCGGCGGCTTTCTCTGCGGCCCACGCACAATCCCACGGACCCCCGGTCACGGTGACCGGGGGTTTCTCCTCGACCCTATCTGCCCCGGCCCGCTGCGGGGTGGGGCTCGCGATGCTCATGCTCCGCTCCCGGCGTAGGCGCTGGCGTATCGTGTCGGGATGGGGCTCTCGCACATCTCGCAATCGCACAGGGGACCATGCTTGTGGATGCCGCTCACCATCGGGGGCAGCCTTCGCTCCGTAAGGTTCTCGAGTTCGTCCAGGCTCCCCACACTATCCGGGTTGATGGGGACCACTTCGGCGGGCTTGCGCTCCGGCCTTGCCTCCGTCTCCGGCTCCACCGCGGGGCGTTCCTCGACGTAGAGCGGGCCGTCCTCATCCCGGCGGAAGCGGTAGGGGGTTTCGGGGTCGCTCACCGCCCGGCGTAAATCCTCCGTCCTACCGCCACGGGCTCGCCAGGCGTCCCGCAAATCGCTCCAGACGAAGCCGGAGACGCCGGCGAGGTTGTCGGTTAGGAACGTCTGCGCGGTGGTCCCCACCTTGCGGCGTTGCTCCTCGACGCGGGCCGCGTGCTCGCGCTTCTGTGCGGCGGCCACGATCTGGGCCGCCTTCTCCGGGCCGGCCAGCTCCGGCGTGGCCTCCGTGGGGTTGTCGCGGGCCTGGAGGTAGGCTTTGCGGCGCTCCGCGTACTTCTTCGACTGTCGGCGGTTATCTTGCTCCTCGTCCGTGCGCTCTCGCACCCGCTCGAGGGCCGCAAGCCAATCCGGGGACGCCTCGACGGCGCAGCGGTCCCCGGCGAGCACCCCATCCTTTAGCATCGGCAAAACCCACGTCTTAAAGAATCGCCCGGGCGTCGAGGTTTTGGAGCCGAACCGCTCGTGCAGCTCCGCCATCTCTATCCGGCCACGGTCCAGGACGTTACGGAGAATCTCCTCGCCCTTCCCGCCGTAGCGTTTGAAATACTCCGAGTCCACCACGACGCGCCGGCCATCTTTGCGCTCCCATTCGTGGACCAGCTTGGAATTGCGGAGCGCCGGGAGCTTTTCACCCTCGCCCGGGCTTTTCATCCCGATGTGCGTAGAGTGTAAACATAGCGACGATTCCCGCTTATAGAAAGAAACTTCCCTTCCCTCCCCCTGCTTCTGACCTTCCTCCCCTCCAACACCACACCCCTCTATGTTTACACTCTGCGTAACCCCTGGGGGGTATAGCAGGAGGTAGGAGCTCGCTTCGCGGCTACCCCGTGGCTTGCGGAGCTGCTTCAGGTAGCCGACGCGCTCCAGGGCGTCGAGGGCCTTACGGACGGTTTGGTAGCTGCCGACGCGGATAGCTTCGGCCATCTGCGGGAACGAAGGGTGTACCGTGTAGCCGCGGGGGGACGGCTTGCCGTGGGCCGGGGTCGCGACCCCGGCGAGGTATCGGCCGAGCTTGCGGGCGTTGCAATCCACGAGCCCCGACGCGGGGAGCTCCTCGACGCTCGCGAGCTTCTGCGCGTGGAAGCGCCGTAGCCGTTCGCTCCGGGTGAGGCGCTCCGTCCCAACGTCCACGGGTACGAATGGCCGCGCTTCCCGCTTGAGGGCCTCGACGGCCGCGGCGGGGTTCTCCGCGGCGGCTATGTAATCGTCCAGGCCGGCGTCCGGGTCCCCGTTCACTTCCGGCACCCTCACTAGCAGGACCGTGGCACCCACGCCCTCCAGGTATTTCACATGCGCCGCCAGCGCCTTTTGCACGTCCTGTTTTGTCCGGTGGTCAGCGTCGGGGACGAGGTAGACGAGGCGCCCAGGTAGGTTCGTGTGCTTCCAATCCTTAAGGGCCTTATCACCCTTTTGCCAGGACCAGCACCCGGGGTAGGTTACTGCCGGGATGCCGAGAGGGGCGAGGGCGTGGCCCCTCGTGAGGCCCTCGCACGCCCATAGCGGACTAGTCCCGTTTCTTACCTCGTCCGCCGTCCAGGGGTGGCAGCTCAAAATCACGGGCGCGGCCGTTGCCGGCGGGCTTACCCACTTGAGCACCCTTCCCTTACGGTTGGCTTTGGGGTGGTCGGGGTGCATCTGGCAGCTAACCGTCCGCCCGTCCGGGGAGAGATGCGGGGCGATAAGGGCCGGGGCTTGCCGGCGCATGTAGGACGAGAAAGCGGCCGGTATCTCCGAGGGTTTGCGGGCGCTCCAGTAGCCGGCCGCCTTCGCCGTCTCGAGGTCCACCCCGCGCTCCGCCAGGTATCTAACGTCGTGCTCCGCGAGGCCAATGCCGGGCGTGCCCGGTTGCGGGGCGGTGTTTTGTAACCTTGAAGCTGGAAGTGAGTGTTGCGCCTCGCCTTTCTGGTATTCTGCTTCCACGCGGCCTCCTTATTAGGTCGCTTTTCTCGCCCGGAGGGGGTGGAAGCCTCCGGCCGAGTGGGCCCGGCGCAGATAATATCTGGGGAACGCCGGGCTCAGTTTTTTCCTACTGTTGTGCATCTTCTCACATTCTGCAGGGTTCTCAAGCGCCTAAGCTTTAGCCGGAATCCTCCAGTAGTTCGCGCGGATCCATCTCCAGGGCCTCCGCCAGCTTGCGGACCGTGGGGGGCCTCGACTCACCCTCGTAGCCGCGCTCCAGGCGCCCGATGTGGTCGCGGTGTATCCCGGACTTCTCCGCCAGCTCGTCGCGGCTCCAGAACCGCGCAAGCCGGGCGTCCTGCAGTTTCCTCGCGTCTATCTTCACGGCCTCTATCGTAGGCATTGGCCCGGCCTCCCGCTACATCTCTGTGACATTCCGCGAGAATTATACCACACAAAAGCCGGTATTTACCTTGACTGGCCTATCTAATGTCGTATAATGTCGTATAGATAGATAGATAGATAGATAGATAGATAGATAGATAGATAGATAGATAGATAGATAGATAGATAAAGAAACGGCCCCGCGGAGTTGCAGGCTCCCGAGGCCCGGCCCACAAAGGATGGGGAAACACTGTGGACACAAAAGAGTCTAGCGTATACCGCGACCAGGACCGCGACCACCACCCACACGCCTGTACGGACGGCGTCGTCTACATGACCTACACCGCCTTTGATGAGGCCGTAGGTGATGAGGTAGAGCGCATAGAAGCCATACCGTGTAGGCGTTGCGCTGAAGAGAACATCCGATAGCCCCGGTCCGGGGAGCTTAGAGCCCATGACCGACCGGGCGAGGGGACCACCTTAACAATCCGGACCGGTCCGGATTGTTAAGAGACACGAACACCACGAACTAGCGAAGCTGGAGGAGAACAATGCAGGAAGTGTTCATTAAGAGGCTGCGCGGATAGGCGGGTAGCGAATGTGTCAATGGGCGATGAGGAGCCGATTTGATCGTTCGGAGAATCGACAAATATGAAAAGTAGCGAGCCTATCCGCGCAAGCTCTAAGTACGGTCCTGGCGAAGCTGCGGGGGAGAATCCCGGCTGCGTCGTCTCGCACCCGGACGCCGGCGGACAGTGCCCTCGTCCCGCGATAGGCGAGGTGTGGAGCCTGCCGTTCTGCAAGGTTCACGCCCGGGAGGCGGAGCTTGCAGCGATGGAGGAAGTCTCGGAGATGGTCGAGAACGAGCTCTCGACGCTGATAGGCGCCGAGAAACAACGCTTCGACACTACTTGGGATCTTGTCCAGGCTCTGGGCAGCGCGGACGTTCCCTACCTGGGCTCGTCGGTAGAAGATTTGGAGGCCTACGATGCGGCGGTGCTTGAAGCCTACCCGCCCGAGGATCTGGAGAGAAACACAGACGCCGACACGCTCGCCTTCGACTACGAACGCGAATGTCCTGGGGACTGTCCCGTCGATTGGTGGTCGGAGGCGCACAACCTTCTCTGCCGCTTCATGCGCCAGGCCGCGGATAGGGGCCTGGCGGTCCTGCTCGACGACTTGGAGCCCTTACGGGAGCGCGCAATCGTTCAGCGGGTTCTGGCGCAGCGGGTGTCGGAGAAGGCGACGCCCAAGACTATGGACGAGTAGAGGAGGAGAGTTGTTTATCGACCTGCAGCGGGCGTTCACGCTCGAGGAGATGGGAGAGCACGAGTGCGGGCTGTGCGCTCGCGGCTTCCGTCCCGACAGCGTGATCGTGTTCGCAGAGACCAACGACCGGACGGAGATCGGGCGCATATGTCCCGAGTGCCTGGAGCACTTCGGCCGGGCCAACCCGGATCTGTACCCGACCATCGAAGTGTACCGGGACGCGCTCCGGCGTTACCCGGAGCCGGTGTGGGCCACAGTCGAAGAGGCGGACCGCGCCGAAGATGAGGACTTTGACTATTCCGCTACCTTCGTGTGGCGCTCGCCGGCATAGCCGCACTACGTACTGACCGGGCCGGGGCTCTACGGGGTCCCGGCCCTTATCATAAGGGTGTAGTGACCAACTAGCGGAGGCTTGAGATGTTCGCCAGAATCAAAGAGAGTCGGCAGACGGAATATCTGCAGATAGTTGAGAAATACCGCGAGGGCGGGAAGGTGCGGCAGCGGATGGTGCTGTTCGTTGGCCACTACAGAGACCTAGACGACACCCTGGAACGTATACCCAACGAAATCAAGCAACTTCGTCGTGGGGCTACAGAACTAGAGAAGACGTATGAGGCCCGCTACGTACGCTCGGCTTGGCCCATGGACAAACACGGAGAGGAACTAAGGCATCGAGCGGAGCATAAGCGCCGTGATGCCGGAGAGCTGGCTTCGAGGCGAGAGGTCCTGACACGGTTATTAGAAGAACACCCTGACATCCTCGAGCGCGACCGTGAGAGGGCCGTGAGGCACGCCCGACGGGAGGGTGCACATTTCGCCAAAAGGCTTGAGGCCCGTCGACGAGGGTGGGCTAGTCTTCTTTAGAATCCTCTTCGTTGGTCACTACAGGGACTCGGTCTCCGCTCTGTCCCGGCCTTTATCATTGGATGGATATGGACGAAACAAAGCGATGTCCTAGATGCCACTCAGACGAGGTTCTACCCATCGTCTACGGTATGCCTACTCCTGAGATGATCGAGGAGTCCGCTGCCGGCCGGGTGGCTTTGGGTGGCTGCATGATTACCCCTGAGTCTCCGAGGCGGCGGTGTGAGGTATGCGGCCACGAGTGGCGCGGGGATGAGGCCAGATTCTAGGATAGCTGCGGCCTTCTCTGTTGCAGAGATCGATTCGTGGGATGTGGGGATGCAACCTCTTCGAGCTTTGGGGGAGAACTTGCGGTCGCAGGATGAAACCGCAAGTTCTTCGAGCTTTGGTGCACTGTTCGGCGCTCCCACGATGGGAGCGCCGAAGATATCCTTACCTCCCATAACAACGCCCTTGTTCTTCTCCATGGAGCCAAGCATCTGGCCGAGCTTGCGCTGCGCTCTCAGCCGGTCCTATGCCGCCAGCGGAGCTACCGCCCGAGTCCATGATTGTGGACTGGCACATAATACCCATTGGGATACGAGCATTCCTCTTCCGGAGCACCCGCCCCTGGCTTCGCCTGGACCGGGCCAGATTAGGTGTCCCGGCGGTCGCACTCAGGCGCGCCCCTTCGGGTGGCCCTTGTCTAGTCACCCCTCTCGCGTCCACCGACCGCCCAGTTCGCCAGCCCCCACGCGGCCCCAAAGACCGCGTGGTCTAACACGGGGAGCAGGACCTTTGGCGTGCGCTCGGTCCAGGGTGCTCGGTGGACGCCGGCGAGCGGCAGCCAGCTGGCCCAACCCGCCCCCCAGACGAGCATCCCCAGCGCTGCGCCAACGGCGGCCTCCTCCTCCGCCCCGCCCCTCTCCCGGCGCAGGAAACCGAAGGCCGTTCCGGCCCCCGTGCCGTAGGCGAAGTGGGCGGCGAGGGTCAAAAGGCGTCGCCTCCCGGGCGAGAGATCCCCGACGAGGCCGAGCTCCTCCATACGATCCACGACCTGCATCGGGGCGGTCTCGAAGACCAACCCGATCCTCGTCAAGGCCTCGCGCAGCCCCGACAGGACGAGCGTCGCCGCAACCCCGCCGAGCACTCCCGCCATCGCCCTCTCCTTCAGATTCACAAAGAGTCCCTTCCTTCCCTCGCCTTGAGCTCCCGGTGAAAGCCAGTATAGCTCGTAGCGAAGCTAGGACCGGCCGGATGCGGGAAGGGGCTTTCTCGGAACTTCGCCTCGGGCTCCGGGACCTGTCGTGCGCCTCGTAGAAGATGTGTCATTCGGCAGATGCCCCAACGCTGCCGCGTCCCGTACGCTGTCCCCAAGATCGGGAAAGGGTCCATCTCCTCCCCCTCGGGCCCGCTCCCGCGTCTTCTCTCCGGCCGGGCTGCCACTACACTTCTTTAGGCGTCCGGCCTTTGCCCTGCCCCGGTGCGCGTGGTACAGGGCCTATCGTAAGCAGCTTCTCCCGCACCAGGCGTACCGGCTTTCTGTCTACGAACTTCGCCTTGAGGGGACTCTCCCAAGTTAGCCTTCCTCACCCTCGAATCCTCACCCTCGAAGATGCGCCGCGTTTTGGACGATGGCATCATGCTAACCGGTGGAAAAGGGATGGCTCGCCGCGCAAGCGGGTCGGAAAGGAGCACGCATGGAGGACTACGGCGAACGCACCACGGTGACCCGTGACGAACACTACAACCTCGTCAGCGTCCTCTACCACGCCCTAAACGCCGCCGACACGTGCGACCATTACGCCATGGACGCCGAGGCCGCCGGAGACGAGCGACTCGCCGGCTTCTTCAGGACGACGCAGGACATACAGGCCCAGGTGGCCGAAAGGGCCAAGGAGATGCTGGGTATCGTCGCGTCCGCGCCGGAGTTCGACGTCGAGTCTGGGAGCGGGGCGGGTACTACCCGGACAGAGACCGTAGAGTGGACAGAAACCGTAGAGCATTCGGGGCGTGGTGTTTCTCCCACGGCCGACGCACCACGCACCGCACCGCCGGGCGATGAGGATCTCGGAGGGCGTGGCGTTCCTCCCATTCCTCCCAAGAGCAACGCGCCACGCGAGGAACGGCACAGATAGCAGGCTAGGACTCCGCTAGGACTCTACGGGGTTGGGCTCTATAGACCTTGTGGCCGCGTTTTATGCGGATAAGGGGGCCAGGACGTAGGGGGCCGGGCGCAGGAGTTCTGGCCCTTCTTCTGTTCCTATTCACCGGAGTGCGTGGAAGGCAATTACTCGGAAGTCAGACTTCCGCTTTACGGCGGTCTGAGAAGTTCGCATAGCCCCGGCCCTGGGTGCTTAGCAATCAGTCAGGCGCCGGGCAGCGTCTTTGACCTTGCGATCGAACTCCGTTATCAGGTGAACCGGCCATCCGCGTCTCTCGTGTGCTCCGATTCGTCCCAGGCTTCTCCCCGTTCGAATCGTCCCTCGAAGTTCCTCGGAGGCGTGGATTCGTCCCGTACCTGTTGCCGTGGGCCTCCTTGGGTCGCCTCCTGGGCAACCTGCGCACCCTCCTGCTCCTCTGCATCTTCATGCATCTCCCTGACGTAGGTGCCGGGGGCGTCCTCTATGGGCGGGTACCGGTCGCTTCCTACCTGGGGTGGATCGGTCTGCTCCCCGGAGCGTTGCTCGAGCCACCCTCTCCAATCCTCCCACCAACTGCCCTCGTGCTCGGTGGCGTGCTCGCGCCACTCCTCGGCTGTCTCGTATTGGTCCTCTTCGCCGGTCCAGTAGCCACGGTCCTTCTCCGGTGGGGAGATCATGCCGGCTATGTGTCCGCTGGCGGCGAGGGTAAAGTGGGTGCTTTTGGTGTTGGCCAGCTTGCTGATCTTCCACGCAGACTTCCACGGCACGATGTGGTCCTTCTCCGCGCCCACGGCGTAGACGTCGCCCGTTATGCGCCCGAGGTCTATGGGACGGCCCATGAGCTCCACCTTGCCCGGCTTTATGAGGTTGTTCTCCAGGTAGGTGTTCCTTATGTAGAAGCTGTGGGCGTCGCGGGCCATACGCGAGCCGTCGGAGTTCCAATAGAGCATGTCGAGGGCCGGTGGCTTCTGGCCGAGCAAGTAGTTGTTGATCACGTTCGCCCAGATCAAGTCGCTCGAGTGCAAGAGGTTGAACATGTTCGCCATCTTGCGGTCGTCGAGGTAGCCCCGCTCCAACATCTGCATCTCCATCGCCTCAAACTGGGGCTCATCCATAAAGGTCTCGGTGCTACCTACCTCAGAGTAGTCCTGGAGCGAGACCATGAAGGTGGGATCGCCGAACTTCTGCTTCTCTTTCTCGTCGTCACCGGCCGCGAGCCAGGCCAGCGTCATCACCAGGAGCGTGCCGCCGATGCAGTACCCGACGGGGTTAACCTTCTCGCTGCCCGTGATCTCGCGTATTACGTCAACGGCCTTCAAGGGTCCCAGGGTCATATAGTCCTCGAACTTGGTCTCCGCCATCGAGGAGTCGGGGTTTTTCCAGCTGGTCATGAACACCGTGAAGCCCTGCTCCACGAGGTACCTGACCATGCTGTTCTTCTCGCTCAGATCGAGGATGTAGTACTTGTTGATCCAGGGCGGGAGGAAGAGTAGCGGTACCTCGTGTACCCGCTCGGTCCGCGGCTCGTACTGGATGAGCTCGATTAGCTCGTTGCGGTAGACGACCTTGCCCGGCGTCGTCGCGAGGTTCTCGCCCACCTCGAAGGCGTTGGCGTCGACCATGCTCAGACGCCCCTCCTCCAGGTCCGAGATGAGGTTGCGGGCGCCGTCAACGAGGCTCGTCCCCCCCGTCTCCATGACGCGCTTGAGGGCAGCGGGGTTGGTGAGGAGGAAGTTGGCCGGGGCCATCGCATCCACGAACTGCTTGAGGTGGAACTTGAGGGACCGCTCTTCCTCGGTTTCCCCCTGCCCGTCGGTCTCTTCGGCCTCCTTAAGAAGGTACTCCGAAGCCAGCAGGTACGTCTCCTTGAGGGTCTCGTAGTAAGGATTCTCGTTCCACTCCGGTTCGGAGAAGCGCTTGTCGGGCTTGCCCCTCTCATCCGCCTCCTGCCGCGGCAGGCCCCAGAAGCGGGAGGCGGTGTCGCTCCACACCTTCATATTCGTCTCGAAGAGGCGACGGTTGTAGTCCGTGGCCACCTGCATCGCACGCTGCGGGTCGGACATCTCGCGTTTCATGAGGGTCTGCAGGGCCTTGGAGAGCTCCATCCAGTCGATCGGTATGATGTTGCTCATGGGGTTGTCCGGTAGCTTGCCCATTACCGACATCAACGGGTCGCTGGCTGTGGCTCCTTCGGTCTCCGCCTTCTCGCCAGTAGAACCCAGCATCTGCGACTTGGCGCCCATGTTATTCCTGAGCCACTCCGACCACGCCTCGAACGGCGCGAAGGCCGCCGAACTCGCATTCTGGGAGCCCATTTCTCCGCCGCTTCCTCTGGAATCCGTCATAAATCGTTCCTTCCCTTCCACCGAGAGGTTTTGTGATGCATCTTACTACGCGGTTTTGGTGTTATTTGAACCGCGAACCCGACTGACGCCATCCACCATTATTCATCCCTCGGCTGCCTCTCCGATCGCTAGCTCGATGCCCACTGCGACGGCGGTGAGGCTGGCGAAGATGGCTAGGTGCAAGTGGCGTCGGCCGTGCCTGGGCCGTGGCCGGGTTCGTTCGGACGGCACGTTCCGGGGAACCGTCTCCGGACGCTCGGGACAGCGGGATATCTTGCACCTTTTGACACTTTTGGGGTCACAGGATATTCGGTTCTAAACGGACGATTTTCCTCAGATCATCCCGTGCCTCCTTCTACGTCTGCTTCCTCGGGTCTATTCACCAGAGTGCGTGGAAGGGGCGTTCTACGAAGTTGGCATGGCCCCGGTCTAGCCGTGCGTGTTGGGTATGTGCCCGGGTTGGTCGGCGACCCGCTCCAGCCAAGCGAGCACCGCCGGGAACCCGTGGAGGTCGAAGCCCCCCTCGTGGGCGACGTGCGTGTAGGCGTAGAGGGCAATGTCCGCCACCGAGTAGCGGTCGCCGAGGAGGAAGGCCCGGTCCTCCAAGTGCCCCTCCATCACGCCGAGGGCCGCGTAGCCGAGCTTGCGCTTGGTCGGTAGGGAGAGCCGGCGCTCCTCGGTCATCTCGACGCCGTGCGTCGCCCAGTAACGCGGCGTCGCGACGTTCGGCGCGTGGGTCTCCTGCTCGAAGAACATCCACCGCAGGGCCTGGGCCCGCCCGAAGCGGTCCTCGGGGATGAACGGGGTGCCCTCGGCCAGGTAGCAGAGGATCGCGTTGGATTCGGGCAGGCAGCGCCCGTCCTCGGTTTCGAGCACCGGGATCCTGCCGTTCGGGTTGACCTTCTTCAGGAACCCGGGGGTGCGCGTCTCGCCGCGATCTATGTCGTACTCGATGCGCTCGAAGGGGAGGCCGAGTTGCGCCAAGAGCAGGCGCGCCTTGTACCCGTTGCCGGAGGACAGGCTGTCGTGAAGTCGGATCACTCTCTCCCCTTCGTCGGAGGTCTGCACCGGCCCCGCTCCCTGGGCCGAAGGCCGGAAGGAGCTCGCATTCACAATTACTTAATAGTAAGGTCGAGTTCGCTCTCGATCTCGATGCTGCCCTTGACGGATCGGGCGACCGGACAAGAGTCGGCGTAGACGTTTATCACCCGCTCTATCTTCTCGCGATCGTTCTCCTCGGCGCTGAGGTGGAAGGTCTGCTTTATGCGCTTGACCACCAGCACCTTGCCCTCGGCCTCGATCTCCCCGACCGTATCGGCGTGGAGGTTTTCGAAGGACACCCGACGCGCTGCCAGCGCGCCCGCAAAAGTGCCGAGCAGTCAGCCGCCCGCCGAAGCGACGAGGTAATCCAGCGTAGAAGCGTGCGGGTCCTCCACGTTGGGGGAGACCCCGTAGTGCTCGGCGACCTCGCCGTGGACGCCGAACATCACC
>MWWH01000433.1_pt1 | contig 12204 bp, 11 predicted proteins | sample 1047231 | NCBI WGS metagenome assembly MWWH01 (sample SAMN06349967, study PRJNA376086) | soil metagenome | isolation source: MG3-2 sample Antarctic (ecotone) soil | place: Antarctica | collected 2015-01-13 | reverse complement strand
GGCTTGATTCATGGCAATAGCTTCCTTTCAGAATTTCAGAGCCATAAATTGTACTAAAGAAAAAGTTTCGTGTTATCAACATTTATCAGTGCCACTGTATTTTATTTTGGGCAAAAATTAGGGCATAATGCTGATTATGGGACGCAAGGGCGGTAGAAACCAATAAACGTCGGTGTTAGAGGCTGTACATAAGTCGGATATATTGAAGAATTTCAGATTCTATGCAGGCAGCAATGCTTTGTGCAAGTGTTTTGCATAAAATTTGTATCTTGGACGGGGCTTATCTTCGTGCGAAAGCGGCTGAGAGACCAAAGGCCTAAATCAACAGGAAAAACGCGTCCAGCGGTCGAATTGAGCCAAATAACAGGCAATCACACCTTGAGGCTTGTCTGTTGTCTGTGATCTATTTGAATTGCAAATGTCGTCCTCCGATTCTTTGCTTGTATCATGACCTGTTATACAGCGTGTAGAGCTAAATGAATCACTATTATTCACGAAATCCAACTTCCGACAACTTCTCCAACCCATTTGTCATTTTCTTTGCGATACTCTAAAAACATTCCGCCGCCACTCAAATAGACTTTACGGGAGTTTTTGCTTTTTACCCAAGTGTTTGTTAGAACAACCGAGATTCTATCGCCATTAGACTCAATATTTCTAAAAGAAAAAAAGACAAAATCCCCTTCCAAATTAGCTTTTCTCTTGATTTGCTCCGGCGAGAGCAGAATTAGATTTACTCCCGAAACTTTAGGCACGAAACGCGGCGGAATGTTTTCTGTGGAAAGAACGACGTTTCTTTTGTCTTTTAACAAGCCGTAGTCCGGTATTTGTTTGTTAAGAAGTGCTATTTCTAAACTTGACTTAATAACCGCAGATTTATCGGCTTGAGTCAAGACGATGTGATTTGTTTTCTTTATCTCAATTGGCGGATAAGTTTTGTGCTGAGAATAGCTTTGTACGGCATTTTGCAATATTGCCTCGTCAATTTGCCAAATACTTTTGTTGCTTCGCACTTCTCTGATCGCGACAACAACTTTCGTTCCCGGCTCAACACGCTCATTTAAAATTACACCCATTTCTTCAGTTTTTCGAGGTTCAATCGAAGTTCCGGGCGGAACGTGACGGCATCTTTCGCCCACTTCTTCAATCACGTTTTCAAGACATATTTCAAGTTTTTTAGCGACAGTTGTGCCTTCGGAATCGAAGAAATAAAGCACGACCTCATAATTCCATATCTCATCATCAGTCAAATTAGCTACGGAATAGTCAAAATCTGCTCGGTGTTCAAGATTATCAAAGTTTGCGTCTGTGATGCGAACGGGCAAATTGGGAATGTTAAAAATTGTAGCTTTGACCTCTGACAACGCTGGCAAAGCTGTTTGAGATGTCGCCGGTGAAGCAAAGGCAAAAAGCACTCCAATTAATAAAAATATTCGCATCATGACGAGTTTCTCAAATCAAAGGAAGATGTACGTTTGAATTAACCGGCGAGCAAGCAAGATTGAGTTTAAGATCTGCGCTTTTGCGAGTCCGGTTCAATGAGTTGTTGGGCTGCGGCTTTATTAAGATGAGCTTATTTATCAATGCAAGGCTTTGCAGGTGCGTCGTCTTTTGATAATTCAATCATGAAGCCTGAGAAATACCAGTCATAATCGCGAAAGGCAACGTAAACGGCAGCCCACCTACGCACCAGACAACCACCCTCACGTACCGTAGCAAAGCCATCAATCCGCCATTGCGCCTTCGCGCCACTACCGTAGTTATACTTGTTGTGAACACGCTGGGGAGTAAAGCCAACGAACCATTGACGTGGTGTCCGTAATTCTGAGGCCATTCGCTTACGCTCTGACAGGTACATATCTTTCCCGCCTCTCAAGGGTGAAATCACCATGTCGTACATCTCCGCCCAGCGACCCTCGCGCTCATATTCAGTCAGCAACTTCAACCTTTCAATCAGCCGTGCGCGACTGGACTCTGGTACGGGAGCAAATACATCTTTATCTTCGGACTGCCCATATATTAATCCACTGAAGATAATGAGTAGTAATAAATACCCAGCACAGATATAACCCTGCCTGGCAAGAGCAAAGATGATTTTCTTCATAGTTTCTCCTCCAAGTGTTACCACAACCATTGCAGCCCAACTTTGATTTAAACCGAATTAATTCGGTTTAAATCAGTCTCAGTTTTACGTCAACTGCTTTCTTGAGTCAAACAAATCTTCCATTCACAAAGGTTTATTCTATTTTGCTAGAACAAATTCACAATACCGGTTAAGGATTTAAACCGAATTAATGTCTCAATCGGTTTAAATCCTTAACCGGTATTGCCATGCTGGTTGCTCTTTGAATGGCAAGATGAAAAATACATAACAGCTATGAGGTGTCTTGAAGCAGTTAAACGTCTGATAACAATAGTGTTGTTCTTTATTTGCAATGCCTTAACTGCGATTATCGGACTCCATTCTCAGAATCTTCCAAATTTTCCTCAGAATAGCACCACAAAGATAGACTTCCTTTTAGATAATTTCGAAATAGTCAAAATTTTGTATAAGTTTTATATAATTCTGCCAAAATCTTCAAAACTATTCCACCCCGTCTTGAAAGTTTCCTAAGATTTTGTTACTTCTCTCTCATGATTAAAAGAAAACCGTCCCCATTTACCACTAATCCTGATCCAACCAAATTATTTTTGACACCAGGACTAAAGGCTGCACTCCACAAATGCCAGTTTGTGATAGACGAAAGACAAGGGCTAACAGCCATTCTAGGAGACGTAGGACACGGCAAATCTTCACTGCTTCGCTACTTATATCAATCCTATTCAAGTCGCGATGATTGCACTACGGCTCTAATTCATACGCCTAGTTTTAAATCGGAGTTTGCGTTCCTTAAAGCAGTTTGTGCAGAGTTTCGCGTTGAAGTTGTTGGCAGTCAGCAAAGGCAAGAATACCGTCTTAACGAGTTTTTAATTGCTGAATACGAAGCAGAGCGTAATGTAATTTTATTTATTGATGAGACACAGAAATTGCCAGGAAATCAATTAGAACTGCTGCGAACACTACTAAATTTTGAAACTGAGAGCGATAAATTAATTCAAATCGTTATCGCTGCGCAATTGGAACTACGAGATAAACTGTTACAACCAACAAAAAAAGCGATTCGCAGCAGAATATTTGCACCCAGCGTACTTGACCCTCTTGCTCCTGATGAAACAGAACAGATGATTCAATTTCGGTGTGATTTAGCGGGAATCGAAAACCCTTTCACCTCTGAGGCTGTGTATCAGATCTATAGCCAAACCGGCGGTGTTCCGCGCCTAATTCTTAAAACATGTGCTATTGGCCTGCAATTAATGCGAGAAGCGGGCATTACAAGTATTTCTGACGAATTGATAAAGGGGATTTACCATGAAGCCAATCTCGAAGCCGAAACAAACCTCTAAGTCGGAGATTCAGCGTCCTACCGTCTTTAAGGATTTAATGATTGCGCAAGCTGCCAAAAAGGCTCGTGAAGCAACAGAATTGGATAACCAGAAGCCTGAAAAACTGGATAACTGGATAACCAGTGTGGATAACCAGAAATCTCTCGGTCTGGATAACCAGAAATCTCTCGGTCTGGATAACCAGTCACAACATCTGTTGCAGCAAAGAAAAGATATAGAGAGTACTTATCAGAGTCGTAAAGCTAGAAAACAAAAGGGGGTTAGGCTACCTGTACAAAAACTAAACAAGTGGGAATTATGGTGTAAAATTAATAAAATTGATTTTCAGGATGCAATAGAAATCGCTATGGACTGGATAACCAGCGAAAAAAACACTGGATACCTGGATAACCACATATTGATTGATGATATTGATGATAAAGTTGATGATGAGATTTTGGAATTTTATAAAAATTGGACTGGTAATAAAATTAGTTCAAAAGACAGGATAGCTAGAAATTCGGTTATACGGTTATCAGACTCGATTTGTAAGATTGGTATTTTGGTGGCTATTGACAGATCAAAAACAAAAATTAACTCCTTTGCCTATTGCGTGCAGGTTATTGAACAGATGAATGAGGAACTGCGGGCACAGAACGTCAAGCCAGAAGGTTATTTGGAATATTTAGAATTCTCTCTTACGAGTAAGCGTAGACAGAAAAAATAATTGCCTTCATTCCCGGCTTACTTTGCTCTGTGGATTATTTTGCGCTTTAGGAAGCTAAAATCAGAGCAAACAAAATTACCGCCTTCACCGCCAACGCTTGAAAACAAACGCTAAGTAATTTGCTTGCTAACCCGTGCGGTATCTATGCCCGTATTTGTCCATAAACAGGGCTAGAATCAATTTTCAGGGCTGTGCTATACGTAACTCCCTCTCGCGGCGTTTTTGAGGTTAAAAGTCTCCAAAAGGAGAAAATGTTTCATAGCTTTTTCGGTAACTCCTGAGTTAGATTGAGTTTGGTGGCTATTTCAGTTCCCGAAATTGTGGTCTGAAAAGAGACTAAAAACGGAACTAAAAAATCCTGATAAATCCAATAAAAATAAGAGATTATGAAATCCTGTGAAACATTTTTACCCAATGGAGACTTTTAACCATTAATCTCAACTTGATAACTCAACTTCATTATTGATTACTCGTTGATTTCTCAACCCATTGCCCTTGTCCTTTTTACTCTGCTCTCCATAAGCCTGAACTACCACTCGTGCGGCCTCCGCTATTTCATTGGCGGCAGCGTCAATTTGTTCAACCGAAAAGCTGTTCTGATTCAAACGTTTTACAATTCGATGGAGATTGTAACTTACCTTCCTTATCTCAAACACGGCTCTCGTTCACGTGGATCAGGGGGATCTTCGATTGACAAGCCGCACTCGATCAAATAGTCGTTCAGGCTCAAGCTCGCTGCTTTTGCTTTCTCCTTCAGATTTGTGTGTTCGTCCGCGTTCGCACGAACGAGAATTTTCTTGACCTCAGGCTTATCTTTTTTCTTGTCAATTTTCGGCTCATGGTCTGCCGTTTCCAATTTATTTTCCATCATCAGGTACAACCGTTAACTACAGTTGCCTTCCAAAAGCATCAATCAGATGTTCAAAAAATTCTGCGGGCGAAGCAATCCGCAAATTTATTTTGGCGGCTACTGCATCCGTAAAATGCTCGCGGTTTCTGGTGATAATCCAATCTGGTTGGCTGTCAATTGCCGCTAAAATTACCGGCACATCCGAAGCATGTCGGATTAAACCGCGATTTTGCCTGATTCGCTCTTTGTCCGCTAGAGGAACGTAGATTGGACGAGCTAATTTGATAAATCCTTCGTAGTCGGTAATCAATGCTTCCGTTTGTTTTTCGCCAAACCTGTCAATAAACTTCAACAAGTTATGTTCGACTTCGAGCCGCACAATTTCCGGCAAAACCAGCCGACAGGTTCGGGCGGCGCATAATGCTAACACGGCTTTGCTTTGTCCAAATCGGCTGACCAGCCCATCCGTAATGACATTGCTGTCGGTTAGCAACTTCGGCACAAAAGTATTCATTACAGCTCGGACTCGTTCTCAGCCAATTCGGGATAAAGTTTGCGGAAAACTTCGCGTCTCGTTTCCGGCAAAGTCTCTAGTAGTTCATCGGCTTCAACACCTGCTTTTTGCAACGTTCGCTCAATTCGTTGGCACAGAGTATTAAATTTGTCCATCTCCGGCAACAACAAAAGACTGTTGCCAATTTTCAAGATAGCTATCGGTGAACCGGCTTCCAAACCTTGTTCATCCCGAAATTCTTTCGGCAAGACAAGTTGCCCTTTTTCCGATAGTCTGCCCGTCATTAAATATTGCACGAGGCTACTTTCATTTTCGAGAGTTGTATTCATCTTTAATCCTTAGTAGGAAATTCCTACATAAATGAGGCTACGATATTCTCGAAAATAAAACAACCTAAAGAAAGCCTCTTCAAACTTTCGCTCAACAGCTAGAAGTGTAAAAATAAAGAGTCAACTACTGCCGCCGGGCATCTGTTAAAAAAATTAGTATTAGTGCTCTTCCAACTCACCCTTCACTCAATCTGCTAGCACTAATACGTATCCTGCCTTCAAGATTATTGACACGCAATTCTCGGCTAAAAAAAGAGGCGCATCAAGATCAAACACAATTTAGAAGCTTCTGAATTCTATCAAATTCAACTTTATTTTTGACATTGAAATGTTCAGACAATTCCAATTTGAAATTACTGAATCTCACGACAAAAGATTTCAACGAATCAGAGGGCTGATTCCTCTCGAAAGACTCCGGATTCTAGCTGAACTTAAAATATCAGAAGTATCAGCGAGCCATAATTTTTCCAAGAGGAATTGGTGAGTTATTCGCATTGCAGCGGGGAACTATTTTGAGGCAAATTTGTCGAGTGAAAAGTTGTTATCCTGTGCTCGTTCAATCTAGGGCCAAAGAGCTCCGCTAATCCAGAGTCAACTAATTATCGGATGCGGTAGTGAGCACAGGGCGCTCTCGCACCCGAATTTGTGAGACACGTCACCCCTCCAGGTTGGTGAAAAATGTGTGTGTTTGTGCACGACAATGTGCACTTTCTAAACGCAAGAAATTAAACGATTTAAAAAGATTTCCGTGCACAATGTGCACGGCGTGTGCACATTGTGCACGGGAGGTTAACAATCTTAACCATTTGTTTACGATGTAAACGCAAGAAAAGACACGACTTAGCCGAACTTCGTTAACTTTGTTAACGACCTATTTGCTAAACTGTTTAGTATCAACAGTTAACAAAGTAAACAAAAAGTATACAACATATACTTTTTAGGAAAACCTGGAGGGGTGACGTGTCTCCAAAACTTCGGGTGCGCAGCAACCAATTGTTTTACTCTCTCGTTAGTGAGCGGTTTGCATTGAACTTGGAGGCGCAAACGCAGTGCGCGCCGCTCATCATTATCCTAGTTTTGCGTTAGCAAAACCCTGCTTGCCTTCACGCAAGATTCATATCAGCTAATGTTATTGGTAGAAATCTCTCGCGAGGATCAAGGATTCATTTAAAAGTGAGATTCTTGGTAGAAGTTTCCCGCTCGGTAGCAAAATTTATTTTTAGAGGCTGGTCGGGTCTGTAAAAGCTAGCGAGAATATTTTATGAAATTAAAGGCTGCTTAAATTGGTAGAAAAAGTTAGCTTTAGTTTGCTAATATTGGATAACTTTAAACTTTAAAAATTGGATGTTGAAGGAGAATGGATATGAGACGCAGTTTGGATCAACGAATCAAAGAATCTTTGGAGCAGAATAAGCAGACTAAAATTACTTTTACCGCTCCCGTAAAAGTTGAACAATTTGCTCGCCACTATCTTGAATTCTATCAGCAAACCCATGATGAGAAAATCACTCTTGACGTGCTTTTTTCTAACATCATTGATTCTGCTTTAAGCGGTGATCAAAACTTTCGTAAATGGCTTCGTGAAAAAGATATCTAATAAGATTTTGAACCTATATTTTGGATCGGGTTTGAAGCCTTTTGTATCATTCCTTTTTCCACTTTTTACTTTACTTTATATAGCACTATAAATTCGACAAGCGAAAAAGTAAGATTTTTCTTTTTTGTAGAATTTGATTCCCTATCTTATAAGCTAACCGTTAAAAATTTGGTTTTAACTTATTCAGACCTTTGCAACATAAATTCGTATTTTGTTTTAGCCTTCTTTAACCATTCCCTTAAATCGCCGCCTGCTGGAGTTCGCTTTCTTAGCTTTTCAAACTCTTCTATTTCACGCAGGGCCATTTCTTTTGTGCTGCTCATATAGCGCATCGCATCCGTCATCAAATTATTCTTTGAATATTTCTCAGACAGGTTCGGATATAACGACATTATTTCCTCTGCCACAGAAGGATCTACATCAATTCTCAGAGCCGAGATTTGTGATTTGTACTTTTCCAGAGTTGCGGCATCATTAGCTGAAGTATCAAGGGTGTTCTGAATGATTGCCAACACGCGCTCTGCTTGTATTTGACTCCCTCTTCTCCAAGCTTCCATTTTTGCAGCATCTTGGGCATTGCCTTCATAAGTTCCATCGTCAAAAATTACAGTTTCGATAACGAGCGTTTCTTGTTGCGGCGGATCGGCAACGAAACCTTGCGCTGTCATGTGTCCGCCGCGACCACTACCACCGCCGCCCTCATGGGTTTGAAAGATTCCTCCTGGTGTTATTAGGGGATGGTTGCGCGACCCTTGTGTAAAGCGTTCTCCTCCCTTTTGATCTCCGCTTTTTGACAGAAGCTTAAGCCCAATAATGTTTTTGGAAGTTAAATTTCGCAGTGTTAGTTGATAAAAATCTGATGAATCCCCTTCGTTCCCAGAGCCTACGACTGCAACGCTCTTGAGATTGTTTGATAAGATGGGCTGGCTTTGAATAATTGATTCTTCTATCTGAGGAGTCGCCCTCACGACTTTCAGCACTATTGGAACGACTCCGAAATCTTTCAGTTCATTGATGCTGGCACTTTCACCCTCTCGAACAAGATAACTCGCGACTGGCTTTTCACTTCGCCCATACTTCGGACCGGGAGCATCCACCGGGTAGGAATCATCAAAGATTGCTGACACTTTGATCCTCACTGCTTCGCCTTCCATGACTGAGCGAATTCGAATGTTTGTCAGCGGCGCTGCGCCATCGGGTTTCTTCCATCCAGGAATTCGCTGTCTGACCGATGTTTCCATAAATCCGCTTTGAGTAGGATCACTCATCACAGCTGACTGGAAAGTGGGATAATCGGCATCAACAATCTCGATGGCAAGGGGATTCGCTGAAGTATTTGCTTGTTTTTGTTGGGCATTCACGATGTTGCAAATCAGAAGGATTCCTGTGCATAAAGTAACCAAGATACGCCGTCCTGATTGGTTTCTCGTTTTCTGACTTAAATAATTCATGTTACACATTCCCTTTCATTATCGAGCGTTGCTCCGCAAAGTATGTGACAAGAAATGTCTAAAGACAAGAATTAAGCCAGATAAAACTGAGGGCATAAATCCAATTATCAAACCCAGATTAACTTCACCAATCACGTTATACAAAAGCCAAACCGATAAATTATAGGCTTTTCTTTGCGAGAGCGATAACCATAAAAACACCTCGAAGACAACCAATAAATTATCGAAGAAGTTTCTTTCGCGGCGCATTGTTTTTCTTCTTTTAGCTATTTTAACTTTCGCTATGGTATAGTTGCGCTGGACTCTGGCAGCCGCAATATAAACCAATTCTAACTAACTCCTGTTAACTTACCGCCTGAATCAGTTTTATTAAGGAATATAAAATGAATCTAAATTGTCAAACCAAATTTCTCTGTTTATTAAGTCGTTCCAAAGTAGTTTTAATTTTGTCTGTTTTTTGTCTCTCCACGCTGGCATCCGGTTACCTGGAAAAATCTTTTGCCTCGCCTGCACAGACCTTCGCTGTTATTAATACAAACGACAGCGGAGCAGGGTCTTTTCGACAAGCTCTGCTAGATGCAAATGCCAATGCGGGAATGGACACAATTATTTTTAACATTGCTCCGGGCGGTGTTCAGACCATTGCCGTAACGTCAGAAATTTTGCCAGTTATCAGCGATCCCGTTGTTATTGATGCGACAACTCAACCGGGTTATGTTGGGAGCCCACTTATCGAGCTTGCTGGCGGCGGCGGCAGCTCTAGTATTGGTTTAGGTATAGTTGCCGGAAATACGACAGTTCGCGGGTTCGTTATTAACAATTTCGGGTTTAATGGCATAGGCATATCTACTAATGGAGGAAATCGGATTGAGGGGAACTTCATCGGGACTGATATATCCGGAACAATAGCCCGACCTAATTTTGGAAGAGGAATTCAAATTGTTAATTCATCAAACAATGTCATCGGCGGCACCTCTCCCAATGCACGCAATCTTATTTCGGGCAACAGTTCAACTGGGATTGAAGTTCGTGGTGCGGGTTCTAATGGTGAAAATTCCAATAATGTTTTTCAGGGAAACTATATTGGCACTAATATCGACGGGACAGCAGCAATCCCCAATGGTGGAGAAGGAATTTCCATAGCCGGTTATAATCCTTATATAGCCAATAATAATTTGATTGGCGGAACAAGCGCGGGTGCCGGAAATCTTATTTCCGGGAATTATCTGGATGAAATTAACATTTCCGGTTTTTTAGCAACAGGAAATATAGTTCAAGGAAATTTAATTGGAACAAATGCTTTTGGAACTCAAGTCATAACTAGCTCCGGTAATGGGATTCAAATTTCTTCGGCTGCAAGAAATAATATTATCGGCGGCACCAACAATGGTGCCGCAAACGTAATTGCAGGCAGCATTTTCGGGTCTCCAGGTGGTGGCAGCGGTCTTCTTCTTCAGGTAGGTGCGTCAGGTAATGTTGTTCAAGGTAACTTTATCGGTACTGACACTACTGGAACTGTTCCCTTACCAAATTTTCGGTACGGCATCGAAATTAAAGATGAAGCAAATAATAATACTATAGGTGGTGTAATTCTTGGTTCACCCAATATTATTGCTTTTAATGGACAAAGAGGGATACTTCTTAGTTCAACTGCGGGAAATCCTTTACTAACAACCGGTAATGCAATTCGCGGTAACTCTATATTTTTTAATGGCGGGCTTGGAATTGATTTCTTCCCAATCAATGGAGCCAACCAAAACGATCTTTGTGATGTAGATACCGGCGTGAATAATTTTCAGAATTATCCGGTTCTAGCATCAGCTGTCTCTAATGGAGCAAATACCAACATTACCGGTTCGCTCAATAGCACGGCAAACACCGCATTTACCGTTGATTTTTATCTCAACCCAACTTATGACAGCAGTGGTTTCGGCGAGGGCAAAACTTATCTTGGCTCAGCAAATATAACTACAGCAGGCGATTGTAACTCTAGCTTTAACGTGGCATTACCTTACCCGGCTGCCGGAAATCAGTTTATTACTGCGACCGCAACCGATTCCAACGGCAATACTTCAGAATTCTCTCAATTTGTCCGAGCAACCGGAACCGGCGTCAAAGCTAATTATGATTTTGACGGCGACGGTCGCTCCGACATTTCCGTCTTTCGTCCGGCAAACGGAACGTGGTATTTGAATAGCTCTGCTCTTGGTTTCACCGCCGTCCAGTTCGGAATTTCAACGGATAAAATCACTCCGGTTGACTTTGACGGCGACGGAAAAACCGATATCGCCGTTTTCCGTGATGGCACTTGGTATTGGCTTAACAGCTCAAATGGGACGGTCGGTGGCGCACAATTCGGGCAAGCCGGAGACGTTCCCGTCCCGGCCGATTATGACGGCGATGGGCGTTCTGAGTTAGCAGTTTATCGCTCCGGTACCTGGTACACGCTTAGTCTAGCGAACAATCAAGTTCAAACAATACAGTTTGGGATTTCAACGGATAAACCAGTTCCGGCTGATTTCGATGGAGATGGGAAAACCGACCTCGCGGTTTATCGCGATGGGATTTGGTATTTATTGCGCTCAACCGATGGTTTTACCGCTTTGCAGTTTGGCATTGCTTCTGATAAACCGACCGTGGGTGATTACGACGGCGACGGCAAAGCAGATCTGGCAGTTTATCGTGCGGGCACTTGGTACGTCTTGGGAAGCACTCAAGGCGTCTCCACCGTGCAGTTCGGCATCGCGAGCGATATTCCAGTCGCAGCTGATTATGACGGTGACGGCAAAACAGACATTGCTGTCTTCCGTGACGGAGTTTGGTACATACTTGGTTCGCAACAAGGAGTGAAGATCGTGCAATTTGGCGTGAGCAATGACAAGCCTATTCCTGCGGCATTCGTCCCCTAAAAGCAAAGAATGCGGTGAAACTATTGTTAACACTCAACAGATCATCGGAGCTGAAGCACAAATGGCGACCCTGAAACATGACTCTGGTCAGGCTTTGCCCGAAAAGTCTGACTTGTACGAAAAGTAGTGTCTGACTGAAAAGTTTGAGAGTTGTGAAAAGTGTATTTCTCTAATATTTATTGGATTATTACAGCAATCTCAGTTTTTGGAAATAATGGAAAACTGAAGCTTGGACAGAAACTCGGATGGTTGAGCGACTTTTCGGGCAAAGCCCTGCGGGCATACCTAATTTTTGCCCAAAATAACCGTCACTTGCTCACCAGAGAGCCAGGCAGAAAATGCCCGCCAGCTTTCTTTGCCGTGTTTACTTGATTGGTTCAGTTCGATTCTCTTGACTCTGCCAG
>MWWH01000431.1_pt1 | contig 12219 bp, 17 predicted proteins | sample 1047231 | NCBI WGS metagenome assembly MWWH01 (sample SAMN06349967, study PRJNA376086) | soil metagenome | isolation source: MG3-2 sample Antarctic (ecotone) soil | place: Antarctica | collected 2015-01-13 | reverse complement strand
TTACGCAGCCAGATCCACCCGTTGCCCGCGCGTCATCGTCTTTAGCCGCGCTTGCATGGCCTCATAGGTCGCGGCGTCGATAATCAACGGATAAGCGCCGGCCACTTCCACCCCATCCCACTGCGCTAACCCAGCGTACGCGCCATTGGCGAGAATATGCTTAATCCCGGCCACCGTCCACGAACCTTTCCCGCTGGGCGTCGGGGTGCGACTGGCGTTCAAGTGGCGCATGATCGCATTCAATGACAGACCCGCTAACCCCATCTGGAAGATGCTGCGCACCGTCTCGGCCCGCTCGGTGATGGTAAATTGCCCGTTCTGGTAGCTGTACCCAATCGGGCACCGGCTGCCGTTGTAACCGCCCTGCGTCGCTTTCTCGACGCGCCCGGAATGGACCCGTTCCCCGATCATGCTGCGCTCCAGTTCGGCCACTGCGCCCAACATTTGCATAACAAAGGTTCCCTGCGGGGTGGACGTATCAAACGCTTCTTTCTTGATGACCAGGGCGCAATCATAGCGCTTCAATTCCTCAACCGTCTGTAACAGGTTCTTGAGGTTGCGCGCAATGCGGTCAAGTTTGGTCGCCACAATGCGCTGAATCTGGCCGGCCTTGGCCGCCTCCAGCATGGCTTGAAAGGCTGGGCGGTCGCTCGACTTACCACTGACACCGGCATCAATGTAAATGTGTTCTGGCGCCACGCGCCAGCCTTGGGCCGCACAATACTTGTCAAGCTCGCTGCGCTGGGCCTCCAGGCCATAGCCTTCGTTCGCTTGCTTCTCGGTTGACACCCGAATGTACAGGGCCGTGCGCACGTCATTCAGCCCTAACTCACCTTGCTTGCTTGTACTGGTTGCCTTGCCATATTTGCGGGCCATATGCTTTCCTCTTTATTGACTGACTATATAATTCGTTGAACCGTTCTATATAGTATACCCTTTAAGGCTCATTTATGCAACTATTTAACCTGACTAATCGCTGACAACTGCGCCTTATGTTATACTAAAGCTACCAATTAGTGTGGTTTAGAAAATGGTTGCAAAAGTGAGGGACAAACATGACAACGGATAGTAAAGCGTACTTAACCCTAACCCCAGCTGCGATGCAGGTGCTAGAGCGCCAAGCAAGCCCACGTAAGCGGGGTGAGTTCGTCTCTAAGCTATTGATTGAATATGGCACGGTCGAAGGCGGGGTGGACGCGGTGGATATCGAAGGAATGAAGCTGATGATCATGGGGCTGGCTGGGGCAAATAAGACGTTAGAGGGCCGTGTGATGAAACTGGAACGCCAGTTAGCCGCCATGATGGCCGGGCAGAGGTAGAAGCGAGCTTTCACCCTCCGATATTTATTACGATATCGTAATAGATTATCGTCCGTTAATTTGTTGAGCCACGACCATATTCAGCACCGGGCTTTTTGGTTCCCGCATCAATCTACGCACCTTGGACAACGCTTCAATGCTGCGTAGATAACGGGCCTGGGTGGAACTCAACTTGCGTTCCCAGTAATCGCCTACGGTAAGGGTATGCTGCTTTTCGTTGATATTCTGATAGTACCACTCCGTATCATGCAGACGCACCCAGCATAGCACAATGTGGTCTATCAGCATTTGCTCAAGCGCGCTGGCCTCTGGGTAGCCCATCTCCTCACGCAATAGTACGCAGTAGCTTTGCACATACGTTTGGGTAGCAGCCCCACCACACATTTTTTGCAGGACGCGCTCACGAATCGTGTCCGAGAGATTACCAAGCTGCTTCGTCAAGGCAGGATAATCGCTCAAATATTGTCTGAGCCTGGCCAGCTGCGCCGGTTCTGGTTTCTCACGATTGACCGCAGCCACAACCTTTTGAAAGTCGGCTGTATCCAATTTCTTTTCAATCGCCTGCACGTTGTTTCCTCCACATTCGCTTGTGTTGATGATAGCCAGTGGTCAAGAGCTGCGCATCAACCAAAGCCGCCACAGCCGCACCCACGGCGTCAATTTGGGCATCTATGGCCGCCTGTTCAGCTTGGGCCGTCTGCCAGGCCTGACGCTTAATTTCAGCTTTATAGCGCTCGTCTTGGTCTAGCTGCTCCATTAACAGGCCAACGTATCCACCGCCGATATACTCACTTACAACCTTGTTGCCTTGGCGTCGGTTGCGATAGTAAAACCCATTTTTCCATGCCACTGTTATTGTCCTACACTTTTACACTTGCCCCGCTCACCAGGGGATCAACCGGCTGAACCAACTACCAGTTTCGGACGGCGTCGGCAAACTGTTGCTGCTAAACTGTTTGTTGGTAAAACGTTGTTCTATCACTGTATAACTGTGACAGATTCATGCTTAAACCTATCATAAACCTATCATCAAAACGCCGAGATACTCAAGACTAAAGCCCCTTTGGGGTTGAGAGTACTGCTTCATGCTACACCGCCTAGCGCAATCGCCCGTTTCGCTTCATTGGGTGTGAAGCCAGCCAGCGTCAATTTAGGATACCATTCTCGTTTTGGCGTGTTCGTGGCCTTGAATGCTGCGATATTTTCGGCCAATAAACGGTTGGTTTCCCATTGTTCTTTATGCCTGGACTCTGCTAAGTCCATCCGCGCTTGACCGTGGAAACGTTCAAGCTTGGCTTGGATAGCTGGGTGGGGGCCGGCTGGTCTGCTAGGCGTGTAGGCAATCACCTTAATTTCAGCCTGAGATAATTGCTTATCTGCCAGCAACCGCGCCAGGTGGGGAATGCGTTGCGTAGCAAGCTTGGCTTTACGCCGTTCAAGTCGTTGCTGCTGCTCGCTATCCTGCGCTTGTTTGGCCTGTTCAATGCCACGATCACACCACAATTGCGCATCCTTCAAACGTCTATTTTCCCGCTGGGCAGAGGTGGTATTGGTGCGTAGATTGGGCGCAATCTCATCAATGCGTTGCCACACGTCCGCACAGAGGCTATAGGTGTAGGGTAACAGTACAGACGGTCTGGAAGCGTCTACAATGCCATGCTGGACAAGCTTATGGACGGCTGTACGAATACTACTCATCTTCTTGCCGGTTTCCTCGGCTAGTTCTTTGGCCGTCATATCGCCAGCGCGCATCAAGGCGTCAATTACCCGTAACCCCGATTCACCCAAACTAGCAAAGGTGTATTCGTTCTTTGCTTGCTTTGGCGTAATCTCAAGGGTTTGCGCAATGTCCTGTATCTGTTCTTTCATTTTGGCCGATGTGCCAATCAGGAATGGTTCGTCGGCTTTTCGGGGTGAATATTCGTTAATTTCATCGTTTGCACTAGATGGATCCCTTTTATACACAATAGAGCTAGATAGTAAGGGATCCATTTGATGCAAACGACTCACATCACACAAGGATACCTTTGCACCATGCAGGGGATCCAACGTCACATCAAACAGCCATCCATTCAAACGGGCTAGGGCGCGACACGCTGTGTTGCAACCAATGCCAGCCAGCTTACCTAAACGCCGCTTGCCAATGTTGATCGTCAACCGGCGCTTTGCTTTCATTTCGCAAAGGATAGCATCAGCCGTCTTTGTGTCCGAATCATCCGTGCGATAGGTGCCGTCACTCGCTAACAATTCAGACCTAATCATGGCCTCAAACGAATGAGTTCGGATGTATAACAGCAAGTTATCAACGGTTGCGCCTATATCGGGCCGCGGGTGCAGCTCGACATAGGCGCGGGCTTTACCAATCGTCAGGGCTAGATAACGCTGGCCAGCCTCGGCAAATTTTCCTTGCGTGCCTATTGGGTTGTGTTCATAGACGGCTAAAATATCATTATCCGTTGCGCCGGCATAGCACAGCGATACGCAAACCTTCATATCGTTTTCGCTGCGTTGGCCAGGAACGCCAGGCGCATTGATCAGCTCGCTGACTTCTTTACTAATCTTCCAGCGAATTAACTCTATGCGCTCAGTCGTGGGTGTGGTGAAGGTGATAGTTTGAGCCTTGATGCGCTTTTCCTGGGCTTCGTCCAGGATGGCTTGCATAGCTTGTGGGACGGTCTGTAATTCAATTTCGTGGGGTTTATAGCCGTCTAGCCATTCGTAACGATGGCCAGACTTGTGAAGTGAAGGGGCTGCAACGATGTATCCGCCGACGCCGCGAATGTCGATCCCAACGGGTAGATCGCCCGTTGCATTGCCATAGTCTTTCCCGGCAGGCATCGCATAGACGATGTGCGATCCCTTATGACTGCCAGATAACTGCTTGGGCGTCTCTTGTTCGTCAGGTGATAGCCAGTCACCCAAATCACCATAAGTGTTTTTGTAGGCATCCTCATCAAGCACCAGCAAACCAGACTTGCCGCAATCAATCCCAATGTTCGGCGTGTAATGGATGACGGCGCCGGCGATGGTAACTTTCCATTGGTGGCCAAACCATTTATGGAGCTGATCAGGGTCGGTCGTTGATTTTTCTGCCCATCTGACCGCTGGGCATTTGCCGGGCTGGGGACATGTGTAATCAGGGCCATATCTGGCTTGTGTGCGCTTCCAGGCTTCGCACGTACAGCCCACACAAACGCCGTCAGCGTTGAAGATGGGAGTATGGAGCGGGAATACATGCCAACCGCGCTTAGCGTACCACAGCGCCGCGTGTAGCATGTTAGGGCCGGTCTGTGTGCGAACCTCTACACCGGTCTTCGTCTTGCGGGCGTTCGGTTGCCGAGCGTGTGTGATCTGGTGCGCTGTCGCCGGATCCGTGTCCAGCTCGGGCACATCAGCCAATGTGAAGTCGAGGGCGTTGTTCATCGCGTCACCGCCCATTCGCGCACCGCGTGCATGATGACCTCGATCACTGCTTGGCGTAACGCAACCGATGTGATTTGCACCAACTCAATCCAATGGTCATCAACCTTCCGGCTGGGCATATTGCAGAACGTGCCGCGGCCGGCATTGCGCACCAGAATCTGATTGATTTGAATGCCGCCCACGCGTACGCCGACGACGGCCACCACGCCCGGCACCACGCTGGGCTCGATGGATAGAACCTCAATTGCGCGATTGTGTGGGGCCGGGGGATGCGATGTAATTGCCAGCGTATTGACGCCGGCGTGTTTTTCTGTCATAATTTTTCTGCCTAGAAAAAACTTTGCTCTGTAGAGGAGCGGAGTTTATAGATTTGGAGCAACAACCGCACTCATGGCCTCGGAAACCGAAGTGCGGTTGTTGCTATTGGCGGATAAAAAACCTCGTTGCTCGAGCGCCTGATTAATTAAAAAACGAATGTATTCACGCGGATCCCTGCGTTCGCTTTTTGCCAAATTGCGAAGGGCTTCTCGTTCGTCAACTGAAATTGGTACATAGACGCTAGTGAGTTGCATGGTAGTCTCCCTATTAAACACATCTCAACAAATTAGGTAACAGCATACATAGAAACAATGGGGAGTGTCTAGACCCCAATAAGTGGGGAGAGTGGGGATCTTTTTCGCTAGCCACTCTCCCCACTGTCAATATTTTGGTTCATAAACTGGCGAAGATCGGGAAGAGATTTTGTTATCTTTGGTAATTTCCGCTTTTCACATATATTCTGCACATGTGTATCAACTGTATTAGCTTTTATAATAAGTTCATCGGCAATCTCTTTCCGATCCAACCCTTTAAGCGCCAGATTGAGCACTTCCTTTTCTCTACCGCTCAATTCGTTTTTATCTGGCGGTGGTATCGCTACCGGCTGCTGTTCCCCCTGCTGCCTGTCTTGCGATGTTACGGGCGGCGTGATAGCTGTTGCAACAGTTGCTTTGGGATAAATGCGCTTGAAGTCGCTTACCAACTGTTGCCAAAAATCCATCACTGATGGACTACCGCCCATCGGCGCAAGCAACAGTCGATGCCGCTTTTTTGTATATTGGTAGACAATCATGGCAATCATCACCTGGCCGCTCGGCTCTGAATGCTCTTTGGACAATTCAGTATAGAGTGGCGGGTCTGGGTAACTATGCCTTACTCTAGTTCCATCCGGATAATCAGCTCCAAAAAAGACCTCTCTAAGGGATAGACACATTTTGCTTTTGTTTTTGAAACCCAGTGTTTTTTTTCTGATGCCATCCTGTTCTACAAATAAGCGGCATGTGGAAAGAGTTCTACTGATAAGATCTGTGAGTTCGCCAATTCCCCCTCGTTCATTTTTAGTGTAGACGGGCGGTGCGTCGTGAAAGGGAACAATCTGTCCACCGCCGCATAGTGTCCAGAGCGTGTGGTATAGTTCATCAATCGTAGCTTTAATTGGTTCAATGATCGCCACATGCACTGTTCTATCGTCGAAGTATTCTGGTTGGTCACTAGAGAGGAATTCGTTTCTTGGGTCGTACATAAATTCTATCCCCAACAAAAGAAGCGCAGCCAATCGCCGGTGTGATTGCCGGTCTGGTCGCGCTTGCGTCGATTGAAGGTATATGGCAGAATAGAACCATAATCCAACAGTTCGCAAGCGCGCACCGGACCGGCAAAGTCAATAGGTGTGCGTTTGTCATTTCTGGTCAGCAATTATAGCACACTCGTTCGTTTCCTCCCTACGCCCGTTGATGGCAATCGCCCGCGGAAACTCGAATTTACAGCGGCCAAACCACACGCTATTTAATCAGTGCGCGTCTGCGTAAACACGAGGGGATCCATAAACGCAAAAGGCGAGACGAGCACAGCGCGCACGTCCTCAATATCGTGCAACGTATATTGCGAAGTTTGCTTGTAGTTGGTATGCCCCAATTGCTTGCTGAGGAGCTTGCCGTAGCCCTCGCCGGGATGCGCCCGCGCAAACGTGGTCGCAAAGGTCCTGCGCAGGTCGTGTGACCCCTGAACTTGACCGACCAGCCCAGCGCCGATGATCAAACGCTCGATAACGCGGGCGATGCCCTCCGGCGCCAGGCGCTTGCTTTTGTAGCGCCCGATAAAGAGCGGCCCCTTCGCCGCCCTGGTATCCAGATAAGCCAAAATGTATTGCCCGGTCGCGCGGTCAAAGGCGATCATCCGCTCATGTACTTCGCGATGACTGACCCGCTTGGCCGTCACTTTGAACACGCCAGAGTTATCGGCGTCAATCTGCACGTCTTCGATATTGATACTTGAACATTCCGCCCGGCGTACGCCAGTGCCAATCAGCACGGCCAAAATTGCCCGGTCGCGCACGGCGAAGCATTCCGATAGTTCAGTTGCTTCCATCAAGCGACGCAGATGATCAACCGGCGTTGCCTTGCGCAGCGGCGCCGAGCCCACCGGCGCCGGTACCCAGCTACTATAGTCTTGGTCAACATAGGCATGTTCTGGATGGTGCGCCCACTTGAACATTTGTTTGACCCGGCGCAGGATGTCGCTGCGCGTGTGGTACATCAGCACGCGTCCGGTCTGCTTACTCTTTGTCGTCTCCAGCCCCTTCGCAAACGCCTGTAAATCGCGCCGACGTAATTGCCAATCTTGCCCTGGCCCCGTCACTGCCCACCAATCGCAAAAGTAGGCAGTCTTGTGTCGATAGCCGCGCACTGTATGTGACGGCAACCGCAAGGCGCAATCCTCCAGCCAGAGCAGCAGCAAATCATTTAGTTGTTCGGCCTCAAGCATATGCTCTTGCGGCCGCAAATTGATCGTGCCCGTTTCTGTGGTCATGATCATGCCCCCCACGTCTTACCCAACTTGGCTTGCTTGGGCCTGGCTGTTCCCAGAGGAAGCCCGGCCTGGCGTTTTGGCTGGCTGGGTTGTCGCTGCGCATAGGGTCTGGGCAAAGCTTGCCCTCTCTTTGGCCCTGGCTTGTCGGTAATCTGGTAAGCGTCGCCACTTGTCTGAGCCAAAATGTTATCGGCAAATTCATACTGTGACTTTGCCACCAGGATTAACAACCTGAGATTAACTTTGTTCCCTACTATTTTCCATTCAATCCAACCACCACAAGCATAGACGCCATAGCTTTTCAGCACATCAAAGCAAGCGGTTGGATCGTCTCCAAACAATTCAAGCACAACCGGAAAGCCAATATTACGCCAGTTGCCTTTTTTGATTTGGCGTTTGCATAACTGAAAAAACCAGTAAATTGAAAACCAAAAATAACCATAGGTGACATAGTTAAAGAGCAAGTTTTGAACGTGGTGTTTGAGCTCCAACTTGGCTTTCTTTTCCAGCTTGCCGTCAACCATCACCATACCATCAGGCACAACAGATTGATTGCTCATTGCAAGACCTCGCCCGAAACAATATCTTTTACCCAACTATCGCGGCTTACCGTCCATTTTCCGTAGAGAATTTCAACGGTTTTCTTGCGGCTGCGATTGGTCAGGGCAAAGGTATTTCTCACCAATTCAATCTCTTTGCGCGATAGTGGCTTGCCGGTCAACGGCGCGCTATTGATAGTACTATCGTCGCTATTGCCACTATCGCCCGCGCTATTGATAGTACTATCGCTGACAGGTGTATTTGCTGCGATAGTACTATTGCGCTGGGGGGTGGAGTCGCTATCATTCTGGCCTGTACCCTTCCCCCTATTCGCGATAGTACTATTGATAGTGAGCAGTGCCAAGGGCTTCTTATACGTGCCATCGGGCAACAGTTGGTCAATCACTTCGTAGGTAGGGAAAGCGTTGTAAACTTCGTTGCTTACCTGGAATTGTCCAACCCGTTCAAGCCTATCCAAGTTGTATTCTTGCACGGCGTTACCGATGCCACCGCCCAACCGATAGGCTAGATTCATGGGCAGATTAGCGCGCACGGTGCCAGGCCATTTGCTGGGATTCTGGTCGCACAGAACCACGTACAGGCCAGCCCCACGGCTCAAGCGAAGAAGATTACCTAAATCAAGTTCCACGGCCTTGTAAGCGTTCTTGTTGGCTGCTTTCAAGCTATCCATGACAGCGCCAAACTCATCAATGATAAAGAGGGTGGGACGTGGTTTGGTAACGCCGCTGGGTAGTTCCCAAATGCTATTGACGCCATGCTGATTTAGAATCGCCTGGCGCTTGTCGTATTCGCTAAGCATTTGGCTAACGATGCCACCCACGTTGCTATAGTCCAGCGCGGTGTACTCGGCGACGTGTTGATACTTACTCCAATCCGCGCCGCCCTTGCCATCAAGGATAACAACACGGAAACGATTCTTTAGAGCGTTAGCCATCAACAACAATGCGGTGTACGCGGTCTTGCCGGTGCCCGTTGCGCCCACAATCCCATAGTGCGCGGCCTCTTTCGGATTCAGTTCAAACAACGCGCCAGTGGTAGGCGATTGCCCCAACACCCAACGGTTACTATCAGACTGTGCAAAAGCATCCTGCGCCGTCAACACTTGCCAAGTAGCAACGGGATCCGGCGCTTCCTCATCAGCCATAGGCAACTGTGGTAACTCATTGCGATCATAGTAGCCGGCTGCTAACTTCGCTTGGGCTGAATTGCGCACGCCATCCGCTCCGACGCTGGCCGCTGCGGTGCGCGTCTTTTGAATCGCGAGATTGTTCACCAATTGGCGGTCCGGCCCCGCTGCGCGGCTGAACTCACCTAATAGCCCTGTAGCAACCTGAAAGCCAGTGGTGCCAGTCAATTGCTTATTTGGGTCTATCTGCCAGCGCACAGAGCCATTGCTGAAACTTTGTAGGGCAAAGCCGCCGTCTACCATGCGCGCCCATGATTCGCGGCGTTGGTCATATTGCTTCCACCCAAGCACACCAATCGCCACGAACAACCCAACGATGATCGCCACCATCAGCGCCTGATAAAACACAGTCCATAATTCCGCCCGTTCTATCTCCTGGCGTGCAACCGTGGGTGCAACGGCCTGCTGTATCTCTGTCGCAATTCTCGCTTGCTGGTTCCATTCTGGTATCTGTGATTCAGTCCAACGGTAGATAGCAAAAATCGGTAGGATGATGAGCAGTACAACCAGAATGATTTTTAGTTCTTTCATAGTTGCACCTGTAGCCAGTGTTCACCGCCGACAACGCCCGTTTGCCGCCATAGCACACCATTCGTGAGCTGTAGCAAGCGCCGCATTGATGCCGGTGTTATCCAGTAGTACGCGCCGTGATGGTCGCCACGCCATACCATGCAATAGTGTGCTTGGGGATTGATACAAAGCTGTGTGATCATGCTGCTTGCCCTCCAATAGGCTAAATTGGTGGGCAAAAGAAAAGCCCACCTAAGACGGTTAGAATTCCCGCTGTAGGTGGGCATAGACTACAATCCATGTAGCCGTTTGCCCGTTGCCAACTCCAACGGGTTTATGGTAAGACAAGGGTCAGAGGTTCAGAGCTCTGGCCTTTGTCGCGTCATACGATAAAGTTACATGTTACTTATCTTGCTTTATAGCTTGCTTAACATAAAATTGTGCTTCGTCTTCGCTTGCTTTTGCGTAGAACTCTTGCACCCAAACAGGATAATCAGTTAGGCGTTTGTGCTCTTCACCCGCTTCGCAATCCTCGGCATAATGAAAGATTGTATTTGTAATCTCCCATATGATGCGGTCTTTTTCAGGGTTGCCAGTTGTGCCATCGTCAAGTGTTAGGTTTAGATATTCAAAAACCCGTTCAGCCTCTTCAACCGTGATATTTGGATAGTCCATTATTCACCTGCTTTCTAAGCTCCGGCCTTTGTCGCGTCATACAATTGTTACTATTCGTTCTCTTCGGCTATCAACCACACTGCTATAGTTGTTTCGCCGCCTGACTCATCTATCTGCCAAGCAATCCAGTAGCCTCCTACTGGCAATTCGTAACGTCCAAGGCGCTCAGGTACAGCTAACGCCCAGTCTGGCTGTGGGTCAATCCGTAGAGACTCAACAAAGCGTCTCACATCCGCAGGTAAAATATGCCAACGTTCTGTAAGCGCTTGGCTGCGATAGATGCGCATATTAGGCCGATGCAACCATTGGTAGCTCAGTAAAATTACCGGCGCGAATGGCGGCTAATTCTTGGTCACCTTGGATAATGCGTCGCAATCGCTTCAATTCATCTGACATTGTCTCATAATCACTTGTAGACAACATGACAGCGATAGGCTTGGAGTGCTGAGACAAAAACACAGGGCCATCGGGCAACTGGCGCACGACAGCACTATAATTGCGCTGCATCGTTGAAATCGGCATGATCTGTGGTATGGACATAAATACTCCTATTGATATACGTCACGTAGATTTATACGTAAATTCTATCACAGCATCCTAAAATCCGTCAAGTCCCCAAAATGCGAGTTTGTAAAAACTCGCTTCTATGGCATGATCGTCTATGCAATCTAGTCATCACATGTCATTTTCTGCCATAGCAATCAAGGTTGGATAGATAGCCATGCCTAGCAATCAATCATCGCATACCCTAGCAGTATCCGACGCTGCGCAAGCTGTATGCGTTACAGTGCATAGCTTGCGCAGGTGGTGTGAGTGGCACGCTGCGCACCTATCGTTAGGGGCTAACCCAACGCCAGGGGAAGCTAGGCGTCTAACCGGCGTTGATATAGAAGTGCTACGCCATGTCAAAGCATTGCGTGATGAAGGATTGCAAACCATCGCAATCAATGACAAGCTATCGGGTCTCACTTTTGCAGAGATAGACACGCCAGCCAATGCCAATATAGCCATCGTAGACGCACCAGACAAGCCAGATAGGGCGCCAGGCACAATAGTGGGACAAGATTACATGATGAGCATAGAACGCCGTTTTGAGGCTCTGCAAGCGTCCGTGAATGAAGTCAGGCAAGCGCCGGTGACAAGCCAGCGTGACGGTGTGCTCATGTTCGGTGTTGGCTTTATCGCTGCGCTGCTGTTTGTGGTGGTGATTATCGGCTTAGCCGTGCTCTATGGTGGATTCAAGTAAAACTTACGGCGTGGCTTACGGGATAGGGTACACCCCAGGTGGGTCGGGATAGCATGATAGGTCACAAAAAAAATTCTATAGTGGCTGAGTACACCCCAGGTGGGTCGGGATAGCATGCCATACCAAGCTTGCGCGGCGCGTTTTTACCCGTACACCCCAGGTGGGTCGGGATAGCATTCACTGGGGGCGCGTCCCCAGTGAGAAAAAACAGATAGCCCCGTGTAGGTAGGGATAGCATGGCGTGTTAGTCTCGAGTACAGAGGGCGGGAAGGCGACACAAAGGCGCCATTGCGCGGCTGGCAAGTTTTTGTTGCGCCCTGCTCCCTTACGCAGCCAGATCCACCCGTTGCCCGCGCGTCATCGTCTTTAGCCGCGCTTGCATGGCCTCATAGGTCGCGGCGTCGATAATCAACGGATAAGCGCCGGCCACTTCCACCCCATCCCACTGCGCT
>MWWH01000430.1_pt1 | contig 12222 bp, 20 predicted proteins | sample 1047231 | NCBI WGS metagenome assembly MWWH01 (sample SAMN06349967, study PRJNA376086) | soil metagenome | isolation source: MG3-2 sample Antarctic (ecotone) soil | place: Antarctica | collected 2015-01-13 | reverse complement strand
CCTTCTTTCTCCGCACATGTGGGTGTGACACTGGATTCTAAAGGGCCTTCAAGCAATCGCCATAGAGTGTCAATTCCCGCTCATTAGAGCCTGCCAGACGCGCTTTTACCCTTTCCCCTAGCTCTTACCTAGCCGCTTTTAGAGAATAGCGACACGTAGCGACAATGCCGCCATCCGGTGTCGCTATCCCGGGATAGCGACACCGGATGGCGGCATTGTCGCTACGTGTCGCTATCTGCTATAACGCATAGCCACCATGCCAAAAATCACAAAGGAACGCGCCGCCGAGTTGCTCGGTAAATCACTTCGCGCCGTCGAGCGCTACAGCAAAAGCAGTGAGGGCCGTCCCGCCTTGCTCTCTGTCACCTATGAGAAGGGAACGACGCGCGACGTACCCGTGTATGACGAATGGGAAGTTGCTCAACTGGCTGAAAGGCTCAAACTCCCGAGCGTGCCGGCGCGCGGTGTGCTGGAAGTCCCTCAAACAGCAATAGCGACACGTAACGACACTAGCGACAACCTTGTCGCCATCCTCGAACGTATGGCCTCTGCGATGGAAGCAACAAGGCGCGCAATACCTCCGGGCGAACCCTCCGCGCCTCCCTCCGTGCCGATCGCAGACAAGCCGCTCTTGAAGCTTGCTGAAGCCGCGGCCTTAACTGGACTGTCACGCGGGATACTCAGAGAAGCGATTGACGCTGGCAAGCTAAAGGCGCGGATCATCGGCCGGGGGTGGCGGGTGAAAAGAGACGAGCTGGATGCTTATGTGAAGAAACTCTGACGCGTAGGAAACTGAGCCTTTTTTCTGGAAGACGTATGTGATTGGCGCTTTTCATAGCTCAAAGTCCCCCTAAACCGGGTTTGGACTTGTCTAGCGGATGTGTTGCTCCGTAGAGTTTGGAAGATCGATCACATGAGTCTGCACTTGCTCTGCATCCTCTCCCTGATCATAGCTTCCGTTGTTCCCTTGCACTGTGGTGGCGCATGATGCGATTACCATCTGCTAAGGGGTTTGGGTTTTAACCTTGTAAGGAGAGAATGCTTATGAAAAGGCTTTTGAAGTCCTCACTTTTGATGGCTGCTTTCACCATTATGATGGGAATAGTGGCCGCGACGTCTGCGCAGGCAGACATCATTCCTGTTTTCACCAGTGTCACGCCGAACGGTTCGGGTGGCTTTAATTACAACTACGATATTCAGCTTTCGCAGAACCAAAAAGTTGCTACGAACAAAAATCCGGCGTTCCTGACCTTCTATGATTTTCAGGGATTTAATGGAACGGCTACCTTTACGCCAGCGATGGCAGGCGTTACTGCAACCTCTGGCTCACAGTTGGTTGGACCGAACGCATATTTGACGGCCGCGCCTGACAGTGCGACGATCACCAACGTGTTCTTCAACTTCACTGGGCAGTCGGGTCCTGGGCCGCACCTTCTAGGCTATGCGACGATCGGTTCGATCTATGGACCACAAGTCCAGGCGATTTTCTTCAGCGGACAAGGGACAAAGGTCGCGCCCGGGACAGTGGCCAACAACACGCCGATTGGCAACGTTGGTTCAACGACCGGTCCAGCGCCTGGAGCGGCAGTTCCTGAACCGGCCAGCATGCTGCTGCTCGGTACGGGTCTCGCGGGAATTAGCGCTGCGCTTCGCAAGAGACGTCAAGCGAAAAATAACGGATAAGGGCAACTTAAACCTCATTCTCTCTCAAGCACCCGCCAGTCGCCGCAAGGACTGGCGGGTGCTTGGTTTATTGGTAACTGAAGCAAGCTTTGGGCGAACATTAGGGACATAATCTCCCTAATCAGCCGCGATCTGGATGCTTACGTAAAGAAACTCTGAGGCGCGAATCTAACTATTGACTCACCGTTAATAGTTGGCATATCGTCGCACACCTCAGAATACTTAACAGGCTGGCTCTCTTGAGTCTGTACTTGCCCTGCTGCCTCATCCGCGACGCTTGGTAACAGGTGATAATGCGGCTAAACGGGCGTTTTTGGTGGCGTCCGTTAGGGCGTCTACTTAGTGTTGTGCTGCTTGCGCGCGCCGTAAATGAAAAGTGATAATCAAGAGTATGGAAATTGAGTTCTATCCCATGCCTTCATTTCCAACACTCGCCGTGCGCGATTTGGCAACCTCATCGCGTTGGTATCAACAGGTGCTGGGTTTCCAGCTTGTCTTTGAGATGCCCGGCCCAAGTGGCGCGCCGGTTCTCATTCATCTGCGCTGGGCAAAATATGCTGACTTGCTGCTGGTTTCTGACACAAGTCAAACCTCAGCGGCTAAGGGCGTTGGTGTTACTCTGAATTTTGCTATGGCGCAAGATTCAGTAGACAATTTTGCGGCTGAGATTGGCAGTAAGGGCGCAATCATCATTAGCGGGCCGGTTGACCAACCGTGGAACGCGCGTGAGGTCACTTTGCTTGACCCGGATGGCTATCGTCTAACCTTTACCCAGCCAATTGACAAACAAATGTCAATGGAGGAAGTAGTGGAAAACGTCAAGCAAAGTTCGGTTTGATATAATCCAACAAGCAGCACAACAAGGCGATGCACCCGACCGCGAATAGCATCCTGATAAGGCGAGCAATACCATAATGTTGATAATCAGACGCGATCTTGAAAACGGGTGAAGATTTTAGAGCCAAACCACAAGATATGTGCTGCCCCCGTGTGCAAAAGTAGAAACCAGGACGCGCTATTTAATCGCTTTTTCATTATCACCGGCGGGCACAAGATATAGCGGCTGCCTTTACATAACCTGTTCGTCAGTTTCAGAACCCGTGTCCAATCCCAAGGCCTCGCGCATCATCGCTTTTTTAAGCATCCCGGCGCTTGCGCCGTGCCCGCTCCAGCCGTCTGCCTCCGGCCACCTTTCCCGGGCTCGCGCCGCCCCTATTTCGAGGGCGTCCTCATGCGAAAAAGCAAAAGCTGTAGTCACGCCTAACCCTATTTCCACCGCGTGGAGGTCTTTGACCGCGCACAGTGCGATGCAATACAAGTTTTTATTCATGCTCTCACATTGGTCGACCAATAAATGTGCCGTTTCAATTCGCGCAAAACGTCGCCGCTCTTGACCTACCTAGATTCTGATGATCATACTCCATCGCCGGTTATTATCGATCGTGTCTGACCGTTCGCCTGAACGTCTTCAAATATCTGATTGTTTGCCTGTGCGGTCTTCCGCCACTCGGCGACTCTTCCTATTGTCATTTTCTTTTTCTCCTCTTCATTAACCCCATATGCTATAAGTCGAAGACTCGGCGACAGGCAGGCGAGGGCGCGCGTCGCGCATGCCTTTCCAGAGCGCTAATGCCACGGCAAGCACCAAATCATCGTGCGTACCCTCGCGCCATGCTCCGTAAGAATCATGCGCGGTATCCAGGCTGATCTTGACCTGAAAGGTTTGCATCTCGCGCACAAGCGTTTGTGCTTCCGGCAACTGAGGCGCGATCTTTAATCGCTTTTTCATTATCAAACGTGGACACAACATGTAGCGGCGATGAGCCTCAGACAAAGGCTCCAAAATCTTAAGTTTTCTTAGGTTTTGCCTCAAAAGCAGACGCGCGGGAAGGGTTAGTCAAGAGTTAGGCAAAAGTAGGGTAAAAGTAGGGTAAAATCTTAAGTTTTATTAAGTCGGAAAAGTGGCGCTTCACAAGGGGGCACTCGGCTTCTGCTATGCTTCTGCTATGCTTTTGCTCGTCCCGCGAGGTAGTAGAAAAGTATACGGAAAGTCTGAGTACAGGACAAAAATAGTTCTTTGAAAGTGCATAAAAGGCCATCATGCCGTTATCCTTGACCTGATTTATCGCCAAACAAAACAGGAAAGGACGACTTCTGATGGCCGACATTCGCCCTTTGGAGCGAACGCTTTCGGAGAATATAACGTGGAACAAAGCCCGTATCAACTTTATGGCGAAGTTCATCGTCTCTCTGGTGCAAGTCAAGACCGTGAGCCTTGTCCAAATCTCTTCGGTGATGAGCGGGCGAGCCAAAGCTGACTCGCACTACAAAAGGTGTCAACGATTTTTGAGATTCTTTGATCTGCCATTTGCCAATATTGCTTTGCTTGTGATCAAGTTGCTTGGCATCCCTGCGCCGTTCACCATTTCGATTGACCGCACTGATTGGTATTTGGGAGAGACGCCTTTGAATGTATTCATGTTGAGTGTGGTCCATCAAGAGGTTGGTTTTCCTCTGCTGTGGACGGTCTTGGAGAAGAAAGGTTGTTCCGACACCAGAGAAAGAATTGAGTTGGTGGAAAAGTATGTGCAGCTTTTCGGCAAAGATTCTCTTTCGTTTGTGACGGCAGACCGCGAGTTTATTGGTCGAAACTGGTTTCGTTATCTGCGGCGAGAGAAGATTCCCTTTCGCATTCGCATCAAGGAGAACCTGAAAGTCACAAATGCTCGTGGCAACAAAATGGTCTCGGCGAAGAACCTGTTTCGGACACAAAAAGGTGGTGTCGGCGTGTTGCTCTGTGGTCAGCGAAAGGTCTTGGGGGAAGACGTTTCGCTGATGGGCATGCGCACAAGAGAGGGCGAATATGTGATTGTCGCAAGTAGCACGGAAAGTGACGAGATACTTTGTGACTATGCCTTGCGGTGGAAGATCGAAACCTTGTTTGGTTGTTTGAAGTCGCGGGGCTTTTGTCTGGAACAAACCCATGTCACCGAGCGTCACAGACTGGAGAAACTGCTTGCCCTGCTGACGGTGGCCTTTTGTTGGGCTTATATTACGGGTCAATGGTTGGGACGCACTAATCCAATTAAGATCAAGAAGCATGGTCGGCTGGCGAGAAGCCTTTTCCGTCATGGGTTTGATTACCTGCGAGGCATATTATGCAATCAGGACTGCCCAACCAAACGCTTTGATTTCATTAGACTTTGCAATCTTTTGTCCTGTACTTAGACGGAAAGTATAGGGAACTGGGTTAGCAAAGAGTAGTACAAAAGCTGGACAAAAGCTGGACAAATGTTGTCAGAAATTAGAGGGTTTGTGAGGTTCTAGGAATTGTAAAAGATTGATTGATCAATCTTTTATTGACCATTTCACGCCGCCGAGCGCTCAAACTACTTCGCGCACGTCCGGCAACGGTTCCCGATCCCGCCTCTGTGCACCAGTTTGCGCGCGCGTTTTTCGCTGTTCTTTCTCTGTTTATCAGCGATGATGCTCATTTATATGGATGACCCCTCTCCGGCCCGCCCATGTAGGGTTGATTTTTCTCTGGCTCACCGATCTGCGCAATGCGCTCGATGGTCCCTTTTAAATTGCTCTCCGCCTTCTGGCGCTCCTTTTCTGCAAGGTGTGCCGCTGCTTCGGCGTCTTGCGCCCGGATGCGCCAGGTGATGACTTCCTGCTCGAGCGTCTCTTTTCGCGAGCGGCGTATTTCCAGTTCCTGTCGCAAGGATTTCAATTCTTCGTCGGCGCGGTCTAACTCCCGCCTTAAACGAATCTCTTCTTCGTCGCAGTTGTGCATGAGCTGAACGAGCGCGGATTCTCTCGCCTGGAGCGTCGTTAGTTCATCGGCGGAGAGTGCGGGGTCCTTCTTTTTCTGGCGGATGTTTCGCAACTCTCCAAAGGCGGAGCCGCCGCGCTGGCGCACATCTTCTTGCGCTTGTTTAAGGCGCGTGATCTGGTGTGCTGCCTGTTGCAGTAGCGTCAGTGCCGGCGAGGGTGGCTCAATCTTTTGCTCTGTCGTGATCATTTGTTTCCCCTCACTCGGTTATCTGACCCGGAAAAGCACTTTCTGCTTTGTTTACAATGTTAACGAGCTGTTTACATTGTAAACGCGAAAATCTATAAGCCTAATAATCTTCGGTGGTTACATCTGTAAACAAATTTGTTTACAACGTAAACGCCGCATTAAAACCTTTAGGGGTGACGTGTCTCATAATCTCAGGTGCGAAGCGCCTTTCTCCGATCCTATGCACCATTCACAGACGGGGCCAAAGCCATCAATCGTAAAAACGATGGTGTGCCGGGCTAAGCTCTGATGGCATCGCCGGCAGCGGGCGCGACGATTAAGCATTTGTTTTCTAAGTACGGGTTTCTCTATCACTTTTGCCATGCCGTTGCCCTCCTTTCCGCCGGCGATCAATAAACAAACCTCCCCGGACCTGCTCGGTTTAACTCTGCCTGTAGATGCTGCGCTCGGCTCCATTCGTCAACGTCGCCAAGTTCATTCAATGCTTGCCAGCGGGCCTCCTCTTCTGAAGTGCCGCTTTCCATCTTGAAAAATATTCGCTCCCTCAGTTCATAGTCGTACTGCTCATAATCAGGCTCGATCTCAAACTCTTTCGGCGAATACCTGATTTCATCAAGTGGCACGCCCGCCTTGCTCTCCAAAATTGAGACGTAACGCCGGCCATCAGGAGCGATACCCATATCGCCCGTCACGGTCACAGAGAGGTCGTTATCAGCGTTGCACCATAGAGCCGGGCCGCAAACCACTGTCGGCGGGTCTTCGTCGCGATCCTCTGTCACCGGCGGCGGATCCGGCGGGCACAACTCGACTTCGGTGCGGCGGATTTGCGGTTTGCGAAACCTATCGCAAACCTGATCCCAGGCGGCAAAGTCTTCAGGCGCGTGTGTCGTCGTCTTATCAATGGTATTTACGGCGACAGTCTCCGCGGGCTCTGAGGCGTGTTGCTCTTCCTGCTCGACAGCTACAGTGACAGAGGGGGTCACGACAAATTGTCGGGGTCCCCTGTCATCTTCTTTTATGTCAAGAGTTTGCGGGGAGTCGTTAATACAAAAAAAACCATCCATCTCGGTGCGCAACTCAATCCACCAATGGTAGAGCTGTCCCGGGTCTTCAGCGTTCATCAATTCTTGACGGAGTCCCAGAGGCAGGCTTGAGGCGAGTTCTCTCATGCGACGGAGTTTCGTTTGCGCCACCTTCTGACAGGTCTCGATCTCGGCGGTCGCAAGACGCGGGCGCGGCTTTTTGCGTCCCTTCGACTCTGATTTTGGTATCTCGTCCCAAACCCTCTTGGCGGCCTGCTTAATAGCCTCCCGCTGTTTGGGCCGCTTCATCTCGCGCCATCCGGGGATTGAGTGCGCCTCTACGACGGCGCGCTCAACTGCATCACCGATGTGAAAGCGGTAAAGCGTCGGCTCGAATTTGCCCTCCTGTTTGTCAAACTCGCCTTCAACGATTTCCACCAAGTCGAAATCTTTCCGTTTGGCCTCCGCGATGTATTCCTTCCGCTGACGCTGCACTGTGCGGGTCGAGCAGTTCTGAAGCTCCGCTAATTCTTCGTCGTAAAGCCTGACTTGATCTTGCCCGTGTGAGTGTGCGGCGGTGGCAAGTGTAAAGATAAAGGCGCGCGGGCGCTCGCTGAACTTGGCGATGTTGGCGAACTGGTGAACGGCTTCGATGCCGTCCGCCAGGTTATCGAGAACGCTGAAGGTTTCCGCCGCGGGCGCTTCGCTTGTCTGTCGATTCGTCGTGCGTCGGAGTTGCGCTGGATTGAAGTCGTAAACGGTTGCGGTGCTCATGCTCCCACCTCCTGACGCACAAGTTGAGAGAGGAGAAAATCGTCGTACCCTTTTGCTGGATGCGGCCACGTGCGAATGCGGACCCGGAAGAGCGCGTCCTCGAGCTGCGCCGTGAGCCTCATCAGCGCCGAGTAAACTTGTTCTTTCTCGAGCAAGTCCCGGTCATAGGCGATGACTGCCCGGTGCAAGCGCGGAAAAGATTCTCGAAGGCGCGAGGCGAAATCGGAGCCGAAGTTGCCGACGCCGGCGACGCCGATCACCGGCGCTTGCGTGAGGTAGGCGATAGCGTCAGCCTTCAGCGCGCCCTCGGTGATTGTTACTTCGTTGGCATCGCGCAAGAGCTGCGGTTTTGCAAAGTGAACGGGTGCGCCGCTACTTGTCCCGTCAATAAACTTTTCGGGATTAGTCGAAAACCACATGTAGCGCGGTTCGCCTTCATCCCGGCGAATCTGAAAGGCTTGGATACGTGAATGCTCGTCGCGCACCGGCACTAAGTAGCCGCTGCCGTAAACATTCATGTGCCACGTTTGACCATCGCGATAGAAGCCCGGCACACCATCGAGCCCGAGATGCAACAGTGCATTAGCGACACTGGTCCCATGTACGGCGCTTGGCAGGCTCGCGTAACCATTGCGATTGATCTCGGCTTCACTCATGCCGCGCGCTAAAAGATTCTCTCTGTGCTCGGTGGCGAGCGTTAAGTAATCGCGAACAAGGGCAGCATAGACGCCGGCGCGGCGCTCGATGTCGGCGAGGTGTGTCACGCGGGCCGCGGGTACTGGCGGACGAGTAAAGTTTGGTCGGCGGTCGAAGTTTTGCAAGCGATGCAGCCAGCCACCGTTTAGAGTTGGCTTGACGGATCCGCCGGCCTTTCTCATGCAAATGACGATGCCGCCATCGGTCGACACCGAGCACCAGTTATCGCGATTGCAAACGGGGCATCGTTGCCGGCGAGAGACGCGTGTGAGCGGTGAGGGCGAGGAGTATTGTGGATACATTATGCCACCCTCCGCATGCGCCGCGCGGCAGCGATCTGCTCGCGTTGGATTGCTTCATCAGCCGCTTGAGCGTTTCTTTCGAGGGCTTCGAGCGCGTTCGGTTCGCGGTCGCGCGGGTAGGGTTCGCCAGGGCTCCAATGTTGCCGGGTCGGATAATGCTCGTCGCTTTTTGGCTTGAAAAATGGTGGGATTTGTTTTAAAGTTTCCATGTGATACGTCCTTTGCTTGCGCGAAACAAGCTTTTAAGAAAAACCTCGGGGTGATTGCTCCGGGGTTTTTCGTTTCAATTAGAAAGAGTCTTGAGCGTTTGCCGCGATCAAGACTCTTTTCAACTATGCGGCTATCGCGGGAACTTCGCGACGGCGCAGATAATCGGCGAGGTGCTGCGAAGTGAAGATAATTTTGCCGCGCCTAGAGCCAAGCCGGATGAATGCAATCTCACTTCGCGCCATACATCGCCGTAGTGTGATTTCAGAAAGTCCGAGCCGCTTAGCGGCGGCCGTCACATTAAAATATTTGTTCGCGGCTGCGCTTGTGTCGAAGTTTGCCATCTCTCATTTTCTCCACTTGTAAAAACTCAGGCCCAAAAAGCAGAAAGCCCGCCCCTCAAAAGTCCGCGAATCCGTAACCCGGTAGCGACTTATCGAGAGGCGAGCGTCTGTTGATTGAACAACGTGGCGAGAATCCCAGACTCGCCGCAAGCTCTTATTCAATTGTCTCGAGCGAGCGAAACTACCACTCAACTCTGCTGCGATTATAAAACTTTCACTTGCCGTCTGACAAGGCCTATTGTAATCTTTATGCATCAATCGCGCCTCCAATGCGCGTTTGGGTCTGAGGCGGGCATTGCTAATAGTCGCCAAACTCAGAAGCAATGCTCGCTTTTTTACTTTTCTACATACCTTACTTCCCGTTTCGCCCGTTACTGAAATACTTTTCAACGACACCGATCAAGACATTCAGGCGCGCGTCTGTGTGACCTTGCGCCTCGGCGAGCGCTGCTATCCTCGCGTCCGCCTTGATCTGCGCTTCGGCGAGATACTCCATCGTGCCCGTCGCGATCTTGAGAAACTCGCTTTGCGTTTCGGCGTAGGCGGAGATCTGGCGGCTCGTCTCTGCGATCTGCGCATCGGTGCGATCCTGCCGCTCGTCAGACTTCTGAAGGCTCGTGGCGAGCGTTGCCAGGTGGCCAGCCACAACATCGAACTTTCTGTTGATTTCTTCGTCGGTCATTGCTGGTCGCCTTTCTCTGCTTCTTTCTTGGCTTCTTCATAAGCCCGTAACGCGCTCATCGTCGCGTCACTGAAGCGCTTAAACGCCTCCGGGTTAGTGGTACGAAGGTCAATCAGGCGCTCGTAAAACGCGTTCGACGTGAATTTTGCCGTAGTGCTCACGGCTTGTCGCCTTTCTTTGCACTATCCGCCTTTGTGCCGTTCGTGCTCGCGCCCTACTTCAGCGCCGATAAGCTCTCTCTCAGTTGCCCGCGCAGGTCCCGAAATTTGGCGCGCAGGTCATAAACCATTGCTTGTGTGCGGTCGAGGCGCGTGTCCATCTCCTCTAGCTTTTCGGCGATCCTCGTCAGCTTGCTGCCTAGCCGTCCCTCCATCGTCTCGATGCGGTCGAGAAGCGCCTGTTTGGTTGATTGTGTAATAGCTTTCTCTGTCACTTCTTCCCCCTTTTCCTACCAGGACGGCCATTGCCGGCGATTACTGCCTCGCTGGCGGGCTTTTCTGTGCTGGCTGCCTTCCGGGGCCTGCCGGTAATATCCGGTGTGAACTTTTCAACTTCTGTCCGCTGAACGAAAGAGCGCCCGCCGACTTCAACTACGTTCAGCCGCCCACGCTTCATCAAATCTGTGATTGCCGAACGTGTCACACCGCGTATCCGCGCTGCCTCTGCCGGGGTGATTAAGTCATCCATTTATTTTCCTGACTCTTGAAAAAACATCTTAACAAAGTAGAGAAAGTTCTTGACAATGTTTAGGACTTCTATATAATCATCTTAACTTAGTTGAGAACTTAACGCAAGAGAAAAGGAATCAACCAAATGTTCATCCTTAAGAATCAAGCCACCATCGAGCGAGCGATCCTTCGAGCAAAGGCAGTTCACCCTCGCGTCAGCGTCCGCAAAGTCGGCGAGTATGCGGTTACTGGAAGCCGTGGCAACTCCTACACCGTCACATGTGAGCGCCGCAATGGTCAAAAGATAGTTGATTGCAACTGCCAGGCGGGTCAACTTGGGCGGCCTTGCTTCCACGCTGCCGCGGCCGTCGCACAACATGTTTACTTCGCAGGCGAGCTGGCCACACGCGATAACTACATGGCGGACCTCTACGACCCGCGCGACTAATGAAACGGGTCTGGTAAGTGCGGACACACTCGCCAGACCCTTCACCCTTCACCCCTAGATGAAAGGATTTCTACAACATGAGTATGACAAAGAGATGGATGGATGCGCAAGAATTAACACTGGCGCAGAAGCTCGATCATGCCCGCCGGGGCTGCCGCTTCGTTCAATTAATCGTCTCTGCTGCCGAGGGCCGCGTGCTTGATTATGAGACGGCCGACGAGATGAGCGCCGCGCTTGTGGGTATCTCCCGGAACCTCGAAGAGCTCTCGCTCTCGATTGCAGTCTTAGAAAGGAAGGTGCACTAATGCCGAGATTGAAACAGCACACGGCGGCACAGATGAAGACAAAGAGAGGATCACGGGGCGCTTGTGCGAGATGGCGATGCAAGTTATCTCCTTTCGCACGCCGGCCTCTGCTCAGCTCGCCTCAGACATTTAACGCGCGATCTGCCGCGCGTGGAACAACAACCGGCGAGATATTTACGGCGAACTGAATATGACGGACCCGCGCGAGCGTGACACCGTGCATTATCACAGCGAACTCCTCAAATCCATTGAGCGCGCGCTCGAAGCAACCAAAGAAGAGGCCGGAGAAGAGTCCGAAGCGTGGCCCGAGTTCGTTACGGAAGGGGGCGTGCGCCATGACTAAGAAGCAATCTGCGCCTCGCCTTCATGAGTTCTACCCTGACGAGTTCGTCGAAGAGGCTCGTGCTCTGCAAGCCCTCTCTTGTCACCCTGACACGCCTGACGAAGTTTTCAGTTTCATCCAGAGGCTCATGCTCGAACTGTCGAACGAGACGGGAATCGAGTTTTGCACTCACATTGAGCCGAAAGATACGCTTGCCGATATGCTGTGGCTCGCTCACCGCAAGGTAGTGCCGCTCATTATCGGCGCGGCTATTGACGAGATAGTCAGCGACTCTCACAAGCAGGCCAAGCTATATGGCGTCATGGCCTCGGGGCGGCAAGCGGCTCACCGGGTAGCGCAGAAGACGCCGAAGGCCAAGAAAGGGGGTGCAAGCTAGAACGTGCGGCATGTGTGCGTCTTGATTGCGGGCGGCTCCTCATGCCAGGGGGCCGCCCCTTTCACGTCTTTGCTTGCATGGGGGGTAGCGCTTCGGTGGAATCAACTTTTAATTGGTGCTTTATATCAAGTATCTCGTTCCCTGGGTTTGGCGCAAGCGCCGATTCTCAGGGGGGAAATAACGAGAAGGTGGGTATTTGTCTGCAATTTACCCACCGCTAACCTTCTTTCTCCGCACATGTGGGTGTGACACTGGATTCTAAAGGGCCTTCAAGCAATCGCCATAGAGTGTCAATTCCCGCTCATTAGAGCCTGCCAGACGCGCTTTTACCCTTTCCCCTAGCTCTTA
>MWWH01000429.1_pt1 | contig 12222 bp, 15 predicted proteins | sample 1047231 | NCBI WGS metagenome assembly MWWH01 (sample SAMN06349967, study PRJNA376086) | soil metagenome | isolation source: MG3-2 sample Antarctic (ecotone) soil | place: Antarctica | collected 2015-01-13 | reverse complement strand
CGGGGTAACTTATCAAATTGTTTATTGAACGCCTTAGTAAAATCAACGTCCATAATTTACTTTTTCATCAAGCCGTCTAGGTGGGCTAACGCCCCTTTTGCACCTTTAGTATGTGTAATATCACGGTCGGCTTTATAATCGGCGTCGGCGTCTCTCATAACCTGTTCTAGGTAAGGAGTTGGCTCTAAGTCGGTACTCAAGACTACCCGTCTATCTCGTAAAGCCTGTTTTACAACCATATTTACAAAGGCGGTACTAGACACACCTAACTCGGAGGCAAAGTTCTTTAGCTCCTGTTTAGTCTGTTCGTCGGTTTTGATACTTAGTAAAACGTTACTCATAATATATACAGTATATGCCTAGCGTATGTGTATGTCAATACAATAACTTTATCAAAAGAGGTTCTTGATTGGTATTTTTAGAGCTTTAGCTATCTTATAAACATTGCCGATACTCGGGTTACGCTTGCCCTGCTCTATAAAGCCTATATAAGTTCTATGTACCCCTACAAGCTCCGCTAAGTGTTCTTGTGTTATCCCTTTTTGTTTACGAGCAACAGACAAACGCTTGCCAAAACTGCTTATAAACTCTTGCTCTCCTGTCATACAGACAGTTTGTAGCAGAGTAAAGGTTGTATCTACAGACAGCTTGTCGCATAATGCAAGCTACATATCATATAACAATATAAGGAATAGGGGTTTATGAGCGACCAAAAATCTAGCTTTTTCAAGCGACACAAGATACTAACTGTAATAGGCGTTATTATCTTACTGGCAATTATCGGTGGAGCGGTTGGTGGTGGCAATAAAACAAAAACAAGTACTAACGGTGGTAGCAGTAAGTCTGATACAGCTAAGACCGAAAATAAGGCTACTATGGCTAAACTCAACGAAGTAGCCCGAGACGGTAAGTTCGAGTTTACTGTTGCAAGCGTAGAGTGCGGTAAGCCCTCTGTCGGTACTAACGAGTATCTAACTAAAACAGCACAGGGGCAGTTTTGCCTCGTAAATGTAACAGCTAAGAATATCGGTAGCGAGGCTCAAACCTTTGATAGCTCAAGTCAGTACCTCTATGACGCCGCTAATTCTAAGTTCTCCGCCGACGGTACAGCCTCTTTATACGCAAACCCGCAAGGGAGCACGTTCTTGAACCAAATCAACCCTGGCAACAGCGTGAGCGGTATTTTAGTCTTTGACGTACCTAAAGACAAAACTCCTGTTACGGCGGAGCTACACGATAGCCCGTTCAGTGGAGGCGTAAAAGTAACCTTACAGTAAAAACCTGCTAAAACAATTAGAGGGGCTTTATCAGCCTCTCTTTTTATATACTAGACGTATGTGCGACTGCTTTAGAGATACTCATAATCATAAGCGACCAGCTCCTAAACGAGAGTATGTAGAGCTAGAGTACGTCCCCCTGCCCGACAAGATACTGACGGCTCGGCAATACAGAGTAAAACTACGGCAAGCTAAAAGCTCTAAAGCCGAGCCTTACACCTATTAGCGGTATGCAAAGCTAACAGAAAATAACAGAGTTACTATGTCAGAAAATGTCAGAAAACACCGTTTGTAAGCATTATCGTGTTTACAAAGTTTACATTGTAATCATTGTTTACAATGTTTACACGCTCATATCTGTAATGCTTATTTAAAACCTCCTCACTTATGTGGCAGAACACCTCACCTATGTGGCAGAACACCTCACCTATGTGGCACGACTAACAGATATAAAACACGTCAATATAAAGTTACTTAAAGTAACATAGAGAGCCGAGAACGCTAGGGCGTCTCGTTCTCTTTTGATTTTAGTGTTTACAAAAAAAACATAAACCCGCTTGCCTACCCGAAAAGATGAATAAACCAATAAAATAGCTTACGTTTGCTATTGACTGTTCATAATACGTCGTAGTATTGTTTATATAGCTTGTGATACAATGTAAACATACAATAGAAACAGGAGGGTAAAAACAATATGGACGATATGAACGCACGAATTGAGACCGAGTTTTACGACGAGACCACAGTTTATATGTCAGTTTCAGTGGATAAGACCAACGCCGACGACCCAAGCAAGCTAAAGTTCTTGCTACCCGACGGGACGGAGCTAAAGCTAGAACTTAGTGAGAGCACCGAACAAGCAGACGGCGAGCCTGTTTACGAGGTTACGGGCATAAAAAAGCATAAATGAGGGTAAACACTAAAATGACTGACGAACTAGCAATAATTGCTCCCCGCCCCGATGAGCAAGCTATGACGACTACGCTAGACTACTCGCTTACCATTGACCGCTTTTTGCTTGCTCACGACATAAAGCCCAAGAGTAAAGAGACCTACCGACGAGCACTCCGACAGTTTTTTACTTACCTATCCGACAATAACGTAACTAAGCCAACCCGAGAGACGCTCATAGAGTACAAGGCGTATCTGATAGCTAAAGACTTATCAGCTTACACCGTCTCGGGCTACATAATCGCTATCCGTAAACTGTTTCAGTGGACAGAGAGCGAGCACATCTACCCTAATATCGCTAGCCAAATCAAGGGACAGAAAAAACCCAAAGGCTTTAAAAAAGACAGTCTATCCCTCAAGCAAGCCCGTAACCTCCTCTCGGGCATAGAGTACGAGACGCTCTCAGGGGCTAGGGACTACGCTCTGGTCAATCTCCTAGTAAGAACAGGCTTAAGAACGATAGAGACGGCACGAGCCGACCTAGAGGACATACGCCAACAGGGAGAGCAAGCCGTCCTCTTTATTCAAGGTAAAGGACGGGACAGTAAAGACGACCTAGTAGTCCTAACCGACGAGACCCTAGAGCCTATCCGAGCCTATATCGCTATGCGAGGACGAGGCGTAAAAGACACCTCACCCCTGTTCATCTCTCACTCAGACCGCAATTATGGACAGCGACTTACTACCCGCTCTATATCCCGTATCGTAAAAGAAAAGCTCCAAGCAAGCGGACTAGACGATAAACGGCTTACGGCTCACTCTCTCCGACATACTGCGGTTACTTTTTCACTTATCGGAGGTGCTACTATCCAAGAGGCTCAGACCCTAGCCCGACACTCGGACATAAATACGACCCTTATATACGCTCACAATCTAGACAGAGTATCCAAAGCTCCCGAGCGTAAAATAGACGCTCTTTTAGGAGACATACGGGCTAATGTAAACAATGTTTACAACGTAAACACGAAAATGGAGACAGCGTAATGATACCCGCCAAGAGCGATACCGCTTTATTGCTAGACGAGATATACCAACGGCTAGACATAGCCTCGGTACTCCCCGAGCTAGAACCTAAGCGAACAGGGCTAGCCTTTACGCTCAAGTGTCCCCTATGCGAGAAAAAAAGAGCCTTTATATACGAGGGTGGACACCTTATAACCTGTAACCGACGTAACGACTGCGGGTACTCCTCTACCCTATGGGACTATGTAGCTAATAAAGAGGGGCATACAAGCCCTCAACAGACGCTCCAAGCCCTCGCAAGCCTAGCAGGGTATACTTTACCCTCTACCCTATCAACAGACGCTCTGGAGGCTCTAAAACGCTCAGAGGTACAACAGACACTACTAGAGACAGCTCAAGCCTTACTAGCCTCTCGTATGTTTACCGACAACGGCAAAAAGCAGCTTACTTACTTAAAGACCCGAGGCTATACCGACGACGATATACAGACTATGGGGCTAGGCGTAATACCTCCTAAGAGTGCTCTAGACGATATGCTCAAAGACGCTTTTGTAAACAATGTAAACATTGTAAACACGAAAATAACCGAACTATCAGTAACAGGGTACGGAGCTACTTATACGCTCTCTATCCCTTACCGTAATAAAAGGGGACAGCTAATCGGGTGGAGCGTCCGCTCTATCAGTGGAGCTGACCCAAAGTATAAATACTCGCAAGGTATGGAGACAGGCTCGGAGCTATTCAACCTAGACCAAAACAGAGGACTAAAAAACCTTGTAATAGTAGAGGCTCCGCTAGACGCTCTTATCGCTACGGCTCGGGGTATACAAGGGGTAGTAGCTTGCGGACGTAACAAACCGACGACTAAACAGCTAGACGACATAAAGGCTCTCGGAGTAACTAGCGTAACGCTTGCACTTGATAGCGACGAGGCGGGGCAAAAGGGGACAGAGGACACACTATACGCCCTAGCAGAGCGAGGGATAAAAGGCTATGTACTAACGTACCCTAAAGGCATAAAAGACCTTGACGAGGCAATCAAAGAAAAGGGAGCCGAGACAGGCTCGGAGCTTATAGCCAAAGCCCAAGCGGGATACTCATATCTAATTAAATGTTTACATAGTTTACATTGTAAACACGAAAAGCTAACAGATAGAGAACAGCGAGAATTGCTAAACGCTCTTATAGACTTAGACGCTAAACTAGGCGACGACCTAGCCTCTAAAGCTATTACAACGTACCTAACCGAGACCCTCGGACTAGCCCCCGAAATTATCAAGCAAGCCCTCCAAGAGAACCGAGCTACCAAAGCCCAAGCCGAACGGGAGCGGGGCTATCAGTCCTTACAACTCAAAGCGGGACAGCTAACCAAAGACGGCAAGTACGACGACCTAGAGGAGCTATACCAAGAGAACCTCCCGAGCTTACGGGCTAAAAATGTAAACACGATAATAGAGCCGTACACTAGCGAGCACTTTATATCTGATATACAACAGCGACGAGAGGGCTATCCGACAGGGTGGAGCAAGCTAGACGAGTACGCTCTTATCCCGTCCGAGGCTCTGACGATAATAGCGGGACGACCCTCACACGGTAAAACAACCGTAATGCTAAATATGCTTTATAACCTAGTTACGGCTAACTCTGACGAGAGCTTTTACTTCTTTAGCTACGAGGAGACCCGCTCACAGCTAGCCCTTAAACTTATGACCATTATATCGGGCGTACAGCTTGACCAGTACAAGAACACTCACAAGATAGAGGAGTATTACAAAACGGGGCGACTGGACGCTCACTATGCTAAAGGGCTTACTGAGAGCCTCGCTAAGCAAAAGTTAGACCAAGCAAGAGCCGAGTACGACGAGCTAGTAAACAGTGGGCGGTTATGGATAATAGACGAGCCTTTACAGGTAACAGACCTAACTAGCACGATAGAGACCCTAGCCGACAGTCCGTACAAAGTGGGAGCCGTCTTTATAGACTACATACAAAAGATAAAGAGCAAGTACAACGCTCCGACCCGCCAAGTGGAGATACAGAAAATATCGGGAGACTTACTAGACACCGCTAAACGCTCGGGAGTAGCCCTTATACTCGGAGCACAGCTCAACCGAGGAGCCGAGAAGTCCGACCATAAGAATATGAGTATAGACCAGCTCAGGGAGAGCGGGGACATAGAGCAAGACGCTAACCTAGTGCTCGGCTTGTATAACCATAACAGGGGAGACTACGACGCTAACCCCGACAGCGAACAGACAAGCGACCCCGTTACTCAACTGGACATAAAGATACTAAAGAACCGCTCAGGGGCTACTAATGTCTATACGTCCCTTACTTTTGATAGTCCTATCCTTACTTTGAGCGAGGATAAAAAGGTATGAGTACGCTCACTATGACTAGACCACTAGACAGGCTCTCGGCTATGACCGACTACCTTATCCAAAGGCAAGCCAAAGACAGACCGAGGGAGGCTAAGCGGAGGCACTACTCCGAGACGCTAGGGGAGTATTACCAGATATACCCCGACGGCTCGCTCCTCTTTGATAGCGGAGTAACGTACACCAGAGCCGAGCAAATCAAGCTCAAAGGGACAGACGATAAAACCAAAACAGACATACACAACGTAAAAAAGATATTTATAGGAGCAACAATAATATGAGAGTTATAGCACTAGTAAACCAAAAGGGAGGCGTAGGCAAAACTACGACCACTAAGAACCTCGGGGCGGGGCTAGTCCGAGAGGGTAAAAAGGTACTACTGATAGACCTAGACCCTCAAGCTAACCTCACTTACTCGCTCGGCATACGACCAGAAAATGACGAGACAATGCGGACTATGTACGAGGTACTCAAGGGGACGACTAACTTAAAGGATATTATCCTTACTCACGCCAACGGAGTACACCTAGCCCCTGCTCATATCAACCTATCAGCAAGCGAGCTAGAGCTAACCTCACAGGCGGGACGGGAGCTTATCCTAAAGGAGGCTATCAGACCCGTATTACACGACTACGACTATATCCTTATAGATTGTGCTCCTAGCCTCGGCATACTGACCCTAAACGCTCTAGTTGCCTCTAGAGAGGTATTTATACCCTTACAGACGGAGTTTTTAGCTATGCAAGGTATGAGTAAACTCCTAGAGACCCTAGACGTAGTAAAACAGCGACTAAACCACGATATAGAGGTTACAGCTATTATCGGTACTATGTACGACGGGCGTAAGAACCTAGCGGGGGAGATTGTAGCCTCAGTACGAACACACTTCGGGGATAGGCTACTAAAGACCCTTGTACGCTCTAATGTATCCCTAGCAGAGGCTCCAAGTTACGGACAGGACATATTTACATACAAGCCCGACAGTATCGGAGCCGAGGACTATCAGGCACTTGCTAAAGAAGTTATAGCTATGGAGGGTAATTAAGTTATGAGTGAAAAGAAGAAACGACTAGGGGACGACCCTTTTGCTAATAAGTCTATCGGGGGGCTAGACCTGCTTATCAGCTCAACAACCGAGCGGGACTTAAACGTCAAAGAGACCCCGACAACTGCTAAGCCAAAGCGGGGACGACCAACGGAGATACACCGTAACATAACTAAAACCTCACAGAGCGGACTACGAGAGGGGCTTACCCGAGCGACCTTTATTATCCGAGAGGACACGCTAGACCAACTCAAAGCCCGAGCCTATACAGACCGCAAAAAGCTCAAAGACTTAGTTACGGAGGCTCTAGACTATTATTTAAAGAACGCTAAAGCCGAGGGAGATAAATAAATGCCTAAAGTTATCGGGGATATGACCCTATACACAGTCCTAGAGCTATCCAAGCTCCTAGACGTTACGGAGGTTACGCTAAGACGCTATATCAAAGAGGGCAAGCTACCAGCTAAGAAAATAGGCGGGGCTTACCATATCAGCGAGGAGGCTCTAAAGGGGTTTGTAAACAAAGGCGAGCCAAGTAACGATAATACTAATAATACGGGAGACGCTAGCTAATAACGTGTTTACATTGTTTACAATGTTTACATAAGTGTATGACTGCAAAGTATAGATAGCGGACATAGAACCAAGAGAGACAATATGGAGACGACACTAACCACTAAACCCGAAATAATGACTAGGCTAGACAAACAAGCCGAGTTTATTAAGTATCGGGCTAGGGGCTTATCGCTCCGAGCTTGTGCTAAAGAGTTAGGGACTAACAAAGATACACTCAACCTATGGGACAGGGAGCTAAAGACCCAAGTCGCAAAACATAAAGCCGAGAGGCTCCAAGACGTATACACCGAGTACGGTATGTATAAAGAGGCTCGTATTAAGGCTCTAGGCTCCGCTCTACAGACGATTGATACCGAGCTAGGCACTCGTAACCTCCAAGACGTACCAACCGACAAGCTCCTAGACTATAAGCTCCGCTATACCTCGGCTCTAGCCGACGAGTATATACCCCTCACACCTCAGACGGACGAGGGACAAGACCTAGACGCTAAAGTAATTATCCAACGGCTTGACGACCTATATAAACGGGTACGGGACGGAGAGACGACTAAAGACCAAGCCTCAACCGAGCTAGTAGTCCTTGCGGGTATGCTACGGGCTTATGATACGAGCGAGCTAGAGGAGAAAATGGATAAATTAAGGAGGGCTATATCGGTATGACCAAGCCTAAGCTAGACATACGACAGATGATACGGAGCGGAGAGATAAACACCGCTAGGGCGGGACAGCTAGTAACGCTTGATATGTACACGGGAGACAACCTCCTAAAAGATAGCGACGTACGAGCACTCCGAGATACTGCTAAAGACACTAGGCTTTACAACGCTTATATGCACGGAGGTAAGGAGCTACGGGATAGCGAGATACTACTTATCTCTATGGCGGGGGACGCTAAGCTCGGGATACAAAAACTAGCGTGGATAGGAGCCGAGCTAAAGTACACGATAGAGAGCCTCTATACCCCTCCCCGAGTAATGGCGGTAACAGACGAGGGATACGAGCGTATCGGTAAAGAAAAACGGGGGCGACGGCTCAAACGTACCTATACCCTGACAACCCTTTATAGGACACTAGCCGAAAACCTTATTACCCACCCCGAGACTAAAGCCGAGGAGCAAGCCGTCGCTAAGTTAAACGAGGACGCTACCCCCGAGGGAGCCGAGACGGGTATGTGTTACGGCATAGACCTTATAAACGGCAAGGGAGACGTTATAGAGTGGTGGAGAGGGTGGATACCTTACTACGACCGACCCAAAGACACGATAGCCAACCTAGCCGAGGAGATACCCGAGGCTCACGCCCTTATAATGGAGCGACTACAGGCTCTCTATAAGGCTAAAAAACTCTCTATTGACCCCAAGAGCATACCGCTTGCTAAGTACCACGATACACCGCTTAAAGGCTCCGAGCTTGCGGATATGGAGGGAGACATAAAGTACCTCCAAGACTTGCTCAATCGTACCGAGTATAGTCTCCTAGACGACTACAAGGATGAGGGAGAGACCGAGGAGCTAGCCAAGAATAGGTGTATTTTTGAACACTACCAACAGGCTTATGCAATTATAAAAGACCCTAAGCAACACCGTATTAAGGACGGGGTGCTAGAGCTATCATCTATTGACCGTCCGCTATCGTGGGGCTATCAGGGAGCCGACAAAAACGACACTATGAGTGCTAAGGCTCCGCTAGAGATAATCAAGAATAACAGAGAGGCGGTAAACTCTAATCTACATATCCTCTATGCCTTTGGACAGTGGAGGCTCAAAGCGGGACAACTCCTCGGGGTGGACAAGAGCGACCGCTTTAAAGAGCTAAGCGACAGCCTAGACGCTATAGAGCTATATAACAGCTACGAGGTGTATAGGAGGCTACTTGTGGAGCATATCCTCTCAGAGACCTATATACTCCCCGAGTTTAAGGACTACACGGACGAGCTTGTACGAGCCTATCAACCCCTCGGAGACGGGCGGGAGGCTCTCACTCAAGAGCTTTTAAACAAGCGGGGGGCTATGGACGAGGTAGTAACAACCGTCGCTAACTTTTACGAGAGTAATAAGCACGTTACTAAGGCTCTCAAGCTAATAGAGACAATGGATATTTATAACCTTGAGAACAGTTTTTACTCCTTTAGAGACGCTTTAAAGCCTCTTATGCGAGGGGATAGTAATGAGGGCTAAACAGGCGGTAAGTCTCCCCGACAATGAGGGCAAGCCGACCGACAATCTCAAGCTAGAGATACTCCAAGCCGAGGCTAGTCTTACAGGCTCGCCGAGTGCTCCGCTTGATATTGATAAGGCTAAGCGACGAGGGGCTAGACAGTCTCAGGCTCTCGCTTACAATACCCTCCCCAAGAGCCTAAACAAGCAAGCCTCTATTTTTGACATACTCAACCAAGACCAAGCTATCCGTAAAGAGATAATTACTAACAACCTTGATACAATCGGAGCCGAGTTATCCGTTACACAACAGCGAGCACTCGGAGCGACCCTAGAGCTTTTACATAATACAGGGGCTTATAGACGAGCCGACGAACAGCTAGAGGCGGGACAGCGTGTAAGTACCGAGGAGCTAGTAGTACCGCTCCAAGACTACCTAAAGGCTTACGGACTAGATAAGACTATCAACTCCCGAGGGTGGACTGACTACTCAGGTAAAGAGGTTACGGACGCTATATCGGGACTTGTAGGACTTACTAAGCCCGTTATGCAAGTATGGGGGCTAAAGAACGGAGGGGGACGCTATAAGTATGCGGAGCAGGTGTACGGAGGGCTTATAGCGAGCGTATCCCTTGAATACTACGACGTAAACGAAAAGACTTATAAAAAACTCACGGAGGGGGATACGAGCGTTACTATGGGGGCTAAAGTTATTCGTTTGACCCCGAGTAAAATCTTTTATACCAGACCTTTTATCCGTTATCCGAGACAGCTCGTAACCGAGTTACAAACATATCTCAAAGGGAGCAAGCAACGGCTCACGACGACGGCTCTAAATATCGTAAATATGCTAAATCTAGAGGCTTACAGTGGGCGGGACGAGATAGTGCGGGACTACGGGACAATGATAGCTCAAGCGGGACAAAATAAAGCGGTAGAGGGCGGTCAAGGTAAATACCGACGCTATACCCGAGCCGAGGGACGTATAAAACAGGCTCTAGACCAGTCAAAGGCTATCGGAGCCGTAAAAGACCACCAACTAGAGACCGACCCCGTAAAGGGCAAGCAGTACCGTATCAAAATTGACCCTAATAAGATAAAAGGAGACGAGTAGTATGAGCAGTCAAAACAGTTTAGATGAGGTTGTAGCAATGCTCCGACGGTTAGCTGACTTACAGCTTGAGTACGCCGAGATATGCGAACAAAAAGCACAAGAATTGTATCTTGATATGCAAACTCAAAAGCTAGCTAGGGAGACCGAATAATGTCGTTTTTTGACAAAATGAAAGATGTTAGCGACAAAGCGAGTAAGCAGGTCGCTAAAAGTTACCAAGAGCACCAAGAAAAGGTAGCCGATACTAAGGACGCTAGAGGCGGTCGCCTCGGACACTTATCAGTAGAGTATATGGGCGGTTACGCCGACAAGCGTAAGGCTAAAGGTATACTCCTTTTTTGGGAAAAACAGACCGAGTTTAGTAGTCTACTAACTAAGTTTACGCTCCAAAACAATCAAGTACGGGACATTGTCGTAGAGGGCAAATCGGAGGTAAACAGACGAGTAACTGTTACCCGTCTCCTTGCCGTCGGTATCTTTGCTTTTGCTCTCAAAAAGAAAAACACCGATAAAGAGGCGTATATAACGGTAGAGCTAGCCGACGGACAAGAGGTAATCTTTTTTATTGATAACAAAGCCCCTATGGAGCTAAAATCCAAGCTCGCTAAAGTTATCTCGCAAGTAAGACAAGCGGGTGTTATGGGGCAAGTCCAAGCCTCGCAACAGGCGACACAGTCTCAAGGGAGCGTAGCCGACGAGCTTACTAAACTAGCCTCCCTAAAGGAGCAGGGCATACTCACACAAGAGGAGTTTGATAAAAAGAAAAGAGAGTTGCTCGGGTAGTTATCGTGTTTACAAAGTAAACATTGTTTACACAACTAAAAACTGTCAAACAAATCTACTTGCTATTTTAACATCTTTATGTTAGTATTAGAGTTATGGAACAACTAACACCAAAAAACAAACAAGAATTAGACTTATCAACCGACGAATATACAGAGCGTTTAGCTAATGCTCCTGTGTACGCTAAAAAGGGCGTTGTATCGGCTCGTCAAACAACCGAGCGAGAGGAGGTGCGAACCACTCTTGCTAATGGCACAGAGGAAACCGTAAACGTCGCCGAGGAGGGAGACGTTGTCGTTACTAACCCTAGTGGCGAGCAATACGTCCTAAAGCCCGACAACTTTGCTAAGCGTTACGAAACTACCGACGAGGAGGGCGTGTTTAGAGCCAAGGGTATGGCACGAGCTTTTCAGAACCCTACAGGCGGAGACATTGAGATTATGGCTCCTTGGGGCGAGCCTCAATACGGCGACGGCGACTGTATGCTAGCTACTGTTTTTGACCCTGCTACCCCCGATGTTATCGGTGCAGACCGCTACATTATCGGCGGAGCAGAGTTTAGAGAGACGTATGCTCCTTATGCGGAGGTTTACGGCGACCCTACTGCTCAACAAGCTCCTCAACCCGAGGCTTAGTTACTTGTAGAGTTGGCTATGCGAGCCGACAGCAACAAAGAGTACCTTTGCGTCGGTAATGACTTGATAGTGTAGGCGTAAGTCGCCTCCCGCACTGATAGAGCGGTAGCCTAACCACTCGCCTTTTAGCCCGTGATTACGGAGAGGCGGAGCGGATATGTCCGTTACAAACAGGGCTACAGCGTCCCTAGCTTGCTCCTGCTTTTTGCGGGGTAACTTATCAAATTGTTTATTGAACGCCTTAGTAAAATCAACGTCCATAATTTACTTTTTCATCAAGCCGTCTAGGTGGGCTAACGCCCCTTTTGCACCTTTAGTATGTGTAATATCACGGTCGGCTTTAT
>MWWH01000428.1_pt1 | contig 12228 bp, 13 predicted proteins | sample 1047231 | NCBI WGS metagenome assembly MWWH01 (sample SAMN06349967, study PRJNA376086) | soil metagenome | isolation source: MG3-2 sample Antarctic (ecotone) soil | place: Antarctica | collected 2015-01-13 | reverse complement strand
ACCTATGTCTAGTGATAATCCTTATGATCCTTTTGGCTTCGGTGGATTCACAGCAGAAGCTATGAATGAAGCTGGGGGCGATACAGCTATTGTAGCCAGTAAACTGCGGGAAAGAATCAGACAAGCCCCTGAATCTGATGCCCAAGGGATGAGCACTGCATTAGAAGCAATTACTAATGATCTCGGGTATTTGGGTATATATGATTTCAACCTAGCCAATGAGCTTCTTGATGAAATTGTAGCATCACCACAATTAGGCTCCCTTGAAGATCCAACTGCCCGCGCACGCATATATCTGGCTCTCTCTTCAGTGAGTGATAGCATAGCCAGCCAACATATCTCGTTCGATGATCTAATTCGCCACAGAAACAGAGGGACTGATCTGAAAGACCAAATCCCTGGAGCTGAACACGGACGCACACTGCATCTCTTTGACCTCGCTCAGGAATCAGCAGACCAAATTAGTCCTGAGAGTTCAGAGAGAGCTAAATGGTTAATCGCGGTCGCGGGGCAGGCGGCTAATATTGCTCTGGATCGCGTTCCACAGATTCTTGAAGAAGCCCGCGACGCTGCGCGTGCAGCTACAGATGATATGAGTTCGCTTCTCTCGCCAACGCTTCACGAAATAGCCAAGGCAATGCTCAAGGTAGATATAAATCGTGGCATCGAAATCATAGATGAAGCCATTGCTTCGGCATGTGAGGAGAATTATGGGTCAGTAACATCGGAGGAGTTGATCGAGATCGCTAAGACAATAGCTGAATTTGACTTCAAACGCGCTCTGGCGACTTTCAATAAATCTGTCCATGCACTTAAAGGCAGGGGAAGTGATAGCGAGTCGCAGCGGGTATGCCGGAAATTAAGGATGACCCTTGAGGGATACGCGGCGCGAAATCCTCTTTACATACAAAACCTTCTCATACAGGCCAAGAACTTAGAAGAGGAGCTATACGGTACTTGATTCCAGCCACTCATCAAGCGTAGGTTCTTTGAAAAATTCTCTAATCCGGTCCAGACGGCTCTCTTCATGGTCAAAGTTAGTTAATAGTCGCTCTTTTAGATTAGGTTTATAGAGTCGGTTATTTTCTATCTCTGATCGCTCCACTAAATCTTTCGCTAAAAAAGCCCTGTACGCCTCTGGCTGCTCTTTCTCGATCTCCCCTGCCCTACCCCTCAAAAAGTCATAATATGCTGGTTGTAGCGCTTCCCTGTGCTTCTGGCGTGCCTGTTCCGTCTCTTTCTTGGCTATGGCGTGTTTGACTTCTTCTTCTTTCTCCAACGCCGTAATGATCTGTTCCGGTAGCTGGTAGTTCTCTTTAATGGCCTGAATCAGCCATGAGGCGAAGTCTTTAATCTTATTCGTATTTCGATGGGGCAAAGCTCTAAACTGAAGCTCGACCGCTTTGCGGTAGTCGCGGACTAGCTCTCTGGCCGTCGCCTCTGCAATGTGGAATTTCACTAGCCTGCTGACAAGCTGCTCGCTCTCCGGGTCGGCCTCGTGGATCGCGGCGGCTGGTTGCTCTGAGGCTGTCTGGCTGTCGGGGTGTCGCTCTTGTCGCGCTGGCAGTTCTGGCGCGGTCGTGGCCGGTGGTAATGGCGGAAGCGTGGCGCGTGGTCGCTGAATCGTGCGGGGCTTCTTGCTGGCCTCTCTAAACTCAGCCTGTGCCCTTCGTCCTGGCGTGTAGAGCATGAGCCAGTCCAGTTCTCCGCGCTCGCCTCGCTGCTGCTGAAACTCTACCTTGGCCAAGTAGCCAGATTTCAGGTGCGGGGTGTGAACCTTATACATTTGCTTTTTGACGTGCTCATAATCCGGGTAGCGAGTCTGCGGCGCGCGGGCGCAAAAGTCAGAATAAAGCATCCTAGCGCGCGGGCGTTCGTGCTTTAGCACGGCGTAAATCTGAAAACCGATCAGCTCATAAAATCGTTGAGCTGCTGGTGGCAAATCGCGCAAGTAATCATAATCGAGCGGGCGGGTCTGTGCGCTATTGAGCACGTCCACGTATGAATCGTGGAGCATTATGTAAACCGCGTCGGCTCGGCGTCCGTTGGGGAATTTCTCGCCAGTGAAGATCACTCCATATCGAGTATCAGAAATTTCTGCTGTCTGCTCTGTTCCGTCGTTGCTTTTATAGGTAATCTTCGCGGAGATATAAGCACTAGCGTTTTGATGAAGGGCTTTTTTTAGCTCGTTTGTGTTTCCGCCGCTTGAGTGCATACCTAGCTCACGGCAAAGGTCGCTGAGGCTTCCTAGCTTGATGATCTTCGGAATAGATGGCCGCTCATCGTCAATTCTTCGGTTGATGATGAGGCTATCAACCTTATAAGCGAGCGGGCCGGGCTGTCCGTACTCGCTGTTATATGAAACCTTCCATCTGGTCTTTAGCTCTCCCGCGTGGGTGGTCTCTCGAATGTCAATGGTGATGCCGCCTCGTCGCCGTGCCAGTTTGTGAACGGGGAAGCGTGAGAGAGCCGTTTCAATCCTGATTGTATTCTGTGAGACTAGCTCTAGCTGCTCGGTCATGCGCTGCCTTCCTGAGAGAAAAAACTAGCAACAACCGTCTGTTGTTGTTGTCTAAGAAAGTCTAAATACAGTCTATGAAAACGCTCGCGTCCGATAAATATATCAATTCTCAAGGGGTTAGGGGAAAATTTTTACTCAAATCGTCTCCCGTAACTGCGTGGCGCGTCTCCTGTAACTGCGTGGTTCGTCTCCCGTAACTGCGTGGTTCGTCTCCCGTAACTGCGTGGCTTGGTGCGCTTGCTTCTAGCACGTGGAAGCGCATACAGGCTCAAAATTAGAACCTCAAAGACTCTGAATGTAAGCGTCCAGATCGCTTCTTTTAATCCGGTACGCGCGGCCTAATAGTATCTCTTTCACCTTGCCAGATTCGACCGCCTCTCTCAATAGCTCTCGGCTCAATCCGGTGTAGCGTTGGGCTTCTGCTCTTGTCAAAAGAGGCTTGGTTGCAATATCGGCGATTGACAGACCGCGCGCATTATCAAGCTCGGCGATGAACGCGGCGAAGTCGGCGCGGCTGCCAGATCGGAGCACTAGAGCGCCCTGCTTGTCGCCCTTGTCGCTCTTGTCGGGCTTCTCGCGCTGCACGGCTGCGCTGGTTGCATCTGCACTTTCGTCCATCTGCTTCTTGAGTTCGTCAAGCTGCACCTGACCGTAAACGGGCGCGGGGCCGGTTCTCCCTTTCTCGTAGGTCGGGGTGAGCTTGCCCTGTGCGGTGTAGCGTTCGATTGCTCGCGTGCTGACGCCTAAGTAATCGGCTGCTTCTTTCTTATTCATGGCGCGAATTAGAGCATAAGCCCGACAGTCCGACAAGCAAAAAAAGGGCGTCGGACTGTCGGGCTTGATTGGTCTCTGTGAATTGTAAGAAAAGCGTCAGTAGGTCGTAAGCTCAATACACCCACATTGCTAATATTTTTCAGGATTGCAAATCCTGTTGCCATGTGTGAGCAGGGGCGTTAATCTCTTGCGCTGTAAAGTGTAGCGCCTCCTTGCTGAACCTCTTGCTGTCTTTCGGCTATCCGGCGCTAGTCCAGACACACTATACCTGAGCTGCCAGTGATCTCGACTCACGGCAGCTTATCAATCGAAATTTGCAAACTGAGCGTGTCGCTTAGATGAGCGAAAACACGCCTTGTAATAGGTTAATCGCGGCCTGAATCGTTGTTTCTATCTGGCCTGCAACGGTGGTTTCTATCTGGCCGTCCGTCGTTGCCTGAGTCGCTGACTGTTGGGGCGGCGGTGGCGCAAACGTGGTTTCTATCTGGCCTGCAAACGTGGACAGAGCGAGCATAAGAGTCAGCACGAAAGCCGCGCAGAGTCGTCGTAAGGTTCTCATTTTATTCTCCTTCATCGGTGTACTTTGCTCTTAAATCAAAGGGGTTTCTTGCTCTTGAGTAGTGATGGACGGTGAGAATGTAGCTATGACCAGACCGCCCAAGATTGAGGGCGCATCTTATCACTCTGGCGGCTGGAGTGCGCCTTTACCTATGGCTGACAGTTTTCTTTCAACTCCATGAAAGGGTAATCCTCACAATGAATCTTTCTAACGAGTTACTTCACCGGATAGCTGACAAGACCATTTCTCACGACGAACGGGCGCGGCTTCGATGCCAGTTAGCCAAGCAATTAGAGGAAACAGGGAACTACGACGCGGCGCGCGAAGCGATGGGCGAGCTATGGCGAGGCGTCGGCCATCGTCCTGTGCTGGATGATCTGGAGCAAGAGACGGCGGCGGACGTGCTCTTGCGGGCTGGCGTCCTGACGGGCTGGATCGGCAGCGTCAAGCAAATCGAGGGGGCACAGGAAACAGCTAAGAACCTGATTAGTGAAAGCATCACGATCTTTGAGGCGATAGAGAATACAGAGAAATTAGCAGAGGCACAAATGGAACTCGGCCATTGTTATTGGCGCGAGGGGTCATACGACAATGCGCGCGTATGGCTGAATGAAGCCTTGAGACGCCTACCTGATACGGCTTGCGAGATTAAAGCTGTCACACTATCGCGCCTCGCAACAGTTGAGAAGGTAAGTAACCGTCTCCACGATGCGCTGCAACTTCACAAGCAAGCTGCACCTTTGTATGAGGCGTGCGGCAATCACACAATCAAGGGAAGATTTCATAACAGCTTCGCTAACTTGCTAGTGATTCTTGGGCAGGCAGAGCGGCGGGATGATTATATAGATCAAGCTCTCATTGAATACGCTGCCTCTAGCTTTCATTTCGAGCAAGCTGGACATACGCGCTATCAAGCCTGCGTTGAAAATAATCTTGGCTTCTTATTCAGTACGATTAAGAGATTCGCTGAGGCGCATGAGCATCTTGATCGTGCTCAAGCACTCTTTACACAGTTGAGAGATAAAGTTCACCTTTCACAAGTTGATGATGCACGCGCGCAGGTGCTACTCGAAGAGGGGCGATTAGCTGAAGCTGAAAAATTCGCGCGGTGCGCCGTGCAAACACTCGAAGCGGGCGGCCAGCAATCCCTATATGCCGAAGCTCTGACAACGCACGGCATCACATTGTCTCGGCTCGGTCGCTTCCAGCAAGCGCGGCTCACTTTCCAAACCGCTCTGGTAGTAGCACAGAACGCGGGCGACTTGGAACGTGCAGGACAAACCGCGCTCACTATCATCGAAGAATTAGGCCAGCACCTTACTACTGACGATCTGAGCGCAATCTATCAGCAAGCCTTAGACCTTCTTTCTAGCTCAAAGCATCCGGGCACTAAAGACCGTCTGCTGTCATGCGGTCAGCGCGTGATGTTCCTCGCAGGGTTGCTCCCGTCGCCGCCAACATGGGAAGGCTTTTCGCTTAAAGAATGGCTGCGCCGTCAAGAGGGGCGCATGATTGAACGCGCGCTCAAAGATGCTGGCGGCATCGTCTCGCGCGCAGCTCGTCTTTTGGGATACGACCATCACGTCACGGTAGTTAATAAGATCAACAAATGGCATAGGCATCTGCTCACTGTACGCTCGCCTATTGTCCCGCGAAATCAAAGCATCATGTTCATTGATGAAGAAGTGAAGGAGACGCGGCCTCTCTCAATTCTGCTGGTAGAAGATAACAAGACGGTCGCTGACGCGGTGAAAGAGACGCTAGAGCTAGAGGGCTGGTTAGTTGAATTAGTTGCAAATGGGACTGACGCGCTAAAGATGATCTCAAGCGAGACTCATTACGATGTTTTAATTTTCGATAATGAATTACCCGGAGCTAATGGAATTGAGCTTATTAGTCAGGCGCGGCGACTCTCTCATCGGCAACATACGCCGATCATCATGCTCTCGGCAAGTGAAGCTGAAAGGGAAGCGAGGCGGGCGGGCGCTAATGTGTTTTTGAGAAAGCCGAAAGATATAACTGTCGTAAATGCGACAGTCGCGCGGCTGCTCGCGCGTAGTCTCAAACATACTGAAAAGGGGAACGTCTGAATAATCAAAGGGGTGGTCGGAGGCCGCAACGCTGAAAGACCGGCCACTCTTGCGGGCGGGATGAGCGGGGGCGCGCATCCCGTCGCGCATACTTTCAGGTGGGCGTGGCGGTCTCGCCATAAGTTGAAAATTAACAGATCGGGGTGCGCGCGACGTGGGGCGCGTGTTCCGTCGGTGCGTTCGCTTATGAGGGAGCGGATTGCGCCATGCGCCGCGTTAATCTCCTTCGCGGCGCGCACGGTCTCTCTACTTGAGGGAGTAGAGAGTCAATCGTGCGTAAGTGATCGCCGCGATGGGTGAGGCATTGTGGCGGTCGCTGGTGCAAGGCTGTCACGGTTGGGGGCGAGGGTGACGGTCTTGCATCAAGCACGTCTGCTAGAGGGGGAGTGGACTGTGCTGCGAGGCCGCCGTGTTACGTCAGGGTGGGGGCGGCGGCCTCGCATAAAATCTGAGATGGTAGCTATCGGGTGATGCAGGATGTTGAAGATCATAGATGGCGCTGAAGACCCTCACCAGGAAAGAAGTGGCTGAACGCCTCGGTGTCACCAGGCAGCGTGTCCACCAGTTCATTAAAGAGGGTCGGTTGCCCGCGCAGCAGGTCGGGCCTCGTCGTTACATTGTGGATGAAAGCGATCTCAAACAACTTACACCCGGCAAGATGGGCAGACCTCCAATAGCAGGAGTCGTGAATGGCTGGGAGGGGTGCTTGCTTAAAGAGGAGATGCTGCGCTTCGAGGCTGACTTAATCAAGCGTGCGCTCGAAGCAGCCAACGGGCACATTTCCCCTGCCGCACGCCTGCTCGGACTCTCACACCAAGCACTGGCAGCCATACTCCAGGGGCGGCATAAGAATTTGCTCTCGGCAAGAACTCCTGTACTAAAGCGCAAGCGAAGTATCATCAGGACTTCATCACGGAAGCGGTTCCGATGAGAGGCGCGGCGGCCTTCCCCTTTTGGCTTTGGGCGTGAGGGCTTGAATGGATCAGCGAATGCTAACGGTCGTGCGCCTCATCCAAAAAGACCTGAGCCGTCAACTAACTATCGAAGAGATAGCGAGGGCTGTCAGCCTGTCGCCTGCTCACTTGCGCGCTCTCTTCAAAGCTGAGACCGGCATGACGCCCTTGCAGTATCAGAAAAAACTACGACTGAGCGAAGCTAAGGGTCTTTTAGAAACTACTTTCTTGAATGTTCAAGAGATTATGGCGCGCGTCGGAATCAATGATGTCAGCCATTTTATTCGAGACTTCAAAAGAGCCTATGGGTCAACGCCTATTCGATACAGAGCGATAATCGAGGCCAAGCGAACACAATAGCTCTTATCAGACGCCCTTTGTCGCGGCTCTGTGTCGGCACTCATCTCGGCACTCTAAAAAGAGAAGGGAACCACAATAGATTGTGGTCGGCTCTTAGACATTAGAATGCCCGCCGTGACAATTAGCGGGCGTTCTTCACGAAATCATTAACCACAATTTATTGTGGTCACCTAACACTCATCGGTGCTCGTCTAAAAACTGGCTCTCGTCATGTTATATCGAGCTGAAAAGTAAGCGCGTCAATTATCGCTTGCCGTAGAGTCTCGTCGTCTAGCGTCCCGAACGTGCGCCCTAGACGGCGCTTGTCCAGCGTCCTGATCTGATAGCACAACACGATAGACTCTAATGTTAGTCCTGCCGTCCCTGCCGGCAGTAGTGCCTCGTTCGGGTAGATTCGACGACCGGCCTTGCGCGACGTGATAGGAAGCACGTTGACGACCGGAAGAATGTCATTTAAAGAGGTCTGGCTAATGACAAGTACCGGGCGTGTCATCCCCTGCTCGGAGCCAACGACCGGATCAAGGTTTGCGCGCCACACGCTCCAACGCTCGACGCTCATGCGGGCTGCTCGTCCTGATCGGCGTATTTAAAATCTTCCATCGTGGCTGTCACATCAGCGAGGAATAATTTATCGCTCGCAGCATCGCGCATCGCTGCCAGTCTTTCATCCTTTTGAGCAATATCGGAAATACTGCTCTCATCCAACAGTCGCGCAGCAAGTATCCGTCGTTCTTCAAGTGGAAGTTTCCGCGCCTCTTCCAAGACACTTTCTAAACTACTCATTGTTCACTCCTTTAATTCTTATCTAAGGCTTCCAGTGTAGTGCTATCCGTAAATTCTGGAAGCGGTGGAGGAAGCAAAGGCTTCGTGTCGTAATCGTAGTCATGCAATGTTGTTAGTGCCGGGCCAAGCGCCTTCGCCCTCGCTGTTGCTGGTTCTTCATTATACCAATGTCGCCACAAATAAAGCGGTCGGCGATTCGTGATAATTGCAATCATATCGGGATCGCCTTCATTCTCGCCAAGTCGCCTGACCTCATCTGAGGTTAGCAGCCTTCTCTTATGTTCTGTCTGCGAATATGTGTAGCTGGGCGTAATTTGTAGGCTGTCCGTCCGCGATACTTTATCCACTATGGCCGTGGTGTCTCCAAGATCGCGCGAAATTTCTTCTGCGCTCTGGCCAGTGATGCCGGGCAGAATCAACTTTGTTCGCAGATTAACGATGATCGTCTCGCCTCGCTCCGGGCCATAGAGAGCGCGAATCTGCGAAAGTGCTTGTACGCACACGACGAAGGCTAGGCCACGTCCTCTCGCAATGGTAATGATCGTGTCGAAGTTCTGAATGACTCCGATGTTTGCGAACTCATCAAGGAAGAGAGTTACGGGAATTGGCTTGTCGCTTAGTCTACCTTCGGAGAGTTGGTCGAGTACCAGCGTGAAGAAAAGCGCGGAGAGTGGTCTGAGGTATCCCAGATCGCGCTCATGTAGAACCCAATAGATGCCGACGGGGTGCTGCTGTAGTTCCTTAAAATTCGGGGGCTGTAGCTTCGCGCTCGTGAATCTCCTGATTCTCTCATCGGTCATCCAGCGCATACGCGCAATAACAGATGTGAGCATATCCCCTCTAACCTTCTCGCTGGCTTTAGCAGCCGCAGATATAAGATCGCGTGCAATCGGCGATGTGGATTTTTGCAAAGTTGCAATCAGCGCGTTCCCGTTCGGAGCATTGGTTAAGATCGCGTAGGCCGTCGCCGGCGTCGGCTCAGGCTGCTCGGCTGTATGGGCAAAAAGAGCGCTTAGGATTGCGGCCTCTCCATCCAGCCAGAATTGGTCGGTGCGCTTTGTCTGTCCGCTCTCGATGATCGCGCGTGCGAGGCTGTCGGCGAGACGTGCATCCGTTCGGCAGAGTGGAATCCAATTCAGACACTCGCTCGCCTCTGGCTCTGCCGGTGCGTAACGCCGCACGTGCTCGTGAAAACCAGAAGTCATATCCCACAACTCACCCTTTGGGTCAGTACAAACAAAGCTGCTAGGAGTCCACGCAATGCTAGGCATGATAATGCTGCGTGTTTTACCTGAGCCGTTTGGTCCTAAGAGCAGAGTTTGTAGAACGGCGATCTCTCTTGGCAGCGCAACATAATACTTGCCGCTATCAGGATGTGGCGCGAGATAGACTGTGCCTGGTGGTAACAGATTTCCAGCTTGAAAGATGAGGTCAGGGTTGTTGACGATCTCTCCGAATCCGGCGCTGCCGTGATAGGGTGCTGGTGTGTTCAGTCTTTTCTTGGAAGGCCAAAATGTCCACGCTAACCATAAGAAGGGGAGACCCAAGATGGCAGTTGTGAATCCCACTATCATGTACGTCTCCGGTGATCCGTCTCTAAGCTGCACTCCGAGCGCGTTGGCTAGGGGCTGACCGTCTATGCCGATGAATAGCCCTAGCATGATAAGAAATATGCCTAGCATGATAAGAAATATGCCTAGCACGAGAAATATTGTTGCTTTCATCGGTCTCTCCCCTCTATGCGCTCACGGTTGCGCTGACGTAATCTCTCAGCTTGTTGTAGTGCTGCTCGACCTGCCTCAAGCGTTCGTTGGCTTTGCTGAGTGAATCGGCTAATCTCTCGTTCTCCTCGCGTAAGGCCAGGTTCTCCTGCTCCAGCTTCGCCGCGTCGAGCGCGCGAAGTCGCCTGATCTCGGCTTGTAGCTGCTCGTTGATCTCTTCTAGGTCTTGCTTCCTTAGCGCCATAGTTTCGCCTCTCTCGCTCTGTATGTTCTTTCGGGCTGGTCGCTCGGCTGGCTCTCTTCGGTTTGGGTTTCTCTATGCCCTGCGCGCGGGCCTGCTTGTATTCACGCTTCTCAGCTTTCTTAGCTAAGTGGTCGCGTTCGTACTGCTGTCCGTAATGCCGTCCATAGTTCTTCGCCCAACGATCATCCAGAGTTCTGTAGTCTTTATGGTTCAGATGTAATTTCTTATCATTCATCTGGCGAGCATCAATCCAGATATGAGCGTGAGTGTGCTCTGTATCCTGATGAATTGCTGCGGCAGCACGGGCGTGCGGGAAGTTCTCTTTAAGAAATTCTTTGACCTGTTTCCGCGCTTCCTGGGTATCTTCTTTTCTGTCCCAACTGAGAATGCAACGGTAGTGGGTGCGGGCCTCGCCGCCGCCGCGCGTGGGGCGTGACAGCTCCTCATCTTGTCGCGCTTCGGCGTATGAAAGAATGTTGGTGCGCGTCTCGCGGTAGTCAGCTCCTTTTAGCTCATCTAGGTTGTGCAGGTAGATTCCGTTCTCGTCACCGTATGTCCCGCTCTCCCTGGTGATATATGCAGCGTTTTTTCCGCTGGCGCAGGCTCGCGGCTTGGCTGTGAATTTGCAAACTGACCCGCTCATTTGTTTCAATTCTCCCCTTTGGCGACGGCGTAGAAGGCTCTGATAGCTGCGACGGCTAGGAAGAGTGATAAGGGCAACGTAGCCCAGAGAAGTGCTTGTTGAATCCAGTTCATGCTTTCATTCGTTCCTTAATGGCTCTGGCTGCTGCCCGCGTCTCAGCGATGGCGTTTTCAATCTGCGCTACCGAGATCGCGCCTGTTTGTTGATGGAGCCGGGCGGCAATTTGGTTCAAATTGACTCCTGCCTTATGAATCTCGAATAAGAGTTGTGATAGCTCCTTTCGCTCCTCTTGGGTTGCTGGCTGGCCGTCCCGCGTGCCTACGGCCACGAGGTAGCGGCTGATGGATCGCCCGGTCTTCGCAGCTCTGCTCTTGATGGCTTTCCACTCCTGATCTGTGGCTCGGATTGTCGTCCTAGATTTCTCACGCTCTGTCTCTGGCTTCGGTTTGCGACCGGGCTTTTGCCTCTCACTTTTTGTCACGCTCATGGTTGGGGCGGCTTTATTTTGAAGTGCAGGTGGTTTTCCCTCCGGGTGCAACTTACTCAGAGGTACGGCTGATTTCGTCCCGACGCGCGTGCGCGTCGGGCAGGACGTGTGCCCTGCGTAGCGGGCGCACGGCATTTCGCGCTAGCGAAATGCGTATCCTGCCATTATTCTCGCACTAGACTTTCCCCCTGTAAAGAGATTTCTTCCATTACCTGTCTCCCCAAAATGAACATCTTGCGTCTCCTCAAATTATGCCCAGTGTCTCCCCAAATTCAGCGCATCGCCTTCTCATATCGGCACGCCGGTTGCAGCAAGCTAAAACGTGGGTTCCCCCACTGATCTTGGCTCAGTTAGGAGAAAAGCTAACATGCTGTACACAGAAGATGGAGTCAGGAGATCAGTGAGAAATTGCTATACCTATGGTGTAGCTCTTTCCCTGTTGCTCCCCTTTGCGCTCATCGCATCTCTCAGAACTTTCTATGAGACAGAGACACCAATTTTGAGGGTCATCGCGGCGCGCACCTATAACAATTTCCCTTTGGTGGCAGACTGGTGGTGGCGTATGCCTTACCTTAGCGGTTCTAGCCTGCCTGCCAGTGTCTTATTCGTAGTATTGGTTGGAGCCACTGGTACGGGGCTGTTTTTGGTTAGATTAGGATATGCGAGACAGATGATGCTCTGGGAGCAGCGGAGGGAAGCTGAGAGAGGAGCTTTGCGAGATAATATCCGCAGGCGGATTGACTAGATTGGGGTTAGGCGCAGTTGCTTGGGTGGTTGGGAATCTTGGCGCTGCGCGATCAGCTCAGGGCGGCTGACGCCGCACGCTCCGCGTTATGGCGGGAGCGTGCAGCGCTGACCACTAACGCGATTCAGTTGAGCCGGGCGAGTGCTGCCCCGATGTCCCAATTTTCGCGTAAATCGGCTTTGTAGATCGCCGTGTCCAGTTCGTTTAGAGCTGTCCTGAGCGCGGCAGAAATATCCTCCATTGTCTCAAGGTCTAGCAGACCATCATCCGCACAGCGAAGCGCGTAGCGGAGCTGCCTGCGTACCCTTTCAACTGCGGTTGTCTGGACAAGGGTTGAGGTGATAATGT
>MWWH01000427.1_pt1 | contig 12233 bp, 15 predicted proteins | sample 1047231 | NCBI WGS metagenome assembly MWWH01 (sample SAMN06349967, study PRJNA376086) | soil metagenome | isolation source: MG3-2 sample Antarctic (ecotone) soil | place: Antarctica | collected 2015-01-13 | reverse complement strand
TACCTCCGCCGTCGCCGGTCGAAGCGGCGGGCGGTGTGGCCGGGAACGGTTACGGCGTTCACGCTCCGCTCTGCATGTGGATTGAGGGGCAACTTAAAAACGATTCGCTAGAGCCGTTCGAGCGGGTTTCGTTCGAGCGCGTCTTGGCGAAAGCTAAGGCGCTGGCAAATGGATGAGAGTCGTTATCGGACGTTTTGAAAAACCGCCCCGGAGGGCGGTTTTTTTCGTTCTGGGAAATACCGTTGACAGTTTACAAATAAAGCCACTTAATTTAGGCGTCGTAATAAACACAAACCCAATGCCAAATTTCGAGAACTTCTCTGCTTCTAACGCAGCGCAGGAACAAGGGGAACAATTTTTAGAAAATAGTATTGATAGCTACTTAGAGGCTGTAGACGAGGCCATTCCGAGGGTGCATGAAGCACAAAATGTTAGTGAGTTATACGAGGTAGTGAAGCCTTTCTTCCACGAGAATATGGGTGTCTGGAAAGAGGATGGAAGCGACTTGCCGTCGCTAGCAAAAGAGGACGGCCTCGATTCAAAGCAACTTACTATTCGTAGCTGGCTAACTTCGGTTGTAAGTAACCCTTTTAACCGCTCAGATGACGGAAGGGTTCTGGATGCTAACAAGCTGTTTACAACAGCGGTGCGCCATAAAATGCATGAGATGGAGCCTCAGATTAGGGCCGACGCCTACCAATCAGCCACAGAGTACAAAGAGAAAAAGGGGTTCTAGCAAAGAGATATTTAGCAATAAGCTGCATTCTTACGAAAAGTCCGCCCCTGTGGGCGGCTTTTCGATATTCGGCTACGCGCATAGCCGGGTAGCTACTTCTGCTTTTCTAGCCACTCGGTGAAGAGTTCTTCCATAAGGTCGCTGAGGTCTCGCTTGGTGACAATCGCCTGCATCACGGCGCGGTGCGTGTCCTTCCGTATGTATGCGCTAATCTGCGTGTAGGCCGGGTCGCTCCGCTTCCCTTGCCTGTGGCTGGTGGCGTTAGGGGAGTCTGCTGTCTGCGCGGCCTTCTTGGTTCCCTTGCCCTTCGCGGCGAATATGCCCTCGAACTTGCTCTTGCTCACTTCAATATCTCCTTTCCTACGCGCTCGTACTCCTCCCAAGCGGCTGCTGCGCGGGGGTCTTTGGCCTCGGATACCGGGACACCGGCGAGAGCCGCCTTTTGGAAGGCGACGCGACGGGTGATGTGGTTTCTGAATAGCGGCACGCCTCCGCCTTTCAGCATAGCGCGGGCTTCCTCCCCGTCGCGGCTCGGACGCGGCGGCACGATGGTTAGCAACACCCGGTAGGACTTCGCGCCGATGCCCTCTAGTGCTTCCACGGTCTGCCTGAGCGCGTCGAGTGCCAGCACGTCCGGGGTACTCGGCAAGATGAGCAGGTCGCAGCCCTCTACGAGCGTGCTGAGGTCTGCCTCGGCTGGCCGGGCTTCGGTATCTATGACGATATGCTCGTAGTCCCTGCCGTGCCGGGCTAATAGGCGCTCGTCTATGACCTTGAACGGGAGCGTCCCGCGTTGCGTCCAGCCGGTCGCGGAGCGGTTCGGGTCGCCGTCAACGAGCAGGGTAGGGGAGTGCTGCTGTAAGTAAGTGGCGAGGTGTACGGCGGTCGTCGTCTTGCCGACGCCGCCCTTAAATGACGAAACGGTAACAATCAAGTAACAGTCTCCTTTCTATGCGTAGTTGCGTAGCTAAATACTCGGACTGCCGCGTTTCTGCGTAGCACTAAATAAGAGCCGTTTTCTATCACGGCGCAAATGGCAAAGTAAAGTATCGCGTGTGCGGGGCAACCTTCGGCGCACACGCTGCGATTTACCTCTTTCGTTTTGCGGCGGGTCTTTTCTTTGGAGAGGCTTCTTTCCGTTCCACTGGCGCGAACTGCTTGGAAAGCCATGCGTCCACGTTGGCGCGCGGCTGCGTGTACCGCTCGAACGATGCCCGGATGACGCGCTGGCTCTCCTGCGCGTCGGTGGTATTAGAGAAAGGCGGGTAGGCGGTGTGACGCTCGGCCTGTGATGCCATGAGCGCGTCAGTGCCTTTCGAGTAGATGAGCGTCCGCAGATACAGCTCGTAGTCAGGCAAGTTCTCAAGCTGGGTGGCTATCACGTCTGAGGCAAACTCCTTAGCCAAGATAACTGCGTCGTCGCCGCTCACCCGGAAGCTGGCGAGCGTTCCGCAGTTGCCGAAGATGGATGCCACTATCTCGTCGTTATGGCGGCGGAGCTGGGCGAGGGTCTGCGTGGCTACCGTGAGCGAGAGCCGGTACTTCCGGGCTTCGGCAAGGATGGCGGAAAGGTCTATGCCGTGCGTGAAGTTGTGTACCTCGTCAATGTAAAAGTAGTGGGGTATGCGGTGCGCTTCGGGGATGTCCTGGCGGGAGAGGGAAGCAAGATAGAGCTTCGTCGTGATGAGTGAGCCTAAGAGGGAAGCGATGTCTTCGCCTAATGCGCCCTTGCTCAAGTCGCACAGCAATATCTTCTCCTCGTCCATCACGTCGCGGAAGCTGAAGCTGCTGCGGGGCTGTCCGATGACGGCGCGGAGAAGGGGATTGGTCGCAAAGGCCGAAACCTTGTTGAGTAGCGGGGCGGATGCCTTCGCCCTCTGCTCGTCGTCCCAATCATGCTCGTAGGTGCGGTAGAAGGTTTGCAAAACGCCGTCCTGCACGTTGCTAAAGATTCGCTCTCTATAATCCGCGTCGGTGATGAGGCGCAGAATGTCGAGCAACGTGGTCGGTTCGCCCTGAGCGATTAAGGCAAAGCAGAAATTCGTTAGCAGGTATTCGCTCTGCTGTCCCCAGCCGTTCGGGAACAGAGCCTTGAACGTGCTGACAATCGAGGAAACCACTAGGGGCTGGTAGGCGCGCGGGACTTTCTCAAGGATGTTGAGGCTTGCGACGCGCGCAAGGTCAGCGGGCTTGAAGTAAATAACGTCGTTCGTCCGGGAGCGGGGGATGTGCTCCAGGATGTCGTCTATGAGCTGGCCGTGCGGGTCAATGACGGTCACGCCTGAACCCTGCCAGATGTCCCACAGCACCATGTTCCGCATGAGCGTCGTCTTTCCCACGCCGCTCTTGCCGAAAAGCGCGGCATGGCGGGTACGGGCTTCGGGAATCAAATAGCCGTCCTCGCGCTCGCCTTTGGCGCGGGTCTTGTAGCCGATGGGAAGGGGATACATAGCACAGATAACTATGCAGCTATTTGAGTAGCTGTCTAGCCACGGCTTTCTACTGACGCAGCAGTTTCATACCGTATTACGGATTATGTTGTGGTAGCGAGTTTTACAATTCGGTCTAATTGTGGTATCTTGTTTTTATTAGCAGTACGGCATAAGCCGTCTTAATCAGAAAGGAGATAGAGCAATGGCAAAAAGGGGTTCTAGTAGAGTAACTAAAGTGAAGGTGGCTCGCAGTGCGAGTACAGGTAAGTTCGTTAAAAAGGCTTACGCGACGAAGCATCCGAAAACCACCGTGGTCGAGACGATTAAGCGACCAACGCGATAGTAGGGCGCAACCGGCGCAAGAAAGAAGGTGATAGGCGATGGCTTGTAAAACGAGAAGGGTACGGGCTGGTAAGAGGCACGCACGCAAGACCATAAAGGTCAAAGCGCACAGGCGCGCTCGCCCTAAGAAAATACGATGCCGCTAACTAACAACGCTCGCAGAAGCGAGCTACATAACCAATCAGCCCCGTAGCAGGTGAGACACTTGTTGCGGGGCTGGTTGCTTTTGGCGTTCAGTGGCGACTAGAGCGAAATGAGGGTTGATGGATATAGTTGTAGATTATGAGTGCAATTATGACTGACTGTAAGAGATGCGGCGGCAAGGGAACAATTCCATGCAGTAGATGCCGAGGAAGTGGGCTGCATTCGATATTAGCCACCCCTACTATGAATGAAATCTTCGACCCTAAAACCTGCCGAGCATGCAAGGGAAGCGGAGAGCTTAAATGTCCGGCGTGCGAGGGCAACGGGAATGTGATTGGCTATAAGGTTGAAGATGCTGATACATCTGAAGACGCATCACGGCCTGTTGTACCTATAACCACAAGCGAGTTCGGAATCCCAGACGCATCAGCCTTTCGGAAATCACTGGATGCATGCAACCAAGATGGCACTCCTATCTCCGTTATCTTTCTCGATTTGGATAACTTCAAGTCCGTTAACGACAATCATGACCATAAAGTTGGTGATGAGGTTATCGAAGAAGCCCTGACCGTCGTTCAGGGAGTAATAGACTTAAAGGGCAGTCTCTATCATCGGTCTGGTGATGAGATGCTCGTGTTGCTACCAAATTTCAATGATGTTGAAGCGCAGGCGGTCGGTGAACGCATAAGAGTAGCTATTGAGAACCATGAATTTCCGGTAATCGGAAAAGGGCACGTAACGGCGACTCTGGGAATATCAACCTATCCTGATTCGTGTCAAAATTCAGATGAGTTGGAAGTACAGGCTGACAGGGCAGCTATGAGCGCGAAGAAGCGAGGAAAGAATATGGTCGTCCATGCCTCGCAGTTAGATACAAGCAGGGAATAGGGTAATTATTGCTTATCGGCTCCCTGATGCTACACGGGTAGCTGCGTAGCAGGATAGCTATCCTGCTTTCAGTCCTCGAATCACAGACGTTCTACCTATATTCAGCTTTCGGGAAATCTCCGAGTTATTCAAACCTTGTCTCTTGAGCTTCCGTATCTCCTCGTTCTTGAGCGATGCGGTCGCGGGTCTGCCGTGCGCCTTACCCTGCTCCCTGGCGTGCGCGATTCCGGCCTTCACGCGCTCGCGCAATATGTCGCGCTCGAACTCGGCGAAGACGGCGAGCATTCCTGCCATTGCCTTGCCTGCGGATGTGGTGAGGTCTAAGGCTTCGGTGAGCGACACGAACGCTACGCCGATGTCGGTAAGCTCCCGGATAGTGCCGATGAGGTCGGACACCGAGCGTCCCCAACGGTCGAGCCGCCATACCACGATAGCGTCAACCTGGCGGCGTCTGGCGTCTTGTAGCAACTCCTCGCGCTTCGGGCGCGTCTTCGCTCCTGAGCCTATCTCCTGAATCTCGTGCTTGACCTTCCAGCCGCGTTTCTTGGCGTACTCCCGCATCGCCTTCATCTGCATGGGAAGCGTCTGCTGGTCGTGGGTGGAAACGCGGGCGTAGAGTGCGACGTTCATAGGTGTCCAAAAACCCTCTAAAAATGAGCCTTGAATATGCCTGTGTTTACAGGCTTAAATCAAGCATAGCAGGGGATGTCCGAAAAGAGTAGTTATTGGACAGATGCCGGGCGATGCTTTAAGCTATAGGTGTCGGTAAAAGATTCATAAATCAATGCCCAAAACCAACTCACCGAAAATCGAGATCGTCGAAACCGCGCATCCTTACGCGATGCTCGATAACGATCTGCCCACCATGATGAGCCTCGTCTATCAACTGCTTGCTAAAGAGGGCATCACTCCCAAGCGTCCGTTGTTCGTCACGTACTCAGATGACGCAGAAAAGCCGAAAGGGAAGCGACGGCCAAGAAAAGCACAAAAGTAAATAAAGCGAAAAGCCATCCCTGACCGGGTGGCTTTTCTGCTCTTTGTGAGGGTGGAGTGGGAGATTAGGTACTATGCGTTTGTGGTGGCTTCTGTAAGAACGTCGTAATCTTTTTTGCTGATGCGATGAGTGGAGCGAACAAACCAGCCGAAGTTATCTTCATTCTCTCGTCCCTTGAAGGCTTCTAGTTTTTTTCTAACAGTAAGCTCAAATCTAATTGGGTGGTCTAAATAAAGCCGAATATTTTCTAGCCTGAACACCCAAGGATACCTCTCAGGGCGAGGAAGCCAGTCGTGTAGTGTTTCTTGAGGTGGTGATGTGACTCTGGCATGTCCGACTACTCCCTTTTTAGCAACGTAGAAGCATATCCAGTCGCCAACTTTGAGAGCCTTTCTGCCGTGGGAATGCCAGCCGAAGGCATAAGCCTTTCTTTCGCCGACAAGGTTTTGAATTATTGTCTCTGCTGTCTGTGTGCTAGTGGAGCTGACGGGTGTAATCCAAAAATCGCCTTCATCCCCGTTATGACGATCTTCGTGTTTATAATCTGCCATACCTAAGTTCGTGGACATTGTTGCCTCCCAACGATTAGTTTGGTGTAAACAATTACATGGCGGACAATACTAGCGCATTATGAACGGCAGTAAAGGATTTCTAAAAAAATGCCTTTTCCAGAAAAAAAGCCTAAGTCTAGAACAAGATTGAACGAGGAGGAGATATTGCGGCTAATAGAAGTTGTACATCATTATCTCAAGGATAATCCCGCTATCAATAATCGCACCTTAAGAGCTATTTCAGGAATCAACTACGATCAGGCTATTCACTTTTTCAACCACATGGTAGAAGCCGAACTACTTTCAAGAGAAGGGAAGGGTAGTGGCATTAAATACACCCAGCCGACTAAATCCAATGAAGTTTGACCAAATCAATGTTTATTTATTTTGAGAAAGTCCCTTCGATAAATTACTATGCTTAAGACTTTTTCTCTCTGAAACGACATTTTCATGCCCAAAAAAGAGCTTGGTGAAGCACCATTCCCGCCTGTTGTAATAGTAGATACGGCTAGCCCTATTTCATCAGAGCAGCTAATCGAAACACTGCGGGATAGGCCGGACGGCGTAACCATCTGCGTGCGGAGTGATACAGGCCACGAAAACCGGGGCGGATATTTCTTTCATTTGAAGCCGACGGATGACACCTTGAGCGATTGCGAGATTCATAACTTCGAGCAAATTCTGGTCGCAACTCTGCCTTTGGATAAGGCTACAGCGTTTGTTAATCACTGCACTGGATTAGCTTTTGATGAATGGTCTTTCCAGTTCTGCCAGTCCGTCGTTAATTTCCGCCTTGACCCTGACTGATCCGCTTAGGCTTCTTGCCGGTCCGTATTTCCGTTAGCTTGCCTCCCGCAAGCCCGTACTCTTTCCAAGCATACTTATCCGTCATCGTATATACGCGCGTGGCCGTTAAGCTGGTGAGGACTGCCTTACGCTGCTTGGCTGTACCGACCGCGGAAGAGAAGAGAAAGCACACATCGCCCGACGCCCACCCCATACGTTGATCGCCCAGGGTGATAGGTTCGACGGTAGCTTGACCCGATAGGCCGGGAAGGAACAAGTGCGCCAGCGAATCGAAACCTGCGGTGATGGCTCCCGTCTTAAAGTCGAGGTAGTCGGCGATAGTGCGGGATACGATAGGTGACATCGGCGGGGCATAGGCAAAGCCCTCCTGCCAGATACGTAGCAGTTTTCCGTAGTTTCCCTCTTCCTCGTTATATGTGCCGTCTCTGCAATTGACGGCGTACCGGAGATCGAAGCCTTGCAAACCGTCGCCCAAGTCCTCGGGCGGACGATTCAACCAATAACAATCACGGATTAAAGCAAGCGATGCTGCATGAAAGACAAAGGCACGCTGAATGTAGACTGCCCTGTCCCAGGTAATGTCGGTCGGGTCATACTGCCAGTCCCATAAAAACACAACGACAAAATCCGTCTGTGGATGGAGGTCTTTGCGGAGAGTGTCAAAGTTCGCCGATTTTTCTTCAGCTATCGTCTGAAGGCACTTCACCTCGAAGCGCAAACCCCGCTCGCCTGTGAATTGTCGGATTTCCAAATCGGGGAAACGATTCGCCACGACGTAGCTACAGAACAAGTTTGGGACTTCGTAATCCTCGAGCAGTTGGCTGGTAGTGCTGGCAAGCTCGTACTCAACGATTAGACTGACTCGGTTGCGAACGTCGGTTAAGTTACGCTCGTTCTCCGGTATCTTCTCGCCGGCGTAAATACCTATCCGCCTTCGTCTGTTAGTCGTATTGAGTATGGTAACGACCTCTGGAAGAAACGTATTCTGCATCCAGTCGAGCGCGGCGAGCGGAGCAGCTTCACCGGCGAGGAAACGTCGTGTGTCTTTTGGGTTTAAGGTCATTATTTTGTTCCCACAAAATCAACAGCCACTTTTTGCACAGAATCGGCCAGCAGGGCTTGCGATTTCGCGTGTAATTTTTTAGCGTCGACTTTTAAGTCTCTGGCCGCCTCCTGTGCGGCAAGATATGCGGTTTTGATCTTCTCCTGCTCCTTCTGAGAAGGTACGGGAATCTTCACTTGAATAAGCTCTCGTCCGCTAATGCGCGGGCGTCCGATCCCTGCGACAAGGTGCAAAATCTGCCCGAAAACGAAATCTGTCCGCAGTAAGACGCTCAATAGTAGCGGGTCAACGATGGGGTCGCCCGCTTGATCTCTTTTTACGGATAGCACTGTGCATTCCGAAGAAGCATAGCCCGGCTCAGCGAACTCCATGAGCGCGACCTTCCGCAAGTTCGGGCGCATCTTGGCAAAAAGGATATTGCCTGGCTCGTAGATTTTCACTGCGCTTTTTAGCGAGTTGGCCGGGGTCGCTTCCTGCTCGGCTTTCCCGGTATGCGGTTCAATATTCGCTAATCCGGTGTAAGGAATAACCGTGTCAACGAGTTCCTTTGCGGGAATGACGGTAACGGTCTTGTGATCGCAAATTTCGCCAAGCGTCCGCAGAGGGTACTTACAGTGTGCTATCAGCTCTTTACTCGCCCAGCGTGACGGGTGGTGATACTGGAAGTCTATGCGGTGGCCGTTCTCATCTTCTGCGAAATTGGCGGCAACGTCGGCAACGTAAATATTGTCCCCGGCGACGACCTGCTCGCCCAAGTGCGCCTGCCATGCGGCGAGGATGGCGGGAAAGTCACTATGAATGTAACTCCTGCCGTCGCGCTCGTAACGGATGTCCTCGTCACCGTTGGGCTTGCGCCCTACGTTATCGGCTTTCGCAAAAAAGACCGAAGTATTGTTATCCGTTGAAGTCCGTTTCTGCAAAACCAGGATAGACGAATTAACATTTGCATACGGCATAAAAGCCGTTTCGGGCAGGCTGACGACTGCCTTCAGGTCGAAGTGCGCCGTTAAGTATTGCCTTACATCAACCGCATGGGACAAGTTCAGGACGCCCTCATCGAGGATGATAGCTAGGGTTCCGTTTTCACGGAGCAAGGCATGGCAACGCTCTAGGAACAGAATACCCCTGCGACGTGATGATCTCCCCGCTCCTAACGTCATAGTGTCGAGCGATGCCTTGTCCGTGAAGTCGCTTCCGAACGGCGGGTTCGTAATGATGGCATCGAACGCATTAAAGTAAGTTTTCGCATTCTGACCAAGCGTGCCGCCATTGGGCAAACAGACAGTATTGATTTTTTTCGCGTCGTGTAGCATCAGGTTAATTCCTGAAACCCAAGACAGGCGCTCATCAATTTCGATGCTCGTTACGGAACGGTATTTGAGCTTTTGACGCGCTATGCTGACTAAAAATCCGCCTGTCCCGGATGCGGGATCGCATACGTCCCCGTGAATGAAAGGCGCGAGCATCGAGACGATAAAGTCAACAATATGCGGCGGCGTGAAAAACTGCTGATGATCGCCCTTGTCGAAAGTGTTTCTAATAATTTCTTCGTAGGCCAGTCCTTTAATGTCGAACTTTGACTGAGCAAAGTTGAACGGGCGCAAAGCGGCTATACACTCAGTGATAGTTTGATCCGAGCATTCCAGCACGGCAAATCGCGCCGGGATGATGTCTCTATACTGAGCGGCAAGCTGTTTGTAGTATTGGCGAACCTCTTTTGGTTTCGGCTGTGCCTTTATATTAGTAAACGGTGTTTCCGCCGAAGGATCGTTTTCCCTATCGGAGAGAACCTTTGCAAACAGCAGCTTCGTCAGTTCGTCAAAGCGCGTGATGATATTGCTCTGACTATCTGTGTTGCGGATGATGTTATGTAGGCGTGAGATAAGTTTCCGCACTCCGCGCACGTCTAACTCTGTTGAGGTGGTATCTGTTTCTGCGGATTCTTCCAGGAACAACCCGATTTGAGCCTGAAGCCTTTTTAGTTCCTCTAGATCATATAGCCTATATCCGTTAATCGGATGTCGAGAGGCAGTAAGTTTACCTGCTTTATCCCAATTTCTCAGGGTAGCCTTGCTGACGCTTAGAAGCTGTGCGGCTTCGGCAAGGCTTACTTGACGCGAATCTATTTGTAATGTTTTGCTCATTAGCAAACATTGTAAGACCTTGTCGTCTGAAAAATCAAGTAAGTTCTAATTTTGGGGTGCAAGTAGCTAGAGTAGCTTTAACCTTTCCAAGTCCGCCAACGTCCACCCGGCCTGTTGCTCGATGATGATTTGCAGAGTCTTCTGCGGAATGGGTTTCTCGTGATGCATCGAAACCGTGACCCTTCTCCCCTTCGGGTCTTTGAAGTGAGCATGAGAGCCTTTCTGGCGTGCCTTTATGAAGCCGTCGCGGAGCAATGCGTTTTCGAGTTCGCTTGGTTTGACGTTCCTTAACCGCTTGTAGTCTATCGGCATCAAAAAAGGTGAGATTCGATAACCTCACCTTAACGCCTGCATTGAAGTATGCAACTACCTAAACGGCCACCTCGATCTGTCGAACTTGAACGTGCGGCGAGAAATTTTCAGACTGGATCGGGAGCGGCTTCCCTTCCTCCTTGTACTCCTCGATCAGCATTTCGACCACCTCGATCATGTTCTTGATAGCTTCCTCTGCCGTATCCCCGAAAGTTGCCCCGCCCACCGTGGCGAGTTCGGGAACGTAGGCGCTCCATCCTTTTACTATGGGGTCATATTCAAGGATGGCGTTTAAGTTGTAATACTGGGGCTTCCTCATGGTTCCTCTCATAGGCGTAAGTCTATACCCTTTCTTAGTCGGCTACGCAACTACGCGGATAGGAGTATATTTTACGGGGTAAAAATAGCTTCACCGTCCCAATCCTCGAAGTGAAGCGATAGAGCTTCCTCTAAATTCAATTTTAATTCGTCGAGTGTCTTTCCTTGCGTGACTACTGGCAAGTCAAGGCACTCTGCAACGTAGTAGTGTTCGCCTTCGGTGATCCGAACCTGAATAATCCGCTTCATACGCCAATTGTGCGCGGGTGTCTCGGAAAAATACAAGCAAGCTCAGCCAAAATGCCTGAAACTGACTCTCCGTGAAATCAAAAAGAGTAGGGGTTGTCCCCTACTCTCCTCTCTCCTTGCGGAAGTGGTCTAGTGCCTCTCTAGTTACCGTCGTCGTCCTGATCGGTGCACGGGCAATCTTCGTCGTAGCACTCCGTTTGCAGTGCTTCGTACTCAAGGAAGAGCGCGTCGTACTCCTCAGTGGCGTGTGCTTTCCGTTCGAGGGCGGTACTCATATCCGCGAGCAGTTGCTTTGTGCGGGCGTGTCGTTCGATGGCATGCACCGGCGGCCTCCTTTCTGTTCCGGTCAATTTCGCTTGACGGGCTTCATGTGGCTCTGGAAGACGGCGATGACGGTCAAGGGTTCGTACTCCTCCATGACCTTCCTGTATTCGCTATGCTCCTTTCTGAGTCTTCGTTTGAACCGATAGACCGCGCAGCGTGCGTGGCATCCGGTCACGTGCTCGAAGACGGGATGAATCTCGAACAGGTCGAGATAGCCGATGATGGTGTAGCGGCGTTTGGCACACTCTCCTCTCCGCGTGTGCGCGGAGGAAAGCACACTTTCCATAGGGTTCTCCTATTCTCCGCGCTCCTTGCGGAAGCGGTCTAGTACCTCGCTCATCGTGCCCTGCTTGAAATAGAGATCGCGTTCGACGGTCAGGCCGTGAACAGTGGTGCTTTCTAGTTCGGTAAGGCTGAAGTTGCCCCACTCCTCGAATTCCCCGATGACGTAGCCAAAAAAGATAAAGTCCTCCTCCTCCTGTTGGCCTTCTGTGACAAACCACGTCCAGCGTCCAGCGGGAAAGAAAAACTTGGCATATACCTTCGGGTCTTTGTTGCCCTCTTGGGCGTAAAGCTTAGGCAGTTCCGCGCGCAGTTCGGGCGTTAGCAGTTGCATACGCTTCTACTCCTTTTCTCTCGTATTGAATTGGGAAGGTTAGGGGTGAAGGGTAGAAGACGGCGGGAGTAAGTCAATACTTAGCTTTTCAAAAACTACCGTCCAACGCGCGCGGGAAAAGTAGAGAGTCCCGCGCGCGTTTTTGGCTCGCCCTCTCTACGGGGCTAAACAAATACCGATCCAGCGAAACGCTCTCGCGGCCTTGCCTGTGCCGCTCCTGCGGGGGCGTGGGTTACACGTCGCGGCGGTCGGACGGGGACAGTAAGCAAATTGATAACGTGCTTCCTGCAAGGGGTAGTAAAGCGCGGGTAGG
>MWWH01000426.1_pt1 | contig 12264 bp, 17 predicted proteins | sample 1047231 | NCBI WGS metagenome assembly MWWH01 (sample SAMN06349967, study PRJNA376086) | soil metagenome | isolation source: MG3-2 sample Antarctic (ecotone) soil | place: Antarctica | collected 2015-01-13 | reverse complement strand
CTTCACCAAGCGGCAGTGTCTTGAGTACCTCAAGAGCGATGAGCTGAATCTTGAGTCAATCAGCCGCGACGGTGAAACGATGCTACATAACTATGGAGGTGAGGCTGTGGTGCATGACACGGTGACTGTGAAAGGCGCCTACAGAGGACGCGACATCAGCGGTCAGTACCGGTATCGGTACGCGGAAGTTTATATCAAGTGGCCGGGGTATTGGCAGGCAATCAACTGTCAAATGCACCCCATTAACCACACGCGCCCCCTTCTTTAACGGTATCACTACGAACAATCCAAGCTCATAACCGTCTCCAGGCCCACTTCGAGCATCGAGTAGAAAAGGGAAAGCGGCGACCGCCTCTCTCAAGTGGTCGCCGCCTCTTCTCACATTCCTGTGAGGCCGCGTCGAATGTCCTTCACCCCATCCGACGCGCAGGCGGACACATTCAGCACCCGCCCTTGTTGGTCGCGCACTATACGCCCGCCTTCGGAGAAGCGTCAACGCCGGCCTGTGTCCCAAGGCACCTGTCCTACCACCCGGATTGGTAGCTCCACGAAGGAGTCTCGAGAGGCTCGCCCCGCTTCTTCCCGACGTACAAGGCGAGTGCCACGGCCAGCACAAGATCGTCGTGCGCACCTTCGCGCCATGCGCCGTAGGTGTCGTGTGCCGCCTCCGTGATCTTCACCTGAAAGTCTTGTAACTCCCGCACCAAAGTGCCCGCTTCCGGTAGCGCCTCCGCGATCTTCAATTTGTCAGTCTGCAAAGCCACCTGTACGATTGAGACAAGGTCACGCTTCGGTACAAATTCAACGCCCCTGTCGTAGTTAACAGTTGCGCCGCCCGTGATATGAATCGGGTAGAGAGTGGCGCTAAGGCGCGCCTGCCGGAACAGGTCAACGACCGGCGCGCCGACGCCCGTTTCGTCTACGGCGAGGCGCGGCGGAAAGTCCGCCAGCGGCGGTTGTTTGAGCATCGCGGCAACAGACGCCACTATCGCCGGGTACGGTGTGCCGAGTGCGAACCGCTCTAAGTGGCGCGCTTGGAAGATCGCCTTCTCCGCTTCGCCGTGACGCTCAAGGATCACGAGGGCGGTGTAATCTTTGGTCTGCCCCAGATCGAGGCCGACGGTGTACTTCGGCGCGGTGTCATATTGCGGCTCATGGTTATAGCTCATCAGTTAGTCTCCGAATAAAGGTTCGATTTTCGGGTCAAGCGCCCGCTGGATGTCTTCGTAGCGGAACACGGAATCAACGCTCTCGACAAACTCACACATGTACTCTTGCCTATACCACCGATCGCCGATTGATTGCCGTTCCTGTTCTAACCACACGCGCGGGATGCGCGGGCAATCATTCGCCGTCACTTTCGTGCGGTGCCAGTCTGCGCCGCCTTCCGTCCATTCGTGAAAGAAGAATCCGCGCTTGCCGAACGGTGTCGAAAGCAGAAGGATGTCGCCGCCCGATACAGCGAGCATCGGGCGGATTGCTTGATACAGCTCATCAGACACTCTTGACGCCTCATCAACGATGAGAAGAGAGACGCCGCTGAAGCCTCTGATGGTTGCTTCCTTACCCGGCAGCGCGCAAATTCTTGAGCCGTTCGTGAACTCCAATTCGAGCGCCGATTCAGATGCGAGCGGCGCCGGGAAGGGAAGCGCGGCGAGCGCGTCTTTTACCTTCCTGAACAGTTCTTTGCTCTGGCGGTATGACGGCGCGAGAAGTAGGACGAGTGATGCGGGTGTGTAGAGCGCCCGGTGAAGCGCGCGGATTGCCGAGACGGTGCTTTTACCGCCTTGCCTCGTGACGAGCAGAATAATTTGATGTGCTGTGCTGGTGAGTACAGCGCGCTGCCAAGCGTCTAAGGTAAAGCCGGCGTGCGCGGCGAGCGTGACGGGTGAGAGCGCGGGCGCAACGTCTCCGCCCAACAGCACGGCGCGGGCGTGCAATCGTTCAAGCTGTGCGGCGATGTTCATGCTTGCCACTTGCGCTTGGTCTCGAGCAACGTCTTGATCTCGTCCATCTGGTCTTGCAACTCGCGCACTTCAATCGCCTTGAACGAGTGAGTCAGGATCGCTTGCGCCGCCGCGTTCTCGGCGAAGAAGTTTCCGCAATTAAGGTTGCGCTCCAAAGTCTCGACGGCGCGCAACGTAGCGGCCTGTAGCTTCGTGATCGCCGAGTCAACGACGGCGCGTTGCACTTCGCGATATCGCTTCTGGAAGTCATCACGCTGAAGCCATCTCCAAAGCGAGCGCTCCGAGACGCCGCAACTTCGCGCGGCCTCGGCAATCGTCGGGTGTTCGAGTAGCGCAGCAATCGCCTGCTCGGCCTTTCGGGTTAGCTTTGTCGCACCCCCCTCATGTGTGCCATTAGTCGCCATAGTCTGTCATTTCCGCCGCGCATCATCTAAAGTGTGAAGCTATGGAACAACGAATAATAGATTTCATGTTCGGCTTAGCTCAGCAAGAAACAACTGCAACACGTTATTACCCTCGGGATGTTGGCTCACTTGACCCGACAGACTTCGCCCAAGACTTAGACACACTCCGAGGCTTGGCTGCTAAGGACTTACTACTCCTCACCGACCTTGACCAAAAGAGACGCGGCATAAAGGTCGAGTTAACTGCTCTTGGCCGTGTTTGGGCTGCAACGCTTTCTACGCAACCTAATTCATAAATGCTTGAGTTAATTTCAATACCCATCTATGCACGCTTTATGCACCTTTTTCGGTGCAGGCGACTGTTCCAAAGCCGGCACCGTGCCCAAGCGGTTGTGCTTCGCTTGGCTTTGGAGCAGTAGGATTTCAACAACCCATAATGCTGCTAATCGGACGCGGCCTCGTCAGCCGGTCTGGTCTGAATTGCACCGTCTCCCACGCGCGCCAAAGGCACCCAGACGGGCGGCACCGGGCGGGCGGGACGAGACTTCCGACGCACCCGCTCCCGCTCGTGCGCGAGACTTCCCGCCGCCGTCTCTAGCGCCTGCGCGTAGCCGAGAGGCATCGGGGAGTGACGCATCTCATGGCGGTCCCAAGTCCGCTCCCCGCCGCGCAACCTCGCCGCCGCGCGCGACGCCTCGGTGTAGGTCGTGCGCAGTTCAATTACCTTTTCCGCGAAGCCGGCGAGCGAGCGCCCCGCCTGTTCACGCAAGGCGTCGTATTCGCTTTGCGTGCGCTCCATCAAAGCCGTTAGGTCTTCGATCCGCGCCGCCTTCGCCTGCTCCGCATCTGTGGCCTGTGCCTGTGCGAGTCTGGCGCGCAACCTCTCCAACTCGCCGTCGGCTTCGTCCACGACGCCGGCGAGCGCCGCGTGCGTCGCCTGTGCGGTGCTCACGTCCGAAGCCGAAGCCTCGCCGCTCAAATGCCGCCGTCGCGCCGACTCCAATTCACGGCGTGCGGTCGCTGCTTCCGAAGCCACCCGCGCGCGCCGCTCCTGCAATTCGGCAATCTGCTTTTCTATTTGTTTAGTCTCTGTAGCCATGAGGGCGTGTTTCCTTTCTCCATAACTTCCCGGACGCGCGCACGGCGCTCCAGTTCGGCGGCCTGTTTCTCTTTCGCTTCGCGCCTGATCTTGTCGTAGATGGATTCTTTCTCTTCCGGCATCGTTACTTCTCCCCTTTCTGTGTCTTTAGCTTTGGTTGGTTTGCTCCCAAACTGAATCCGATATCGGCTATGCGTATCCTGCGTCCTGTTAAACGCTTTTTTCATGCCGCTAACAACCTTCCGTAAGCTTCATTCAATCGCTTCATCATTTCCTCATTCCCGCCCTTGTCCGGGTGATTCAGCACGGCCAAAGCCCGGTACGCCGCCTTGACTACTTCGGGCGGTGCCGAGGGCAATAGGTGAAGCGTCTGGTACGGATCAACTGGCTTTGGCCGCTTTGGCTTCGGTGGCGTCCACTCGGCTTCCGGGTCTTCGTAAGTCTCGCCGTCGAGCCATTCGACTTCGGCGTAAAGATTCGCGCGGCAGTATTCCAGCCAGCGTCGCATCCTTCCCGTTGCGTCTTCGTCAACAAACCATTCGCGCGTCGCCGGGTTGTATGAACGCATGTCGGGCGTGATAGATGACTTCAACGTGTCAATGCAGAGGCGAAAGGCATCCGGGTTGTCGCTCTTGAGTTTGATGTGAAAGCCGCTGAATGTTCGCGCGATGTAGATTGTGGTCATGCCGCACCTCCTTGCTGGCACTGTTCACCGCGCGCGTACTTCCGCGTTGTGCGCTGTACCATCTCCCACAACTTTCCATCGGTTGCGCCCCGGTCGTCGCCGGCGGCGCATCGCGTGTCCCTGACTTCGCGCATCTGTTCGTACAGGGCGCGCGCGTCCGTCGCAAAGCCGTGTATCCAGCGCCCGCACATCACGTCGCGCAAGCCAATGTGGCGCTCGCCGTCGGCAAATTGGCGCCCGCCCGCCGAAGCGTATGCCCGGCCTCTGGCGGCCTGAAATCTAATCGGCTCCGGCACGCGCTCACCTTCCGCCGCTTTGATTATCCGTTCTTCCATCCACGCGGGCGCCTGTTCAATATCCCGCCCGTTGTCAGCGCCGTAAGTTTTCCCCGAGACGTGATCGCCGCGCGCCGCGACGATCTGACCGCCTTCCCCTTTGACATCTATGCCGGGCGCTAATTCGGCCTTTAACTCCCCGTTGCCTTTGATCGGCTTCGACAACCAATAAAGCTTGTGCCAGCCGCCGCCGCCGGTCGTCTTCTCCCTTGTGGTCGGGAACGCCTCATCGCCGTAGTGCTCGATCAAGTCGCAATACGATTCGCTGCCGCCGTTGCGCGGGTCTATGTCCACGCAAATAATGTTTCGCTCTCCGCCCATCCGTTGCCCGTAATTGATGCGCGGGTCTTTCGCACACCACATCCTGACTTTGGCCGCGTCGAGCGTCGCGCTATGGATGCCGTTCGGCGAGAAGCGCGGGCAAGGGTGTTTGCCGGGCGTCCTGCACTCCGACCCGTTCGGGCAATCGCACATGCCGTCGGCGACTCCCCAGAGCGCGAGAACGGGGATGCCCTCGGCGACGGACGCGAGCGCCGCTAAAAGCTTCGGCGAATCGCCTTTTTCGTCGGCCTCAAAATTAACTTGTTGATTCTCGGGAGTTTGCGGCGGGGGCATCCGACAATCTGTCGGATGGTCTGTCGGATGGGCGGCCTCCGACACCGTGTCGTCGCCTGTGGAAAACTTTTCAGAATTGTCGGATGTGTTATTACCCTTTGCGCTGTTTCCTGTCTCAACAAGCCAATCCACATTGGCTTGGTATTCCGCTTCCTTCGCCAAGCGGTCGCGCTCCAATTGTTCGCGCCTGACTTCGGCGGCCATCCGACGATGGCGACGCTGTGAGGCTTCCAACTCGGCCAGAGGATCACTACCGGCCTTTGCCACTGCCCAAAGTAATGCTTCCGTCATGGTGTCAATTTTCGTGCGCATGCCTTTGATAACGGCGTCGTCCGTGACTGATGAGCCGTCCGACTTGTCGCCCTTCTCCGGCGTTGTGCGAATGGGCAGCTTGGCGATGGCGCGATCTATCAATTCATCCGTGACGGCTCTGGCCGGATTCTTCTTCCACTCTTCGGACGCTTGAGCCTCGGTGAGCGCCCACAGCGCCGCCTCGCCGATGTAGTCGTGATGGTAAGTCGTGACGATGGTCGTGACGCCGTTGGCGCGCTCGATCTCGAAGCACTTGCGCCCGGCTTTAATTTCCGCCGCTTTGAGCGCGTCGAGAAAGCGTCCCATGCACACGTCGGAGTTTTCTTCCCTGCCGGCGAAGTTGAAATGAGGCGCGGCATACTTATGCGGGATGAGCGCGGGAAAGCTATGCGTCTCGCGCCCGTTTAAGAGTCCGTGAAGGCCGGCGACACAGCGCGCGGCCTTGTCTGGAAAGCCCATGCGCCCGGTCATGCGGTTGATGACGTGCTGAAGCTGCTGCTGGTTGGTCTTGATCTTGCGCGTCTCGCGGGCGGTGACAAAGACGTGCGCCGGCGTGGGTGCGAATGAGGAGGGCTGTGCGCTCATGCCGCTGCCCTCCGATCAGCCGCGTCGTGTTCGGCGAAGCGTCGGCGCTCTAGCTCGCGCTCGTAAGCGGCGGCACTCCGCGCGAGGGCTTCGTAAGGGTCTGGATCAATGCCGGAGCCTGCCGGCGGGATGGGTTCGCCGGGTCGCCAGTGCGTTTTGTGGTTGTTTTCGGTGTGCGGGTGGTTTACTATTCGCATAGCCTGTTCTCAGTCCTTTCGTCCAAAACAGGTATTAAGAAAGCCGCCGGGGGTCGTAGCCCGCGCGGCTTTCGCTTTTCATCATGCGGCCTGCGGAGTTGCCGTCGTATTACGTTCGAGATAGGCTGCTGCGTCCTTCGCATCTACAAGCATCTTTGATCCGACGCGGAAGCCTCTTAACTGGCCGGAGCGCACAAGCGCGCGAACGTGGTGCGAAGTGCATCGCCATTGCATTGCCAGTTCGTTTGGAGTGAGAAAGTTTTTCGCCAAATCTGACATCGCTTTTTGCTCCAAAACAAAAATGCCCGTCCTTAAAGAGACGCGGGCGCGAGCGGCGCGCGAGGCGTCAAACTAAGGGCGAGCGTGGTGGTAGGCCAAAGGCCTGTTACGTGGCTCTTGAAATTGTCAGGTCTGCCGTAACTAAGATTTCGGTTGCGGCAGTGATAGCTCTTGATATAAGCTCTCATCACTGTCAATGCTGGCCTTTGAGTTAGTGTTGATTTCGATACGGGGCGGGAATAGCGAATCGGGACGCCAATCTTTCATCGCTGTTCTCGCTCTTTCGTTTATCACTTCAATACCTATCATTCCGCAGTATACACACTTTTAAGTGCCAGACAAGCTCTATTTCTTTCGTAATTGCTAGGCACTATTACAGTTGGGCGTACAGTATTCGCTAAAAATACTGTACGCTTTTTAGTTCTTTCCAATTTATCTTGAATCGAGCGAGAAGTACCCTTAGTGCCTCTCCGGTCGGTGGTGCCTTGTCTGGGAACGTGATTTTTAAGATGTCAGTTACGCTGTTATAAGTGACGGTCCTCTCCCGCTTAATAAGTTCCTTTTGCGCGTCCATGACCGCGTGGACAAGTTCTTGCCTTTCCCATCGGGAAGGCTGGCCCGACTCCTTAAGACCTAAGCGCCGTTTAGATCGGTCCCTTTCCGTCAGTTCTATATATTTCAATATTGATTCTAATTGCTCACTAGTCGGGGTGGATCCGTCGCCGCGTTCTGAAGCAATTAGTGTTTCAGCTTTGGCTAAAGCTTCCATTTCAAGCGCGTAGGTAGCTAAAGAAATTTTTTCTGGAAGGTGCTTGAAGAAGTACTCAACGGCGACTTTCATCCGCGCGATTGCCCCGCCAAGTAACTTCTCCCTGCCTCCGGGAGCGTCAATCTCTCTTTGTAGTTTTTGTGCCGTATCAGGATCGGCGTTGAAGTTAATTCCAAACTTCCCCTCTTTGATAAGAGTTTCGGCATCCACTTCATATCCTTTTTCCCCTAGTTGTTGTTTGAGGCACACACGAAGAAGATGTTGCTTCATGTACCCTGTACTGCACTGGAGCGTCATTATAGGTAGGCCGTCAATCATCATTCTGTACTCCCACCCCTTAGCATCTAACAGCCTTCCGTGGAAAGCTTCAACGTCTCCCTGAAGAAGAGTATTTGGCTTTTTTTGTTTCTTCACTGTAGCTCCCTGTGGCCTCCCCTGTTTAGAGCATCGGCCCGCTGCATCACACAGGGTTGTGATCTTGTCCCCGCGTTAGCTAGACGCGGGTGAGGCGAGCCGAAAGTTTTCAATCACGACAAGCCTTATCGCCCGGCAGTCGCTATTTGACGAACGGGAAATGCTCGCGCAACTCTTTCTTCAGGTCGCGCAAATCCGCCCGCATCTCGAATGTCGTAGAGGTCACGCGGTCGAGGAGTGTCTCGCTCCGGTCGAGGCGCACGTTAACCTGCTCGGCTTGCTTCCGCACCTCGGCCACCTCCGCGCGCGTCTCCACGATTTCCGTGAGCGCCTGCTGCCAGATCGGTTTGGTGTCGTACTGTTTCGCCTCTAACCTTTCGAGTCGCGTGTTGAAGTCGGCGCGCATCTCGCTAAGCATTGACAGCACGCGCTCCTCGAAGGGGCGGGCGCCGTTCTGCTCTTGAGTTGTTTCTTCGCTCATCCGTTCCCTTTCTTTTTGCGAAAGTGTACTTCACTACACCTTTGGCTTCGAGAAGCCTTTAACGTCGGACCGACACTGCTCAATCCATTTCCCGATCATAACTCGTCACTTTCCATCAGACGCCATAGGGTAATGTCCTGCGGCGCCCAAGCAATGCGCGCGCCGCTTCTCGCATCAGGAGGCGTCTCGGCCACAAATTGACCATTTCGGTAATAGCCCTTGAACGTCCGCCGCCCTTTTCCGCTCGTGAACTCTAATCTGCCGGAGTTCTCTTCCGGTAAACGAGCTTTAGTTTCAATCCATTCGCTCACTTCTTACCTTTTCTTACCGCTCATTTTGCGAAAGTGTACTCACTACACCTTTGGCGACGACAGTCGCTCGAAAGCCTCTCCGCATCTGTAGTGTCCCTTAATAAATCTTACAGCCTGCCAGCGCTGGCACCTGTTCGCCCGAAAGCCTCTTTGCATTAAACGGTGCGCGCACCACTTTCACCGCCTTCCTTACTTGCCGAAGTCGTTTGGGTCGAAGTCATTCATTTCCTTGCGGAAGTATTCTTCAAACTCTTGATCATCAAATCCTGCATTGTCGGCAACCTCTTGTTCAAGCACCCCTGCAATCTTTTCTAGCTTTGCCTGAATCTCGCGAATCCACCCCAAACGAACCTGCTTCTTCTTAACTTTCCAATGACGTGTGATGTGGGCCACATCATCAAGTTCCGGTGCCTTGCGTATCAGGACGTAAGAACGTGCCAGTGCCTTATCCCACTCCCCCGCCTTGCTCCAGTTTTCGTGATCATCACCAAACGCGGCGCGGCGTAGCCCGCCTGTGAATCCCTTAGCCGCTTTATCAAGTTCTTCGCGGTCCCGTCTGACGGCTTCTTTGGCAGGTTTTTCCGCTTCCTTAAGCGGCTTGCCGGTACGCAGCTCTGTCAGTATTAGCTCGCGGTGCTTTTTCGACGGCCACTCAGAAATTTCCTTTGCGACTTGGATCGTCAATTCCCCGTCTCGGACGAGTGGCAACAGTTCGGGAGCACGCGACCTGATTGTCTTAGCGTCGCTGACATATTGACGGTTTGTACCGACGAGTGCGGCGACTTGCGCGTCTGCACGTCCGAAACTTCCGTCAACTTTTTGACCAATGTCTGTCCGCGTGCCTTGCCTTCCTTTCGCTTCTCGCGCTAGGTGCTTCTCTACAACCAGCGCGGCCACCGCTTTCTGGCTACTGCTGAGGTGACGCCGGTGAAGGTTTTGGGACAAGACGAAATCCACCACCGTACCGGCACCGTCCCACTCGCGTGTGGTCGGTTCAATACCTAACTCAAGACACGCGCGATAGCGGTTGCGCCCGTCGATGATCTTGCCTTGATGGGTCCATATCGGTTCGAGCTGGCCGTGCTGCCGGATGTCATCTTTCAACGCCGCGAACTCATCATCGCTCATCAGTGGAAACAGGTTTGCGGTGCTGCTAAATTCCAAGACGCTGCTACTCACTTCTTACCCCTCTTCTTACCGTTCGATTGTCCGGGCTTGGCTGTGGGCGGTCGGCCTGCTTTGCGATCCGCTACAAGCGCCAAGTCAGATTCACGAATGACAAGCGCGCGTCCAAAGCGTGTTGCGGGCAAACGTCCGTCTTTTATCATTGCTTGTACGCGGCGCACGGTCACACCTAAACGTTCCGCCACTTGCTGCGCTGTCAGTTCATCCATGAGCCACTTATACGCTGAAAAGAATTGTTCGTCAATGCGATTATTTATGTTGACTTATTATTCGCAAACGCGTATATTTCTTTCAAATTAGCAATTCAAACAAAGAGAGGAAATCAAATGTTCATCCTGAAATCGAAAGAACAACTCACGAAGGCCATCGAGAACGCCAAAGCCCTACACCCGAAAGTCCGCATGGTTGAATTTGGTGAGTATGAAGTGACAGGCTCCAAAGGCAACGTCTACACGGTGCTGTGCTATCGAGCGAACGGCGAGAAGATAGTTGACTGCACCTGCCCGTCGAGAGTGCCGTGCAAGCACAGCGCGGCGGCGCTTCAAGTGCATGTCTACATGGCGGCAAGACGCGGCCACTAACAAAAAAGGGCTTACCGAAGTGCCCGCTCCGGTAAGCCCCCACCCTTCACATTCGGAGGAATGAAAGGAAATACACTTATGCAGAAAGATACTACCACAGCACCACAGACGCCGGCACAGAAGCTTGAGCGTGTACGCGAACGGGTGCGCGTCGTCACACGTGCCGTACAGGTCACGGAAGGCCGCCTGCTCGACTTTGACACCGCAGACGACATCATGCGCGCCCTTCACACGGCGGCGCGCGAGTTGGAAGAGTTGACGGTGACGTTTGCCGTCATGCAGAGAAGGGAGACACTCTAATGGCAACGAAGAGACAAGCAACTACGCCCAAGACCACCAAAAGGCCGCACATGGAAGCGGAACTGGCCGTTCACATCGCGGCCATTCTTGAGTATCCGTTCACGCCGGACAATCTTTACAACGCCATTGTGGATGAAATGTCAGACATGCTTTCGGACGTGTCTGCAAAAGAGTCCAGAGACTCGGCGGAAATGATCGAGCGGGTGTTGAACTGGCATCGGGGCTTCGGCTTCCGCTCGCTCGGCCAATACGCCGAAGAGAAGCTGGCGGACGGGCGCGTTGTCACCCGCCTGAAGGGAAGCGCGAAGAAGTAAGCGCGGGTGAATCCTCACTACGTAGTGAGGTTTGTTGATCGGTCAACAGAGTTGAAGAGGCTGGCTAACGGGGCCGGCCTCTCCCGTTTTGATAGAGGCACCGCGCACGTGGGCGGGCGGGGTGCCGGCAGCGATGATTTGCTTTACGCGGCCTAACCGGCACAATTGTGCCGTACAAAACTGTTGCTTCCGCCCATACAAAACTGTCGCGTCCTCAGATGCGCGTTTGTACCTCGCGGGTCATATTCAACAATACTCACAGGAGACGATGAGATGCAGCCCCGTCATAACCACTCCCCTCTTGTCTCGCCGGCGGAAGTCCGCGCCCCGCGCGGCCCCCTCGGCCAAAAACTTACGGCCGCGAGCATCATCGCGAACAGCACCTTACCCGGTGCGCTCCTGAGCGCTCCGCTGGCGGCGTGGTGCCACATCTTTCACCGGCGTCGGTGGGTGGAAGTCAGAACGCAGATTTGGGAGTACCGCGTCACGCCCCTCAAGGGGAGGCATCGTTTCGAGTGTCAGGCGTGCCACTCGATCAGGCACGTCGTGCGGTAAGTCCCTGACCAAAAGCCTACGCGCGGACGCCCGCCGCCAGCGGGTGCGCCGGGTCGGCCTCTTATGCTTCGGCCTCTTAGATGTGGTGGAATGCACGCCGCTTTAGGAGTCTAGTAGAGGCAAGAAACGAGAAGGTGAATTTCACTCTCTTGTCCAAAAAGGCAGGCTATCCCCCACATGGCCTGCTTCTCTTATTTTGTAGAAGCACTCACACGCCGCGCACACCGCCCCGCTACGCTCGTTTTCGCCCCGCATCCACACCGCAGCTTACCCATTTCAGCACAGGGCAATTACGAGCGTCTTTTTTAGTGACGCGCCAATCTATGACACTTCGCGCCAAGCACACGTTGTCACGGGTAAACCCGCCGTGATATAAGCCCGCGCTCATGGGGAAGGAACTCACGAAAGAACAGGCCGCCAAGCGCCTCAAAATATCCGTGCGCTCGCTCCAACGTGCGGCGAGTGCCGGCAGAGTAAAGCCCGTTTACCACCGGGGCGCGTCGGGCAAGATGGAAACCTTTTTCGACTCCGACGATCTAGACCGATACAAAGAAGAGTTGGCACAAGTGGTAGAGCCAGAGCGAAAGCCCGCGCTGTTTGCCGCGCCAACGGGTGACAGCCGTGCTCTGTCACAGATGGGCGCGGGTTCATACGTCGCCGATTTGCATGATCTTTTAGAGCGCCTCGTGGCAACGCAGGAAAGGCAACTGTGGCCTGTCCCTCCCGCGCCAGTCAGCGACAGTCATACGTTGTCACAGGCCGCGCCTCTTTCAATAGCAGACAAGATAATGCTCACCCTGCCCGAAGCCGCCCTGCTCACGAACCTTCAGCGCAACCCCTTGCACATAGCCATCGGAGATAAGCAGTTGAAGGCAC
>MWWH01000425.1_pt1 | contig 12286 bp, 18 predicted proteins | sample 1047231 | NCBI WGS metagenome assembly MWWH01 (sample SAMN06349967, study PRJNA376086) | soil metagenome | isolation source: MG3-2 sample Antarctic (ecotone) soil | place: Antarctica | collected 2015-01-13 | reverse complement strand
ATTCAAGCATTGCCGCGAATTGTTCGACACGGGCGGGAGTATCCGCCAATCTCGCCAGACGGTGGGCGGAATTGGCGACAATGCCTGGAGTCTCGTCAGTTGGTGGCACAATACTGCCTCTGTGCGGGTAGAGCTTGGCGTCAAGTTCTTCTTTGAACGTTCGCAGCTCTCCTTCATCATAAACAGGCGTCGGGCGTGTACGGCCTTTCTCATAATGAACGCCAATGCGACCTTGCTGCGTATAGCGCTCAAGGGCACGTTGGCTTACATTCAGGAACTTGGCGGCTTCTTCTTTGTTCATGGACGCGGACTTGTATCACAGTGACGCCAATGTCGCCAAGTCGTGGGCGGAATTGGCGAGATTTGAACGAGAGAAGAGCGCGAGGTGCACAAAGCGCGTTATCACATGCTTGATTTTGCCCTCTGCTGAATTGAAGGCTATCGGATACCTTTCGAGGCTGAAAAGTCATCTGGCGGGCTCTAATGAGCGGGAATTGACACCCCCTGGCGATTGCTTGAAGGCTATTAGAATCCAGTGTCACGCCCACATGCGCGGGGAATCTAAACGGCGAGTTTTTACCAGACGTTGGTAAAAACTCAAAGCGCCCACATGCGCGGAGACCGAAGGTCTAACGGTTTCAAGCCTTACAATGTCAGGCTTGAAACGTCACACCCACACGGGCGGAGAATGAAGGGGCAGAGCGGGCGACGCGGTTCCTTTGCCAGATCATGGTGAGATAGGCAATGGTAGAAGTAGAGTTGATGTTATCAACTCTACTTCTCAGTACGGCACCACTGCCAATTACCTCACCTCCACTTCTGCGCCGCTTGAAGCGAGCGCTGGACAAGCCCGTCTACCGCTTCACCGGCGCAGCGCGTCAAGGGCATAATCACCGCTTCGACTTCGCACAGCATGTTCTCGCGCGCCGTGGCGTCTCCGTAAGTGAACGCACGCAGGAGCAGGAGGAATGCTCCAATGTCCTCGTCGCGCGTGTTGAGGTCGCCGTTTTGAATGACTTCTGTGAGGGTCTTTACTTGTGCTGAAGTCAGAGGGTAGAGGGTAGCGCTCTTGTTTATCTTTGCCATAGTTACGCTCCTTGCCCGGCATTGTGCATTATCAAGAGCGCTTCGACGGCGCACGGGTGCTCCCACACCTCGGGGTTGTCGTTCAGCTCGCAGAGCGCGTCAATAATCTTGTTGCTCAGAATGTCCGGCGTGTGCGGATTGGAGAGGATCGCGCTGATCATCTTCGAGAGGTTTTCAATCTCTCGCCTTGTGTCTTCGTGCTCTGTGTCGCGCGCCCGGCGCGCTGTAGCATTCAATTTCGGCATTATTGCACCTTCCTTTCCATGACTTTGGTGAGTTCAGAGAGCGCCGTGTAGAGCGTGCGCTGTAAGTAGTCGCGCATCTCTTCATTCATCGGCCCCGTGTCTAATGAATGAAGGGCGCGCTCGATGTGATGGCGAACATCTTCGAGTGTTGCCGGTAAAGGCTTTGAAGTTGATAGCCGGGCAGCCGGCTTGTGTGTGATATGCTCTGCTAACATCCTTATTTCCTTTCCATGTTTTGGGACATTCATGTGAAGTTAAGGGTGAAGGGTCTGGCGAGCGTGTCTGCGCTTACCAGACCCGTTTCATTTAGTCGCGCGGATCATAGAGGTCCGCCATGTAGTTATCGCTCGTCGCCTGCGCTTCGGCGAAGTAAATGTGCTGTGCGACCGCTGCTGCCGCATGAAAGCAAGGTGTACCGAATGTTCCCGCCGGGCAGTTACAGTCAACCACTTTCACGCCATTGCGGCGCTCACAGCGCACGTTGTAGAGGTTGCCGGCGCTTCCGGTGACAAGGTATTCGCCGAACCCTTTAACGTGAACGCGGGGGTGGACGGCTTTCGCTCTGAGGATCGCTTTCTCTATCGTCGCTTGATTCTTGAGGATGAACATTTGCTTGATTCCTTTTCTTCGGTGTTGTTCCCAACTGAAAAGAATTATAAGGCATGCCTTATAATAATGTCAATAGAAAAGTAAGCTATGCCTTATAATTCTCTTGATTTATTTTGAGGTGCGCCTTACACTTCACGGCATGAAGAGGCTAACCACGTCAGAAGTGGCTAAACGTTTAGACGTCGCGCAAGTCACAGTGAATGTTTGGTGCTTACAAGGTAGGTTCCCAAAGGCCACGCGAGAAGACACGCCGCGTGGCCCTGTGTGGACAATCCCCGAGGACGAAGTAGAGAACTTTGTTAAGCCCGATCTAGGCAGGCCCCCGAAGTCATCCCACAAGCAAAAGCCCGCCAGCGAGTCAGCAAACGCAGGTAATGGCGCTTCTGGAGGCAAGAAGAAAGGGAAGCGATGAGCGGACTTTCTAAACCAGTGAAGAAAGCGTTAAAAGGGTTCATTGAAGGCGATTATGCAGGCAACCGCGCTCGCGTACTTATCGCACTGCGAGATTCTGAATTGAACGAACAGTATGCCGCCTTTGATTATGCCCGGAGCATGCAAACTCAGCATAAGGATCGTCAACACGAGCTGGAAAAGATGCTTATGTGCTACATGGCATACGATATTTTGGGGGAAACCGCCGGCCCCCGAGGGAAACACAGAATCGGTTTCTCTGAAGAGGATATTAACCGCACGACAGTAGCACGCACGTCACAAGATGAGTAAGAAGAAAGGAAAGAAATGAAAACTAAGGACAACCAACAGCAGTCGCCCTCGATGGTGGAAGACGAGGCGACGGAGAAGCTGAAGAAGCGCGCGCAGGATTTAGGCCTGATCGTCAATGCCGGCGCCGGTAAGAAGAGCACGGAGCCGACGGGTAAGAAGAAGGCGAAGAGATGAGCGTTCTCTCCGTATAGGTATAAGGCTATCAAGCTGCGGAGAGAGGTATCATCCGTGATGAGCATCGCTTTTGTCAGTAATCGGCTACGAACCCGAAGGAGATAACCATGTCAACCAAAAAAGAATCTTCGACAAGTGATAGAAAAGGACGAGATGTAAGCTCTAGCAAGTATGCACAAGAGCAAATGAAAAGTGGTAATCCCACGCCAACTGCGGATGCGCCAAGCGAGCGAAAGGGCGTTGGAAAATCTTCAAAGAAGGGCGGCGAGAAGAAAGCTAAGAAGTGAGCGACGAAGTAACAAAAGACCAGAACGGTAAGCGACCATTCGAGGAGCGTGTGCTCTCCATGCTCACAGAGATGAGCACTGACTTCAATAAGCGGTTGGAGAAACTTGAGGCCAAGCAGTACGACACGAAGCCGATCTGGGAGCAGGCGCTTGCGAAAAGACTTTCCTGACCTTCACAGCCGGGTAGTTGACGGTAAGGAGTCGGTAACAAAAGCGGCAGTCAAAGCCGGGTTCTATCCGAAGCGCACCAGCGTCAACCTGGCGAATGCCAAGTCCGCCGCAGGGACAATTATCAAGGCGGGCGGCGCTGAGTATGCAAAGGAATTACTTGCAGAGTTAAAAGTGCAGTTGCGAAATGGCTAGCGGCAGCATAAGAAAAGCGACAAGCAATGACCGACGCAGAAGCGAGCGCTTAAATAGGAGTGTGGACGGAGAAGTAATGAGAGCGGAAGGTGCTATTTTCAGGGGATTTTCTAATGAAATTAAAAACCACTTATATTGCGAAAATGTTACACCAGTTCACAGATAATTAGGCTAAGTCAAAGCAGGTCACAAGATAGGTGGGGTCTACTTCTACACTTCACATTGGAATTCTAGAACGGCTGAAAACTTGTGATAAACTGTTGTGATTGAAAACTAAATAGAAACGGAGTATCACGCCGCATGGTTTTCCGGCCCGTTGCGCGATACCCCGTTGAACACTCCCAGGTTTTTTAATCCAGGGTTGTGATTTTCACCAGGGTGATCTTGTTTACAAGGTTACCCCCCGGTTGCGTCTAGATATAACGCCACTACGCTTGAGTTGTCAATCTACGCTTTACGTACAAGCTGGAACTAGGAGACCCCAAATGAATAAAAATGCGCCAAGAAAATATATAACTGTTCAACAGGCGGCCGACGAAATGGAAGTGTCGCCGCCAAAGGTTCGCCGCATGATTGACGACGGCATGATCGAAGCCTATCGTTTCGGCCCGCGAAAGTTATTGATCCCGGCAGAAGAGTTGCAGCGATTTGTCGAGGGATCGCGCATGGCTCGTAAGATTGCAGCATAAATGAGAGGCCGGGGAGTTTTCGCTCCTCAGCCTCTTTTTTCTTTGTCGTTGGAAGCGACAGAGAGAATGTGAAAACCCCGGAAGCGATTAACTTCCGGGGCCTCTAAAAGCTTGTTGACGAGACAAGCAAAGGACGATCACATGGAAACTTTAAAACAAATCCCACCATTTTTCAAGCCAAAAAGCGACGAGCATTATCCGACGCTAGAGCGAAACACCGAGGAATACGTCCGAACGCTCGCCGAATCCCGAAGAAGGGAGGCGCAAGCAAAATGAGACACGCCTCCGCACGTATTTTCAGCGCCGAAGAAAAAGCGAGCTACCGCGCCTGGATGTTCGGCAGCACCCTTGATTGGACGAGCATGATCCTGGTCGAGCTGCGCTACCCGGTCGAAGAGCTGCGCTGGTTCGTCGACGCCGTGCAGGGCCTCTGCAAGGGCAAAGAGGCGCGCATAGCCCATTCGACACTCGCCAAACGCGCACAGCGTTTTAAGAATCAATCACAAGCCCAGGAGTTGGCCCGGCGTGCCATTGAAAAAGATCGTGAGTGGTCGAGGCAAACGAAGTGTTTAATCTTCGACATTGAGCGCCCGAAGCCAAACGAGCGCGAGGGTAAGGATAAGCGGGCGCGCACGCTTTACACCGATTACTTGACGCCGGCAGCCGTATGGGCGCAAGACGCCGAACATAAAATAAAAAAGGCCGACGAGCTTCGGTGGAAGAAAGACCAAACCTACAGGGTGAAGAAAAGACGAGAAATTGTTGATGAGGCGCTAACCCTGCTGCCTAAGTTTGAAAGAGTCGAGGACATGCCGGGCGACGCACACCCGAAAGAATCTAAGCCTCTGTCTCTGTCTGAGTATGTCCAGCAGCGCGAGAAAATTCTACTCGCCGAGAACTGTCGCATACTCGACCGCGTTTGCGACGGTGAGCTAATTGACGCCGGGGAAATAGAAGATCGGCTCGCAATTCTTGAAGTTCACCACGAAAAAACCCTTCACGAATTGGAAATAAGCTACAAGTCGACGCGCGATGTGTTAATCGGACTCAAAAAAACCCGCCTTTCGCGGGCCGCTAATCTTGGCGAAGTGGACTATGAACCCACTCAGAAGGGTCACGCCGGCGTCCCCCTTGAAGAGACGCCCGCCCCCCCCCAAGAACAGTATGCTACAGATAGTTTTAAGGGTCACGCCGGCGTCCCCCTTAGTGACTCGCCTTTGGAGGGCGAAAAAGACCCTCAGAAGGGTCACGCCGGCGTCCCCCCTAGTTGCCCGCCGACGGCCGAACGGATAACCGTCTCAGAGGCAGACGCCGAGGAAGAAGGACTTATGCAGGCATGGGCGCTCGCCTACGCCGAGCAGGGCCTTCCAGTGTTCCCCGTGTGGCCGGTTTTCGACTATGTGTGCGCGTGCCCGCGAGGGAGCGAGTGCGAAAACAAGGGCAAACACCCGGTCGGAAATCTAGCGCCGAAGGGAGTCAGAAGCGCCACGACAGACCGCGAACAGATCCGCGGGTGGTGGGCGAAGATACCGCACGCGAATATTGGCCTGGCAATGGGCGGCCCCCTCCGGCTCGCTGCCCTGGACGTTGATCCGCGAAACGGCGGAAGCGCTTCTCTCTGCGATTTGGTCGAGGCGCACGGCGACGCATGGCTTGACACTTTCACACACCGTACGGGTGGCGGCGGTAATCATTTTCTCTTCCGCTTGCCCGAAGGCGTCGAGGTTGTGAAAGGGAATCAAAAAAGCAAACTGGCTCCGGGCCTGGATACGAAAACCGAAGGCGGTTACATTATCGCCCCGCCCTCAATTCACGTCTCTGGCAGGCGCTACGAAGTCGAGCGAAATACTTTCATTGCCGAGGCTCCGGCGTGGCTCGTTGACTGGTTGACTAACCGCCCTTCGCCTGTGGTGATTAACTTTCAGGAGGCGAAGGACCGACGCCCGACGCCGGGCAGCTCGAAAGAAAAGTTTTACGAAGGAGAGCGTAACGACGGGCTTTTTGCGGTTGGCGTCGGGCGCTGGCGGCATGGGTGGTCCTCGGACGTGATTGACTTACATGCGCAACTTTTGGAAGTCAACGCGGCGCGCTGTGTTCCGGCTCTTGAATCGGCGGAGGTGGCGAAGATCGCGGCGCATATTGCAGCAGACTACGCGCACCTATGCGGGGTTGACGCGGGAAGGAGTGCTGCCACATGACAACCATTTATATTAAGTCCTTCGAGGGGCAATATCTTGTGCGCTTCAGGGGCGACGATCCGACGATATTTCGCCTGTGTGTTGAATCGCTAAAAAGCTATATCCGGGCGGATCGGCGCGGCTATGACCCGCAAGCAAAGTACTGGCACATAGACGAAGGCGCTGAATTGTCTTTCAGAAAGTGGCTTGATTACGCTCGCTCCTCGCTTCACGCTCGAATTGAATGGGAAGGCGAGAGCGATTATGAGTCAGAACCACAACCCCCGCCGAAGTCCTGGCAGCAACAGTCAGTGTATCTGGGCCCGTATAACACGCTTCACTTGTTGCCAAGCGCGCCGCCTGAATTGATCAAGGCCGCATACAAATGTCTGGCAATGAAGTATCACCCGGATCATGGCGGCAGTACCCAGGCAATGCAGAAAATAAACGAAGCTTATGAGTTGCTAGCAGAGCGGGCAGCGTAAAACGAAAGTGAGAAAAACAAATGAGCAAGAAAGACGTTGAAGACGCTCGGGGGTGTCCGCCGAATGCGTTTTATGACAAGGTGCTCCAACTTCGCAGCACCAAGCCCGAGGTATGGCGAAACCTTGATCCGGCGACGAGACTTACAGCGCTCGAATATGAACGCCAGCGCCGTCAAGCAGAGCAGGAACGGGAAATAATGAAATGAGCACGACAGAGCAAAAGATTTCGCCACCCGCGCCGTCACTGACGCTACTGCAACAGGCAGCGCACCAGATCGCGCGCCTGAAACAATCGCAGGAAAATGTGCGCCAGCGCGGCGGCTCCGCCTTTGGAGAGTTGCGAAACATCCGCCAGAAAAAGAAGGACCCCGCACTCTCCGCCGAAGAATTAACGACGCTCCAGGCGAGAGAATCCGCGCTCGTTCAGCTCATGCACAACTGCGACGAAGAAGAGATTCGTTTAAGGCGTGAGTTAGACCGCGCCGAAGAAGAGTTGAAATCCTTGCGACAGGAACTGGAAATACGTCGCTCGCGAAGAGAGACACTCGAGCAGGAGGTTATCGACTGGCGCATCCGGGCGCAGGACGCCGAAGCAGCGGCACGCAGCGCAGACCAAGAGCGCCAGAAGACGGAGAGTAATTTAAAATGGACCATCGAGCGCATTGCGCAGCTCGGTGAGCCGGAGAAAAACCAACCGTACACGGTCGGGCCGGAGAGGGGGCATCCATATAAATGAGCAGCATCGCTGATAAACAGCGAAAAAACAGCGTAGTGAAAAAGCGCGGCAAGCCATTTGAGAAAGGCAATGCCAATGCTTGGAAGCGCGGTCAATCCGGGAACCCGGCGGGGCGCCCGAAGTCAATCACGCTCTCTGAAGCGTACCGGCTCCAACTCTCGCAGCCTGTACCGAAAGACCCTGAAGGCCGCACCTATGCCGAGCTGATAGCCAGGCTCGTATGCGACGAGGCCGTTAATGGAAACGTGGCGGCGGCGCGCGAGATTGCAGATCGCACCGAAGGGAAGCCGAAACAGGCGATTGACGTTGATATGAACGTGCGCGATTGGCGCGAGATGGCCAGAGTGCACGGGATAAGCGAGCAGGATGTTTTTAACGAAGCAAGACAACTCATCACGGAATCCACTTCTGATTCAAGCGACGGCGAGAGCGATTGAGCGCCGAAGGGATTTAGAGCGAGAGGACCCCGTAATGCTCGCCGAGAGAGCCGGGCTCACGCCCGATCCGTGGCAAGCGGATGTCCTGCGCTCTCGCGTGCAACAGATCATCATGCTGGTCACACGTCAGGGCGGGAAGTCTTCGGTTTCCTCAATCCGCGCTCTTCACCAGGCCCTCTACACTCCTAAGTCACTGACGCTACTACTTGCGCCGGCGTACCGTCAGAGCAAGGAATTGTTCCGCAAAGTGAAAGACGCTTACAACGCTTTACCGAGCCCGGAGCGGTTAACATCCGAGTCTGCATTAGAGATGGAGTTTGAGAATGGCTCGAGGATCGTCGCTCTTCCCGGCAAGGAAGAAACCATCAGGGGCTTCTCAGGTGTTGCTTTACTTATTGTTGACGAGGCCGCGCGCGTGCCCGATGCCCTCTATCAAGCCGTGCGCCCGATGCTCGCCGTTAGCGGCGGGCGCATCATTTTATTGTCTACGCCGTTCGGCGCTCGTGGCTTCTTTCATTCTGTGTGGACTGAAGGTGCAGGCGACTGGCATCGCACGAAAGTCACAGCCTATGAATGCCCGCGCATCTCTAAAGAATGGTTAGAGCAAGAGCGCTCGACGATTGGCGATTACTGGTTTGAGCAGGAATATCTTTGTGTCTTCAAGGATGCGGTGGATTCCGTGTTTCGCTATGAAGAGATTATGGAAGCGATGGATAAAAACATTCAGCCGCAATGGAGCATTGCCGATGCTCTGCGCTGAAAGAGGATGAGGTACAGAAATGGAACTGATCATTGGTCTGGATTTGGGGCAGGTATCGGACTCTTCAGCGCTCGCCCTTATTGAAAAGAGCCAGCACGAAGGACAAGAGCCAACCTTTGCCGCCACATATTTGCATCGTTGGCCGGTGGGCACGCCTTACCCGAAGATCGTCGAAGGCGTCGTGAAGATGTTTGAGGGCGATGTCTTCAAACAACCCGAGCGCCCGACGCTCGCGATTGACGCGACGGGGGTGGGCCGACCGGTGGCGGATATGTTCAAGGCAGCCAGACTCCCGGCGCGCTTTATGCCGATCATTATCACCGGCGGGCATGAGGTAACCATCAAAGGCGGCATGTCCTACGTCCCGAAACGTCTTCTCGTCAGCACCGTCCAGGTTGCACTTCAAACGAAGCGCTTCAAGTTTGCGGGGCAGCTGCCGGAAGCGGCGACACTCATCAGCGAGATGCAGAGTTTTCAATTAACGATCACGGAAGCGGCGAACGACACATACGAGGGGCGACGCGGCGCGCATGATGATTTGCTCTTAGCTGTGGCGCTCGGGTTGTGGGGCGGAAGCCGTCCCATTACTATTCTAACGGTTGTGTGAGATGAAGTGCGCGCCATGCTGGCCAGAAAGCACCATATCTTGTGCTCTCGTTTGATAATGAAAAAGCGGTAAAATAGTGCGTCCTGGTTTGCCGCTTTGCACACCGTATCAGCATACATCTTGTGGTTTGGTTCTAAAAGCATCATCGGTGGTCATTATCGCGTCGGATAATTAGTGTTATGTTTATAGCCGCTTTACATAAGCATTAAGATCGATTCTTTTCACCCGCCACCCCCGGCCAATGATCCGCGCCTTTAATTTCTTCTCTCCGATTGCTTCTCTCAGGTGATTGCGCGACAACCCCGACAAGGCCGACGCCTCTGCGAGTGAGAGGGTTAGTTTATCGGCGACGGGGACGGGTGCGCTCTTCCCTTCCCTTGACGTGATAGCGTCCGCCAAGCGTTCAAGCAGTTGGAGCGGGGCAGTGTCCGAAAGCCTCATAAGGCTTCGCGACTCCGTTTCGGGCGTTTGCGCGCCTTCCATCACAGTGGGAGTTGCGGGCCTCGCCGGGCGGGTGATCCGCGCCTTCAAAGCACGCAAGCCCGCTTCATCGAATACCGCTATATCGCCCGTTTTGCCTCGCTCATAACTCACACCGATGTTGCCCTGCTTGACGTGGTACTCGAGCGCGCGGGTGCTAATGCCTAAATAATCGGCAGCATCTTTCTTGTTCATAAGGCGCGGCTTGTATCACAAGGGCCGAAAGCCGCGCAAGAGTTTTTTCGGATGCTTCGGGGCTCGAAAGGCGCGAAGGATTACGGGGCTTCAATTCGGGGCTTTTCGTACCTTACCTAAATGGGCATTGAGAAAAGGATGATTGGCAAGGTGCTGAAAGGTCCTTAGAAGATTTGTACGGTGCGAGAGCATTTGAGGCCCTCGCACCGTGCGGTCTCGTGTAGCTCTCCCTTCCACAAGAGGCCATGTCTAACTAAATGGACAATGGCGGGCTGATTCCAGTCGCTTACGGAGGCGCGTTCGGGTAGTGGGTTAATAATGTATTGCTAGATGGAATCAACTTTGGCTTGGTGCTTTATATCAAGTATCTCGTTTCCGGGGGAAGCGCAATCGCATCTTCGCCGATCCAAATTACGAGTAGGTGGGTAGTTGTCTCCAGACACCCACCGCCAACTCCCTTTGCTAACAACTCTCACAACTCCTAAACATTATCGGATGCTTGAATTTGCCCTCTGCTGAATTGAAGGCTAGCTCCCTACCTTTCGAGGCTGAAAACTCACCTGGCGGGCTCTAATGAGCGGGAATTGACACTCTATGGCGATTGCTTGAAGGCCCTTTAGAATCCAGGTCACGCCCACATGTGCGGAGAAAGAAGGTTGTCGGTGGGTATTTGTCTCCATCTACCCACCTTCTCGTTATTTCCCCCCTGAGAATCGGCGCTTGCGCCAAACCCAGGGAACGAGATACTTGATATAAAGCGCCAATCAAAAGTTGATTCCACCGAAGCGCTACCCCATGCAAGGCGGGATACCCCATGCAAGCTAATGCGTGAAAGGGGCGACCCCCGGCATGAGGAGCCGCCCGGATCGCGCGCCCTTGATTCTTACGAGCATCACCTCCACTTCTGCGCCGCTTGAAGCGAGCGATGGACAAGCCCGTCTATCGCTTCACCGGCGCAGCGCGTCACCGGCATAAGCACCGCTTCGACTTCGCACAGCATGTTCTCGCGCGCTGTATCGTCGCCGTAAGTGAAAGCACGCAGGAGCAGGAGGAATGCTCCTATATCTGAGTCGTTCGTGTTGAGGTCGCCGTTTTGAATGACCTCTGTAAGGGTCTTTACCTGGGCTGAAGTCAGAGGGTAGAGGGTAGCGCTCTTGTTTATCTTTGCCATAGTTACGCTCCTTGCCCGGCATTGTGCATTATCAAGAGCGCTTCGACGGCGCACGGGTGCTCCCACACCTCGGGGTTGTCGTTCAGCTCGCAGAGCGCGTCAATAATCTTGTTGCTCAGAATGTCCGGCGTGTGCGGATTGGAGAGGATCGCGCTGATCATCTTCGAGAGGTTTTCAATCTCTCGCCTTGTGTCTTCGTGCTCTGTGTCGCGCGCCCGGCGCGCTGTAGCATTCAATTTCGGCATTATTGCACCTTCCTTTCCATGACTTTGGTGAGTTCAGAGAGCGCCGTGTAGAGCGTGCGCTGTAAGTAGTCGCGCATCTCTTCATTCATCGGCCCCGTGTCTAATGAATGAAGGGCGCGCTCGATGTGATGGCGAACATCTTCGAGTGTTGCCGGTAAAGGCTTTGAAGTTGATAGCCGGGCAGCCGGCTTGTGTGTGATATGCTCTGCTAACATCCTTATTTCCTTTCCATGTTTTGGGACATTCATGTGAAGTTAAGGGTGAAGGGTCTGGCGAGCGTGTCTGCGCTTACCAGACCCGTTTCATTTAGTCGCGCGGATCATAGAGGTCCGCCATGTAGTTATCGCTCGTCGCCTGCGCTTCGGCGAAGTAAATGTGCTGTGCGACCGCTGCTGCCGCATGAAAGCAAGGTGTACCGAATGTTCCCGCCGGGCAGTTACAGTCAACCACTTTCACGCCATTGCGGCGCTCACAGCGCACGTTGTAGAGGTTGCCGGCGCTTCCGGTGACAAGGTATTCGCCGAACCCTTTAACGTGAACGCGGGGGTGGACGGCTTTCGCTCTGAGGATCGCTTTCTCTATCGTCGCTTGATTCTTGAGGATGAACATTTGCTTGATTCCTTTTCTTCGGTGTTGTTCCCAACTGAAAAGAATTATAAGGCATGCCTTATAATAATGTCAATAGAAAAGTAAGCTATGCCTTATAATTCTCTTGATTTATTTTGAGGTGCGCCTTACACTTCACGGCATGAAGAGGCTAACCACGTCAGAAGTGGCTAAACGTTTAGACGTCGCGCAAGTCACAGTGAATGTTTGG
>MWWH01000424.1_pt1 | contig 12307 bp, 7 predicted proteins | sample 1047231 | NCBI WGS metagenome assembly MWWH01 (sample SAMN06349967, study PRJNA376086) | soil metagenome | isolation source: MG3-2 sample Antarctic (ecotone) soil | place: Antarctica | collected 2015-01-13 | reverse complement strand
ATGCTTTCTTTCATTAAGATTTTATTGTTGCATTTCTCTTCACGCTTGCCGTCTTTGGTGGTCTGCCGGGCTTGCGATCTGCGACAAACTTCAAGTCGCGTTCACGAATCACATAATCACGCCCCAGTTTTGCCGCCGGTAAGCGTCCGGCAACAATCATCGCCTGTACGCGCGTCACCGTCACACCCAAGCGCGTTGCCGCATCTCTCGTCGTTAGTAAGTTCATCCGCGCACTTTTATACCTGTTACATAATTATTGGTCAAGGCTAACCTTTTCAGGCTCGTTTTGTGAGCCTTACTTTGACGTGCTTTTTACTGGCGACAGGATACGCGCATTTTTCGTCCTATAATTCCCTACAAATCCTTTGCATTCACACACTTTCCGGTAGACCGGTAGACTTTAGCAATAAACCTCTTTGATTGCCTCACTTGCTGGTAGACCGGATAGGCAAAAAGAGGCTTCCGGTAGACCGAAGAAAAAGCGGCGAATGCTTCACACATTCGCCGCCTTCATCTCACAACTTTTGGTTATGAGGCGCGTCAAACGTCCTCACCCCGCTTTACCAAAGGATATCTCCGCCTTTAAGGACTTGAGGGCAGCGATTTCCATACCCCATATAACAGGCGTGGGATTCCGTGCTCGCCTGTACAAATTGTTGGCAGTCGCTTCGCTTCAGCAAACCTACATTCCCAAACCGGAGAGCTATAAGGCGGCGGGTTCTGGCAATAATCCTCTGGTGCATTAGCCGGTTTTTGACATTGCCCGATGAAATCAAACATGCCGGAATCGTAAATTGGGTCTGTATAAGTAAGATAACTACTGACCATCGCGATACCTTCACCCAATCGACTGTCTCTCTGACCTGACATGCGCAAGAAATTCCTTTTCACTAGTGCCGCCTGCTTCTTTTGTAGTCCGTTACGGAATTCTTTTTCGCTAGGGAAGTCCTTGGGGTTGATTTGATATTTCGTTACCAAGGCGTTCAGACGCGCCCCGCCTTCCGTGATCAAAAGTTGAGGCTCTTTCTTGTTGGGCCACCCTTCCCATTTGTACTTAGAATTTCCGGCGACGATCATCCATCTCACCCATGCCGCCGAGTTAACATCTGGCAAGTCGGTTTTCTTCAACTGCTCACGTTTAACTTTATCGCGATCATATTCAACGTCTCCATAATTATGATGCGACCAAGCGAAGTTTTTATCAGCCACAAAACCTATCCGACGTAGGCTTATTAACAGTTCTTCTGTGAAGTCTGCATAGTTCGTCACTGTACTGGTATTTGTCTTGTTGCTGATATCGGCTGTGCCCGGTCCAGCTAATCTCAGTGTATTTCCGTAGCTCTTCACAATTGTCTGAGCTGTTTTAAACATCCGGGCGACTTTATCCGGCATGCCCCCTTGCGGACGCATCATCAGATTTGGTTCATTTGTGATTTCCAAAAAGTCTATGTAGCGTCCTTGAGTTCCAATATCCTTTGTGGTCTGCGACAAACCATAACGCTTGACGAGGAATTTTATCCAATTACCCCAAGCTCCATCCTTACTTAAGTCATTTGGGACGACGAAATTGCCATTGTACTCGTTAAAGAGTTTGACCAGTTCCTTGTCAAACAAAAACGCTTTGTAGTTCGCCCATCGTGGGTAACCGATAGTTGTCAGGACAACGCGCAACCCCTTCTCTCTCGCGCGGATTACTTGCTCATCTAAATCCTCAATGAATGCCTTTGTCCGCGGATCCGTCTCAATGTAATTAGGTGAGCAGGTATTTTCCAAGTCGACGATGTTCGCATACTGGTAAGGAGAGATTTGATCCGCAGGCTGATACGTGGGCCATTCAGCCCAGAGCCGTACCCACGTAGAGCCGCTTTCTTTAACGATGTCGATATTAGCCTTCGCTGCCGGGTTATCAACTAGAACCTGACCGCTAGGCTGAAAAAGCAGATGCCCATATCCATATCTGTCCTTGGATTGTCCCATCACAAGCGCTCTTCGCGTTCCTCCACCGGGAAGATTTGGGAGAGAGAGGGGCACCGGATCAGGTAACTTACAATTTGCAGGCGTTGGTGGAGGCGGCGGGGGCGGTTCAGTGACGTTAACAATAAAACTTGCGTTTGAGCTGTTTCCTGACGCATCGTGCGCCGAGCAAGTGACCGTATTAGAACCGATGGGAAATGTACTGCCAGAAGCAGGAGCGCACTCTACGATTGGTTGAGGGTCTTGGTCGTCAGACGCCGACACGTTATACGAGACGACCGCACCATCGGGACCGGTCGCCTCGATTGTCGTAGTAGGCGGTACATTCAAGGCGGGAGGTGTGGTATCGCTTGAACTCGCAGTAACCGTGAATCCGTAAACCGCCCCAGAGTAGCTAGCCCCCGAAGCGGCATGATATGGCGCGCCTATTAAAGCCGCAGTCGTGCTCAGAGCAACTGCTTGTCCGAAGCTATCCCCCGCATCCCCATTGCCGGCTGCCAACTTTTGTGACTGCCCCCACGCTGTTCCGTTGCGCCCAAAAAGATAAGCATTGCCTGTTCGACTATTTTTATCCTCCGCTCCGATTAACGCGAGATCACCACTAAGCGTCACACACCAGCCAAAATGATCTTGTGGAGCGCCATCACTGGCAACAAGCTTTCGCTGCTCGTTCCAAATTGTTCCGCTACGAGTAAAGATATATGCCGCCCCCACATCTTGCGATGCCCCTTCATCTTTACCGCCGGCTCCGACTAAAATTGAGTCTCCGCTGATCGCCACCGAATATCCGAATCCATCGTGAGTGCTTGGATTATCAGATACCGAGAGTTTTTGCTGCTGAGTCCATGCGGTTCCGTTGCGTGTGAAGACGTAAGCTGCGCCCACATTTTGAATTGCATTAGCATCACCGAGGGTGGCACCGATGATAGCGGTCTCACCTGAGATTGCAACCGAGTTACCGAAAAGATCTTGATCGGCACCATCACTGGCAATAAGTCTCTGCTGTTCGCTCCAAATCGTGCCACTTCGCACAAACATATAAGCTGCCCCTGTGAACGTGCCTCCCGGCGTATTCTCTCTCACAGTGGCTCCCATCAAGACGGTATCACCGCTAATGGCGACAGAAATCGGACCAGTTCCGTTGGTTGTTGTGGCATCGCTTCCGGCAAGTTTTTGTTGTTCCGTCCAAGTTGAACCGTTACGCACAAACACATAGGCAGCACCCGTAACTCTGCCGCCATTCAAAGCTCCGGACGAGGCGACTACAATGGTGTCGCCGCCGATCGCCACTTTTTCACCAAAGTAGTCATAACGCCTCCCATCGCTGGGAATCAGTTTTTGTTGCTGTACCCAAGAAGAACCGCTGCGCACAAACACATAAGCGGCGCCCGTATTTATACCGGAGGTTCCAAGGGGAGCGCCGATGACAGCCGTCTCCCCGCTGATCGCCGCATCCGCGCCGAAACCGATGCCCGCTGAAATATCACCCGGCAAAATGTCAGTTTCAGATGTCAGTAAGTAGTTGGTGGCAGCAAGCGAAGGACGCAGCAGGTGGTTGGATGTGAACAGCAGAATTAAGCAGCAAATGACAGTGAAAATAAAAGCGCGACATCTAAGAGTGCGAGGGGAACGAGACATGAAAGTATCCTTTCTGAGTGAGTCAATGCCGCAGAAACTTGGTGCTGCGCATAATCTAGGCAGTGCCTAGCAAGTTGGGTTCATCACCGAACATGCTAGAAAGCCTTATTTAATTGTCGGAAGGATAAGTGCTGTCTGGACTTAAGATGGTAGAGAATATAGACGCCTATTCTGACGCTCACATATATGTAATGTCCAGATGGACGCAAATTGTATTCCCTTTAATCTTTCCCGTCAATCATTTTTCCACTCTGGTTATGAAGTTAAAAAATCGGAATAATTTCCATATCATCTCTTATCGGACTCGCTTTATTTCGTCCCTGTGTCGGCACTCGTCGCGGTGTTGATTTATCAAGCATCAAAGCACAAGACATTGTGACTGGCTTTTGCGTGCTCTACGCCGCGTCGTGACATTTGACGGGCATTCTTCACGAAGGCGTCCAACACAAGCAATAGTGGTCATTGTGCCCTCAATCTGAATTCTATCTGAGGCCGCGCAAAGCGGAAACAAAGCGAAAACTATAACCGCAAAAATGTTAGGTTTTGTCAGGTTCTTTTTTAAGTGGCGCATATCCGCCAGTCTCATCAAACTCAATCGTTCAGCGGCGACCCGGCTCAAGCCGTGAGAGCCTTCAACGTCCGCAGATTATTGACTCTTTTCGCCGCACTCGCCGCTTCGGTGCGTGATTCAACCAGCCTTGTCGCCTGGGGGCCGGTTAGCGCCCTACCGCATAAACCCGTCTCAGGTAAAATACGCGCCATCTAAGGGGTCTTTACAGTTAGGAAGCGGCGCATTGAAGCCAAGCACGGATTCAATAACATAACGCTCCATTATCAGACGGGTTTTAGAGGCGTGGCAGCTTCAGAAAGTATTGACGTGCCTTAGCCTCGCGGCTTGTTGAAACCAGCGCCGTATAAATTACCGTATTCTGAATGTTCGAGTGTCCTAACCAATCCTGCACAAAGCGAAGTTCCGCGCCTGCATCCAGCAAGTGCGTAGCGATTGAGTGTTTCAGAACGTGAAAGTGTCGCTTGTCTTTTGGGATCGCTGCTTCCTCTCCATAGCTTTTCATCAACACATCGAGCATCTGGCGGCTAATCGGTAGGCCGCGCCGGGAAGGGAAGAGAGTGGGCGAGTCGGCGTCTCGATGTTTGAGCCACGCCTTCAATGTTCGCGCCTCGTCTGTCTGTAGCGGATGCTCGCCGGAAAGAGAACCTTTCAGCCGATGAAGCATGATCCTTAACCGCTTGAGGTCGAGGTCAGCCACGCGCAGTAAGCCTATTTCGCTGGCTCTGAGTCCGTGCCGGTAGGCGACAAGGAAGATCGCTTTGTCTCGTTTATCGGTGATGCAGGCAAAGAGTCGTCGTGTCTCGTCAAGGGTGAGAAACTTAATTGTCTCACTACGGCGTGCGCGAACATCTCTGCGCTCCGGCGCGCCGGTCGTCGCTTTCTTCTTGATGGCTTTTGTGGATTTCTTCTTAGCGGTGGCAGCAGACATGCAGCAAGATTAACATATTGGTCAATTCATCTCTTCTGACCAATAAAGCCACGCTGATTTTGTGAAAATGTGTAGGTGAAAGAGCGCGCATCGAACGGGACAGTTGAGTTCTTCTGTCTCATTCATTGTATCAGGCCTCAACGAATGTTAAGTTTCGTTGTGGATAGCAGAAAAGTTATCCGCTGGTTTTATTAAGCCGTTCTCAGCGGTAATGTTGATCTATAATGTTAATATGTCGATGCTAGCGGTCGAATACAAAGTTGGGCAGAAACGGTAAAAGAGCAGAGCCATGGATTACTACCACTTAAAATCAATATTGTCTGTTGGCAAGAAGCAACTTGCGTTGCGCGAGACGTCAACATCTTTCTTCATAGCTGAAGAAAAAACAAAGCCCTACATCGAACCAACATTCGAGAAGGTCATATACGAGACGGAAAAACCAGTCATCATTCTTATCTCCGCAGTAGGAGCTACTGGCAAGAGCGCACTTGCACAACAGCTATCTCGCGATACACGTCTGCCTGTACTTGATCTCGGTAAGCACAAGCCAGTCGGTGACAATTCATTGACCGGATTGCTAACACATGCGTTCCACGTGAAGGATATTAGCAATGTATTTGAAGGGCTGGCTTATGGCAGCTACGGCGTCATTATTGATGGGATAGATGAAGGGAGATCCAAAACGACAGAAGAAGCGTTTGAAGCTTTCTTGGACGATATAGCAAGGCTCTGTCAGCCAAACGGTGGTACAACCTTCGTAATGCTAGGTCGGACTGAGAGTCTGGAAAATTGCTGGGAATATCTCATAGAGAGGGGAATAGAACCTGTCCTCATAACGATATTGCCATTTACGGTTGATAGGGCAAAGACATATATCGATGCATTCACCACTGGAACAACGTCTGCGTATGCACAGCAGTACACTGAAACACGAGATTTCATCATTGAGAAACTCGGAATGGCATTTGTGAGGAACCCAAAGGAGAAGAGCGAAGAGTTTTTATCATTTATTGGTTATCCGCCAGTACTAGATGCTATCGCCACGTTGCTCAATGAGGAGAAAAACTACCACAAGTTGCTGGAAGATCTTAGTGCTGAGAGCGGCAATATCGTTGAGGTATCTCTGCCACATCGTATTGCCACCTACATACTAAAACGAGAGCGAGATGAGAAAGTAATCCCGAATATTGTAGAGCCTCTAATGGATAGTGCGCCCGATGAGATTCGGGTTCCTGTGCTCAAGGAGGCATTCTCGGTCGAAGAACAATGCGCTCGTCTTGTTGCTTATTGTCTCGGTCGACCCTTGACGCTATCGAGTATTAGCGAGCCTATACTGAACGAAAAGTATGAAGCTCGTCTTGTCACGTCGCTGCCAGAACATCCTTTTATTGCTGGTCATGAGTTTCGCAATACGGTTTTCGAGGCTATGGCGCTAGCCACGCTTATGACGTCGCAAAACAGCGCATCTAAGACATTGCTCAAGGAATATATGGCGTCACACAAGCATAGTTACCATCTTGTGTATATGCTCGACACCATATCAAGTGATCATCGTATTGAGATCAACGATCTCAATGAACTCTTTTTAGCCGCGATGGAGTTTAGATCAACGCACGCGATTGTAGAACTGCGCGTTGACGGTCCAGATTTTGAAGACCTTCGTGCAGCAAAATCATCAAGCTACATTGATATTGAAATCGAGATTCTGCTGGGCCCGCAACAAGAGGCATCAAAGACGTTTTCTTTTAGTGCGGAGATTACATCAGACACTCGTATCTTTCTAGGCCCGCGCCTTGCAGGCGCGTTCGTCTCCGTCCCATGTTCTATCACGCTTGGCGGTGCATACGAACTAGAAATAACGGCTCCAATGGAGATTACTGCCGAGAGTGTGACACTTGAGGCAAAGTCCTTAATTTTGAGACAGACTAGCAGTAAGGGCGATAAACAGGAGGTGATTATAGAATCACAGCGACTGGAAAGCCGTCTGGAATCAGTAATCACGAATGGCACCCCATTCGTTCTAGCAGTGGATAATCTGACTGGTCTGTCCTACCCGGCAATTCGGCATGCACAAAAGACATCACAACCACCCATAGACCCGCTACTTCGTCAGAAATACTTTCGGATAAGACGGATCCTAATGGAGTTCCGCTCGCACAGTAAGGGGGCGCTTGCAAGATATAAACACAAAATAGAACATGAGCGTGTACTTAAGAATGACACCGGACGAGCCATACTTGAAAGATTGCTAGCGGACAAAATCCTGACGTTGAATGGTAGCCTATACTACCTAGACCCTGCAGGGCTTAACAGTCATCTTGGCGTCACATGGCCAGATCTCCGCAAGGGGCAAATGCCAGAATCACTGTTGAATTACCTGCGTGATATCACATAAGCAATCACCAAAGAGGACGCGATCATCAAGGCAACACGCCGCGTCATCAACAATCCACCCGACTTGACTGTCCGATACGGATGTGAATTTCAAAAACAAGTGTGTATTTGAACGAGACATTATAACTGCAATGTCTCGTTCGATAGACGCCACTATTGGTCAAAATGACTATTTTGACCAATAACAATCTACCCGCAGACCGTTTTTTCTAGAATTTTATGAAGGCGGGTCACCTGATATTTAACTGTAATGTCCAATCGAGCAAATCAAAGCTTCTACATTTGCCTCGTAGCGTGTTTGGGGCGGGGCATATCTACCACGTAACGTCCTTTATGTGCTGTATTCTGAAATAAAATTTGATAGTTCGAACGCCAGTATGTTGATCTCAGCAAAATCGAAGAACAACGAATTCGGATAAAGGCAGCCGAAGCCGCACACTCCGCACGTCGCCGTTTTCGGATTGAACACCACCGCATCCAACAAAAAGTGTCGCCCGCCGGGTTCTTCCGTGAGCGTCAATCCGCCGAAGGTCGCCGAGTCCGGCAATAACTCTCCTTTGCGGCAAGCTATTGGCTTGCGCTTTGTTACGCCACTTACACCATTATTCAGACGCTCCCGAACTGAGGTTTTGTTAGCCGCTCTTAAGTTCATTGAATGGAGAAGTCAAGTGAGAATGCGTCCGAACCACAATGATACTCTGTGTAGGACCATACCGCGTGCCCGTGCGTAGAAGCAATAGCGTTGAGCACCTCACGTACAGTAGTATTCTTGCGAATAATAGTAAAACCTTGAGCAGCCTTACTGGTGTGTGTCTTTGGCTGCTCGAAGTAACCGAGTTTTCCTCGAAGTAGCCGTGAACTAGAATTCAGTCCAGCTATTCCCCTTTGCATCTCTGGTGTTGATAACAGACGTTTAAGTGCCTCATCCACTGTGTCAATATTCCGCTCCTCGAATCGAGCGATGTGCAGATTGAGAAACGCGGGGACACCAACATTAGGGATCAAATTGATTACACTATCACTGATCTCCCATTGATACCGCCGATCAACTGTAGTGATCGCGTCCAGTGCGTCACGCAGTGTTTGAGGCAAGGAGCTTAATTCGAGTCGTGTTGGATCGGAGCAACTAGATGCCGAAACAATGCCACCCGGTGCTTTTGCTGCCTCAAGTGCTTGTTTAAACAGGAAGGTTGCTGTCCCAGTGCGTTGTGTCCTTATCGAAGTTCGACGACCAAGGAGTTGCTCGACTTCGCTTTTCGCCGAGTCTTGGGCAGCGTACTTAACCGTAGCCACTGTTAATAGTAACAGTGCTACACATAGCAGAAGAGTAATTCTTTTCATCGTTAGACCTCTTTACGAAAATTCTATGGCAAGTTGCTAATGGATACAATATAGTTAACCGCCGAAGACATCGAGAAGCGCAGAATCTAAAAATGCCTTTCTCTGTGTTTCTCTGCATCGCCGGCGGTTGAAACTTCTTTCTCAGAGCGTGTCTGAAAGTCCGATTGAGAACCCACGCGATTTTGTGACTTGCGATAGCATCAGGGTGAAAGTTGCCGAAAAGCTAAGAGAAATGTAGCTTTCAGTGTGCTATGCTTTTTCCGTCAAGTCACATTAGTACGGCCTTTCTGAGTATTTAAAACTTTTCAGACACGCTCTCAATTCGCCCTCAGTTGCAGCACGACGTAGCGCCTACGGCACGATGATGTCTGAGTCTACTTTGAGAACACCACCATCGTTGCCCTTATGAATGAAAATTATTGTGCTCAGGTCGTAACTTGCCTGCCCGATTTGTACAGAGAAACCTTGCAGAAAGTCTTCCTCTTCACTGGGCGCTAAACACCTTGGGTACGGGAACCCAATGAATTGATTGTCTGGCACAACACTATTAGCCGGAATGTTACTTGGATCCGCAGTAGGTGGCGAGAAAGGACCATGATACTGAGCGAAGGCCTCGCTGATGGTGAAGGGATCAAGGATGCGTTGCCCGCTTTGATCCAGCAAGTAAAATGCGTAATTCCGGTACACACCACACACTCTGGTTCCTCGAAGCCCAACGTTACCAAATAAGTCTCTTACCACATCATTGACAGGCGTTTGAAGTGCCCCTATGCCATTAGGTGCTTGCGGAACGTCAGCACGCACAAGCATCTTAGGTATTTGCACGAGGAAATTGACGATGTTGCTTGTTCCCGCCGCCGGATTGGTGACGAACACGCCGTGATTGCCCCCTTGATCGTTCGCCGCAATGTTGAATCTGGCGCGTATCTGAGTGCCACTTACAGAGTTGATGACCACGCTGATGCCCGTGCCTGCGCTCACCGTCGGGTTATTGCCGAAGCCACTACCATTGATCGTGACATCAACGGGCTGCCCGATCAGTGCGCGATCCGGCGAGACGCTATCAACCCGCGGAAGAATAGCAATCAGCATCGCCATTGAGAAGGTGCGATCCATCGCACACACGCCGCCCGGATCACTTATCGGCTCACTCGGAAACTCCACATTGAGCAAAGTATTACCGACTCCCACCGCATTCATATGCACGCCTGCGCCGTCTGTCCACCCAATCGAAGCGATGCTCGCATCATTGATCCACAAGTTGGATTGGCCGGTCACATCGAAGGGGCCAAAGCGCGCGCCATCGCAACGGCGCACCGTCGTCTGCATCACACGCGCCGAGAATTGCTCGCCAACCAGTGCGCTTACTGAATCCGGGTCGGTGTACACGTTGTCGGTCAGCGGTGGGCACGCCTCGCACGGACTCGGACAACTGTAACTGCTGGCAACGGCACCCTTCGCATCATAGATTTCCAGCCGCCCGATTAAGGCTTGCGGCCTATACGAGTTCCACGTCAACTGTCCGCTTGTCACATGCTTGGGGATTACCCGTTTGATGCTGTCGGTGGTTTGTGAGTCTCTTAAAGCGCGAATATCGACGGCGATCTCCTGCTGCGGTGCGACCGCCTGCATCGGCAGCGTATAACTGCCGCCTTCGTAATCCAGCTGCACGGTGAAGAGCGCCTTTTGATCGCTCGTGTTGCGGACGTGAAGCACACTGTTGGCCTCGCCCGCAAGCGTCCACGGGTAACTGCCGGAGCGATTCATCGTCAGCGACGGGTCTTTGAGCGGAACATCGAAGACGTAGTTGCGCGTCTGGTCGAAACTGGAAAGATGCCCGATCAATGCGCCGGGCTGCCCCGTTGCCGTGAGTGTCAGTCCGGCTCCAGTAAGCGTCCCGCGCACGCCCGCGCGCTTCAATTCCGCTCCGATATTCACGGTCTCGATTTGCTGTGCCGTCAACCGGAGCGTTGCGAGCGCCACCGTATAAGGCTTACCGCCGGACGTGTAGCTTACTGTCGGCGTCACCTTAATCGCTTCGTCCGAAGCATTGTGCAGCGTCATCATCGAAGTAAAAGAAGTCTGGGGAGAAAAGCCTTGCGTGTCGGGCTTACCGATCAGCATGTGCGCGGCGGCTAACGTCTGCGACTTTCTTTCAGCCGGATCAGTGAAGGGAAAGTGCGAGGAAAAGCCTGTTTCGTCGTTGGCGACCATGCCGTAAGCGAGCACCGCTCCCGGCTCTCCCGTGTGCGTAATGCTGATACCGCCCGCCTTGCCCATTTTTCCGGCTTCCATTGCGTGGCGAAGTTTGAATTCTTTCAAATCATACACCTCTGTTTGATGCGGCGCGAGCGTTTGGTCAAGCTTATCCGTTACCGACTTATCTGTCGCCGAACTCTTACCATTATCTCCGATGAAGTTTAGGTGCGCGACGAGGCTGCTGTCGGTCGTGTTGGTCAAGACAAGTTTATACTGCGCAGCCTCATCTTCTAATTGCCACAATCCTTCGAGGCGCGACGATATAAAGCTCATCGGCATTTCGGCGGGCACATCGAAGGATAAACTTGCGGCGGCATTCTTTACGGTCACCTGCGCGCCGAGATCGGACGCGTCGGGCGCGTCGAAGTTAAGAATCAAGTTGCCCTGCTTGAACGTTTCATTGCCGCCGCTTTGCGAAATCCACTCGGCAATATTGAAGACACGCTGCTGTCTGGTAGGGAGAATAATCGAACTGACCACCAGTGGCTGGCCTTTCAAGTTGTAAAGCACCGGCCTAATGGATAGCGGCTCGTTACCGGCATTGTTAAGCACGACGGATGAATTGAAGCCGTGATCTTCAGACCAGTAGGCGAAGGTCAGGCTGTGCGTCATCTGCGACATTCCCTGCGAGATGATCGCAGCATTTGAAATGGCCTTGGCTTGCGCCTTTTGCGCGCCCGCCTTGCGCATGAGCAAAGCCGCAAATAATAAGGAAATCGTGAGCAACATCACCATCATAGAGACGGTGAAGAGTTTGGAACGTTTTGAGAGACTGCGTTGAGTTTGACGAAGGGTAGAGTAATTCATCTTGTGTGCCCTCCTTTGGGCATGGGGGTTGGGAACTATCTTTTATTATCGGGAAAGTTCGATGCGTGCGTGTGCCATCAAATAGTGATGGTCGTGCTGTCGAACTTCGTAAGCGAGAAACCGTCGAAGCGTTCGCTGAAGCATCCGCGCATATCCGTCAGCACGTTGATCGCGACAGCTTCGCCGAGCTTCAATCCCTCGATGCCGTCCGAACGCCAATGCACGCCACCGAAGTTGCGCCCGAAGGCGATGTTTGAAGCGAGCTTGTTGAGTTCGCCGCCGACCGTGAGCGGCTGATTCGTGTATGACATTAATGACAGACCATCAGCGCTGGCTTCTACCGGAGTAGAAATGACGAAGGATTCATCGAAGAACGCCTTCACGACGGTCGCGCA
>MWWH01000423.1_pt1 | contig 12308 bp, 12 predicted proteins | sample 1047231 | NCBI WGS metagenome assembly MWWH01 (sample SAMN06349967, study PRJNA376086) | soil metagenome | isolation source: MG3-2 sample Antarctic (ecotone) soil | place: Antarctica | collected 2015-01-13 | reverse complement strand
CTGCCCCATAAGAATGCCGCCAGATCATCAAGTACACCAACGCATCCGACGGATGCAGCTCGCGTAGCTGTTTATCGAAGAAAAAGTTATCGATCTGCGTGAGAGCCATCCTCCACAAGATACCGCTACAGTAACCATAGGTATAGCATGGCGCGACGTGGTGTCGGTTTTTTCATTTTTTTGCGTTTCAAAGTGACTCTAATAAGTTACGATATTATTTGTATTGAACTGACAAGGAGGCCATTTTGGACGAAGCCCGCTTTGGAATTCAGAAAGTAATAAAAATTTTCGGATCGGATCTTTCTCGCACCGCTTTAGTAAAAGCCGAGGCCTCCGGAAATATTCCGTTAGCTGGTCGGCGGGAAACAGGAACGTTAAAGCGTCGAGTGTGGGGCATTGAAGACCTACCGCAAATTGGCGAGCAGTACGGATTTTTGAAACGTCTAGAACGACCGCTGGCACTTGCTGTTTTCACAACAAAAGGTGGGGTTCTCAAAACAACTCTTTCCCTGAATATCGCCAGAATGGCGGCGCTCCATAATATCCGCACCTGTGTCGTTGGCCTCGATATGCAAGCGGACGTTACTACTGCTTTAGGTTTCAACACGGATCTAGAAGAGAGCGAGGATCTGCAAAGTGCGATCGCTCGCCTTAATAGTACGCGTGGCCTTCCAAATGTTTTCAAAGGAGAGGCAACACTAGAAGACGTGGTGTTACCCACGGATATCCCTACTCTCTCTTTTATTCCGGAGACTCCAGAGTTGGTTGCTCTAGATCAACTGATCTCTAACCGGAATCGTCGTGAATATTGGCTCAAAGAGCAGGTGATCGACCCTCTTAAACAGAAGTTTGATTTGGTGATCATGGACTGCTCTCCAAACTGGAACAGACTCATCACGAATGCTTTGGTTGCTTGCGACGCATTGATATCGCCTCTGGAATGTAAAATTAACAACTTCCGCAACTACCAAGCCTTTAGAGCGTTTTTGGAAGAGTTCCGAAAAGAACTGAAGCTCGATTTTGATTTCATCTTTATCCCAACGCGCTTCACTTCCACTCGAAAATTAAGCGCAGAAATCCGAAGTTGGTATCTAGCTCACGTCCCCGGTTGCGTTACTGGAGCAATTCGCGAAAGCGTTCATGGAGAAGAAGCCGTAGCTCAACACATTTCAGTTCCTGAATACGTTCCCGGCTCTCTAGCCGCAGATGAAATGAGGGAGGCAATCTTAGAGATTTGGAATCGCCTCATGGGCGCGTCGAAAAGACAGAAACTTGCTAAAGGCGCCCGTTCTACATCGCGAATCGAAAGCCCAAAAGAGGCGGCACTTTAAGAGAGGATAACGAGTGGCGCTTTCCTTAAATGATCTGAAGAAGGGCAAGGCGGGGAAAACTTCCTCCTCTTCAACGACTACGGAAACTCGTCGGATGGTGCGCCCTTGGGAAGATCCCACTAAAGAGCCACAAGCCTCGCTCGATCAAAATCTCATCTCGGAAACCCCACCTAAACAGGGAACAAACGGGGAACAAACAGGTAACAAAGAGGTCTTTAAACAGGTAACAAACGGGGAACAAACAGGTAACAAACGGGTAACCACTGCGCAGCGCAACGAAGAGAAACAGGTAACAGAACGGGTAACAAGCAAGTGCGTTAACAGGGAACAAACGGATTACAAACAGGTAACAAACTCAGGTTTTGAGCAGCTTCGAGGCCATGAATCTCGTTTGCTCCAACTTATCTTTGCTGAATGCCAAGCAACCGGTGAACTTCTTACTCCACCCCTAACATTGGATCGAATTGCAGAAAGTCTTGAGAGCCGCAAGGAGACTGCGAAAACTGTCATTGTTCGCCTTACAAAGAAGGGTCTAGTCAAACGCGAAAATAGCGCCACCGGCCGAGGTGGATTCACACGATTTCGACTGGAAAAAACGCTCTATCAAGAACTCCTAATCCGTGAAACAGGGAACAAACGGGTAACAAACAGGGAACAAACGGGTAACAAACGGGATACACAACGGGTAACAGAACGGGTAACAGAGCCCTCTAGTAGTAGTAGTTCTCTTAGATCTACTAGTAATAAAGAACTACTAACTACTGGAAACCAGTCTTCTTCCGAAATGGGCTTGGATGCGTCGTGGCATGAAATTGATTGCTCGCCTCTTTCAGAAATACGATTGGGCCGTAATCAGATCTCCCAGATAGCTCAAAGCGGTCGTGTTAGTCCTGACCAGCTCCAAGATTCCATTTACGCTTTTGCTTTTGATCTTTCGGAGAACCAGAAGGCTAAAAACATCAGCGGAGCTCCGCTGAACTACTTCATGGGAATCTTGCGGAAAGGTCCGTACTCCCCGCCAGCAAATTACGAAAGTCCGGAAGATCGTCAGCAGAGGATTTATCTCGAAGCCAAGGAGCAACAACGCAAGCTTAGGCAGGAGCGGGAAGCTCGACTCGAGACAGTGGAGTTTGAAGAGTGGGCAGAGAAACTTTCGCTCGATGAACGAGCGCAGCTTGTTCCACCAAAAGATTATTCAAAGCCAGGCGGTACAGCTCATACGATGCAGTTGCGTGAGTATTTCCGCGAAAATGTATGGCCAGCTTTGAAAGAGCGCTCGAAGAACGGAGTCGCATGAAAGCAAATTCAGGGAGGCGATAGTGCCATTTGATCAACTTGTTTTTCGAGTACATGCGATCCAGCGAATGGCCCAAAGGGGTTTTTCGGAAGAGGTAGTAAAGCAGATTCTGCGGAGTGGAAACGTTATCGAAGATTATCCACAAGACACACCCTATCCGAGCTACTTAATGCTTGGATGGGTGTCTCATCGCCCGGTCCATGTTGTTGCAGCCGACAATAGGACCGAGAAGCAGACGATTGTGATTACGGTATACGAACCAGACCCCAAGCAGTGGGACACCAAGTTTGAGAGGAGAAAGAAATGAAATGCGTTATCTGTAAGCAAGGAGAAACCAAAGAGGGTACCGCAACGGTCACTCTAGAAATTGGAAAGACCACCCTCGTGGTTAAGCAAGTGCCGGCAAAAGTTTGCCAAAACTGCGGCGAGGAGTATGTGGACGAAAAAGTTACAAGTCAGCTTCTCAAGCAAGCAAAAGATGCGGCGAGCGGCGGAGTTCACGTCGACGTCCGAGAGTTCGTTGCTGCTTAAACCGCCTTCGGGGGTTGTCACAAATTAGCAGCCGGCTCTGCATAAAATAGCCCTACCCTTTTGTCACTTTGCCTTCGCGGAGTGAGCACTTTCCCCATCCTGTTTGTCTCAAAACAGATCTCAGAGTTGATCTCTTCTGGATTTGAGAGTGCTCCATTCTTTTTTCTGAGTGTTTTGCTTTCGAAAGAGCGTTGCCTCACTTCGTGTTTTCGAAGTGCTTAGTTTCGATCTTTCGAAGTGTTTATCGACGATATTTTTCAATTTTTGGTGTTGGTTTTTGTTGCGGTGATGTATGGATTTTGTTACTTAGATGGGTGCTGTGGGTTAGGAGCGAGCCATGCAAACCGACTACGTCGGTTTGCGAAGAAGGCTCGGCGCTCTTAGCGCCAAAAAAACTCACTCACTGCGTTCGCGAGCTACTACCACAAAAGCCTCGCACCCGGCGAAAGCCGTAATCGAACTACATCGTAGTTTATCGACGACAAAACGAGATAAGCGAGTTTGGAGGGGTTCACGATGGCAAGAAAATCCGTTGTCCCTATTCGTTTCTCCGATGAGGAAAGAGCGCTCCTCTACGCGCAGGCAAACGCCGTAGGTTTAAGCCTAAGCGAGTTTGTTCGAAGGTCAGCTCTCAAGCGACGCCTGCCTCCGCCGGCGGCGTCAGAAGTGAACCGGGCGACCTACCAGGAGCTTTGCCGAATCGGGAATAACGTCAATCAAGCGCTACGAGCCATCCACGAAAGGAAACTCACGGGGGTGGATCGGGCGACCCTTTCTCTTTTCTCGGAGCTTCGAGGGCTCGTGAAGGACATCGGAATGCAGGTCCTGGGGGTCGAAGCGTGATAGCGAAGCAAGTTAAGGGGCGGGGGTTCCGCGGCTGTCTCGATTACTTACTCGGGAAGGACGACGCTCGGCTGATTGGTGGGAACATGCTTGGGGAGACCGCCCGTGAGTTAGCTGCGGAGTTTTCCGAAAGCCGAAAGCTCCGCCCCAATATGAAGCGGGCGGTTTATCACTCAAGCCTTTCTCTGCCTCCTGGGGAGCGACTTACGGACGACAAGTGGAACGAGGTGGCCGGAAGCTATCTAAAGCAAATGGGCTTTGAGGGATCGCAGTACGCCCTGGTCCGCCATCACGATACGGACAAAGATCATGTTCATATTGTTGCGAGCCGGATCCGGATGGATGGCTCTTACGTTTCCGAGAGCAAGGATTACCAAAGAAGCGAAAAGGCGGTCCGAAGCCTCGAGGTGGAGCACGGGTTAACAAGAGTGCAATCCAGTCGCGAAGTCGAGCGCCGGGCTCCGTCTGGCGGCGAGCTTCGCCGGATGGTTAGGGAAGGAAAGCCCAGTGCGAAGGTGGCCCTCCAGGAGCTCGTGGACCGAGCCGCCAAAGGCAATCCCACGACGCCGCAGTTTTTTGAAAAGCTTGAGCGAACTGGAGTCGAAGTGATTCCCAATGTGGCCAAGACCGGCCACGTCTCCGGAATCAGCTATCGGCTGAACGGGGAGCTCATGAAAGGCAGTGATCTGGGCCGCGGTTACACGTGGGCCGGGATCCAAAAACGAGGAGTGAAGTATGAACATGACAGAGATCGGGAAGCAATTAGGGCGCGACACGGCCGAGAGCTTGAACGGGCAAGCAGAGCGGCTGGACCTGGCGCTAAAGAACATCGACGACAAGGAGTGGAAAAAATATCTCGGGGAGTTCGAAGCGAAATTGGTACCCCTAGCGGAGGCGATGTCGGACATAGCAGGGTCCGCGAAGAAGTCAGTCCTAGACTTCCAAGCGACCACGAAAGAAACAAAGGGGATGGTGGACGAAGCGTACTACCAAGCAAAGAACGCGGCGACTCGTCTCGAGGAAGCAGCCACCCGGTTACCTTTAAAAATGTGGGTGGCGATGCTGTTCGTGGGAGTTCTGAGCGGTCCAGCTTCGGTCAGCGCATATTGGATTTGGCAGCATCGCTTAGGCCAAGAAAAGGAACAGGCAGCGAGCTGGAGAAACTTTCAGGACAAGTTTCGCGGCCTCCACGAAAAGGACCAGAAAGAGGTCATGAAGATTCTGAATCGGAAAAGATGATCGACAGGCCCAAAAAGAAGACGCCGGAAAAACCGGGGCAAGAGCATTCGATTACCTTCGATCGGGCAAAACCAAAAAAGAAACATCCCGGACGAGATATAGATTTCAGCATCGATCTTTGAGCGCCTTGGCTCTCAGCCAGAGAGGCTATGGGCCACGAAAGCTAGCAGCGGCAGGACCCATCGGATCCACCGAGCGGACGACTGCAAGACGTTCAGTGGCGGTAAGAGCAACTCGAAATCAACTGCTACCCTTAAGTGAAAGCGATTTTCGTTGGCCATGGATTCACCTCCTCGCCCGCGACACCGAAGGTGCTTTGGGAGGTGAAGAAGCGGCTAACCGATAGCCGCCCAGGAGGGGGCAGTGAGAAGCAGCTGTTCCGCGATTTGTCCTAATTCACCGCTCTCTGAGCTTGGCATAAGCCATTCACTCCCTACTTCAAAAAAATCGATGAACCACTAAAAAAGAAATTCTACCGAAGTCTGCACCAGGCGGAGGACTCCATTCAAAAAGAAGAAAATTACGGAGAGTTTATCAGGGCCTTGTACTTTGCGGCCAGGAATTACCGGGACTTTATTTTCCCGCTGACTTTTAAAAACGACGACGAGGACCGAAAACTAGCCCTTCAGCTCTACTTCGTCTTCTGGCGGCAATTGCAATATTACCTCTCGCAATTTAGCGCTTTGGTCCAGAATCAATTCAAGCTTTCCGGTTGCGCGCTCAAGGGCGGAGAGGGCCTCCTTCCTCTTGTCTTCGTCGAGCAATTTCAGTGCATACAAACCTCGTTCGCTCAATTCAGTCGTAAGCAGTAACGACGAAACACTTGCCGCATTCTGCAAGGCACATCGAACGACCTTCGTCGGATCGATAACACCGGCGGCCACGAGGTTCTCGTACTTTTCGCTTTGAGCATTAAAACCAAAGTTCTTCTCGCTGTTCGCTCCTACCTGGTTGATAACAACGGAGCCCTCATGACCTGCGTTTTGCGCGATGAGACGTAACGGCTCCTCGAGCGCCCGTTTCACGATACCAACTCCCGCTTGTTGCTCGACCGAGTCGAGTTTAAGTTTCTCGAGAGCGGGAATCGCTCGGATGTAACCTCTCCTGCGATTCATCGAGCCGGGACTGAGAGACGGCGTCAGACCACTGTCAGAACTGCAAATGCAGCGTCGGGATCATCATCGGGAACGATCGCGATTGCCAATCCAGCAGCCATTAGACCGACCGCCGCACCGGTGATGGCTCCCGCGGAGACGGACGCGGGGGTGTGCCCTATAACTCGTTTAGTACTAGAAAGCACCAGTCTGGTTTTTTGGCCATACTGCCGTCCTTAAAAATAGGGCTGTCAATTCTCGCACCCGCTATAACATGGCGCATCGATGAAAGAACGAATTTCAGCGGGTTATAATCGATTAGCGAGAAGGCGGACAATGAGAAATAGAGTCGCGGACCGGTAGCCGTACGCGCTTACCAAATAATCAAGATTGCTCAGAGGGCTGTGGCTAATCAATCCTGGCTGGCACTAAAGCTGTTCCATTGTTGCTTCTGGGGGAGGCAAGGTGAAGGAAAAGCAAGAGCCAGCCCCCGGTTCGGAATCGGCCCATACCCTGCCACCATGGGCTTCTATGATTTTCTTGGTGAGAGTCAACCCGATCCCAGTACCGGAGGTCTCGCCCTTTGGCCCAAGCCTTTGGAAGAGCTGAAAGATGCGATCTGCCTGGCTTACGTCGAACCCACTCCCGTTATCCTTCAGACGAACAACCCAAACTTGCCCGCTGTCTTTTTCGGCATCGATCGTAATCGTTAGCGGCCTCTCGCCTCGATACTTGATGCTGTTACTAATCAGGTTCGAGAAAACTTGCCTCATGAGTCCCGTGTCGACGACGGCCTCCGGAAGCTCGCCCAGAACAACCGACGCATGAGACTCTTGAACCAAAATCTTCAAGTCTTCGAGAGCGCCGTTTACGACTTCGCGAAGATTGACGGGTTTTAACTTCGTTCGATCAATTTGCGTTTGAGCATAGCGCAACAGGTCCTTGATTAGTTGGCCCATCCGAGAAGCCCCGGTAACGGCGAAATCAATGTACTGATCGGCATCGGAATCGAGCTTCCCCTTATATCGCTTCGCTAGAAGAGAGACGTACATAGAGACCATGCGGAGAGGCTCTTGCAGATCGTGCGAAGCAAGTGCCGCGAAAAGCTCCAAATCCTCGTTTTTCCGCCGAAGCTCGATATCCACCTTTTTTTTCTCTGTGACGTCGCGAAGCACTACCATGCGGCCCGGCTTAAAATCCTCTCCCTCGACGTCAGCTGTCGCGGACTCAAGCCACAGATCTCGCCCGGACCTTTTCAATCGAATGTGGTGCTCAATCCACCCCTCAGATTGGAAGTCGCCGTGGTCACCGAAAAGCGGGGAGAGACTATTCGCGTCGTCTACCTCAACGCCATCGCAAACCTCCTTGATCGGACGTCCCATCATTTCGGAAGACGGCAACTCAAAGAGTTTTTCAGCGGGCAAATTCCAAAAGGTAATTTTGGTTCCACCTTCCAGAGCCACAACGGCATCGTTAACGCTGTTCAACGCCTTTGCATGAAATCGAACGACCGCTTCCCGGCGCGTGCGCTCGGTGATGTCTTCAATCACGAGTAAGATGCGGGTTTTGTGTCCATCGTTAAAAAGTGCTCGGCCGTTCAGACGCATCACCTTGCGCCCAATTGATGGAAAAACGTGGTCCACCTCAAAATCGCGAAATGACCGGGTCTTCTCAAGGGTATTCTCGAGGAGATCGCGAAGCTTGGGGATGTCCCACTGTCCATTTCCAAGATCGTAAATCTTGAGACGACGTGTATCGTCCTTGTTTACGGCGAACGTCTCATAGAAAGCATCATTAGCCCGGATCACGTTGAGATTCTGATCGAGAACCAGCAAGGGATCTTTTAGCGTTTCGATGATGGCGTCGGAAAAGTCCCGCTCTTGCTTTATTCGGTCTGCGTCGAGCGCCTGGTCAGTGACGTCTTCAATTGATAAAAAGATGAGAGGCGCTTTATTTTCTTCGCGGACTAACCTTCGCGCATTGATTAGCATCACTCGGTTTCCAATACTGGGAAACGTATGTCGAACCTCGAAACGCGTGACCTCAGACTGGCTGGGAAGCACTTCCTTGAGTAACCGCTTCAGTGAGAGGATGTCCCACTGCTTGTTTCCAAGATCAAAAATCCCAGCACCAATGGTCTCTGCTACCGTGACCTTGAATGTCTCGTAAAATGATTGATTCGCTGCTCTCACACATAAGAGATAGTCGAGAACTAGGAAGGGCTGCTGAACGGTGGCGACGAGCGATTCGGCAAAAGCGTCTTCATCGGCGATAGATACCAAACTCATAGATGACCCCCGGCGAGTCATCGCAACGAGATAAAATCAGCAGTTAGCTGGCCGACTCGCTTACCCCTTCTCCTTCTAGTCCATGTGCCTTAATTTGGCGAGTAAAAACTTTAAGTTGCCGAAGCATTCTGGTTCTAAGTGAACCGCATTTCGGATTGAAACTTAAATTTCGGGACGTGTCAGCGACGGGGGCCCGACCAACGACTTTCCGAGCTTTGCAAACATCTTCCCCGACTCAGCGTACTTCCCCTTCAGTCGGATGCCAGCGACCATCACCTTCGATAGGCTAATCTCCTCGATTCCCTCCGTAGGGGGAACCACGGCCCCGCGGCCGGCCGGATCCGGACCCTCGCGGTAGGATCCGCCGCCCGATCGTCGCATAAGATCGTTTGCGGTATTTACGTCCGAGCCGGAATCATGCGGCAATAATTCCTATTCTTAACCCTGGTATCTCAACGTCAGTAGCGGATTATCCTCGATATCTTCTTGGCGGACATTGTAGCGCTGAGTGGTGTTGATGTTGGCGTGGCCTGCGAGAGTTGCGACGGATTCGATGCGGGCGCCGTTCTCGAGTAGGTTGCTAATTACTGTCCGTCTGGACGAATGCAAACTCCTCCCGGTATCAAGCGAAAGTCTGCGCAAAGTTGTTTTCAAAAGCTCCCCGACCGATTGCCGTCGCATGGGTTCATCGTCGAGGCCGGTGCCCTTTACGCGAGTAAACAAAAACTCTGGCCCCTGTTTCCCCCGCCGTTCAATCAACTCCAACACCGTCTTCAAAAGCTTCGGATGCAGAGGCAAAGTTCGTAGCTTATCGCCCTTGCCGCGGATGAGGACGACTTTCAGATTTCCGCGGTCCTCGATGTCGGAGACTCGGACTGCGAGGGCTTCCGAGATGCGGCAGCCAGTGTAGAGCAGAAACGATAGGATCGCTTTGGTGGATATGCCCTGTAGTGTCCTCGTATCGTGTGAATCGAGGATTTGGTTCACTTCTTCGTCGGTAAATCCCAAGCGCGGCCGGCGCGCAACCGACTTCGGCCGCTTCACGCCTTCCACGGGGTTGACGTCGACGATGCGAGCGCCTTGGAGTTCGCGAAAGAGCGACGCTAATGCCGACATCTTCCGGTTGATGGAAGTTGGTGAGTATTTCTCTCTTAAGTAGTCGCGGTAGGCGATGACGTGCGTTTTTGTAACGTCGCGGGGGTGCGCCATCACTCCGAAGTTTTCCGAAACAAACTTTCCAAAGTCTTTGAAGTCGGATTCGTAAGCTTCGCGGGTACGGTCGGAGAGAAAGTTGGAAAGGTACTCTTTGATGACGGCGGCCAGGTGGTTATCTACCTGCGTTAGCGTAACGCTTACCGTCGCATTTTCTTGATTCACCAAGTCGTAAGTCATGCTGCGCTCTCCCAAGTTGATGGGATTAGCGTAGCAGCACGCCTTCATTTTGGCTGTCATAAAAAGTGTTAGGGATGGGAAACGCAGGCGGGTTGGCCGAGAGCGCCCCGGCAGAATTATGCGGCGCCAGATACGACGCCCAGGATCGTGGCGAGCAAATTTTCAGTTCGAAAAGGTTTTTCGAATAGCCCGGAAAGCTCTTTAGGGGGAATGCCGACACTACCGGCATTTCCGGTCATGAGGAAAAAAGGAACGGCGGGATAGGATCTCTTCGCCTCTTCCAGAAGGTGGAGCCCCGTCCCACCCGGCATTGAATAGTCAGAAAGAATGACATCGACCGAGTGGTGGGAAAGAACTGTCAGGGCTTCAGCAACGCTTCCCGCTTCAATCACCAGCCAGCCCTCTCGTTGAAAACTATTGGCGATGGTTTCGCGCAAGAGTTCCTCGTCATCAACTACGAGAAGGGTTGGTTTTGAGTCCATTCCTTTATTATCGGACAACGAAGACGGAAGTCCGTGACGCTCTGTTCTTCTCCGTGAGTGCGGTTGTCCACGACATCAATCATCTCGGCTTTGCCCCCACTGAAGACTTTTCTACGGGCTTCTTTCGCCACGGTCGCTTTACTTGGTATTCGGTGGTGGCCGTCGCGCTCTCGCGCCGACGAGCAAGAAGCTTTATCTTATGCAGTGACTTCACCGACGTTTGTACCGTCGTCATCGAGAGGCCTGTGTACCGGGCAAGATCCCCTGTACTGATTTTCACTGTAGGTTTTCCTGCCCCAGAGCTAACTTCAAAAAGTGTGGAAATGTAGAAAAGGCGGCGTAGCCTTCCCGGTTGAATGATCAACCGGAGACAACCCCGGCAGAAAGCCGGAAAGGATACGCCCCATGAAGATAGAAAAGCACGAGAAGGAAGTCGCGTCGATGATTTGCTATGAGCGGTTGGAAGAATTCGCGAGAGCATCCGCGCAAACGTGGATCGCTTCGGTTTTTGAGGAAGAGGTCACAGCATTTCTCGGTCGCACGAAGTCGCAGCGACGAACGGCGGAGACGCCGGAAGGTAGTAGGAATGGCTACGGACAACCGCGAAGACTTTCGATGATGAACGGCACGATTGAAGTGCGTCGCCCTCGAGTGCGCGACGTTGAAGAGAACTTCGAGTCGAAGGTGTTGCCGCTATTTTGTCGCAGGACTGGCGAAGTCTCTCACCTACTGCCAGAACTTTACTTGCACGGGCTGTCTTCTGGCGACTTTGAGTTAGCGATGCGAGGTTTACTTGGCGAAGGCGCGCCGCTATCGGCCTCGTCGATAGAACGGCTCAGAGCGAAGTGGAAACTCGAGTACGCAGCGTGGGAGAATCGAGATCTTTCCCAGCTCAACATCGTTTATGCGTGGGCCGATGGTCTATACGTGAAGGCGGGCATCGAAGACCGTAAGACCGCGCTTCTGGTTATCGTCGGCGCGACGACATCGGGAGAGAAAGTGCTGCTTGGCCTCGTTCCCGGCGAGCGCGAGAGCAAGGAGTCCTGGCTGCGATTATTGCGAGGTCTCGTCGCAAGAGGACTGGTGCTACCGACGGCATTTGTAGCGGACGGCCACCTCGGGCTCTGGTCAGCGCTCGGCGAGATTCACCCTAGCGCAAAAGAGCAACGCTGTTGGAACCATAAGATCATAAACGTTCTCGATCGGGTGGCGAAGAAAGCGCAACCTGAGGCGAGGGAGATCTTACGGGCGATGATGTACGCTGAAACTCGCGCTAAATGCGAAGCCGAGAAGAAACGATTCGCGGTGAGATTTGCGAAATCCGACGCCGATGCGGTAGCGACACTCGAGCGCGATTGGGTGCGGATGACGACGTATTACGACCTTCCCAAAGAGCATTGGCTGCACTTACGAACGACGAACATCATCGAATCACCATTTGCACAGGTCCGTCTCCGTACCGACGCTTCCAAGCGTTTCAAGAAAGTCGACGGAGCGGTTGCGATGATCTGGAAACTACTCGGTGTGGCCGAGAAAAACTGGCGCAAGCTAAACTCGCCGGAGCTGCTTCTGGAAGTGAGAAACGGAATTCAGTTTGTCGATGGCGTTCGCGTCACGATGAAAAACGAGGAGAGAAAGCGGCTCGCCGCCTAACTGCGTTTACACACAATTTGACGAGAGCTCTCTGCCCCATAAGAATGCCGCCAGATCATCAAGTACACCAACGCATCCGACGGATGCAGCTCGCGTAGCTGTTTATCGAAGAAAAAGTTATCGATCTGCGTGAGAGCCATCCTCCACAAGATACCGCT
>MWWH01000422.1_pt1 | contig 12336 bp, 26 predicted proteins | sample 1047231 | NCBI WGS metagenome assembly MWWH01 (sample SAMN06349967, study PRJNA376086) | soil metagenome | isolation source: MG3-2 sample Antarctic (ecotone) soil | place: Antarctica | collected 2015-01-13 | reverse complement strand
TTCAACGTCGGGCTATCCTTGCCGTCGATTTTCACCGTTTCGGGTTCTCCGATTACGACAACCGGAACATTGACGGCGGCTTTTACCAGCCAAGCAGGCAATTTGTTTTTTGCATCGCCGAGCGGCACAAGCGGAACGCCTGTTTTTCGTTCGTTGCTAAACGCCGATATTCCGAATCTCGATGCGGCGAAAATCACGAGCGGCGTGTTTTCAGCCGTGCAAATTCCGTCGCTCGACGCCGCAAAAATTACGACCGGCACGTTCGCAACATCTTTTATTCCAAATTTGGATGCGTCAAAAGTTACAACAGGAACTTTCGGCACAAGTTTTATTCCGTCGCTCGACGCCGCAAAAATTACAACAGGAATTTTCGGAACTGCGCGACTTGGAAGCGGAACGGCGAGTTCATCAACGTATTTACGCGGAGACGGAACTTGGGCGGCTCTTTCATCGACACAAGGCTCAACCAATTTTGCGGACGCTACAAATAATTTTGTTGATTTAACATTTTCGCCGTCGACCGCGCTTGCAAGCAAATTGAGATATGAAGGGCGCAGCGCGTCATTACTGTCAGCCGCAAACGCAAGAGAATTTCAATTTCTCGATAATAATTCAACAGTAACTTTTGCGTTTGGTAACAGCAGAGCAGTTGCAAATACGCCGCTTGCGTATCCGAAAGTAGTTTTTTTTGGCGGACAAAACTCAAACATTGCGATAACAAAAGCGGATTCAAACGGCATTTTTGCACTAGTTAATTCTATTATTACCATTCCGACGGGCTTACCGCGCGGAACAACTATTACTGTCCCCGCAATAGCCACGAACGGAACAATTCAGTTTGGGTCGGGTATTTATTTAAGTCTAAATCCATACACAGGCGCGGCAAAAATAACAGGAACGGCTTCCACTATAACAATCGGAAACGGAAATACCGTAACGCTTGCGAAAATTGATGTTGAAACCGGCGAAAATTGGCAAATCCTAAGTTCGACGGCGGCGACGCTTACTTACACGCCGTAATTTTTAACGAAAAAAAATACCCGTCGAAAAGGAAAACGAAAAACCACTAAATTTATGAAAAACCTAACAACCAAACAAAAACAGGAAATTGTGGCTGCGGCAAATGAACATTTCGACGGCGACGTTCAATTAGCGAGCGCGGCGCACATTCACGGCTTCGGCGTCGTGCTGGATGTCGGGCGGCAAATGGTCGATTGGTTCGTGCACAAGGAAATACAGCACGTTCAAAATCAAGTCGAAAACTTTATCGCTCTCGGTAGTGGAAATCGAAAGCCGAAAGCGAAAAAGGCGACGGGCGGAAAAGCGAAAAAGTAAAAGTTTGAATTGCTACTAAGGCGCGGCGAGCGGGAAACAATGAAATCACCTTTTGATGCCGAATTTAATCAAATCCGCGAACGCATAAATTTTTATGCGGACAAATACGCGATTAACCGCGCGACGGCGATTTGGCAGATTTGGCAGGAATCAAAATTCAATCCGCGCGCGTCGTCGGGCAAGGCGCACGGCATCGCTCAATTTACACCGGCGACGGCGGCGCGCTTCGGCGTCAATGTTTGGGACGTTGAATCGAGTCTCAACGGTTGGGCGAAGTATATGCGCTTTCTGCTCGACTTGTTCGGCGGCGTCTATTCGCTGGCACTAGCCGGTTACAACGCGGGCGAAGGCGCGGTTAAAAAATACGGCAATCAAATTCCGCCATTCGCCGAAACTAAAAACTACGTCAAAACGATTTTAGGAAATGTTTCGGGCGGCGGCGATGGCGTCGCGGCTTCATCGGGCGGCGCGCCAAAGCCTGACGGCGGACTTTCGACCGGCGCGATAATTTTCGGACTTCTTTTTGTTTATTTGATTTTGGAGTAGGGCGAAAATGAAAGAATTTTTCAAACAAAATTTTACTGTAACGCTCGCGTTTGTGTTGGCTTTGGTTTTTACAATTATATTTTTGCTGACTAAAGACCCGATAATTGCAACGCTGATTTCAACGACGACAACGGGCTTTTTCGCGCTCGCGCGTCCCGAAAGCAAACCGGCGCAGACTATCAACGCCGAAACGATTGAAACTGCCAACGCGACGACGAACGACGACGACGGACGGGAAAAATAAAGTTATCTCACAGCTTGTAATATGCTAACACCGCTTCTAAAAATCACGCTTGCATTTTACGTAGCCAGCGTTTTCGTTTGGTTCGAGAGCGTATCCGCTTTGGATTCAACCGAGCAAACGACGCCAATTACCGTAGCTGTGCTTTCCACTATCACCGTTCTCGGCGGATTTATTTATACGTGGCTGCGCGACAGCCGCAACCGGAAGTGGGACGCCCAAGACAGAGAACGACAGAAACGCGAGAATCAGGAAGCTCTTGACCGCCAGACAACGCTTGTTAAGAACGAAATCCGAAACTCCGAAGCCGCTGCCGAGTTGTCGCGTCAGCAGCAAGCCTTAAAAGTTCGTGAGGCTCTGCTTGACCAGGAAGCTCTGATAAAAACGCAGCGGGATTTGGACAGCGAAAAAGTCGAAGCCGCGCTGGAAAAACGGGAGGTTGCCACGCGCCCTGACCTCGACAAAGAAAGCGCAGAAATTCAGGAAAAAATTGACACCCGCGCCGAAGAGATTCTGGGCGAGATACACCGCAGCGATGAGCGAGGCGGGGCTGATAAAAATAAATAATGAGTTTCACGTCCGAAAGAGTAAATCAATTAAACGACGAACGGCTAAAACAGATAAATCCGGTCGTCGCCGCAAAGGTTCGTAAAATTATCGCGCTCGCGGCGGCTCAAGGTTTTACGCTGCTGGTCGTTCAAGGACTGCGGACAATCGCCGAACAAAACGCTTTGTTCGCGCAAGGGCGCACGAAAAAAGGAAAAATCGTTACAAAAGCGCGCGGCGGTCAAAGTTGGCACAATTACGGGCTGGCGGTTGATTTTGCTTTTATCACGAACGGCGAAGTCGATTGGACGGACGCGCTTTATAGAAAAATCGGCGGTTGGGCGAAGCTCGCCGGTCTTGAATGGGGCGGCGCGTGGCGAACGATTACGGATTTGCCGCACGTCCAGCAAATTAACGGAATGAAAACGGCGGACGCGCTCGCCGTTTATAACAAATCCGGCTTGCACGGCGTTTGGGAAAACATTTCCTAATGGACGTTTTAGACGCTCTGCTTATCGGCGGGCTGATTTACCTGGTATCGAAAAGTTACGGCGCGGCGGGCGCGGCGGGCGCGGCAAGCGGTTTAGTGCCGGAAAGCGTAGCGGCGAAAAACGAATCGGAACTTTCAAAAGTTAATCCGGCGTTGGCTGAAAAAGCGCGGTTCGTTATAAACGAAATGGCGCGGCGCGGCTATGTTTTAATCGTCGCTGAAGGATTGCGGACGAACGCGCTGCAAGCGAAATATTACGCGCAAGGGCGAACGACGGCGGGCGCGATAATCACATACAAAAAGGCGGGCGAATCCGAACACAATCAAGGCAAAGCGATTGATTTTGATTTTATAGTTGACGGTCGGCAAAGCAATTCGCTTTCTAATAATTGGGCGCTGCTCGGTCAATTGGCAAAATCCGCCGGTCTGACGTGGGGCGGCGATTATAAAAAATTGAAAGATTATCGGCACGTCGAAATTTAATTCTTTTTCTTCATCAACTCCTCTGATGAAATTGGAAAAGCCTTTGCGCGGGTTGGAGAACTCGCGCAAAGGCTTATTTTTTCGCTCAAAATCGGCTTATGCCGCCGTTTTACGGTTTAGGATGTATCTTTTAATGCCGCGCGCGTAAAGCGTGCTGCGCGAGACGTTCAAGCGCAAGGCGACATCGTTAATCGGTCTGTCGTAAGCCAACATTTCGGCTTCTAAAATCAATTTGGGATTCGTCGCCGGTCGCCCGCGCTTTTTCGGAATTTTCGCGGCGGCTTTCTCGCGCTCGATTTTTTCGCGCAGCTTGCGGTTTGCCTCTCTGACTGCTTCGCGCTTTTTAATAAGCAACTGTTCCAATTTTGAGCGTGTCATAAAATTATCCTTCCTTTTTCTTCGGCGGCAACTGTTTCGGCGTCGGCGGCAAGTTTTCAATCAATAAATCAAGCTGCTCGCACTTATAAACTGAACGCCCGCGCTCGCCCGTGTAATGATTCAAAATTCCTTTTTCTCCGGCGTCTTTGATGGCGATTTCAAGTCGGCTTTTTGCGATGCCCGAAAATCGCGCAAGCTCGTCAATGCCGATAAAAATCTTTCCCGAAAGTTCGGTTAAAATTGATTTCGAGCGCGGCGCGGCGAACTGATTCATAAAATCCATAAAGTTATTGGCGAACGCGGGTGAAGTCGCTAATTTTCCCGTTTGTTCGCTTCCGTTCGGTTTTTCGATGACGCCGTGTCGTTTGTCTTTGTCTTGGTTTAGAAACGCTTCGGCGTCCTCGCGTTTGATAATCGTTACTTTGTTACGGACGACGCCTTTAATGCGTCGGCGCGGCTGCGTGTATGCGATTTTTCCCGCTTTCATTAAATTTTCAACATTGCGGTCGCTCGTCCAGCCCGCAAGTTCGGCAAACATTTCTTTGGTCAATTCGTCCGGCTGTAAATCGTATTCGTCGCCCGTAAAAGTTTCTTTTGCTGCTTCGGCTTTCGGCATATCGTTTTTTCTCCGTTGTTTTTAATTTGCGAAAACTAGCGAACAAACGATTTTCGCGTTTGTTCGTTCGTGTTCGCTTTCATTAAAAACGATGCGCGCCGAAGTTGTCAATAAAAATTTTCTAAATTTGGCTTAATTCGCCGGTTCTTCGTTTTGCCAGGCATTCTTGGCAAATGTTCCCTTTCCAAAAAGACGGCTCACAATCTTGTTTTGTTTTTTTGCAATACCCACATTTTAAGAAATTCGAGTTTCTAAATTTGTATTGTTCGGTCTTTAACTTAATTGCGGCGCGTCCGGTCGTTTTCCAGCGTCGCGCCATTGGATAATTACCGTTTAGCCATTTGCCGCCGTAAGTGCGCGGCTGATTCCAAACTTTAGATTTACATTTGGCGCAGCTTCGCGGCTCGATAAAGATTCTTCCCTCGCGCGGCGAATCAAACGACTTTGTTTTCCATTCATAGCCGCATCGCTCGCAAAAACTTTCACCGTTTTTCTTATCGAAAGACATTTTGTTTATTCGATAGAAGTTAAGCGATTATCTATGTAATTACTCAACTCTGTTAAATGTTTAGATATAAATTTTAATTCTTCGATTGCCTCTTTTCCGCGCACCGAAGATGCTTTGATAGGCTCGCCCAAATCATAAAAATAATATTCAATCGCTTCTTGCAAAGTCATTTCATCGTTAATAAATGTTTGTTTTTTAACGTCAAAAATACCTAAAACGATTTCGTTCCTTTCTTTCGCAACTATTAAATCCACTTCAACATTCATATTTTGTTTTCTCCGCTCGTCGCCGGTTAGTAGCAATTCAAACTAAGCATCTAAGCCGTTGTCTCGTGCCGAATAAATTACGACGACATCAACGCTGGTTTCGCAAACGTGCGTAATTTCAAAATCTTCTTTTTCCGCGTCGCCCGAATGATTTATAAAAATTTCTTGGTCGGCGTCAAAATCTTCCAACATATTTATTAGTTGCGAAACGGTCATAATTTTATAAAATCTCGGCGTCTGATAACTGCTATTTCAAAATGTTAATAACATTCGCGCGGCTTAATTTATATTTCCGCGCGATTTCCGTATTGTTGAAAATCCGCGCGCCGATCGCGTCTTTTTGCGCTGCCATTTTTAGAACGGCGTCTTTTATCATCGGCGGCGTCGCCGGTCTGCCGTGCGGTTTGCCTTTGGCTTTGGCGTCGGCTATTCCGGCTTTTACGCGCTCGCGCAATATGTCGCGCTCGAACTCGGCGAAAACTGACAGCATACCGGCAAGGGCGCGTCCGGCTGGCGTCGTGAAATCAAGGCTTTCGGTTATTGAGATAAAGCCGACGCCGATTTGTTTCAATTCTTCGAGCGTGTTCACCAAGTCCGGCAAGCTGCGCCCGAATCGGTCGAGTTTCCAAACGATAATAAAATCAAATTCGCGCCGTCGCGCGGCGTTTAATAATTCTTCGCGCTCGCGCCGAACTTTCGCGCCGCTCGCAATTTCTTCGACTTCGCGGACAATCTCAAAATTTCGCGCGTCGGCAAAAGTTCGCATCGCTTCAATCTGCATCGAAAGCGTGTTCTGGTCGGCGGTCGAAACTCTCGCGTAAAGGGCAACTTTCATTTTCTAACTCTTTTTTGTGTAGTTCGGCGTCAATCATCTCGAAAATGTTTGCAAAAAATTCCTGATTATCTAGGCTGGCAATTTCATTGTCTTGATTCGTGCAAATCTTGGTTAATAAAATTTCCTGTATAGTTTTGAGATAATTTTCGGAATAGCTTTCAAACGGACGATGTTTTGTTGCTGTCATAAAACCTCTTGAAAATCTCGGTTGTAAAATCCTTTGTTCACCGTCTTTTTGCTGTCAAAATTCGACTGTCAAATATGTGTAGATTTATGACGCCGCAAATTCTGCGTAGAGCGTTTTTGTAAATTCCGTTTTCGCATCTTCAGAAAGTTCAAACGATTGAAAAGTTTCATCAACGGCATTTGCAAAAGCTATAAGCGGTTGGTTGCCTTCTTCAAGTGATTTTTTGAACAAAGGAACAAAAACGGTTTTCAATCCTAAATAAACTTCATTATTCATTTTTCTTTTCCTCTCTCTCAATAATCGTTTTACGACGCTTAGGATTTTTCCTTACTTCCATTTCTCCACCTCTTAACGAGAAGTGATTTGTTGATTCTAGATTGCCGTCTTTATCGTAAATATGAATCCGGCTCGGACGGTGCTTTTTCGCTTCCGCTTTGGCGTAGCTAATCGCGGTTTGTATATTCCACGCTGCATATCCAACTACCGAATTTTCAGAATGAAATTGCCATTGTCCGATGGGCGGCGGCGCATATACGACTTTAAATATTTTCATCTGCTTTTTCCTCGTCTTTTTCAATAATCGTTTCAAGTAAAATTCTCAATCGCCGCACGTCGGCGCGGCTGACTTTGACGCGCTTAAATGCGAAATCTTTTTCGGCTGTGTTTTGCAGCATAAAATTTTCGCCGCCGTCGAAAGTGAAAACTTGTAAATTATTTTCGATTGCTACTAAACGCATCGGCTCGCCATTTCTAAAAGCCTTTCTTTCTCGGTTCGGCTGACAGCGCGAATCGAATAAAGGCGTTTCGGGAAAATCCGATTCAGACGATTAACAAGCGGCGTCAAAGTTTCCGGCTTGTCAAATTCGATAAATCCGATTGCGGTTTGCTCGCCGTGTTCGCAGACGATTCGATATTTTGTTTTCGCTTCGGGCATAAATTTATGCGGCTTGACTGCTCGCGTCTTTGTAACTCATTAACGTAGTCAGCAAAAGCGCAAACGCGGTTTTCGCGCCGTCCACATTATCGGCGGAATATTTCTCTGACATTTCGCTTTCGATTTGTTCGGTTTGTTCTGCGATATAAGCAATTAAGCGCGCTTCGTCTGCCGACATATCAGTTTCGCCGCGTTCGATTCGCCCAAAATGAATTGCTAAATGCCAATCTTTTCTATTCATAAATTTACGCGGCTTTCGGCGGCTCGCTCGCCGGTTCAAATCGTCGTTTCAGTTTCGGCGCGGTCGGCGATGGCGCGCGGCGGTCGCGAGCTCGCGCGGTTCGGATAACTCGCGCGTCGCGTAATCAATTAGTTTTTCGACTTCGCGCTTTGTCGCAAAATCTTCAAAGTTTAGGATTCTCGCCATTTAATTTCTTTGTTAAAATCTCTCGCGTTTCAGTAACTCTATTTAAGTGCGCCGGCAATTCCTGTTGAATTGTGGTGAATAGTGAACGCACGCCTTTTTCGTGTGGTTCTAAATAATGGCGTCCCATTTTTTCATAGAACACTTTTAGAAAGCTGTCCGTCCCGTAAGTGGTTATTGCTTCAAGCGCGCGGGCTTCGATTTCGGTTAACGCCAGATTTATATTTAATTCAACGCTTGCCAGCGATTTAACTAATATCTTGTCCATTCTTTAATATTCCCTCTTTAATCGAAAATTTTTGCTTTATAAATCGCCTGTAAGCCGTTTTCTTGTCCACGCGCGGCTCGTATCATTCCCGTTTTTATTGAGTTTTACGCAAAACGTGATTCGGCGCGGGCGTTTCCGGTTCGACTGCGTAACTCGCTTTCGGCTGACATTCGACGCACAAAACGCCGTCCGGCTGTTTGCAGTCGGCGCGCTGTTTGCGGCATTTCCATTTGATTAAACATCTTCGGCAAAAATGCCCGTGATTTTTCATAATTACGCCAAAAGCGAACACTAACGAACATTAGGTTTTCGCGGTTGTTCCTTCGCGTTCGTTTTCCTCACCTTGTTTTTCGTGGGCTTCGATATATTTTAGAATTGCGGCTCTTATTCCGACTTTTAAGTTGTTCCAAAGACGCGCGTTAATTTGGACGTTTGCTTTTTGCCATTCATCAAGCGCGGCAAATCCCGCGTCATTTAAGGCTGTGCCGTATTCCAAAGCGTCTTTTTTTAATTCTTCCAATTCCATTCAAAATCTCCGTTTAATCCATTGCCAAAAGTGCCAGCCCGTCCAATAGAAAATATGTTTCATAATCAATTTCTTTGTTTGAACAAAAAGAAATTTTTAATTGCCTTCTTCTCAATCGTCCCGTCTTTTGGGCTTACTCGTTGTTGAAGCAGAAAAGCTAAGAACTCATCAAAATCATCTCGGAAAACAGGTTTGCCGTTTTTAAGAATGGCAAGTTTATTTTGAACGAGTAAATTCATATTTCCGAAAACAAAATGCCATACCGAATCAAACTTCAGGCTTCGCTTTACGCCTTCTTTTTCACCGTATTTATTGGAGAAATACTGCGAAGTTTGAAATATGGAACTTTGCGTATTAAATGCAAATTCTTCTATTTCTCCGCTTTCGGTTTCGATTTTCAGATTTGGTATTGCGCCGAAAGGTTTATTTACTACCGCATCTTCGACGCCTTTGATGTCCGCCTGAAAATCTTCAAACGGATAGTTAAAATTCAAGTCCGGCATTCCGTTTTTCATACCAACTCCTATGAATAAAGTTCCTCGTCGGTCGGGCAGTAAATCACCCGAAATTTGTTGGCGGCGATGTAGCATTGTTCGCGCGCCGCGTTGCCGCCGATTCCCCACGCGGACATTTTGCGGTTTAGCTCGGCGCGGTATGCGTAATCGAACTCGCTCTTTTTGTTTCGCAGCATTCCTAAATGCGCCTTGAAAAATTCCAAAGCAAAGTCCGCGAACGCAAGCGAGTTGTCGCCGAACGCGGACTTTATCATTCTGTAATCGAATTGAAAGCGTTCGTCGGTCCCTTTGCGGTCGAGGTAGCCGAAATTGCCGCCTTTGCCTTCGCCGCGTCTGACGGCTTTTTCGCGCTTTGATTTGGTGTGCTGGCGGGCGACGCGGTCGACAATGATTTTCTCTTTGCCCGCGTCTAGTTGTTTTGCCGTAAATTCCGTGTGAGCGACAAATTCATTCGGCGTGCCGTGTAAATCCAATCGGCGGACACGGTGAATTAACAAGCAATCTTCTAAATGGTCAAGGTGAGCGTTTAAAGTTACGGTTCTCATTCTGACGAATTGAGCAAGCCCTTTTACATCGCCGTCTGCTTTTCTGCTGTTAGTCGTTATGTAATATCCGCGATTGCGGAGCGACGAAATATAATTTCGTAAATTCCATTGGTCGTAATTTATCAATCCTCTGTTTTCAAGGTATTCGGTTGCGAAATGATTCCAGAGTTTTACAAAGCCTTCGCCTGGAACATCTATCGAATAGACGCTCGGATAAAGCTCTTGATAGCCGCCGCGGTTCGGATAATAGACAAGCGCACTCGGAAAATCGTCGTTGATTTTCTTAAAATCGACGGTCGCGCCGTCGTGCAATGTAATTGATTTTTCGGGAAATTTCTGCGGGTTTTTTTGTTTGTCCGACATCGTTATTTTTTCCTTTACAAAATAAAAGACGATGCGTTACAATCAAAGGCACACGAGCAAGTGTAGCGTTTGATTGACGCATTCAGATTCAGAGTCAAGTTTCCAGCTTGGCTCTTTTCTTTTGTCCGAATTGTATATTTATTCCGCGTCATTGGCAATTTATTTGAGAAATTGTCTTTGCCGGACGCTGGTTTTTAAGGAAAGGCTTTGCTATTACAAATTTATTGTAATTTGCTATGATGATTTTACCCGCGCGGGTAAGGGCATCGAGACCGTTTCGATTACGTCCGGCAGGACAATATCGAAATTGAAAAGTTCAAGCTGTTATAGCAGTTTGGCTTTTCCGATGCCCTAAACTTACCAAAGCTCGAAATAAAAAACAAGCGAAACTTATTCCGCCGCCAAACCTTTCCTTTAGGTAAAGCATTGTTTCATACTTGAAACAAACAAATCAAGCAAATTCCCGAAACTTTAAGCCACTATTTTTAAGCGCACAACTGTTTAATCACGCCGGAGTTTTCCACAAAAACGCGCTGATTTGCTGCACTCTTATTGTGCAAGAATAAAATCTTTGTATGCCCGTGGGCATACAAAGATATAGTGTTTTTAAAATCTTTGTATGCCCACGGGCATACAAAGAATAGAATCTTTGTATGCCCGTGGGCATACAAAGATATAGTGTTTTTAAAATCTTTGTATGCCCACGGGCATACAAAGATGAATCCTTTCCTTATACTCTTAAAGAAAATTTATTTTTAAAGAAACATTAAAGAAGCCACCCGCAAAAATCGCGTGTGGAAAACATTAGGATTATCGGACGCGCCGCCGCGCGGGGAACTTTTCTTTTCCGGCGACGTTCCGCAAAACGTGGTTCGTCGGCGAGAGAAAAGAATTGCTTTTAAATAAGGATTTCAAGCCGCGTGCCGTTTTGATTGAAATTAACTCGAATCTGTGCAAAGATTTTCGGCAAAACCGAAAAACTATGTATTGTCGAAATTGCAGTAAAGAATTGCCGCGCGAAGCTGAGTTTTGTTTCGTCTGCGGTTCTCCGGTCAACGGCGCGGCGGCGGCGGCAAGTCCGACAATAATTATAAATCAGCCGAAACAAAAAGCAGTTTCGGCGTCGGGCATCGTCGAAGCGTTTTTTGTAATTGCGCTTCTGACGGCGTTGGCGTTTGGCGGTTGGATTTACTTTCAACGGCAAAACAAGCCGCTTTTCCAAGTCAATCGGGACGGAACTTTAGAATTAAATTTGAGATAGATTAAAAAATATGTTTTGTTCAAAATGCGCGGCGCAGCTTCCAGATGACGCGAACTTTTGTTTCAAGTGCGCTAGTCCGGCGTCCGCAAATTTCACGACTTCAAATGCGCGGCGGGTTGAGCCGGTTGGAAAATCGAAGCCAAAAAAGGTTTCTCCGGTCGAATCCTTTTTCAAAGGTATATTGATTTCAATATTTATTTTGCTCGTTGCAGGTTTAGTGATTTTAGGATTTATGAGCGCGGCGGGAATGTTTGATAATCCCACATCGTTCAACTCTGTAACAAGTCAGAACACGAGCGCGCCGATGTCCGCGCCCGTTCAGCCGCAAACTATGCCGATTGTTAATGACGCTTTTAACTTGGACGCTGCCGCAAATGTAGCTTACCCTTTCACGCTCGACGAATCACGGCACGTTAGCGGAACTTTCGCGGCGGCGGGCGGGCGGAAAGATGTTGAATGTTTTATTATGAACGATTTCGAGTTGCCGAACTATCGAAACGGCAATCAATACAAAGCATTTTACGAATCGGGCGACGTTACAAACGGGCGAATCAGCGTAAATTTATCGGCTGGCAATTACGTTTTAGTTTTTAATAATCGCGCGTGGTTTGATAACAAAACGGTTAAAGCCAATGTGAATGTCGAATAGTTTGAATTGCTACTAAGGCAAAGCGAGCGGGAAAAGAAAAGGCGCGCCGGTTCGGGCGCGCCTTTTTTATTTTGAATTTTAGAATCTAAACGGCTGCGTAAATTTCCTTTGCTATTTGCTTTTCGATTTTCTGCGTCGCCAAGCCGTCCAGATAGACCGCGCCGCACTTCTCGCATTTCAAAGCGGGAATGTTTTTAAACTCAAAATCTTTGCCGTGCCGCTCGAAAGAATGTTTGACGCGCGCCGGTTTTGCTATGCCGTCGCAAAATTCGCAGTAATCTTCTTTGTTAATCATAATTCGGGTTGTCGAAAACTGTTATTAAAAATAAATTTCCGTCCGCTCGGAAACGACATACAACGTAAATTTCGTATCCGTTGCGGTCAAGTCCCAGTATAACATCCCTCCGCCCGCGATAATCG
>MWWH01000421.1_pt1 | contig 12336 bp, 17 predicted proteins | sample 1047231 | NCBI WGS metagenome assembly MWWH01 (sample SAMN06349967, study PRJNA376086) | soil metagenome | isolation source: MG3-2 sample Antarctic (ecotone) soil | place: Antarctica | collected 2015-01-13 | reverse complement strand
TTACCCCTTTATGCCTGTTACTTGATAAACTGCTTTGCCGTTAGCCTGCTCTGTGTCGTCGCTACGCTCTAGCTTTAACTCTGTGCCGTCTAGTAGCACAAACTTTAGTTTGCTTGGGTCGGTTGTGTCTGTCTCATCAAAAAGGATAGATACGGTTACTGTATTTTCGTCGTAAAAGTCCAGCTCTACCCTTTCGCACATTTCGTCCATTATGTTTACCTCTCTTGTTTAGTTGTTTGCTCTATAAGGTTTTATCCCTATAGGTACTAAACTACTGTATTTACTGGCGGGGTGCTTAGAATAAGCCCCGCCTTGTTATATATAGTTATATAAGTTGCAAAAACCTGTATCTGTTAAAGGTTCACCGATTTTGTGCAAACCGTCACCGATTTTGTGCAAACAGGCTAAAAAGGTCACCGATTTTGTGCAAGAATATCAGTTTTTACAAGCATTAGGGGTAAAGGTTCACCGATTTTGTGCACGTTATAACCCCGTAACCTTATCGGCTATGTAGTCGGGTATCTTTTCGCTACCAGTAGCCCATAGGTCTAACTGGTTCTTGTCTACGCCTAACTCTTGGGCTAGTAGTTCATTACCCCCGTAGCCCTTAACTGCTCGCTTTAAGCTGTTTATACGGTTTTTCTGTAGTTCTTGCTGGGCTTTCTTTTCGGCTACCCTCATGTCTTTGGTTATGTAGCTCTCTTGGGCTTCTATGGTTGGGTATAGCAGTATTTTATAGGTGTCTTTATCGTAGCCGTTCAAGACTTGCGTACCTTTGATGTTATGCCACTTAGCAACAAGCCCGTGCGTAACCATGTCGTTTAGCAAACTTATAACTATATCGTTAGTACGCTTGTTTATCTTATAACTGCCTTTAGCTAACCACTCTCTAGTAACCTGCTGGGGCTTGCCTGCTATGGTGTCGTTTTGACGTTTAGCAAACAAACTCTGTACCTTTAGGGCTACGCTCTTAGCCTCGGGGCTGGTCAGGTAGTCTATGCCTTTAGGGGCTAAAACGTGTAGTAACTTGTTCTTGATGTCGTGAAAGTCGTTATCAAACTTTAGCCCCTTAACGCTTAGTATTTCGCCCGTCTCGTTGTTTACCTCTATTTCGCCGTTTACTAGGCGGTAGTATTTTATTCTGCTGGTACGGTCGCTAACCTTGGTTTTAATGCCCCAGTTTAGGGCTAGTAGCAGTTTTAGGCTGTTACCAAAAGCTACACGGTCGCTTTTTACTAACCCCCGCCTGCTCTCTTTTTGCTCTTTATACTTGTGGTCATACGCCATTAAGTCGGTAATATCTATATCGCCCCCGTTTGGGCTATCGTGCAAGTAGCGTACACAAGCTACTAGGGCGGTCGTACCTGCTATGTTTAGAGTTCGTATAGCTTGGTCTACGGTCGCCCACGGTGCTAAGTCGCTGTCGTGTAGCCCACTTAGTAACCCCTTAAATAGCTCGGTCTGTATAGCAAGCCCGCCCATATCTGAACGCTCTTGTTCGTTGCGGTACTCGCTATCTAGGGCTGTTAGTAGGTCGGGGTTTTCTTTTACTTGCGTGTAGCCCTCTAGTCCAGCGTCTAGCACCTCTTTAGGTATTGCTGCCTCGTCGCCCCTGATGTTCGGGTAGCGTGTACTCCCCCGCTTGTGCATTTCGGCTAGAATATCGGCTAGTACACGGCTTACGGTCGTATTCCATAAAAAGCCGTGCTTTTCTTTGTACTTACTCTTATCTAACCCAGTTTTGGCTAGTAGCTTTTCGGTCTCTCTGGCTATGGTAGATATGTTTACGTCTACCCCGTTATAGGCTGTTTTTACGTTCGTAGTGGTCGGTGTTACCATGCCAGATATTGTTATCATTAGCCTGTTTGTATTGTTAAGTTCTTGGGTCAGGTTATCGGGGTCGGTAATGACGTACTCGGTTACTTTTACGGTTTTCTGGTCTGGCTTAATCTCTGGGTTTCGTAACAAAGTCGCTAAACCGTGTAGCCCTGTTGTAGTTGCCTCGTATTCCCTGCTTACCTTGGTGTAGTCGGTCGCTAGCTTCTTGGTATCGTCTACGCTCGGTAGCTTGTATACCTCTCTTTTAAGCTGTAGCTTATCGTCTTTGGTAATTGCGTTATAAAACCCCAGTACCGCCTCTTGGTGGGCTTGTAATGCCTTTATAATCTCGCCATAATCTCCCGCCTTAGTAGGGCTATTATCGGCTATAGCTTTCAGGGCTGGGGCTACCTTTTCGGGCTTGTAAAAGTCTTTGACTGCAAAAAACTGGGTTTTGTGTGTAGTCGGGTCTATTTTTTGTAGGTGTTCTATAACAAGGTCAGTCTGTTGGCTGGCTACTACGTACTGGGCAGGCTTTGTAATATCGTCGCTCATAACTTACTTGCCCCCCATATACATAAGTTCGTCGGGGCTTTCAATGCCCGCCTTTTCCTCTAGCTTGCGTACCCTGCTATCTACTATTGCTAGCTCGTAAACCTTTAATAATATGCCTAGGTTTTGTACTACAGCGTTGCTTACTTTGGGGTCAAGCTCGCCAGTTCTAACGCCGTTTATATTGCTCTCTATCAGGCTTACTATGCTCTCTACGTTGCGTAGGGTTACAGGGCTGGCGTTGGTTAGTACCGCCCTACGTCTGCCCCCTGCTACGCTTGCCTCTATTTTATCGGCTTCTGGTATGTCGGGATTATGCCTATAGCAATAACTAACCCCCTGCATTGCTTGGGCGGTACAGTCTTTATTAGCCTTGGTTTTAGCAATACAAAACGCCATTGTTACAATGCACTCTCCATTAGGGTTAACATCTCTTGCTGTTGGCTAGCGGTGTAGTCCTCTGACGCTCGCAATACAACAGTACCCACTACCTTATAAGCCCCTGCCCTTATAACGCCTGATTGAAAAGACTCTAGTAGTTCGCCCCTTTTCTTAGCGTCTGCATTGGTAGCAAAAACCTCTATTGACCCGCCCGCAGTTGTCTTGTAGTCGTTGTCTTTTATGTCTATTGGGTCAAGGTTGTCATTAGTGGGCTTATATCCAGTACGAGTATCGTAAAAACTACCTGCATACTGGTATTCGCCTTTTTTGCCTAAAAGGTTATTGCTGTCGTTGCTCTCATTGATAATACGGGTGTCGGCTACTGTGGGGGTAGCCGTCTTTACCTTATCTAGTACCGCCTGTACAAGTGCGTTACCCTCTAGCTTTTTACTGCTTTGTTGCGTATTCGTAGAGTCAATAGTACCGCTACTGGCTGTATCCTTTTTGCTTGTTAAAAAGTATACTCCCCCGCCCGCTACTAAAGCGGTTACTACCACTATTGCAACTATCGTTAGTGTTTTCTTGTTCATACTATTGCCCTTTCGTTTAATAATTGCCCAGTTGTAAAATATAACAGTTCTAAACTGGCTAACCGTTCGCCCGTTCGGTAGTTCGGTCGGGTGATTATCATAGCTTGCCTGCCTTTAGGTACTTTCCTATTGCCGTTCGTATAACTGCACTAGTGCTAACCTTTTTGCCTGTCGCTAGCTGGTGTTCAAGTACCGCCCGTTCCAGCGTTTTCTTTAGGTCGGCGGTTATCTCAAAACTATATCGGCTGGTATTTTGTACGCCGTCATTAGCTCGCTTGCGTTTCTGTACGCCTTTAAGCGGGATAGCGTTCGGTTGTTCGCCCGTTCGCCCGTTCGGTTTAACCCCTGCTAGGTCGGTTAGTGGTACTGCTAGCGGGGTAGGGGTTACGCTGGGGCTGGTAGCCTGCATTTTAGCCCTTAGCTTGTCTTTATTTAGTGCCATTTTATTTACCTCTCTCTGTTATATGTTTAGCTAGTTGCATATAGGCTATGCTGGCGGGGTGTTTGGGGTCGTAGTCGGTTATTGGTTCGTTCATGGCTTGGCTCTCGGTTAGCTTGATACTGTGGGGTACGGGGTAGGGTAGTAACAGGGTAGGGTAGTCGGCTTTTAACTGCTCTATAAACATATCGGCTATGTTTGTGCCTGTCTGTACCATTGTCGGTACTATGCCTAGTATTTCTACATTAGCCCCGTAGCCCTCTTTTACTCTTGTTATCAGGTCTAGGGCTTGCTGTAAGCCGTGCATGGCTAGGTAGTGGGCTTGGGTAGGTATCAGGGCGTAATCGCTGGCTACTAGGGCGGTAATCGTTAACATACTCTCGCTAGGCGGGGTATCTATCAGTATGTAGTCGTAGCGGGGTAGTAGGGGGGCAAGCAGGCTTTTAATTATCTGGGCGTACTGGCTTGGGTCAGTCGCTAGGGTTGCCTCTATCTGGGCTAGTATCTGGTTGCTTGGTATTAGGTCAAAACCTTTTAGCGGGTCGTTTATAACGTGTTCTATAGGGTGCTTGCCCTGTAAAACATCGGCTATATTAGGTGTGTTTACTATGTTTACCCCTAGGCTTAGAGTAGCGTTAGCTTGCGGGTCTAGGTCTATTAGTAAAACCTTTTTACCGTGCTTGGCTAGGCTACTGGCTAGGTTTACCGCCGTTGTGGTCTTGCCACTACCGCCCTTACGCAAGGTTATAGTTATAACAGTCGCCATTATTTAGCCCTACTATTCAGGTTTAATGCAAACAGGTCAGGGTCGCCGTATAGCTTACCCTCTTTAGCAAGTTGTTTAATAATATCGTTCATAGTCAAGCCTTTTGCCTTTAGCTTGTTTATTAGGGCTAGTTGTTCGGTTACTGCCTTTAAGTCATAGCGTCTATGCCCACCTGCACCGTTTTGTTCGTAGGGCAGTAGGGCTAGCTGGGTGTAATACTTTATCGTACTTGGTCGTATGCATAACTTATCGGCTACTTGTGTTTGTGACAGCTTATTAGTCATTCTTTTTTGCCTCGTCTATGCCTTTCATGAAGTGCAGAACGCCACGGGCTAGATAGATAGTTGCTAATTCAAACAAAAGATATTGTCCAACTTGGTTGAAGTTACCTTTTATAACTTCGGCTACCACTAAAATAGGTATTGCGAATAGTGCGGCTATCCCTGATACAAAAATAATAGCTATAGACCCCCCACGTATGACAAGCTCACCCACAGCTTCAACTATTGTGTAGTCTAGCTTTTTAAGCCCTTTTAATTCGTTTTCATTATTGCTCATAACTTTATTAGCCCCTCGCTCCTTAGGTGTTGTATTAGTCTTGGGTTCATTGTGTCTATGGCTTCTGGGTCATTATCTACTTCGCTTTGTACAAGCTCGGCTAGTTCCACACCTATTTTGTCCAGCTCGTCGTCGGTCATATTAGCAAACGGGTTAGCGTCGGCTGGCTTAGTTGGTAGGTTTTTGCCTATTAGGGCTAGTCGTTGTTCTAAGGTCATTTTACGCCTCTCTTTGTTCTAGTACCTGTAATTATACTTATCGGTACTAGGATATTATCGTTACCTGTTAAACCGTTCGGTCGTTCGGGTGTTCGGTTAATAGTGTTCATTGCGGTATATTAAAGTACCTTGCTAGTGTGTTTACGCACAGGTTGTATGCCTCTTGATTGCCATGTACTGATAGCTGTACCCCGCAGTCGGTTTTAATACGGTCTAGCTGGTCTGAATCAGGTGGGCTAGTCCGTGGCGGGGTAGTCGCCGTAATACCGCCAGTACCTACATAGATGTTCTTGTTGTCAGGGTTTAGCGGCACAGTGTGGGGTACATAGCCCGTACTGTCGGCTGTACAGGTCTCGGTGTAACCATTAGTACCGCCAGTTACTCTCGTTGAGTTAGACCCCAGATAGGAAGCAAGTTGTACATTCGTCTTATATGCCGTAGGCGTTTTGGTGCATACGGAGGCTTTATAAGTGTTGGTGTACGTTGGGCTAGGTGTGTATGTGGTCGGTTTACTACCGCTACTACTACCCGTACCGCTTGGTTGGTTAGGGCTTGGTGTCCCCCCGTTCTGTACGGTCGTAAGTGTTAGTGTCTTGGTGTTGTTACTAATATCAGTTGGCTGTGGGGTTGTTGTAGTACCGCCTTGGGGTTTCTGGCTATTACTAACCCTCTCGTTTATGTATAGCCCCGTAGGTAGCGTTATCAACGCCCCTATAGCTACCCCTATAATAAGTTGCTTGTTGCCCTCTACGGTCTTTGTAAATGCCTTTTTGTACTTGGCCAGTCTTGTCATTTTATTTGCCCAAAAATTGTTAATATGCCTATTGTTAAACCTACTCCTATAATTATTCCTGCAATGAAGTAGAACTTCATAACCTGTCTATCGCTAGTCTCTCTTAGGTGTTTGTCGTTGTTTAAGCTCATATCGTTATCCCCTCAAACGCTTGGTAATAACGGGGTAGGTCTGCCTCGGCGTTTATAGCGTCGTTATAAACCTGTAGCATTTCTAGGTTCTTGTGGCGGGTGTAGTGGGCTACGGCTAGCAGGTCGCCCTTATAGTGCTTTACCATTGTGGTGGTGAAGTAGTGCCTAAAGCCGTGTACGCTGTTCTTAATGGCTAGGTTGTCTAGCACTTGCTTGATAATCTTACGGACTGCACGGGTTTGTAACCGTTCGTTTAGTGAGTTATTACTGTTACTAGTGAATAAAGCCCCGCTTTTTTTATTAGTGGCTAGCAGGTAATCATTTAGGGCGGTAGCGGTGTAGGGGTGTAGTGCAATCGGTTCTTTATCGTCTCGCCCTTTACCTTTAATAAATGCCTTACTGTTCTTTAGGTCTATGTCGGTTACATCTAGGCGGGTTACTTCTATCTGCCGCAAGCCTTGGTATATAAATAAAGCTAACATAGCCTTTAGGCGTTTACTGTTAGCGGTTGGCTCTAGGCTTTGTAGGTAATCGGTCAGACTGATTATTTCGTCGCTACTTAGCCCGTCTTTTTTGTGCTTCTTGTCTTGCTTAAAGCCCTTTAGGTCTTTACCGCTTATATCCTTGGTAATGTCTACAGGCAATAACCCCGCCGTGTGTAGTATGCCGGTATAGCGTTTAGCACTCGTAAAATACTTGTTTTTAGTTGATACGCTGTAGTCTGTTCGGCTGTCTAGGTATCGGCGGTAGTCTAGTAGGGTGTTACGGTTTAGCCCGTACTGGTTTATAAAGTTTACATATAAGCCTATACGGGCTTTATAGTCGGCTCTGGTCGTGTCGTTTACTGGTAATAGGTCAAACGCTTTTACCGCTTCTGTGGTGGTTAGCTGTAGCTCGTAGCTGGTGGTTGTGGCTAGTTCGTTCGTCATAGTGCTATATGCCTTTATATCATACTTACGAAGTACAGTATATAGTCATACACATAGTCGTGTCAAGCATAACCGTTCGTGCGTTCGGGCGTTCGGTTAGCCTTTGGTGTTTCTGTGTATGGGTTTACGTTAGTAAAAACAACGGTGTCGCCCAGAGGAAAAGTGGTAGAAGAATTGGGCGGCATGTCTAGTGGGCGTTTCCAAGAGTTTTTAGAGTTTTGTTAAATAAGAGTAGGGGTATAATACAATCATGAAATACGAACTATATGAAGCCTACGAACGTCTTAACTATGTATTGGAAGACATAAGGAAAACCCTTGAAGCCTTGTAATAAGTGTTCGCCTAAACACGCTGTTTAGAATTTGTGCGGTCTTCCTCAAACTAGCTAGTCCTTGGAGGTACATAGTAGAATTAGGTGATGAAGCACTTAAAAGCTCACTTGTTTCTATACGGCTTACTGGCGTTTGTCTTAGCGTTGTTTGTGTACTTCCATTTTTTCCCAATGACTGACGATGAGCAGCAAAATTTTCAACACCAACAGGACTATTACCGTCGTTAAGTTTGGGTTTGTGTCTTTAGAAAAACTGATCTTCACCAAGGCTGAGGGGTAGCTGCTTCTTGACAATAGGGGTATCATTTGGTGTACTTACATTGCTCTTGAGGGCGGGAAATACGGCTCCGCCATCAACTGAAGACGAAGGTTTCGCCGGTCCTTCCAAGAGCCATGTATTTCTATCCACACCTCCAATGACAAAACGCCCACCATTTGGTATACTGATCTTGTCACCCGCGCCACTTTGGTTGCTAAGTGGATAGTTTTTAGCAGCGGTAGTTTTACTACCTGGCGTGGAAACTCCAAATTCCCTAGAGATTTTTCTAGGGTTTTTTATTCTGTGTGAAGACGTAGGTAGCTGCTTCCTGACAAAAGGCGTATCATTTGGTATACTGACCTTGCTCTTGAGGGCGGAAAGTTTAACTTCGGTTCCGCCACCTTCTGGCAACAGAGGATGAGATGAGGGGTCTGCCGAACCCTCCAAGAGTGCCTTATTACGACCCTTCCTACCTTGCAAGAATGAAGTATTGATATAAGCTTGACCATCAGGATTAGTCGGTTTTACACCGACTTTATTTATTTTATCGGCAACTTCACGAACGTAGTTTGTTCTATTAGCACTAGAGTCATTTATAACTTTATCGGGTAGACTCAGAGTCCGAATGTATCCTAATGTAGTATTAAAATCTTTGTTGGCAAGTTCAGGGTGTTTGCGTAAAAGCTCATCATGTACTTGCTTTGTGAACTTAATTAGCTCGGGGGTATCACTAGCCCTGAGTGCCACTTCTTGTTTTTGGCCGTCAACTACCTTATAAGCATTCTTAGCGTTCTTCTTGAACTGCTGTAGTGGTAGACTATTAGGTAATGAAGTACCGTTTACGTTGGCTCCCAGTGCGGTTAATTGTTTATCTGATATTTGCGGTAAGGTTGCCTTGCGCTTACCTTGGGGGGTTTGTTCAGGGCTGTTCAGAGGGTTTGAAGATTCGCGCCCGAAACCGACAGAACCGTCTTGATTAAGTAATCTACCTTATCGGTGGAGATTACCCAGAGTTAATTTAATAGACACTAATTGGTCGCCTGTCGTCTTCATAGCTTCTAGCTTGTATCGATCGATTAAGGCTGGTGCTACACTAATCTTAAGTGTGGATTCTGAGCCTTGTATACGATTCGATTGAGCGGGTGCTTTTGAAGTTAGCGTGGTTTTACGGCTACTTTGAGGGGTGGTTTCGTCAGGATTAAGTTAACGGTTCGGCTTGCAGTATTAGCTTAGCCGACTTTATGACGTTTTTTAGGTCAGCTAGTATTTGGTTTATAGGCTCTTGGTATTGCTCTATAAAGTGTGTGTCAATGCCTAGTATGCTGAACGGTCGGTTATGTATGCCTAGCCCCGTAATAATGGCAGTGTACTCGTCGTCAGTCCAGCATAGGGGCTTTATCGGTGTACCGTGCTGTTGTTGGCTGTCTGTATGCCTCTCTAGGGCTGTCAGGCGTTGGCTAATGCTCATACTACTCCCGCTGGTCGTGGTACGGTGTTTAGCCATTGCTCGGTAGTGTTATTTAGTTCGCTCGCCTCATAGTCGGCTAGCTGTTGGCTGTTCAGGTTGTGGGTAGTCGCCTCTTTACCGCCATATAAGTACAATATACCCGCCTTGTCGCTTGGTTCTTGTACGCCCAAAAACTTTACTAGCAATGGCTCTCGCAAGTCTTTAACTGGTGCTGTTGCTTGTTCTAGCTGGTGTAATCGTTGTTGTATAGTCATTGCATTTTGTACCGTTCGGTCGTTCGGTTATACCCCATATTATACTACTTTTCAAATGGATTGTAAACGTCTGGGTATCGTTTGCTCTTACCGCCCTCGTAGTAGCCGTATGCCCCGTAAAACTGTAGTGGTATATTGCCCGTGCCTGTATGCCTACTTTTTATAACATCTAAGTAAACGGGTTTGGCGTAGCCGTCTTTAGCGTCTGCCTCTATATCTTGCTGTAGCTGTACCGCCTCTGCTAGTTTTGCCTTGTCTTTACCCGCTTCGTCTTTTAGTCGGTTTATAAACTCTTTAGCGGTTATTAGGTCTAGTACGGTGTTCGGTTTATGTATAAAGCTCATACTGCCCATAACATCGCCGTAGTTATCTTTACTGCTTATACTGCTCTTATTTTTTTGGGCTAATACTAATATCGTCGCCCCTGTTCTTTGCTGTACCTCGGTCAGTTCTTGCACGGTCATTGTTTGGGCTTGGGTTTCGTTTGGGGTTTTGGTGACTATTATGTCTTGTACACTGTCTACTACCACTAGTACTCGCTCGGCGTCGTGCTTGGCTTTTAGTGTTTTTACTGCATATTCAATACTGTTTGCGTCGTCGTAGAGTTCGCCTGTTTTTTCGTGCCTAGGATTAGCTATATTTGGTATACCGCCCGTAGCGTCTTTTATGTATATGTTGGGGGCTAGCTCGGTCAGTCCAGTAAACGCCTTATCTAACTTTGTTTTGCTTAGTGTCGGTAGGTTCGGGTCGTTGCCCTGTAGCTCTATCTCGTTGCGGTAAAGCCCCTTAGCTAGTACCTGTATCATCATTGTAGTTATCTCGCTCTTGCCCATTTCTAGGCTGTAAAACAGTACGGGCGTATGCTTGGCTACGCCTAGGGCTAGCTGGGTCGCTAGGGTCGTCTTACCCGCCCCGCTACGCCCTGCCAGTAAGATAAAGCGGTCTAGTCCACTGATTAGGTCGTCTACTACGGTAAAGCCTGTTACAAGCCCCCTATAGGTTTTACTACCGTTGCCTAGGTCTTGCCTGTATTGTTCTAGGTCATTGGCTAGCGGTAATAACTTACTTGCCTTGTCTTTTTTGGTCTGTTCGTCTGGTTCGTATTTAGCCATTTTATGCCTCTCTTTTATCTGTATAGCCGTTCGGTCGTTCGGTCGCTTTATTCGCCTGTACCTGTTCGCCTATGTCTTTATATTCTGGGTCGCTTTGGTACTTGTTCAGGTTATCGCTTGGTACGCCCGCTAGGTATAAAGCCTTGGCTACAGCGTTAAAAAACGTATCGCCTGTAGCGTCTCGGTCTACCGCTATGTTTACTTGTATTTTGGGTGTTAGCCCGTTGGTTATTAGGTGGGCTAGTTCTCGTACTACTAGGCTATCAGGGTGCTTTTGCCCGCCTCCTAACGCTAGGGCGGTTTCGCCTAACTCATTTAGGGCTAGTGCGTCTGTTTCGCTCTCGGTAATGTATAGCGGTCTACTGCCGTCGTATTCGGCTATAGTCTGATAATTATAAATAGGCGGGCTAGTGTTGCGGGGTGGTAGGTATTTCGCTTTAGTTTCAGGGTCTAGGCTTCTTGCCCGTAGGTATATAAGCCCATCGCTATCGTAAAACGGTACAGCTACACTATGGTTATAAAATAGAGGTGTTAAACCGTTCGGGCGTTCGGTCAATAGCCCCGCCTCTAGCAGTTGTTTTGAGGTGTAGTCTAGGGCAAGTTTTTGCCATGTTTGTTTAGTGATACTACGCCAGTTAGCCCGCTTTAGCAGGTCATCGCTCAAGCCCCGCCCGTGCCACCATTCTAGTAGCTGGTCGTTAGGTTCGTTGGTGTATTTCATAAACGCCTCATAAATAGCAATATGCTCTGGTCGGCTGTATGTATAGTCGGGGTTGCGTATAAGTTCAAGCTGTACGCTCGTAGGGGCTTTTATAGGGCTGTTTGGTCGGTCTATGTATCTTTTAGCAGGTTTATCGGTAATACGGCTTATAGGGGCGTTAAACGTGTCTGCTAGCCACTCCGTAGCCTCTTTGAAGTCTAGCCCCCTCGCCCGCTTTACTAGTTCTATTGTGTCGCCCTGTATGCCACAAGCAAAACACTTAAAGCGGTTAGCTTTAGTATCAAGCCCTAGGCTGGGGTTACGGTCGCCCTTAGCGTGGGCAGTACTAAAACAACGGGCGTTACTATGCCCGCCTCGTAACTCATAGCCTAACGCTTGGTAAACATCTTTTATGTCTATTGCCTTTAGGGTTGTGGTGTCTATCATAGGCCTTACCTGCCCTGTGCTTTTCTTACCTCTGACTCTGTAAAACCTCTACAAACACCCGTTGCTGTGCTATCAAGTTGCTGTACGGGCGTGGGGTTATCATCGTAGACTTGAGCACAGTCTTTAAGCCTACTTGCTCTCTGTTCGCTTGTTTCGTGCGATGTCCAAGACTTGCCAGTTGCTACACGATAAATACCACCACTAAGATATATAGCTAGTAACGCAACAGGTACGCCTATAACCCACCACTTGTACTCCTGCCACATCTCTTTAATATCGTCCATAATTTTATCTATCTCCTGTAGTTTTTTACCTTCTAGTGCCGATAATCCTAGTTACAGGTACTAGCTTTTATTCTGTTGTTCTAGTAGTTCGTGTATCGCCTTTAGCTCGCCGATAATCTGTAAAAACATTTGTCGTATTGTTTCGTCGTCAAGTGCCATAGTCTCTTACCCCTTTATGCCTGTTACTTGATAAACTGCTTTGCCGTTAGCCTGCTCTGTGTCGTCGCTACGCTCTAGCTTTAACTCTGTGCCGTCTAGTAGCACAAACTTTAGTTTGCTTGGGTCGGTTGTGTCTGTCTCATCAAA
>MWWH01000420.1_pt1 | contig 12354 bp, 9 predicted proteins | sample 1047231 | NCBI WGS metagenome assembly MWWH01 (sample SAMN06349967, study PRJNA376086) | soil metagenome | isolation source: MG3-2 sample Antarctic (ecotone) soil | place: Antarctica | collected 2015-01-13 | reverse complement strand
TTCCGGCCCCCTTTGCGGGGGCGGTGGGGAGTAGATTCGGCGGGCGTGGGTGCTTCCATGTGGTAGGCCCCCGCAGGGGCAAGTGTAGTGAGCCCAGCGGGCGAACGGGTTTACTGATTGCGCGAAGCGCGATTCAGTAAACACATCTTGCGAAACACGTTGAACGACTCCTGAACGGGCTACTAAGGTACAGCTCTGGTATCATCTGGGCAAGCTGGGTCAGTAGATAACTCAGCCCTACCTTTGGCTCACTTGCACGGTTGTCACCCCGCCAACGCATCGTCTGAAAAGATGAAGCCCTGGCTGCGGACACAACCAGGGCTTCAGGAAGTGGGTGGATTAAGCACCCTTACTCCCAAGCAAAAATGGGTAAACGTGCAAAGGTGAAACCCGCTAGCCAGGCTAGTTGGTTTCGCATCTCCCTGGAACTGCTCAAGGCAGCACTAGGGGGAGCAGTTCGAGCGGTGGTTAGCCACTGGCTCGGGCATCCATAGGATAACGGCGGTCAGGGCTTCGGTCTTGGCCGCCGTTTGTCTGAGCGCCTAGGCTACCCGACTAAGCAAATATACGTCCTTCAAAGCTTCCGTGTAGTGGGTCAGGATGCCCGCTCAATGCGCACGGCGGTACAGGCGGGGCAACGGGTGTGCAGCTGGGCAATGGCTTCGGTCAGGACGTGATTGGTGCTGATGGGACCCTGGTAGAGGGCCATACTCCACGAGTTGCCAGAGCCGGCAGTAGCCTGCCAGAAATCAAGTGCCTTGGCCCTTGTAAAAGCCTCGTCGGTGTAGGGGGTAATCTGGTAAAACTTCACGAGGACCGTTCCCAGTGGGGTATCCTTCAACCTGAAAATATGGTCTGCCATCCTGCAAAATAAGTCCTGGGAGTCAACAAAAGGGGAAAAAGCACATAGTTGTCCAAAAGAGCACATAAGCACGACTATTATTTTTATATACTTTTGATTACTAATAAGTTAATGCCGCGCCGCGCCGCGCCCTGGTGTGCGAAGCTTGTTTTGGTGGGGTTCCTTTTTTTTTGGCCGTTCTGCGTCGCTTGACGGACATTTCCGCATAGTTGAACCGGGTCAGAACGGGCCCTAAAAGCCCAAAATGTGGATAACCTCGCGCGTTCTCAAATCTTGTGAATTTTTTTTTAGGGTCCTAAAAACCAAAGCTTCCATATTTGTCAAAAATTGCCCTTGACAGTCAATAAGTTATCCAATCTATTATGAGTTTTTGTCCTACAACTATGAGTTTTTGTCCTAGTGCGGTCGAGCTTACTAGTGAAAACACCCTCCAACTATGCGTTTTTGTCCTAGTGGCGGTAAATCAACTATGAGTTTTTGTCCTACAATTATGAGCTTTAAAATGGTACTCATAAAATTTACTCATACATTTGCAGCAGTACCATTTCCCCTGCTGACCAATTGGAACCTGAAAAAACCTCTGATAAGGCTGTCACCCTGTGGCAATCGAACATCCTCACTTCGGCCCGCTACGAGCTGACCAAGCTGGAAAAGAACATTCTTTATCTGGCGATGCGCGAGATGCAGCCGACCGACCTGCCCGGCCAGCTCTACTACGTTTCGACCGTAGAGCTACGCGAACGGACGGGAGAGGAAATCAAGTACGACCGCCTGCGCATCGTCACTAAAAAGCTGTTGGGGCGCGTTCTGGAAGCTGACCTGCCTAATGGCGACCTGCTGCAAACCCACTTCTTTTCCTCGGTGCAGTACATCAAGGGCACTGGTACCCTGGAAATCTCGATAGACCCGAAAATCAGGCCCTTTTACGGGTATCTAAAGAGCCACTTCACTACCTTTCAACTTGACCTGGCTATCACCCTGAATAGCATTTATGCCAAGCGGTTCTATGAAATCTTTTCTATGTACAAGAACCTACCCAATAAGGTGTTCCGCATACCACTGGATAAGCTTAAATTACAGCTCGGGTTAACCGACAAGGACACTGGCAAGGATAAATACCCACTCTATGCTGACGTTAAGCGCAACGTACTGAAGCCAGCTGAGGAAATTAACACGGCTACCGACCTGGCCTTTACCTACCGCGAAATCAAGCAGGGCCGGAAGGTCGTAGAGCTGGAATTTACGGTTATCTACAGCCCCAAAACGACTGAAATCGACTACAACGAGCAGGAAACGGCCCTTTTTGGCCGCTTAATCAATGATTTCAGCTTGCGTAAAGACCAGGCTATTGCTGCTCTGCGCACGCTAAGCCCTGCAGAAATCTCCAAACGCCTCTACCAAATCAGGATGCAGATAACCGATGGCAAGGTGTCGAACGTGGGGGCGTATACGGCAGAGCGTTTAGGCGTTAAATAGCTGGAAATACCCCACCAGTCAACGCAAATACCATTAACTAGGCATTTCACCGTCTCTAGCCTTATCGCTCGTTACAGAGCCTTGAATTTACCTAAACCAGTTCCTCCTTTGCTTAATGGCCCGTTCCGACCGTGACCACGACATTGTGCTGCAAGCCTTGCGAGCGGCTGGCTGGACTATTACCCACCCCTATGGCGTAGGAATCAACTGGGGCGGCAAAACGGGGCGGCCGGATATTATTGCAGAAATACGCCTAGCTAACAATGAGTTGCGCAAAATTGTGGTAGAGGTCAAGAACTACCCCCCGACCGGCAACGGGGTCATGGGCGACTTTCACCGTGCCATTGGCCAGTACCTCACCTACCAAAGCTTTTTTGAAGAGCATGAACCAGCCTGTCAGGTGTTTAAGGCCGTTCCCAAAGCAACCTATGACGGCTTTTTAAGCCACCCCGATATTCTCCGCTTCCTGCAACGACACCGCATTAAGATTTTTATTTATAACCCAGATTCTCAACTAATTGACAAATGGATAGAGTAACCCATTACCGGCAGCTTATCGAAGCCTACCTGACGGAGCAGGCCGCAATTGCATTCGTGCCCAATACTCTCCACTACGCGCCCGTCTTCGACCGGGAACGTGACCATTACCTGCTGCTCGTCATTGGCCGGGACCGGCAAGAGCGGGTCCACCGCTGCGACATTCACCTGGCCATCGTAGAGGGGAAGGTCTGGCTGCAAGAACTCAACGCGGACGTGGACGTGCTGCACGACTTACAACGGGCTGGTATTCCTGCTAACGAGCTGCAAGACGGTACGCAGGCGGCTTCCCTAGTCACCCAGTAAGCAAAATTTTCCATTCGTTGCGCCTAGGCTGTTGGCTTGCTCTAATTATGAAAAAGCACACCCCCTCCGAATTTGAAACCGAGCTGCGCGAGCTAGCCGGCTCGCCCGAAGCCTACGAGCGCCTGCTTGATAACCTGCAAGCCCAAATGGCGGAGGTTGCCCGTCGCCGGGGCAAGATGGACCTAACGGTAGATATTTTAGCACCAGTGCCGGCCCGCTCAACCCGCCGCCGCGCAGCTGCTTCTAAATAGCACTTTGGGGCAGTGGAGAAGTGCTATTTTTTCCCTCTAGTTCTGGGAAAAATTCCTTAACATAACAAGAGTACCCGGACAACTCTTGGAATACGTGCGGTTTTCGACTTCCGTCCGGGGCGCGGCCAACGTGGTACTTTGGCGGGAGACCGGGTGCTGGTTTGGTCGTTTATGAAACTCATCCCCTCGGCGCGTTTCGTAAACTTTCATTCGTAGACGAGTTTCTTAAACTCGCTCGGCCCTACAGCGGCCTGTTGGCACCTGACGCCGGCCAGCTTGCCAAGCGTTCACCGAAAGGAGACAAATCAAGAGCCGTCAAAAACGTCGCTTATTTCCTGGATTTCTACATTGTCACTGGCTCGACAAAGCACCAGGAAAGAGGCCAGCTCTTCTTTATAGCCCAGTCGTGTGTACAGTTCCGCAATACGCCAATAATGCCATTCGTCAGTATCTAGGTAGCTTTTCACCAACGTCTTGATGTGGTTCCTAACCCCTAGGTCTTCTTTGTAATCGGCCAACACCTCTCGGGCCAAGACAATTCTATCGGGGCTACCACTATCGATGGCTAAGTCTAGCACACGTGATAGCAAAGGAGCTAGAATCTCCACGCCTGGTTTCATGGCTGTCAACAGCCGCATGGCCGTCATATTATCATCCACGCCCGCCAGCGCTTGTTTCAAGTCGAGGGCCATTTGCTGTTTGTCCTGCATGAACTCATACTGGCGAATGCGGTATGCTTCTTCGGATTCACACAGCTGAAGCCACTTTGCTGAATAGGTCATCGTGCTCAATTTTACTGCCGCAAGAGTACCGGCGTTTACTTAAAGGGTGATTTAAATAAGACAAACCCTTTTACAAGTTGTAAACGGTCGTTCACAACACGTAAAATACTGGCTGTTACTGCGGGAAATACTTCTGAGCGGCTTTCGGATTATCCTGCTTTAGGTCCACGTAGCCGTCGTTCAACCACTTCATCGTGGCCTGCTTTTGGGTCAGCTGCTGCTGAAGTAGCTCCGCTTTTGCCTCGGCTGCCCCCTTTTCTTTCCATGCGTAGCCACTAAACGTAAAGAAAATCAGCAGCATAAAAGACACCACCATAAACGCCGATAGGCTGGTAAAGCCCCATACCTTATCCGCTAAGGGCACACTGCGCGGAATCTGCTCAATCACCTGTTTGAGCTGCTGGCTGCCCGTCGTCACCGCCGCCGCTATCGTGTCGGGCGTCGCCAAGTGCGGTTGAAGATTTTGGGCTAGTGCCTTATAATCAACCGAAACCGTGGTCCCCTCCTTCACCTTGGCCAGTACCTCGTTTACCTCGGCGCGGCTGATAAGCTTGCCCTGTTCTAAGCTGCGGGTATTCAGGGTCTCAATGCCCCGACGCAGGGCCTTTATGTCGTCAAGTAGCTCTTGCATAGCTGCGTAAGTAGAAAGTAAATCAGTTATCACCCATGCTAAAGCCCTGGGAACGGCCGCGCTCCGGCTGCTGCTGCTGGCGGGCCTGCTCCTGCTTGGCCTGAGCGTAGGATTCGGCCAGCTTGGTCAGCGCGTAGTCCTGGCCCAGCTGCTGCCACCCCTGGGCCGGGTCGTGGCCTAGCTCGCGGGCCTTGGCAAAGCCCGTTTCCAGATTGCCCGCGCTGTACTCGCGGCCCACCTGGCTGCCCTTCACCCGGTGCCCGTCCTGCTCGAACACCACGCCGGCCGGGCTCCCATCCTTGCGCCGCGTCAGCGCCAGCTCGATACCTCGCGGGCGCAGCGCCTCGCGCAACTCGTCAAAGCTGCGGGCCTGGCCCGCTGTGTAGCTCAGGGCGCGGCCAATGTCCTGCCGGGCGCGGCTCCAATCAGCCAGGTCCGGCCGGGCGCGGCGCCAATCGGCTGACTGTTCCTCTTTGGGGGTCGCAGCCTTCACCTGGGCCGGGGTGGGGCCGATTTCCAGCGCCTGCTTGCGGCCCACCTGGTCGGCCACTACCAGCCCGTACGCCTGCTCGATGCGCTTGCACACGTCCACGCTGCGCGAGCGGATAAACTGGTCGCTCACCGTTTGCCCGTCCAAATCCACCCGGTTTACCACTAGGTGCATGTGCGGGTGGGTCTTGTCCTGGTGCCGCACCACGGCCCACTGCGTGTTCTCCGGGTCGATTTTCAGCCCCTTTAGGTAGTCCTGGGCAATGCGGCCCATCACCTCGTTGGTCACCTTCTCCTTTTCCTCGGCCGGAAAGGCCAGCGCGACGTGCAGCACCGCCTTGCCCAGCCCTGGCCGCATGGCCCGCACCGCGTCAAAGTCGGTGGCCATGTGCGCGGCGCTGTCAGTGCGCACGCCGTGCGCGGCCAGCACCTCGGCCCCTTTGTCAGGGGTCTTTTCTTGGAGCACGTACTGACACATCGCCCCAAACGACTGGTTCACCTTCACCTTCCCTATCATGACGCTTGATGGCCAAGGCTGTTCAAGAGGTGGTGCAGTTGCCCCAGCACCGTCGTGGCCCCGCTGCGCTGGTCCTGCTGCAAGTGGGCCAGCTTGGTGAGCTGGTTCAGGTTGGCCGCCATGCCGGCGAGTTGCGCCAGCTGCTTGGCTTCCTCGGGGGTCGGCGGGGTCGGCAGTTTCGTGGCCGTGTCCTGCTTCAACCACACCGACCGCAGCACCTCGCCCTGGCTGAGCTGGTGCCGCCCGGCCTCCCGGTTCAGGCGCTCGTGCTCGGCGTCGGTGAGCCGCACGCTGACGACGTGGCGCTGTTTTTCAGTCAGCGGGCTAGCCTTCCGGCCCCCTTTGCGGGGGCGGTGGGGAGTAGATTCGGCGGGCGTGGGTGCTTCCATGTGGTAGGCCCCCGCAGGGGCAAGTGTAGTGAGCCCAGCGGGCGAACGGGTTTACTGATTGCGCGAAGCGCGATTCAGTAAACACATCTTGCGAAACACGTTGAACGACTCCTGAACGGGCTACTAAGGTACAGCTCTGGTATCATCTGGGCAAGCTGGGTCAGTAGATAACTCAGCCCTACCTTTGGCTCACTTGCACGGTTGTCACCCCGCCAACGCATCGTCTGAAAAGATGAAGCCCTGGCTGCGGACACAACCAGGGCTTCAGGAAGTGGGTGGATTAAGCACCCTTACTCCCAAGCAAAAATGGGTAAACGTGCAAAGGTGAAACCCGCTAGCCAGGCTAGTTGGTTTCGCATCTCCCTGGAACTGCTCAAGGCAGCACTAGGGGGAGCAGTTCGAGCGGTGGTTAGCCACTGGCTCGGGCATCCATAGGATAACGGCGGTCAGGGCTTCGGTCTTGGCCGCCGTTTGTCTGAGCGCCTAGGCTACCCGACTAAGCAAATATACGTCCTTCAAAGCTTCCGTGTAGTGGGTCAGGATGCCCGCTCAATGCGCACGGCGGTACAGGCGGGGCAACGGGTGTGCAGCTGGGCAATGGCTTCGGTCAGGACGTGATTGGTGCTGATGGGACCCTGGTAGAGGGCCATACTCCACGAGTTGCCAGAGCCGGCAGTAGCCTGCCAGAAATCAAGTGCCTTGGCCCTTGTAAAAGCCTCGTCGGTGTAGGGGGTAATCTGGTAAAACTTCACGAGGACCGTTCCCAGTGGGGTATCCTTCAACCTGAAAATATGGTCTGCCATCCTGCAAAATAAGTCCTGGGAGTCAACAAAAGGGGAAAAAGCACATAGTTGTCCAAAAGAGCACATAAGCACGACTATTATTTTTATATACTTTTGATTACTAATAAGTTAATGCCGCGCCGCGCCGCGCCCTGGTGTGCGAAGCTTGTTTTGGTGGGGTTCCTTTTTTTTTGGCCGTTCTGCGTCGCTTGACGGACATTTCCGCATAGTTGAACCGGGTCAGAACGGGCCCTAAAAGCCCAAAATGTGGATAACCTCGCGCGTTCTCAAATCTTGTGAATTTTTTTTTAGGGTCCTAAAAACCAAAGCTTCCATATTTGTCAAAAATTGCCCTTGACAGTCAATAAGTTATCCAATCTATTATGAGTTTTTGTCCTACAACTATGAGTTTTTGTCCTAGTGCGGTCGAGCTTACTAGTGAAAACACCCTCCAACTATGCGTTTTTGTCCTAGTGGCGGTAAATCAACTATGAGTTTTTGTCCTACAATTATGAGCTTTAAAATGGTACTCATAAAATTTACTCATACATTTGCAGCAGTACCATTTCCCCTGCTGACCAATTGGAACCTGAAAAAACCTCTGATAAGGCTGTCACCCTGTGGCAATCGAACATCCTCACTTCGGCCCGCTACGAGCTGACCAAGCTGGAAAAGAACATTCTTTATCTGGCGATGCGCGAGATGCAGCCGACCGACCTGCCCGGCCAGCTCTACTACGTTTCGACCGTAGAGCTACGCGAACGGACGGGAGAGGAAATCAAGTACGACCGCCTGCGCATCGTCACTAAAAAGCTGTTGGGGCGCGTTCTGGAAGCTGACCTGCCTAATGGCGACCTGCTGCAAACCCACTTCTTTTCCTCGGTGCAGTACATCAAGGGCACTGGTACCCTGGAAATCTCGATAGACCCGAAAATCAGGCCCTTTTACGGGTATCTAAAGAGCCACTTCACTACCTTTCAACTTGACCTGGCTATCACCCTGAATAGCATTTATGCCAAGCGGTTCTATGAAATCTTTTCTATGTACAAGAACCTACCCAATAAGGTGTTCCGCATACCACTGGATAAGCTTAAATTACAGCTCGGGTTAACCGACAAGGACACTGGCAAGGATAAATACCCACTCTATGCTGACGTTAAGCGCAACGTACTGAAGCCAGCTGAGGAAATTAACACGGCTACCGACCTGGCCTTTACCTACCGCGAAATCAAGCAGGGCCGGAAGGTCGTAGAGCTGGAATTTACGGTTATCTACAGCCCCAAAACGACTGAAATCGACTACAACGAGCAGGAAACGGCCCTTTTTGGCCGCTTAATCAATGATTTCAGCTTGCGTAAAGACCAGGCTATTGCTGCTCTGCGCACGCTAAGCCCTGCAGAAATCTCCAAACGCCTCTACCAAATCAGGATGCAGATAACCGATGGCAAGGTGTCGAACGTGGGGGCGTATACGGCAGAGCGTTTAGGCGTTAAATAGCTGGAAATACCCCACCAGTCAACGCAAATACCATTAACTAGGCATTTCACCGTCTCTAGCCTTATCGCTCGTTACAGAGCCTTGAATTTACCTAAACCAGTTCCTCCTTTGCTTAATGGCCCGTTCCGACCGTGACCACGACATTGTGCTGCAAGCCTTGCGAGCGGCTGGCTGGACTATTACCCACCCCTATGGCGTAGGAATCAACTGGGGCGGCAAAACGGGGCGGCCGGATATTATTGCAGAAATACGCCTAGCTAACAATGAGTTGCGCAAAATTGTGGTAGAGGTCAAGAACTACCCCCCGACCGGCAACGGGGTCATGGGCGACTTTCACCGTGCCATTGGCCAGTACCTCACCTACCAAAGCTTTTTTGAAGAGCATGAACCAGCCTGTCAGGTGTTTAAGGCCGTTCCCAAAGCAACCTATGACGGCTTTTTAAGCCACCCCGATATTCTCCGCTTCCTGCAACGACACCGCATTAAGATTTTTATTTATAACCCAGATTCTCAACTAATTGACAAATGGATAGAGTAACCCATTACCGGCAGCTTATCGAAGCCTACCTGACGGAGCAGGCCGCAATTGCATTCGTGCCCAATACTCTCCACTACGCGCCCGTCTTCGACCGGGAACGTGACCATTACCTGCTGCTCGTCATTGGCCGGGACCGGCAAGAGCGGGTCCACCGCTGCGACATTCACCTGGCCATCGTAGAGGGGAAGGTCTGGCTGCAAGAACTCAACGCGGACGTGGACGTGCTGCACGACTTACAACGGGCTGGTATTCCTGCTAACGAGCTGCAAGACGGTACGCAGGCGGCTTCCCTAGTCACCCAGTAAGCAAAATTTTCCATTCGTTGCGCCTAGGCTGTTGGCTTGCTCTAATTATGAAAAAGCACACCCCCTCCGAATTTGAAACCGAGCTGCGCGAGCTAGCCGGCTCGCCCGAAGCCTACGAGCGCCTGCTTGATAACCTGCAAGCCCAAATGGCGGAGGTTGCCCGTCGCCGGGGCAAGATGGACCTAACGGTAGATATTTTAGCACCAGTGCCGGCCCGCTCAACCCGCCGCCGCGCAGCTGCTTCTAAATAGCACTTTGGGGCAGTGGAGAAGTGCTATTTTTTCCCTCTAGTTCTGGGAAAAATTCCTTAACATAACAAGAGTACCCGGACAACTCTTGGAATACGTGCGGTTTTCGACTTCCGTCCGGGGCGCGGCCAACGTGGTACTTTGGCGGGAGACCGGGTGCTGGTTTGGTCGTTTATGAAACTCATCCCCTCGGCGCGTTTCGTAAACTTTCATTCGTAGACGAGTTTCTTAAACTCGCTCGGCCCTACAGCGGCCTGTTGGCACCTGACGCCGGCCAGCTTGCCAAGCGTTCACCGAAAGGAGACAAATCAAGAGCCGTCAAAAACGTCGCTTATTTCCTGGATTTCTACATTGTCACTGGCTCGACAAAGCACCAGGAAAGAGGCCAGCTCTTCTTTATAGCCCAGTCGTGTGTACAGTTCCGCAATACGCCAATAATGCCATTCGTCAGTATCTAGGTAGCTTTTCACCAACGTCTTGATGTGGTTCCTAACCCCTAGGTCTTCTTTGTAATCGGCCAACACCTCTCGGGCCAAGACAATTCTATCGGGGCTACCACTATCGATGGCTAAGTCTAGCACACGTGATAGCAAAGGAGCTAGAATCTCCACGCCTGGTTTCATGGCTGTCAACAGCCGCATGGCCGTCATATTATCATCCACGCCCGCCAGCGCTTGTTTCAAGTCGAGGGCCATTTGCTGTTTGTCCTGCATGAACTCATACTGGCGAATGCGGTATGCTTCTTCGGATTCACACAGCTGAAGCCACTTTGCTGAATAGGTCATCGTGCTCAATTTTACTGCCGCAAGAGTACCGGCGTTTACTTAAAGGGTGATTTAAATAAGACAAACCCTTTTACAAGTTGTAAACGGTCGTTCACAACACGTAAAATACTGGCTGTTACTGCGGGAAATACTTCTGAGCGGCTTTCGGATTATCCTGCTTTAGGTCCACGTAGCCGTCGTTCAACCACTTCATCGTGGCCTGCTTTTGGGTCAGCTGCTGCTGAAGTAGCTCCGCTTTTGCCTCGGCTGCCCCCTTTTCTTTCCATGCGTAGCCACTAAACGTAAAGAAAATCAGCAGCATAAAAGACACCACCATAAACGCCGATAGGCTGGTAAAGCCCCATACCTTATCCGCTAAGGGCACACTGCGCGGAATCTGCTCAATCACCTGTTTGAGCTGCTGGCTGCCCGTCGTCACCGCCGCCGCTATCGTGTCGGGCGTCGCCAAGTGCGGTTGAAGATTTTGGGCTAGTGCCTTATAATCAACCGAAACCGTGGTCCCCTCCTTCACCTTGGCCAGTACCTCGTTTACCTCGGCGCGGCTGATAAGCTTGCCCTGTTCTAAGCTGCGGGTATTCAGGGTCTCAATGCCCCGACGCAGGGCCTTTATGTCGTCAAGTAGCTCTTGCATAGCTGCGTAAGTAGAAAGTAAATCAGTTATCACCCATGCTAAAGCCCTGGGAACGGCCGCGCTCCGGCTGCTGCTGCTGGCGGGCCTGCTCCTGCTTGGCCTGAGCGTAGGATTCGGCCAGCTTGGTCAGCGCGTAGTCCTGGCCCAGCTGCTGCCACCCCTGGGCCGGGTCGTGGCCTAGCTCGCGGGCCTTGGCAAAGCCCGTTTCCAGATTGCCCGCGCTGTACTCGCGGCCCACCTGGCTGCCCTTCACCCGGTGCCCGTCCTGCTCGAACACCACGCCGGCCGGGCTCCCATCCTTGCGCCGCGTCAGCGCCAGCTCGATACCTCGCGGGCGCAGCGCCTCGCGCAACTCGTCAAAGCTGCGGGCCTGGCCCGCTGTGTAGCTCAGGGCGCGGCCAATGTCCTGCCGGGCGCGGCTCCAATCAGCCAGGTCCGGCCGGGCGCGGCGCCAATCGGCTGACTGTTCCTCTTTGGGGGTCGCAGCCTTCACCTGGGCCGGGGTGGGGCCGATTTCCAGCGCCTGCTTGCGGCCCACCTGGTCGGCCACTACCAGCCCGTACGCCTGCTCGATGCGCTTGCACACGTCCACGCTGCGCGAGCGGATAAACTGGTCGCTCACCGTTTGCCCGTCCAAATCCACCCGGTTTACCACTAGGTGCATGTGCGGGTGGGTCTTGTCCTGGTGCCGCACCACGGCCCACTGCGTGTTCTCGGGGTCGATTTTCAGCCCCCTTAGGTAGTCCTGGGCAATGCGGCCCATCACTTCGTTAGTCACCTTTTCCTTTTCCTCAGCTGGAAAGGCCAGCGCGACGTGCAGCACCGCCTTGCCCAGCCCTGGGCGCATGGCCCGCACCGCGTCAAAGTCGGTGGCCATGTGGGCGGCGCTGTCGGTACGCACGCCGTGCGCGGCCAGCACCTCGGCCCCTTTGTCGGGGGTCTTTTCTTGGAGCACGTACTGACACATCGCCCCAAACGACTGGTTCACCTTCACCTTCCCTATCATGACGCTTGATGGCCGAGGCTGTTCAAGAGGTGGTGCAGCTGCCCCAGCACCGTCGTGGCCCCGCTGCGCTGGTCCTGCTGCAAGTGGGCCAGCTTGGTGAGCTGGTTCAGGTTGGCCGCCATGCCGGCGAGTTGCGCCAGCTGCCGGGCCTGCTCTGGGGTGGGCGGGGCTGCCAGCTTGGCGGCCGTGTCCTGTTTCCCCCACACCGACCGCAGCACCTCGCCTTGACTCAGCCGGTACCGGTCGGCCTCCTGGGTCAGGCGCTCATGCTCCGCGTCCGTGAGCCGGACGCTCACGACGTGGCGCTGCTTCTCCGCCAGCG